>Ga0206818_1008_pt1 | contig 97675 bp, 86 predicted proteins | sample Alteio_BWOrgCont_86_FD_152881 | JGI IMG/M metagenome (GOLD analysis project Ga0206818, IMG submission 152881) | Enriched cells from forest soil in Barre Woods Harvard Forest LTER site, Petersham, Massachusetts, United States -... | ecosystem: Environmental > Terrestrial > Soil > Temperate forest >...
TGTTCCGGAATCTAATGCTTTGGATTTGGTAGTGAATTTAGATGCAGCAATGACAGAAACACCAGATAGCAAAACTATTTGGCAAGAAGGTATGAATAAAATGCAGATTTTGTTAGATGCTCTTGATAGTTTTTATAAAAATATTTCAGTCACGGGGGATACAAGTGGTGTAGGACATGCTTTAATATCTCCTTTATTTAGGGCATATACAGATTATCAATACGCCCATGACAAAGATAGCCAGGAGATTCTTATGACTAAAGAAAAAGGCAATCAAATAAAAATTGATTTAAAGTTATTTGGATTGTTTTTAAGTGTTTTTTCTGACGAAGAAAAGTTAAAAAGAGACCTTCCAAAATATCAACAACAGCTCTCTAGGCTAATCAGTGACGAGCAAATGGACAGTGAAACTCGTCTTTTGATAGCTAATGTGTCCTCTATAGTGACTTTTTTAAACGATGAGAAAAACATGGAAGAATTTAGCAGTAATTTAAAACCAGTAAAACAAGTGTACGATGAGCATATTGGGCGCATTAATGAAATTATTGATCAGCTAATTAAAAGTGGTCATGCGGCGATGTTTCCGAGACGGTTATTTATGGCAGAGTCGGTGGTTGCGGCGGCTACATGGGAAAAAGAAAGAGCAGTTCTTTTGAATATGCAAAAGGCTTTTGATGCGGGGACCAATAATACCAGGGGATTTCGTTCCTATGGTTACCGGATAAAAGATCCGGATAAGATAAGGATATTGAATGATACAACAGGGGATCACGTAATCCCTGTTTGGAACAGAAATGATGCCTCACCGACATATTATTACAATGAAGGTTTTAATAGAAGCGAGGCTCCGGAGTTCATTATTTTCGAACAGATGATCAAAGATTTGAGATTGCTGGGTTTTCAAAATATTGCCGCTAAAGTAGAAATCCAATATCCTCATGTTTGGGGAGGCAATGACAATGTAGTTATATCAGGGTTGGGGGTGGGGTATGGGATAAATTACACACCAGAGGATGTGGCCCATCTAAAACAGGCAATTGAAGATTGGATTATGAGAAAATTGGCAGCGGTGAAAGCGCCGGCGGCCGGGGAGCTAGGGGCAAATGCGGCGATGAATACGCAGGTAAAGAAAATTTGGGATCTGACACCTAATATAGTCATGGTGCATTTAATGACAGTCAGGCCAAGGGCATTAAATGGTTTGGATCGATTGGTTAGAAGATTTAAAAATCCGTTGGCCATAGTGAGTGGCGCATATCCTTTAATACCAGCGTTTAATTATGTCCCATCCATACAAAGCAGATCGGGTGAATTTACCCCGGTCTTTAGTAAAGGCAGCAAAGATGCGGTTTTTGTAGGGGAACAATTTGTAGATTGTTTGGCCAAAGCAGTGGCAGATTTTGGTAAAGCTATTTTCCAATCAGGTGAAAAAGAAGCAAGGGTCTATTTGATCGCTCCTTATGTGTGGGTCAATGATTCAGGTAAATCTATACAAGCAGACACATTGGAAGATTTTTTAGAAGACATGGATCATGGTAAACCATCAGACCGTATACATGAGTTCGTCCCCTTGAACAAGGATGATTATTTAAAAAGATTGTTTCAATGGATCGAATCTCCACCGCCCTATATTGAATCATATTATTTGCACAAGGAGTACTTGTCATCAACAGTGGTCAAAGTTTTAGTCAATGGGTCAGAAGAAATAGTATATGGGAAAGAGGGTGCTGCGCATGAGCTAGTCATCGAAATCGTTAGAGCTAATGACCCGCGAATTAGTGATGCGGCGATGGGTGGCAATCCTGTAGATGAAAATGTAACAGCTAGTAAAGCAGTGGAAACTTTTGGTGAGGCCATCCGCCAGGCGAGGCTAAGAGCTCGGTTAGAGATGAAAGAAGCAGCGGAAAAGTGGGATATTTCTGAATCACAATTGTCAAGGGTTGAATCTGGAGCACGAGTACCCGGAAGAGAATCTGCGATTAAGATATGGTCAAAACGTACGGGACTCTCTGAAGACTATCTTTTGGGTCTAGCCAAAGAATCATATTTAAGTAAAGAACCAAAAACATTCGGTGAAATTATTTATTTAGCGAGGCGTGCTATGGAATTGACTCAAGATCAAGCAGCTCAACGCTTAGGGATGAAAGATACAAAAAAATTAGAATTAATTGAGAGTGGAAAATACACGCCTCAAAATCCAATAATTATACGAAAGTTTGCGGAAGTGTTTGATCTTGATCCGGAATATCTAGGGACATTTGCAGACAAAGCATTGATTGCAAAAAGTACGGATTTAGGCGGTATTGACATGAGCGCTGTGAAAGTGGATTCCCGGGGCCAGGGGATCAGGTTTCACATTGACCAGGCCCATCTTGCGGGATTGGAGAACGCACCGGGCTTTGTGCCGGTGATTATTAGTATCAAGCCAATGACGGATATCCTTGGTTTTCTGGGCTTAAATGCCGCGCAAAACTTTAAAAATACCACCGCTACCTAAGAATTGATTTTTATTTAAATTATGTTATTCTCTTGGTGTCATTCATATCCCTCTATTCCCTGGATCTAAACACGATCTACCGGCCTTATGCGCATATACGCCAAAATAATCATTCTATCCTTGAGCCTTTCTATTATTCCGCTGGTATTGGTGGCGGGGATATTCCTTTATAATACCCAAAAGGAATTAAAGGGAGAGATCTATGAACGGCTTAACGCTGTCTCAGAGCTCAAGAAAAACAAGCTGGAAACTTTCTTTAATTCCAGGAAGGAAGACATAAGGGCCATCCAGGGGTTTTTAGATGTTGAAATAAACCTTCCTACCTTAGAAGAATTTGACAAAGACCGGTATAGTTTTGCGTATGCCAAAGCCAAATTACAACTGGAGGACCAGCTGCGGGCTTTTATGAGTTCGTACGCTTATGCCGATATCCTGCTTTTGGACACCAAGGGCAAGGCTGTTTTCGTTGCCAACCCGGCCCACACCATGGTTTATCTTGATCGGACTTTTTTTAATGACACTGTATTAAAAAAGGCAAAAAGCAGTATTTATAACAGCGGCCCTGTCGCGACTAAAGATTGGCAGTATCCTTATATTCTGTACATGATCTCAAATGCCTATGACACCCAGGGCCAATTCAGCGGGTACATTGTCCTGGTCGTGGACATGAATGTGATCTATGGTTTTATGTCGGACAATACGGGCTTGGGCAGCACCGGTGAAACCTTCTTGGTCAAGAAAATGCCGGATGATGAATTTTTATTCATCAGCCCTCTTTTATATGATCCGCAGGCCATCCTGAACAAGAAAGCAGCGCTTAGCTTTAAAGCGCCGCCCGTTGATAAAAAGATAAATGAAAGCGTTGATTACCGGGGCAATAGAGTATTGGCGGTATGGCAGGATTTGCCCATTTTGAATTGGCAGCTGGTCACCAAAATTGATAAACGGGAGGTTTTTGCCTCCATCAGCAATATCCGCACTTTATTTTTTACCGTCTGCCTTATGATCTTAATTATTATTGTGCTGGGTTCCGTCGTATTTACAGACGGTATCTTAGACCAGATCCAAAAACTGCAGGCGATGACGATCCATGACCCGTTGACGGGCGTCCTTAACCGCCGCGGGTTTCAGGATGTTTTGTCAAAAATATTCGCCATGACCGAACGCATGGGCATCAGCGTCCAGGTCCTGCTGCTGGACCTGGACAGTTTCAAAAAGATCAACGATGTCTACGGCCATGGGGTGGGAGATGCCGTGCTTGTTGCTGTCGCGGAAAGAATACGCCAGACAGTCCGCCAGACAGACACCATTGCCAGGGTGGGCGGGGATGAATTTATGCTGCTTTTGCTCGACAGCAGGGAAGGGGATGCGGTGAAGATCGCGGACAAAATCCGCATGGCCGTGGCCCAGTCCCCTGTAGGGGCTTCTTTTGGAGAGGCTGTCAAAATAACCTGCAGTATCGGCATCGTGCCTCTGGGGGACGAGCCGGTTTCCATAGATGAGCTGCTGCAGAAATTGCATTTGTCCCTGCATTTATGCAAGAGCGAGGGGAAAAACCGCATTGCGTACCAGGGAGAGCCGGTGGCGATCGATATCAAAGACCCTGATGCCACATCTGAGTTCAAGAAAATCCTGGTCGCGGGAGAGAAATTTTATACAGCCTCCCAGCCGATCTATGATCTGCGCAACATGACAAAGGTGGGTTTCGAACTTCTGACCCGGTTGGATTATGACGGGTATTCTTCGCCTGATGCGTTCCTTCTTTTTGCCCGCAATGCCGATCTTCTGGGGGTTGTTGACTATGCCTGCATGAAAACATGCCTGAAGTCGCTTAAAGATGTCGCGGTGGCCCGGAGGATATATATCAATATGTTTCCCTCCACGCTTAGTGAAATACCGGTTGAACGCATCTTGCAGGATTTTGCGTCTGCCGGGAAACATATCAGTTTTTGCCTTGAGATCAATGAACAGCAGATCTTGCGCGACCCTTTGTATTTGATGCCTTCGGTCATGAAGCTCAAAAATGCGGGGATCATGATCGCCCTCGATGACTATGGTTTCGGGCACAGTTCCATTGAGACCCTGGTGCTTTTGGAGCCGGATATCGTGAAAATAGACAGGAAGATCATCAACGGCATATCGAAAGATGAGCGGAAACTTCATGGTTTAAAGCGTCTTTTAAAAGTGGTGGAAAGCTGCAAAGCTTCGGTGATCGTCGAAGGCATTGAGACACAGGAAGATTTTGATGCGTTGCGTGCCCTGGGTGTCAGTTACGGGCAGGGCTTTTTTATGGGCAAACCGGAAACCCCTCCCAATCTGCAATAATTTCTGTTTATTTTTAAATAATGCCCATAAGTCTGTGTTATTATGATTTCTCATTTATTATAAAATTTCTGATAGGTAATGAAAAAATCCAATAAATCTCCTGATAAGCCCAAGATCATCAGTCAGAAGCGGAAACGCTTTTGGCGGAAAGAAATGTTTTGGGGTGTCGGCAGCGCATTGCTTGCCATAAGTTTTCTGGCCCTTGGCTGGTTTTTAGGGCATCGGGACAACAGCTACAATCCCTATCTTGAATTGGAAGGGTATAAATATTCACGGCATGCCTTTGTTGTTAAAAGTTCAGAAGTTTCAGTTAAAATGGCCCAGCGTGCCATTGAAGCGCTGCAGCGAAAAGACCTAAAGGAGGCCATCAAGGATTGCAATATATCCATTGATATTTTCCCGATAGACGCCAAACCGTATATTTTGCTCACCAAAATATACCTGATGACCGGCCAGGAAGAAAAGATGTATGACACCCTGACCCTGGCCGGACGCTCCTACCCTAATTTTAATAATATCGTCAGCATCATTGATGATGCGGACCTTGATAATATTCCGTTGGAGGAGCCGCAAGGCAATGTCTATTTGGCTGATTTCCCCGGGAATAAAAAGATGGCCATGTCCTTCATGTTTGACGACGGTGAAGCCAATGTTTATCGCGCCCTGCCCACCTTTGAAAAGTACGGGTACCGGGCGACCATTCCTGTGGTGGCCGGGTTTGTCGCTGATAAAAGCAATGACCCTTTTTGGGGCAGCTGGGCAGAATGGAGGGACGCGGCCAACCGGGGTTTTGAGATCGCCAACCACTCCATGTATCACCGCGATTCCAAGAATTTACATGGGGATGATTTTGATATAGCCATAGACCAGGCCCATGACATTATTGAGAAAAATATCAACCACAAGGTAACGGCCTTTGTGTTCCCTCATGACAGTTACACTGATGAGGCTGTCAGCCGGGCATTACGATTGCATAAAGTCGTCCGCACACCGGAATTTTTGCGTTCTTTTTACAAGAGAACGGTGGATATTGTCATCGGCGGGCGCTATGTGTCGATTGACACGGCCAAGAGGCTGGTTGATATCGGCATCAAGCGCAGGTTGTGGCTTGTGGCGAAATGCCATGGGATAACGGACAAGGCAACGATGCGTTCATTTAAGTCAATCACCCCGGAGTTCCTGGAATCCTATTTGTCCTATATCCATTCTAAATCAGACGATGTTTGGGTGGACACCTTCTCCCATGTTTTTGATTATATGTCCCTTCGTTCACAAACAACGGTTGAAACTAAGGGGGCCACTGATAATTCCGTTGATTTTGTTTTACATAACAGTGATCCAAAAATCAAATTATCCGGGACGCTGACAGTGGTCATCAAGGCAGGGGCAGGAGCTGCCGGGCCATCAGCCACTGAGACAGACGGCCATGCGCTCAAGGCATGGTCCTGCGCCGCAGACCAAATATGTGTTGACGCTGATTCCTATGATGATAATATTCATCTGCAATGGGGGAAGGCATGAACATTAAAGTCATGAGAAATATTCATTTGTACCTGGGGGTTTTTTTCGCCCCGCTGCTGCTTTTTTTTCTTATCAGCGGCTGCTGGCAGACTTTTGATTTCCATCACGCCAGCGAAGACGGCAGGTATAAGCCGCCGGCCATTATTAAATCCCTTTCCCAGGTGCACATGGACCAGAGATGGGCTGACAGTAAAATGAAACCGGAGCCATCAATACCTTTCAGCTATCTGGTGGTTTTGATGTCCATGGGCTTGCTCGTCACGACCATATTAGGCATTGTCATGGCATTTAAGTATACGCGCGGTTGGATTGTTTGGGCCTTGTTATTTTTAGGGATGGCGGTACCTTGGTTTTTTTTGTGGTTAGCCCGTCGGTAATTAAATAATATTAAAAAATAAATTTTCCCGCCCGCTTCAATTTTTTCTTGACAAAATGATTTAATTAAGTAAACTAAGCCATTATTAGACGTAGTTAAAAAAGCTCTTTTAGAACAAAAGAGCTTTTTTAACGGGTTTAAATAAGTCGAATAATAGCGTAGTTAATATTAAGGAGAAAGAAATGATCGTTCGTTTGATTGTTTATCTGGTTTTAGGCGTTTGTTTTTGGATACCGGTTTTGTGTTTGGCCCAGACCCAGACACCCAACACCATTGTGATCAAAGACCATCAGTTTATCCCTTCCCAATTAGTTGTCCCTGCCGGCCAGAAACTCCGGATAACAGTCGATAATCAGGACGCGACTGCCGAAGAATTTGAAAGTTTCGATCTAGACCGTGAACAGGTGGTAGAAGGTAACCATAAAATCACTGTTTTTATCGGCCCCCTAACACCGGGGACATACGGGTATTGGGCGGATTACCATAAAAGCTCCAAAGGCACCATTGTTGCCCAGGAGGCGGCCAAGTGAAGTTAAAAATTACATTCATAACGATCACATTTTTTTGTGCCATCGGTTTATCTCATCCGGCTTTCGCCGAGAAACAGGTCTTCGAGCCTAATGCAGAGCAGGGTGAATGGGAGCTGGAAAATACAGGGGTGTATGACAGTGATCCTGCCAAGAATAAAAACGCGGTGCAGGAATATCATGAGGCGATCGGTTACGGGGTCAACAGTTTTTGGCACACGGAATTAGAGCTTGAAGATGAAACACAGCCGACAGATAATGCGATCACGCCGTTTCAGCTTACCCATATGGAATGGGAGAATATTTTTCAACTGGCCCCCAAGGGGGAGTATTGGCTGGACCCGGGAATTTATCTGGCCTATGAGGCGCCCCTGATGAGTAAACAGGTGGGGCAGTTTGAAGGGAAAATATTATTGGAAAAAGATTTCCGGAAGATCACCAATATCCTCAACATCAGTTTTAATAAGGAAGTCGGCGGCGGCGCTGACACGCACACTGACGGCGGGATATCCTGGAGCACCAGGTATCGCCTGTCGCAATATTTTGAGCCGGGTTTTGAGTATTGGAATGATTTTAGTGCGATTACGCATCAGTTGGATTATAATCAGCAAAGCCATCAGGCGGGGCCGTGCTTTTATGGCCATTTATTCGGGCACGTTAATTATGACGTCGGCTATTTATTCGGGATATCCGATGCGGCACCCCGGGGGGAAATAAAATGGGTCCTCGAGTACGAGTTCTAATATGAAAAAATTTCAGTCAAAAGTCGGACAGATCGTCAAGACATGGGGGCCTGCGTGGCTGGTCATGATTGCGGATGTTGACGCGGCCAGTGCCATCACGGCCGCTGACAGCGGGGCGCAGTACGGGACGAAGCTTGTCTGGTTTTTGATGCTGCTGGTCATCCCTTTATATGTCATCCAGGAAGTGGCGGGCCGCGTGGGGGCGGTGACGAGTAAGGGATTGGGCCAACTCATCAGGGAGAATTACAGCAGGCGTATCGCGGTGATAGCGGCCGTGCCCATGGCCCTGGTTGATATCATCAGTTATATCGTCGAGTATACCGGGATCGCGGTCGGTTTTCAAATGATGGGGGTATCGCCCTGGATCTCGGTGCCGATCGCATTCTTGGCCCACGTGATCGTGGTCTATAACAGGAAATATGCAGAGGCTGAAAAGCCCCTGCTTATCATCTCTGTTATTTTTGCCATCGTATGGATCGTGGCTGCGTTTTTGACGGCCAGGCACGGGATTGTTGTCGTGCCGTTTTATTTTTCCACGTCCCCGGATTTTGTTTTCATGCTCGCGGCCAATATCGGGGCAGTGATTATGCCCTTTATGTTGTTTTATCAAGTGTCCGCGACCGCAGAAAAAGGCACGGACAAAAACAATGTTTGGGCGGTCAGATTTGAAACACTGATCGGTGCCATCTTTTCCGAGTTGATCATGGTGGCCATCGCCATATCAGCTATTGGGATAAATTCCGATTCTTTGGATTTTACCTCCCCTAAGGTCCTTTCCCAGAGCCTTTCGTCAGTGGCCGGGCATTTTGCCCCGTATGTTTTCGGCATCGGCCTTATCACCGCATCCTTTATTGCCCTCATCGTTATTTCCCTGGGAAGCAGTTGGGGCCTGACAGAAGCCATGGGCTGGGGGAAAAAGCACTGGTTTAAAGTATATTTGATCGAGTCGATCCCGGCGGTGCTGATCCCTCTTTTTTCGTTTAACCTGATCAAACTTGCCCTTAATCTGATGGTCTTGCAGATCATTGTGCTCATTGCCCCCGCGATCATTTTAGGCGTCATCGCTTCAAATAAAAAATTGATGGGGGATTTTTATTTGAAAGGGGCCAATAGGCTGATCTACTGGGGTTTTATTGTTTTGATTTTTGCAACGGGCATTATAAGCATGCTGCCTTTTTTCGGAATAAAGTTATAAGCCTTTCCCATCCGCAATCTTTCAAAAGATTGCTTCGTCGCTTCTCACAATGACACGGCGCTAAACATTATCGAATTTTTAAACATTGATTGACTGTTTAAGGAATTAGATATATTTTAATGATGAGAATTTAGCTAATTTTTAGAATGCGGGGGAAGTGTGTTAAGACCATTGTTGGGATACCTGATCGTTTTCTTGATGAGTTTTTGGATATGCTCCAGCGCGCATGCAACTACTGTTATTTTGCATTCCGGGGAAACAATAACAGGGGACGTCATTGAACAAACAGAACTGCGCGTGACCTTGGATGTCCAAGGGGTCCCCAAGACGTATTATCTTGGTGAAATTGACTCTATCGACGGGCATCCGATAGAGACGCCCCGGGGAAATGCCATAGAGGCGGCCCTTGAAGACGCCAAGAGACCCGCTGTTGCGGCACCCCATTACGGCGACGAAGAAGATTCGTTAATACGGTTTATGAATATCAAGCACGGCGCAAGCCCTGACGCCGGCATACCAACAGCCGTTGCGCCGGCGGCCCCTGCTCCGTCGGCCGTTACTCCACCGGCCGCTGCTTCACCGGCGCCGGCTGCACCGGCTGCCCAGCCTCAAGCAGCAGTTCCAACATCTTCAGCAGCATTAGGCGGCGGGGGTAAAGCAGCCGTGTACACTCCTGACGGAGGGATCATTGTTGTTGATAATGATAAAATCACGCGGTATGACAAGGATTTTAATGTTGTTAAACAGGTGGATATAGCATCGTCAACTCCGCCGGCAGCAACCCCAGCAGCACCGGCAGATCCTGCGCCGGCAGCTGCTTCAGCAGCCCCTGCAACACCTGCCACCCCTGCAACTCCTGCAACCCCATCCCAGGACCAATCCCCTTCAGATCCACCCACATTAAAGGCATTTTTAGGCTCATTCATTTCAGACCTGAAAAAATCATAAATACTAATACATAGACCGCAGCGTGCTTTTGATGTATACTAGCTTATCTTGAAAATCAAAGAGCTGGCCCTTCTTATAGAAGGCACTATCGAAGGTGACGACAATGTCGATATCACGGATTTAAGCGGCATTGAGTCGGCGCGGCAAGGTGACCTGACCTTTGCCATGGATGAAGATAAGTTGGGGCAGGCAGAAGGCAGCCAAACCGTCTGTGTGTTGACGACGAGAAATTCGAGAAAATCCACCAAGACCCTCATCAGGGTCACCAATCCCAAGCTCGCTTTTTTAATCGCTTATAACGCCTTTCATGAAAGTGTATCGGGTGAGTCTTTCATCCATCCGACGGCCGCCATCGCGGACTCCGTCATTTTGGGAAAAAGCGTGCACATAGACGCGCATGTATCCATTGAAGCCAATGTGGTGATCGGCGACCATACAACGGTCGAAAGCGGTGCCGTGATCAGGAAGAATTGCCAGTTAGGCGTGCATTGCCATATACACCCTAATGTGGTGCTCCATGAAAATACGATCTTAAAAAATAAAGTCGTTTTGCACAGCGGTGTGATCGTCGGTTCAGACGGGTTTGGTTATATCAGGGACCGGGAGGAAATTTATAAATTCCCCCAATTAGGCACGGTGGTCATTGAAGACGCTGTGGAAATAGGGGCCAACACCACCATTGACAGGGGTTCTTTAGGCTGCACGATGATCGGGGCGGGGACTAAAATAGATAATCTTTGCCATATCGCGCATAATGTGAAAATAGGTAAAAATGTGATCATGGCCGCCCAATGCGGCATTGCCGGAAGCACGGTCATTGGGGACAACGTGACGATGAGCGGACAGGTTGCGGTCATTGATAATGTTACTATCGGTCAAAATGTGCGCATCGGAGGCCAAAGCGGGATCATTGGCGATATTAAGGACAATGCCGCTATCTGGGGATCGCCTGCCAGAGAGGTCAAACAGACCAAAAAACAGATGGCTGTGCTTGCCTGGCTTTCCAAGAATTTTAATGCCCTTTCCCAAATAATAAAAGAAAAAGACCAGGGTTGATTCCTGGATCAAGGAGCACTATGAGCATTGAAACTGAAATAGACGGTTGCATCAATAAATGTGGAAAAGGTTACCGTGAGTGGTACGTGGGGGTTGCCGCTGACCCCGATGAACGGTTGTTTCAAGGGCATAATGTTTCTCAGGATGGCGGGGCATGGATATACCGCGATGCCGGATCAGAATCCATGGCCAAAATCATTGAAGCTATCTTTCATAAAAAAGGCTGTAAAGGCGGACAGGGCAGTGCTGACAGCCCGCATTATGTCTATGCCTACAGAATGACACGTACGACACGCGGCATATAAATCCGGGATTTCCGCTAAACTGCCCGTCTTGACACCTGCCATAGTGGATGGTATACTTTCCCCCAACATACTGAAATAGGAAAATTTAGACTTCTGTGGAAAAATTATTCTGACTTCCACTAAAGGCAGCCCTGCTTTTGGTGAACCATTAAGGATGTATTTTATGATGAGAAATTTTGGTATTGGTTTTTTGGTGTTCTGTTTTGTTTTTTCCAGCGTTAATTTGGGCCTGGCGGCCCAGGTCGTAGAAGTCCCGCCCATCATTGTCGAGCCTTCCTATAATTTAAGTGAAATAAACGAGCAGATGCTTGAGCAGGACAGGATAAACCGGGACCAGGAATTAGCGATCAAAGGCCTTGCCGAGCAAAACCAGAGTCTCGCCCAGACAGCCCAACAGGACAGCACTCTTGATCAAATCAACCAAACCATGCTTAATTACCGCAATGCGCTTTTAGAACGCGACCGCGCCCGTATCATGGCCAATGGCCTGAGGGCTTCCCGGTACGATGATCTGATCGCCTTGACTGAAGATGTCGACGGCATGAAAGGCGTCGGCCCGACCTTACAGCTTAAAAGTGACCTGATCGAACAGAAATATAAAATCCTCATGGACCTTAAAAATGAGATGGTCGTCCTGAATAAAAAGCTCGAAGAAGAAGCGCTGCATAAGCATTCTGAAAACATAAACCAGGAACAAGCACAAAAAATCCTGTTCCTCACCCAAAGATTGGCTGAATTGGACCAAAGGGTCTCCCGTTACGACGAGATCTTGGCCGAAAAAGACCAGCAGATCGCCCAATTGAAATTTAGTTTAGCCGGGGCCCGAAAAGAGGCCGCGGGTAAAGATATCCAGTTAGGCCAATTGAGGCTGCAGTTGTCCCAAACACAGACCCAGGTGGGTTTATTAAAATCAGAACTTGAGAACAGGATCGCCCGAGAGAATAATCAGGACCAGGAGAGCTCTGCCCAAAAAGCCCAAGTGGACCAATTGAAAATGCAGTTGTCCCAAAAACAGGCCCAGGTGGATTTATTAAAATCAGAACTTGAGAATAAGATCACCGAAGAGAATAATCAAGGCCAAGAGGCTTCCGCCAAAGATGAGATGGTCAAACAGCAGCGCGATCAGATAACTGTTTTGAAGGCACAGGCGCAGGAATTATCTTCTAAAGAAGAGCTGATGCAATCACAGGCAGACCAAATGGCCAAGGAATTAGGATTATACAAGGACCAGGGCACGGCGTATGCCAGCCTGCAGGCCGAGTTTATGGCTTTAAAAAATAAAATCAGCAGCCAGGCCGTTGATTTAAAAATCAAGAATGAATCCATCCGCTGGTTAAACCAGGTCCTGGCCGTTACCAAAAACAAGGCGGAATATTATAGGTTGACTGCCCAGCAGGACCGCATGACGATGCGGCAAGTCCAGGATGCAGTGCTGAAGGTCAAGGATGATTTTACCCGGCATTTTAAGGATTACGATCAATTTGAAAATGCCATTATTTCCTTAAAGGAGCAGGTGGGCCGTATGGGCGGGTTATTATCCCAAAAGCAGGAGCAGGTGGAACTGTTAACACAGTCACAGCAGGAGCTAAAGGCCCAGCTTCGGGAAAAAGAAAATCAAATAGACGATCGCATCAGCTTGGCCAAACATTTGATCGCCCTGCAGCAGCAGGAAGCATCTTTATTGCAGGAGAAAGGCAGCCTCGAGGCAAGTCAAAACGACCTTTTTGACAGGCATTTCCTTGATCTTGAGAAGAAAATCAAGGGCTTGGCTGCCAATCACCAACTTCAGGCCATGGATCTGCAAAGCCGTATGGAAGAATTGAGAGAAGAACTTGAGCTTAAAGAGCAGCAGGGGAAGTCGCTCAGGACAGAATTAGAAAATAAGATTGCCGACGAGAAAAACCAAAGCGTGCTGGCCTCCCAGATCCAGGATTTGGAAGCCCAGCTCCAGGATAAGGAAAACCAGATCAGCGCCATGAAAACGGAAATCCAGTCAGGCCGGGAGACACAAGACCAAACAGACACCCTGAGGCAGCAATTGGCGGACCAGCAGAATAAAGCGGATGTACTAAAGCAGGAGCTAGACAGTAAGAATGCCCAATCCGACAAAATGACCCTGATGATCTCCGATTATCAGCAAAAACTGGAGTCCAAGGACAATGCCTATAATGAAGAATTGCAGCAGGTGCTGGATTCCAAAAATGCCCAGGCCCAGATGGAAGGGCAGATCGTTGATTTAAATGCCCGGCTGCAGCAAAAAGAGGCGCAGATCGTCGAGATTAAAAAGAACTTGTACGATTTACAGCAATCAATGGGGGCCAGGGACAGGGAGTCCCAAACCCATGATCTAAGCCTTTCCATAATGCAGCAGAAAATGCTGGATGGGAAGATCAATGAATATCAGGACAAAATAAATGGATTGCAGGCAACCAATGACAGGCAGGCAGGGCAGGTGGCAAAACTTAAAGCTGATTTGGCACTGGCCCGCCAGCAGCTGGTCGGCGGCATGCCCAGCAGCGACGAGATTGATTTCCTGAGGGCAGGGCTTAATAAGGCCGCCCTGCAGTTAAAGCAAAAAGATGCGATGCTTTTACAAATCAAGGCCAATGCCGATGAGTATGAAAAAGAATTCAAGGAGCAGACCCAGGAATTTTTAAGCTTAAAGGAGCAGTTGCAAAATGCCCTGGATAAAATCAGCCGCAAGGATGAAGACCTGACATACAAAAACATGGAAATAATCCGCCTCAAAGAGCGTTCCCATAATTTGGGGAATGGTGATTTGCAAAACCAGGTGAGGGTATTGACCCGGAAGCTTGAGGCTGCCGAGAAAAGACTCCGCAGTAAAACCTATGGGGGCGGGAAAGCAGGGATACTGGAAGGCCAGTTAGAGGACGCCAACGAACAGATCAAAGAGCTCCATGCCCAGTTAAATGAGTTCATCCTACCTGCCAAAAGCGATGCCCTTAGGGAAAAATTAAAACAGGCTTTGGATAAAGTTGATCAACAGGGACATATGATCAATGTCTTGGTCCAGAAATTGCAGGACGCCGGGAAGAGTGTCAATCTCAGCCAACTGTAGCGCGGACCTTTTCTAATAAGTCCGGGGTGTTGACAGGTTTTAAGAGGTAGGCTTTGATCCTGTGCCGTTTAAACAATGGCTCTGTCTTGCTTTCGGCAGTCAGGACAATGACGGGGATTGCGGCAATGGCAGGGTCGCTGTTTTTCTTCATGATAAAGGTATAGCCATCCATCTTGGGCATGTGCACGTCCAACAAAATCAGGTCCGGTATTTTCTTCTTCAATACTTCCAAAGCTTGCTCGCCATCTTCAGCCGAAATGACATCATACCCATTGCTTTGGAGCGTGTGTTTAATAAGATCAACATTGACACGATCGTCATCCACCACAAAAATACATTTAGGCATCAGTTTTTAGTCCTTATTTTATTTCCGCGTTGGCTTTGTTCCCCGGATTCTATCTTTTACTAAATTACCGGGCTTGTCAACGTTTTTAAAAACAGTTTTTGACCGGCCTCATCGTTCATTTTTGTCCAAAGATCTGTAACCGACAGCCTCGGCGATATGCGGGGCTTCGATGGTTCCATTATACCTCCGGGAGGTGTAATGGTGTGGAAGCAGAAGAATAGGGCCACTCTTCAGGCGTTTTTATAATATTTTCTTTAACAGGATTGTAATGCACGTATTGGATCCGGTTATTCAATCCCTTTATATCCAGAATGATTCGGTTGCCAAATCGATTTTGCCATAATGGTCCCCGCCGATTGTGTCTTAAGTTGAAATAATTGGAATAAGCATTTAATGTCCTTCGCATAAAGGTTTCAATTCCCTTATTTTCCAATTGTTGAAGTATGAAATGGACGTGGGTGGGCATTAGGCAGAAAGCAATGATGTTTACTAAAGGGACCATTACACCTCCGGGTGGTGTGATGGCGGTTCTTTTTATTACGTAACTAAAAGGCCTGATATGTCCGTCATATCTGTAGTATTCCATTAGCCCCAGCATTCTTTGGTATTCTTCTTTACAACTGAAGATCGTATACCCGTAGATGCTTTTGTTATAAATGTGATGGAATGATTTATTTTCAAAAGGACAAAGGCGTTTCATATATTTTTAAAAAGAAGCCCTATCCAACGACCGGTATCCAACGGCTTCAGCAATATGTTCGGGTAAGATAACATCACTTCCAGCCAAGTCACTGATGGTGCGGGCGATTTTAAGGATTTTATCGTGCGCCCTTGCTGAGAATTTCAGTTCCTCCATGGCTGAGACCAATATCCTTTTGGCTTCTTTTGTAAGAGCACAAAAATTGCGCAAGTGCGCGCTTTCCATGTGGGCGTTGCATAAGACGGGTTGGCCCTGGAATCTCTGCCATTGCAGCTGGCGCGCCCGGGTGGTGCGCGCTTTGATGGCCAGGGACGTCTCTTCCAGGGGGACATCGATGAGTTCACGGGTTTTTAAAGGCAGGGCGTGCAAATGGATGTCGATGCGGTCGAGCAGGGGGCCGGAAATTTTTTGCCGGTAACGCTCAACCTGCAGGGAAGAGCAGCGGCAAATTTTTCCTGCCACGTCCTTCCAGCCGCACGGGCACGGGTTCATCGCCGCAAGGAGCATAAAGCGGGTGGGAAATCGTAAACTCCCCCTGGAGCGCGCGATGGTGACATACCCGTCTTCTAAGGGCTGTCTCAAAACTTCCAGCACATGGCGGTTGAATTCCAGGAATTCATCCAGGAATAAAACGCCGTTATGCGCCAGGGTCACTTCACCCGGGCGGGGCCCGCTGCCGCCGCCGATAATGGCCGTGTCCGAGGCCGTGTGATGAGGTGCCCTAAAGGGGCGCTGGGTGATAATACCGTCGGTGTTTCTAAGCAGGCCGGCCACCGAATGGATCTGGGTGGTTTGCAGCACTTCGGCCGGCGTCATGTCCGGTAAAATGGTGGGCAGGCGTTTGGCCAGCATGGTCTTGCCGCTGCCGGGAGCGCCGATGAGCAGGACATTATGCCCGCCGGCAGCTGCTACCTCAAGGCCCCGTTTAAGGGATTGCTGGGCCTTGACTTCGCTAAAATCCAAACGGCTGGGACGGGAATTCTTAAGCAGGAAATCAAAATCTGTTTTTACAGGCGTCAGCGTTTGCGGGTCCATTAAAAAAGCCACCACTTCGTTTAAATGCCGCGCAGGGAAAACCGGACAGCCGGCCAGGGCCGCTTCTTTGGCATTTTCAAAAGGAACTATAAGGCCCCGGCAATTACTGGAGGCCGCAGCCAGCGCAACAGACAAAGCACCCTGCACAGGCTGTACGCGTCCGTCCAAAGAAAGTTCACCTAAAAAAGCATACGGGTCTAAAGCCTCCTGAGATATTAAGCCCTGTGCTGCCAAAACACCCAGGGCAATGGCCAGATCATAACAGGCCCCTTGCTTTTTGGTGTCCGCAGGCGATAAATTGATGGTGATCCTTTGGGTGGGAAATTCAAAGTCGCTGTTTTTGATGGCCGCGCGGATGCGCTCACGGCTTTCTTTAACAGCATTGTCCGGCAAGCCGACAACGATGGTGTTGGGTAATCCAGCGCTTATATCCGTTTCAATGGCAACAGGATAGGCTTCCAGGCCGCAAAGGCCAAACGAAGAGATTCGGGCTAGCATATGAAGTCCACTATGGTAGGGGGAATTAACGGTCACACAACGCTTGCTTGGGGGAAGCAAGCATCACTTGCTTTTTTGAAGAGCAAGGATATAATGTAAGCCTAACATAAACAGGATTATCCGTCAAATTTTTCATGCTAGGCCTATACCCACATTCGTTTTTTCCGGAGATATTTGATAACCGGATCCTTTTGATCACCTTGCTCGTTTGGGTCCTGGCCCAGATGATCAAGGTCCTTTTGGGGATTTTGAAGGAGAAACGGTTTAATTTCCGTTGGTTTATCGGCACCGGCGGCATGCCTTCCAGCCACGCGGCCGGAGCGTCGGCGTTGGCGACCTCGGTAGGGTTGGAATACGGTTTTAACAGCCCTTTGTTTGCAGTAGCCGCTTCTTTTGCCATCGTAACGATGTTTGATGCCCAGGGGGTGCGCCGCGCCACAGGTTATCAGGCCACCATCCTTAATAAAATGATGGATGATATTTATTCCAAAGGCCAGGTTGAAGAGCAAAGGCTTAAAGAATTAGTGGGGCATACGCCCAGGGAAGTGTTGGCAGGGTTTATTTTTGGCGTTATTTGCGCCATGATTTTATACTAGGAGGACCCATGAACCAGAAGATTTTAGTCGGTATTGTAGCAGCCATTGTATTAGTCGTTGGCACCGTCGTCGTGCTTCATCAACACAAAGCAGCAGCTGCTGCCCAGGATTCCGAGGAAACAAACGTCCCAGTTAACCAGCTCTTAGACCAGGCATCCAAGTACGAGGCCGATGGGGACAAACTTAAAGCCAAGGAAGCTTATGACCAAATCATCAGTAATTATCCGGATTATGAAAAGATCGAAGACGTGCAGGACAAACTTGGCGCATTGAACATCGACCTTATTTTTTCTCCCGCCCAAATGCCCCAAACTATTTCTTATGAAATCGTCCCCGGGGATTCTTTAGGGAAATTGGCGCGGAAATTCGGCACCACGACCCAGCTTATCAAAAGGGCCAACGGGCTCAAGAGTGATGTGATCCGCACAGGCGAGACGCTGCGGATATGGACGGCACCCTTTAATATCCTGATCAACAAATCACAGAATGTCCTGTTCCTCAAGTCCGGCGAAGAGGTGCTTAAAATTTATCATGTGTCGACGGGAAAGGACAATATTACGCCGGTGGGTTCCTTTAAGATCGCCAGCAAAATAGAAAATCCGGTATGGTATAGAAATGGAGGGGCGCCCATTCCCTCTGAAAGCCCTGAGAATGAATTAGGCAGCCGTTGGATGGGTTTTGATAAAGACCCGCATTACGGCATCCACGGCACCCTTCATCCCGAATCCATCGGGCAGCAGGTGACGGCCGGCTGTGTCCGCCTGAAGAACGAGGATGTCGAGGAGCTTTTTGACATCGTACCCGTCGGGACTGAAGTGACCATCCAAAATTAATTTTAAGGACATTTATGGCAACACTGGATTTTGAAAAACCGATCCTTGAGCTGGAACATAAAATCAATGACTTGCGCCAAATGGGCTCCAAGCGGGTGACCCTTGAGCCTGAGATCAAGCGCCTGGAGTCTAAGCTCGAGAAGCTTAAAAACGACGTCTATAACAACATGACCTCCTGGCAGCGTGTGCAGATCGCGCGCCACCCCAAACGCCCCTATACGCTTGATTATATCCGTATGATGACCGATGAATTCCTGGAATTGCACGGCGACAGGCTTTTTGCCGACGATATGGCCATGATCGGCGGCTTTGCCAAGATCGACGGGCAGAAGGTGATGGTCATAGGCCACCAGAAGGGCCGTGACGTTAAAGAAAATGTTTTACGTAATTTCGGCTGCGCGCATCCGGAAGGTTACCGCAAGGCCATGCGATTGATGCGCCTGGCTGCCAAGTTCCAGGTGCCGGTCGTTTGCCTGATCGATACGCCGGGCGCCTACCCGGGCATCGGCGCGGAAGAGCGCGGGCAGGCCCAGGCCATTGCTGAAAATTTGCGCGACATGGCCGGCGTCAGGACGCCTATCGCCGCGGTCATCATCGGTGAGGGTGGCAGCGGCGGGGCCTTGGGGATAGGGGTGGCAGACCACATTTTTATTTTGCAGCACGCCTATTATTCTGTCATCTCTCCTGAAGGCTGCGCCTCCATCCTTTGGCGCAGTTCTTTAAAAGCCCCGCAGGCCGCGGAAGCCCTGAAGCTTCACGGGGAAGATTTGATCAAATTCAATATTGTGGATGAAATCATCCCTGAGCCCTTGGGCGGCGCCCACCGTGAGCCGCAGGAAGTGGCCCTTTTGTTAAAGACGGCGCTCATTAAGTATTTTAAGAAAGCATCCTCTTTAAGTCCTCAAGAACTTCTCAACGCCCGTTACAAAAAATACCGTAATATCGGTGAATTCATCGAGAAAAAATGATTTCCCTGATTGATATCCGTGATTTATCCTTGGAAGAATTAGCGGCATATTTAAAATCCGTCGCTGCGGAGCCTTTTCGTGCTGAGCAGATTTTTCAGTGGATTTACCAAAAAGGGGCCTGGGGTTTTGACGCGATGACCAATGTCCCTAAAGCGCTAAGGGACCGTCTGGAAAATGATTTTATCCTCAAGCCCAATGAGATCGCCCAAAAGGTCGTCTCTGAGGACGGCACCACTAAATTTCTTTTTGATTTGCATGATCGTGAAAAAATTGAAAGCGTGTTGATCCCGACACCGACAAGGACAACGGCCTGTATTTCCACCCAGGCCGGTTGCAAGTTTGGCTGTAAATTTTGCGCCAGCGGTATCGGCGGCTGGAAGAGAAATTTAAGCTGTGCCGAGATCATTGCCCAGGTTTTGCATATTAAGGAAGAGGCTTTGAAACATAAAAGGCCTTTGACGAATATCGTGTTTATGGGGACCGGCGAGCCGCTTGACAATTTTGTCAATTTGATGAAAGCGGTCCGGACCATTAATTCAGCTAAAGGCATCAATATCGGCGCCAGGCATATCACGATTTCCACCGTCGGGGTTGTTCCGAAGATCAAAGAACTGGCCCAAGAGGGCTTACAGGTGGAGTTGGCTATTTCCCTGCATGGGTATGATAATCCCTCCCGCAATGTGCTCATGCCGGTCAATAAGAAATACCCTTTTGATGAATTGATCGCGGCCTGCCGTGAATATGTCCGGTTAACAAAGCGCCAGATTACCTTCGAATACATCCTTATCAAAGATGTCACTTGCACGCCTCATGCCGTGGCGAGCTTGAAAAAAGCTTTTAAAGGGATCATTTGCAAAATGAATCTCATTCCCTATAATCCCGTCTCAGAATTTGGCCATCAAACACCTTCGCCTGACGAAATGCTTAAATTCAGGGACAGCCTTGAAGACAGCGGTGTTCATGCCACTATCCGAAGACCGCGCGGCAAAGATGTAAATGCCGCCTGCGGGCAGTTGAGGCATTTGGCAAAATTATAGGTGCGTTATTGTGAAGAGGAATTTTGCTGCTGTTCGGCTGCTATTTTTTGTAGAAACGCCTGCATGCGGGGGTTGCTCATTAAGGCCTGGACTTGGGGATTACTTTGTACGGCCTGGTAATTGTGTGAAGTGACAGCCTGTACCAAGGCAGGATCTTGGAGTGCCTGCATAATTTCCGGGTCTTGGGCCATTTCCTGCAGCTCAGCCATGGCTTGAGGATTAGACATCAGTTTTTGTTGACTGGCCGCGATTTGCGCATCCATATTGTTGGATGGAGCGCCTGAGGCCTGTGCAGGCATAGCAGCAACAGGGGCGGCAGTACCATCAGCGGCACCGTTGGTGATGCTGGCTACATCGCTGGCAGCCACATGCACATCGCCAATGATAGGTGTTTTAACGGTGTAAACGCCGTTATTGATACCAGCGAGTTGGCCTTTGATTTGCGAGCCGTCCTTGAGGGTGATCACCTGTTCGGCATCATCGGCAAAAGCAGTAATGTTTGCGGACAGAAATAAAAGGGTAAGGGTAAAAATAAATTTGTACATAAGGCAAGTCTAACATCTAATCGTGCTCTTGGCAAGTTTGACAAAAAGGTTTGTCGATGTTATATTGGCTACTTCTTATTAGACGAAGCACGGGGGTTGGCCGTTTCTCTAAATAAAGACATTGAGGAAACGGCACATTCACCCCAAATTCTTTCTGGACATATTTGCATAGTAATTTTTGGGTAAATTTGGGGTTGTAGCTCAGTTTGGGAGAGCGCCTGCATGGCATGCAGGAGGTCAGGGGTTCAATCCCCCTCAACTCCACTTATTTTTGCCAAGGTGGCGGAACTGGTATACGCGCTGGTCTCAAAAACCAGTGGTCTCACGGCCGTGAGGGTTCAACTCCCTCCCTTGGCACCATAAAATAAAAAGGGGACACTTTTGAGTGTCCCCTTTTTATGCCTTTCACATTGTAAACTAGGATTACCATCATAGTTGACAATCCTCCCGGCGTTGGCTATCATAATCCTCTTATGCGCTCCATTTATCTAGATCATGCGGCAACTACAGCTTGTGACCCTCGTGTGCTTGAGGCCATGCGGCCTTTCTTTTTCGAGCAAAGCGGAAATGCTTCAAGCCCACACAGGCAAGGCCGCCAGGCCCGCCGCGCCGTTGAGGAGGCCCGTGAAATATTAGCCGCTTTTATAGGTACCGCACCGGTGGAAATTATTTTTACCAGCGGTGCCAGTGAGTCCAATAATCACGCTATTTTTTCGACAGCCAGGGCTTTAAAGACCAAGGGCAAGCATATTATTGCCTCTGCGATCGAGCATCATTCAGTATTGGAACCCCTGCATCAACTGGAGCAGGATGGTTTTCAGGTAAGCTATGTTAAGCCCAAGGCGGACGGTATCGTTGCCTTTGAAGATATAAAGTCTCTGCGGCGGCCAGACACCATCCTTGTCTGCCTTCAGCATGCCAACAATGAAATCGGAACTTTGCAGCCCGTTGAAGAAGCGGGACGCCTATGCCGCGAGCAAGGCATTTACTTTTTAGTGGATGCTACCCAGACCATCGGGCATATACCTGTGAATGTTAAAGATATCCCCTGTGATTTCCTTTCCCTCTCCGCACATAAATTTTATGGACCCCAGGGAGTAGGTGCTTTATATGTCCGTCAAGGCATTAAATGTCCTGCCTTTATATTAGGCGGCGACCAGGAACGCGGACGCAGGGCAGGCACACATAATACCACGGGGATCGTCGGTTTGGGAGAGGCCATCAAACTTTGCCGCGCCCAAATGCCGGAAGAAACACAGCAAGAAGTTAAGTTCCGGGATGAGATCATCGATTTTGTTTTAAAAGAAATTCCCGGCGGCGTTCTTAATGGCCATCCTCAAAAGCGCCTGCCTAACAATGCCCATTTTTCTTTTCCCGGTATTAATGGTGAGGAACTCGTGAGTGCTTTGGATTTAGCGGGTGTGGCAGTGTCCATGGGTTCCGCCTGCACATGGGGGAAGCTGGAGCCCTCCCATGTACTTAAAGCTATGGGGCTGGCAGATCAAATGGCCTTAGGTTCTTTGCGCGTCACCGTCGGCCGTTGGACTGCAAGTCAGGACGTTACATATTTTCTGGAGCAGTTGAAAATAAAATGCAAGAACGCATCATCCAATTCTTAAAAGAAAGCGACGGATATATTTCCGGTGAGGAGATCAGTCACCGGCTGAAGATGTCGCGGGCGGCCATCTGGAAGCACATGCAGGAATTACGCGCCCAGGGCTATGAGATTGCCGCTGTCCCGCATTTAGGTTACCAATTGGTGGCCTCTCCCGACAAACTTTTGGGTTTTGAAATTCAATCCGATCTCAACACTAAGATCATAGGCAAAAAGATAATCGTCCTGGAGACAGTCACATCCACCATGGATGAAGCTTTTCGTTTGGGGATGGAAAACTGCCCCGAGGGCACGGTGGTCTGCGCGGAGGCCCAGTCCAAAGGCCGCGGCCGTCTTGGGAGGGTGTGGAGTTCGCCTAAATCCAGAGGATTATATTTTTCTTTTGTGTTACGCCCAAGCCTGCCGCTCAATCAGTTGGCACAATTGACATTAATGTCGGCAGTGGCTTTGGCGGAAGCTATTGAAAATATCAGTGATCTTAAGCCTCTGATTAAATGGCCTAACGATATTCTTTTGGGAAATCACAAGCTGGCAGGTATTTTGACGGAATTACGCGCGGAATCCGACCAGGTTAAATTCGTCGTTGTTGGCATCGGCCTTAATGTTAATGCATCGGCGCATCAATTGCCTTCGGGGTCAAGTTCTTTAAAAATTGGCGCAGGGCATAGCTTTGATCGCGCGAAAGTTTTTCAGGCTATTTTGCGTTCCCTCGAGAAATGGTACGTAAAGCTTTTACACGATGAGTTTGATTTAGTCATGGACGAATGGAAAAGGCGCAGCGCAACACTTAAAAAACGGGTGAGGATAACAGACCCTGCCGGTATCATCGAGGGAGAAGCTATTGACCTGGATGAAGATGGCGCCCTGCTGATCCGTAAAGACAATGGCATCGTCATCAAGAAAACCGCGGGAGATGTTTTTTTATTGCGATGAACACCGATATTTTACAAAAAGATTTGCAGGATTTGGAAAATTCGGGAATATACCGTTCCCTCAAGGCCCTTGATTCACCTCAAGGCAGGGAAATCATCCTGGAAGGCAAACGCGTATTAAATTTTTGTTCCAATGATTATCTGGGGCTGGCCAATGATGCCCGTATCAAGAAAGCAGCGATCGAAGGGATAAAAGAATATGGATTGGGTTCCGGGGCATCAAGATTGGTTTGCGGCAATATGGGGCCGCACGAAAAACTGGAAGCAGATTTGGCGTTGTTTAAACATACCGAAAGCGCTCTAGTTTATTCCAGCGGGTATATGGCCAATACAGGCATTATCCCGGCGCTGATGGACCGTCACGGCGTTGTGCTCAGTGATAAATTAAATCATGCTTCTATTATTGACGGGATTGTTTTAAGCCGTGCCAGGCTTCTGCGCTACCCTCACGCGGACATGCAGGCTTTGCAGGACATTTTAAAAGACATCCCTGCCGCGCAACCTAAACTGATTGTGACGGACACTGTTTTTAGTATGGATGGAGACAGGGCACCGCTTAAAGAGATTATAGATTTGGCCCGTTGCTATGATGCCATCGTCATGGTGGATGAGGCGCATGCCTTTGGCGTGCTGGGCGCTCACGGCAGCGGATTGGTCGAAGAGCTCTCCCTTGAGGGGCAGGTGGCGATCCAAATGGGGACCCTGTCCAAGGCCGCAGGATCTTTTGGGGCCTATGCCTGCGGGACGAAGGTTTTGCGCGAGTATTTGATCAATAAAAGCCGCAGTTTTATTTACACGACGGCAATGCCGCCGGCATTGGCCCAAGCTTCAAGGGCTGCTTTAAAGATCATTATTGAGGGCGGCCCGTTGCGCCGTAAGTTACAGGAGAACGCGGATTATCTGCGCGCGGGCCTTAAAGGCATGGGATTTGATACGATGAATTCAAGCACGGCCATCATTCCTATTTTAGTCAAAGGTTCCCTGCAGGCGAAAGCCATGTCCCGGCGATTATTGGAGCGCGGTATTTTTGTACAAGCCATACGACCTCCGACGGTGCCGATAGGCACGGCAAGGCTCAGGCTTACAGTGACAGCCACGCACGCTCAGGAAGATTTGGACAATTTATTAAATGCTTTAAGGACACTGTAAACATGCCTTTTTTTAAAACACACCGAGGCCTTAGTTGGCATTATGAAGCTTCCGGCACAGGCGATGCCGTTGTTATGATCCATGGACTGGGAGCTTCAGGCCATATTTGGCAGGCGCAAAAAGATTTTTTACAGACGGATTTTCAGGTGATTACTGTAGATTTGCCGGGCCATGGCAAAAGTGCCTGGATGCCCGTGACCCTGATCGATATGGCCATGGATATCCGTCAAATTCTAAGCAGCCTCGGGATTGCGCAGTTTTCTTTGGTTGCTTCATCCATGGGCGGTCTGGTCGCGCTGGAGCTTTACCGCATGATCCCTCAAGACGTCATGCGCATGTCAATGGTCGGATCTATCCCCAAATTTGCAAAAGGCCCCCATTATCCTGCGGGATTGGACATTGCAAAAATCCGTATACTCAGCGGGCAGTTAAACGGGGATTATGGCTTGATCATGGATATTTTTTTCCGTTCTTTATTTACGATGAAAGAGCGTGCAAGCGAGCGGTTCAAATGGGTCAAAGAATTTCGCCAAAACGAACCATTGCCGAGCAGGGAAGCGTTGAAACATTTTTTGGATATTTTAGAAAAGGCAGATCTGCGCGACCGCATCGCCTCGGTGATTTGTCCCTTACAATTCATCACCGGGACAGAGGATTATATTTGCCCGCGCGCGATCATGGATTGGGTGGCAAGCCACACCTATAACGCCAGGTTTGATTTTATCGAGGGATGCGGGCATTTGCCGTTTTTAGTTGAAGTCAAAGAATACAACCGTCTGTTGGAAGATTTTTTGCTTAATTGACCTATGAATGCCACCAAAATACAACAAGGATTTAGCAAGTCAGCCAATACCTATGACCGCTTTACCGGTTTGCACCGGGAAATAGCGGATAAGTTATTTGCTCAAGTGATCAATGAAAACACGCCTTCTGCGCTATTGGATGTAGGCTGCGGTACAGGGTATTTGACGGTCAGGTTTAAAGAGCATTGGCCCCAAGGTAGGATCGTCGGCCTTGATTTTTCTCCGGGGATGCTTGAGGTGGCGCGTTGCAAGCATGGCGGTATTGACTGGGTCTTAGGGGACAGTAATAATCTGCCTTTTTCCGATGGGTGTTTCGATGCTTTGATTTCCAATTTAGCTTATCAATGGGCAGGGGATTTATCATGCGCCTTTACTGAAGCAAGGCGTGTGCTGGCCCCCGACGGGATTTTGGCTTGCACCCTTTTTGGTTACCATACCTGCCGGGAGCTATTTCAATCACTGGATGAAGCTAAGACAAAAGCATTACAGTTCACCCGCCTGCCTGATGAGGCCCAAGTCCGCCAGGCGCTGGCGGCAAGCGGATTCGAGGGTCCTATAGTTGATGTTGAGAAGAATAAAATTGGGTTTAACAGCATGCGTGAATTGCTTACATGGCTTAAAAGTATTGGCGCTAATAACCTTTCTCAGGAAGGTTTCCTGGGGCCTGAGGCCATGTCCCGTGCCGCTTCCATTTATCACAGGAAATTTCCTTATCTCCAGGGCGTTGGGGCCACATTTGAGGTGATCCGGGTTTATGTCAGAAAGTAAAGCCATCTTTATTACAGGGACGGACACGGCCGTGGGCAAGACAGTCGCGGTTTTTTGTTTAGGCGTCCTGCTTAAAGCCCAAGGGTTTAATCTCGGCGTGATGAAGCCTGTTCAATGCGCCGGGGAAGATGCGCAATTTTTAAAGAAAGCCTTGGCGCTTCAGGATGAATTAAAAGAGATCAATCCATTTTATGCGCCGGAGCCGTTATCGCCTCATCTGGCTTTTCGCCGGGCGAAAATCAAATTTAATAAGAAGCGGGTGCAGGACGGATTGAAAAAGTTGCGGGCGCGTTATGATATTGTTTTAGTGGAAGGCGCCGGTGGCCTTATGGTGCCGTTAACGGACGGTTATTATAACGCGGACTTGATCGCTGATCTAAAGGCGGAAGTGATCATCATCGCCCGTCCGGGTTTAGGGACCATCAATCATACCTTATTGACGATCAATGAGGCCCAACGGCGGGGATTGACGGTCAAGGGGATTATCTTTTGCCAGGCTAAACCTGGGCGCAAAAGCCTGCCGGAACGTACCAACCCCCAGGAAATTAAAAAGTTATCAGGTGTTAAAGTGTTGGGAGTCATCCCTTATTTAAAACCATTAAACCAAAAGAATATTTTACGCCAATGCAGGCTCGACGTTTAAAACAATGGGACCGTGAATATATCTGGCATCCTTTTACCCAGATGAAGGATTGGGATCAGGTTGAGCCGTTGATCATTGATTCCGCCGATGGTATTTATCTCAAAGATATCGATGGAAAAATCTACATGGACGGGGTTTCATCCCTGTGGGTCAATGTCCACGGCCACGCCCAGGCGCATATCGATGCGGCGCTCAAGAAACAAATCGATAAGCTAAGCCATTCAACATTGCTGGGTTTGGCCAATACTCCGGCGATAGAATTGGCCAAACGTTTGATCGGGATTGCGCCTAAAGGATTGAAAAAAGTATTTTATTCGGACAATGGTTCGACTGCCGTTGAGATCGCCATCAAGATGGCGTATCAATATTGGCAAAATATCGGGCAGAAAAAGAAAATCCGTCTTGTTCATTTAAGCCATTCGTATCATGGGGACACCTTGGGCTCGGTAAGTGTGGGCGGCATTGATTTATTCCATAAAGTTTATCGCAAATTAATTTTCAAAACAATCACTCTCAAAGGGCACGGATGGCAAGCCGTGGAAGAGCTGGAAGCATTGCTTAAAGCCAAAGGCGAGAGCATCGCTGCCCTGGTTGTTGAGCCATTGGTCCAGGGTGCGGCCGGCATGCGGGTATGGCCTGAAGGTGTTTTGAAGAAAATGCGTGCTTTGACCCAAAAATACAATGTCTTTCTCATCGCGGATGAAGTGGCAACAGGTTTTGGCCGTACGGGCAAGATGTTTGCCTGTGAGCATGAAGGAGTGACCCCTGATTTTTTGTGCCTGGCCAAAGGGATTACCGGCGGGTATCTGCCTTTGGCGGCGACCTTGACCACTCAAAAAGTTTTCGATGGTTTTCTTTTTGATTACAAAGAGCAGAAAACATTTTTTCACGGGCACACCTATACCGGCAATCCATTAGCCTGTGCCGCGGCCCTGGCCAATCTTGATGTTTTTCAAAAAGAGCGTACTTTGGCCAAACTTAGCCCCAAGATAAAATTCTTGGCGAAATCGCTTAAAATGTTTTATAATCTCCCTTCTGTCGCCGAGACGCGCCAGAGGGGATTTATGGCAGGCATAGAGCTCAAAGGCCGCCCGGAAGACCGTATAGGAGCAAAGGTCTGTCAGCAAGTACGCCGATACGGCGTCATCCTAAGGCCCTTGGGGAATGTCATCGTCCTCATGCCGCCGCTAAGTATATCTATCGAAGAATTAGATTACTTGCTGATGGCGACGTATAGATCAATAGAAGACTGCGTGAACAAGACGCAAGAATAATTTCTTCCACCCAAATGCGTGTTTTTGCTCCTAACTTATCCAGGAATCAGTAAGTAGCAATTAGCATTTGGGTGGAAGAAAATATTCTTGTGGCTTGTTCCGGACTATCATATGAGAAATAACAAGGACATCACAGTGTACGTCGCCATGAGCGGCGGGGTGGACTCCTCGGTGGTGGCCGGGCTTATCAAAGAGGCCGGCTATAATACTATCGGGGTGACCATGTGCTTTAACATCACGCACAATGACGGCAAGGCCTCCTGCTGCGGCATTGACGGCATTGCCGATGCCAAGCGCGCGGCAGACATCCTTGACATCCCTCATTATGTGTTTAATTTCGCCCACGATATCAACGCCTACATCATTGATAATTTTACCGACGAGTATTTAAACGGCCGGACGCCCAATCCCTGTGTGCGCTGCAACCAGCATTTGAAATTCGGCACCCTTTATCAAAAAGTCAAGGCTTTGGGTGCCGGGTATTTAGCCACAGGCCATTACGGTAAAATAGAATTTAACGTTGAAAGAAATTGCCATGAATTAAAGAAAGCCATTGATCCCAGGAAAGACCAGTCTTATTTTTTATACAGCATGAATAAGGAAACATTGCCGTCGGTGATGTTCCCGCTGGGCGGCCTGACCAAGCCGGAGGTGCGCGCGCTTGCCCGTAAATTCGCCCTTAACACCGCCGAGAAACCCGAAAGCCAGGACATTTGTTTTGTCCCTGCCAGCGGGTATAAGAAATTTATCGAAAACCGGGTAGGGGCTGAGGCGATGACCCCGGGGCCTTTCATCGATGAAAACGGGAAGGTCATAGGTCAACATAAGGGTTTGGCAAATTACACCATCGGCCAGCGCGATAAATTGGGTTTGGCGCTGGGTTATCCGGTTTATGTTTACAAGATGGACCGCGCGGCGAATTCCGTCCATATCGGGAACCTGAGACGGCTGTATTCCGGCGGTTTGAAGGCCAGTGGCATGAATTGGGTGAGCATTGAAATTCCTCAAGAAACCATAGAAGTTAGCGCCAGAATCCGTTATAATTCTCCTGAAGTCAAAGCGTATTTAACATCGACAGATAAGGGCTCGGTCCGTGTTGAGTTTGCAGAGCCGCAGAAGTCTGTCACTCCCGGCCAATCGGTGGTTTTTTACGATGGTGAGGTGGTCCTGGGAGGCGCTGTTATCGACGAGGCCATTGCCTGTGCCGATGAAGAGTTAGCTTTGGCTGATATAAAATAACAGGAGAACCATACATGAAAATTTTCTTCGGCCTGCTGGCATTATTGTTTATTACAGCACCTTTTTCTTCCGCCCAAAATGTCAATCCCGCCCGTATCTATGAAGAGTCAAGAGGCACAGAGCCTCCGGTTGAAGGGGTGTGGCATGTCTATGACCGCAACGGGAACTTACTGAGAGAAGAAAATTACCATAACTACAGGCTCGATGGCGAGATGAGGATTTTTTATCCTTCCGGCGCCCTAAAGGAGTTGTTATATTATTCAGATGGCTTGCGCGAGGGGGATGACAAGGCTTATTATGAGAGCGGCGGCCTGGACCACGAAGATGCTTATGAGAACAATGATCTCGAGGGGCCGAGCGTGCATTATTATGATACCGGTGAAGTTAAAAGCCGCGAGCATTATACCAATGGCAAGTTAGACGGAGAAAGAACAGTCCTTTTCAAGAGCGGGATTTTGAAACAAAGCATGTATTACGTCAATGGCTTGCTTGACGGCGTTGTTGCGACCTATACGGAAGACGGGCAGATAGTCATGGATGAACATTATATCCACGGGGTTTTAATCAGCCATAATGAATATGGCGATAAATCGGTTTATGAGTCCAAGAATGATTCTTCCAGCGGTACCGGTGCGCCTACCCCCAATAATGCGCCGGCGCCTGCAGATATGCCCACCAAATTATGAAGACCCCCTATTACTTGCTAGGCAAAGGTTGAGGAATGATTACCCTTAATTCAGATTATCTTAAGGGCTTTGTATCAGCCCATGAACTTGCGGGCATTTTCCCCTCGGTGCGCCTCGCCCATGACAATTTGCATGATCATAAGGGTGCCGGATCAGAATTTACCGGCTGGCTTGATTTACCTTCCCGCATTCCGGACACATTGATCAAAGAAATTTCATCTTTAGCCGGCGAAGTGCACAAAAATTCCGACTGCATTGTCTCCATCGGTATCGGCGGATCTTATCTGGGCATCCGAGCCACCGTTGATTTTCTGGGCGGGGGGAAATTACCGGTTTATTACGCGGGACATACCATCAGCAGTGATTATCTGCACCAGCTTTTAGCCACCCTAAAAGACAAACGCATCACGGTGGTTGTTATTTCCAAATCCGGCACCACCACCGAGCCTGCCATTGCCTTCCGGGTGATCAAAAAGCTTTTGGAAAGCAAATACCAGGGCGAAGAATTAAAAAAGCGCATCATCTGCGTTACCGACGAGAAAAAAGGGGCCCTACGCAAGATCGCGGACAAGGAAGGATACCGCTCTTATATTATTCCCGATGATGTGGGCGGGCGTTATTCAATATTGACGCCGGTGGGCTTGGTCCCTTTGGCATTGGCGGGGATAGATATTCAAAGTTTGGTGGACGGCGCCAGAAAAGCCCAGGCGGAATATGCCGTTTGTGATCTGGATAAAAATACCTGTTACCGTTACGCGGCCTTGCGCAATATCCTTTATGCCAAGGGCAAGAAAATTGAAGTCCTTTCTTCTTTTTATCCTAATGTTTTTTATGTGGCGGAGTGGTTCAAGCAGCTTTTTGGTGAAAGCGAAGGCAAGCAGGGCAAAGGCATTTTTCCGGCTTCCCTTATCATGTCAACAGACCTTCATTCGATGGGGCAATGGATGCAGGAGGCGGAGCGTACGGTGTTTGAGACTTTTCTTCAGATCGAAAAGCCCCATCACGATGTCATCATCCCTAAGACTGAGGAAGATTTAGACGGTTTCAATTATGTCGCGGGAAAAGGTTTTGATTTTGTGAATAAAAAAGCGTATGAGGGCACTTCTGCGGCGCATTTTGAGGGTGGAGTGCCGAACATGACCATCACTTTATGCAAAGCTGATACCATGCATCTGGGGCATCTGTATTATTTTCTTGAAAAAGCCTGCGGCATTTCCGGGTATATCTTAGGCGTGAATCCTTTTGACCAGCCCGGGGTGGAAGCGTATAAGAAGAAGATGTTCGCGTTGCTGGGTAAAAACCAGTAGCAAAATATATCGGGGCTTAAGGGCCCATAAAACGCAAAACCCACGGTCAACGCCGTAGGTTTTGTAAGGGGATAGGCCTTAGACTTGCTTTCGCTATCCGCGGGATCCTCCGTTACTTCACTTTCAGTATACTACTAATTATTTTAAAATGCAAATTTGTAAAAGTGATGCAGGTATTTATTCCACAATAGTTTATGAATGAGACAAAAAATAGTTTTGAAATAGTTCTTGCCGCGCGCGGGCTTTGCAAGACCTATCCTGATTCGCAAAGCAAGGGGGTTGTCAAAGCCCTGGATCAGTTGGATTTGACTGTCCGTGAAGGAGAGATTTTAGGCATTTTAGGCCCCAATGGCGCAGGTAAGACCACATGTTTAAATACGCTGGCAACCTTATTATTGCCTGATACGGGTGAAATTGAGATTTTTGGACTGAAATCTGTCCCCAAGAATTTCAATGCCGTACGTTCCTGGATCAATATGTCTTCAGGCTATCCTAATTATGCCTTTAGCCTGACCGTTGAAGAGAATCTTAAATTTTACGGCCGGCTTTATGGATTACGGGGAGATCCTTTACAGCGTAAGGTTGATGAGGTCACAAGCCTTTTTGAACTGCAGTCCTATGCCAAACGCCGCTTTGATGAGTTATCGTCGGGCACCAAGCAGCGTTTGTCCCTGGCTAAATCGCTCATCAATGATCCGAAGATTTTGTTTTTAGACGAGCCCACCATCGGCCTTGACCCTGATGTGTCTTTGAAAACCCGTGAAATAATCCTGGATATTTTGCGCCGGCGCCGGATGACCGTGCTTTTGACCAGCCATAACATGGCGGAAGTCGAGGCCATGTGCGAGCGGGTCGCCTTTATCCAAAAAGGACGGATCATCAAATTAGCCGCCGTGGATGAACTCAAACGCCTGCACCATACCGATGATCTGGAAAAAATATTCATCCAATTGGCACATCAAACTAATGCGGTATCAGTGCCGGAAGAAAAATTGAGGAGGGGAACGACCAAAATCTTGCCGGTCCCCCCCAGCGGCGGTTTGCAGGCATGGCTCAACCGCGCCCTTGCCTTTACAACCCGCAGCGGCATTTTTGCCCGGCGTAATTTATTTGTGATGACGGATGTCTTTTTCTGGCCGATGATTTCTTTGCTTTCCATCGGGTTTATGGCCAAATTCGTCAAATTAGGCCCTCAAACGTTAGGCTTTGTGATGTCAGGGACCCTGGCCGCGGGTGTTTTGCAGATCGCCCAGCTGGATGTCGGCTATACCGTGCTTTATGAATTATGGTCGAAAAGCTTAAAACACACCTTATTAACACCCGTCGGTGTTTCCGAAGGGGTGGCAGGGACATGGATGATCGGCATGGTCAGGGGTTTTATCGCCTTTGTACTTTTGACATCTGCCGCCGCATGGGGTTTTGGTTTTTACCTGCCGGGGCTTTTGACCACCGCATTATTTTTATTCGGCCTTTTTGCCTGTGCTTTTATTTTAGGCATCCTGGTTAATATCCTTATTTTGTCCTTCGGCCAAAAAGTAGAGATCACCGCCTGGATGTTTGCCCAGTTATTCATGATCCTCTGCGGCATTTATTATCCGGTGGATATGCTGCCCAAATTCTTTCAATACCTGGCATTAGGGGTCCCTATCACACATTTCCTGGAATTTTTCCGCCAGTCCTACGGCTTTAAAGCCCACACACCGTATCCGCTGCTCACCGGCTTGGCCCTGACCCTTCTCTATATAATACTTTCCCTGCGCCTTTTGGGCCACGCCTACACAAGGGCCCGTAAAAAAGGCATCATCATCCGGTTATCGGAATAGATTTCCCTTGTCGCTTTCCCTCATCCCTTATACAATAAAGGTAATTGTTAACCCTGAATTTTTAAGGAGTCCTTTATGGGTCGTTTGCCCGAAATGATTTTAATTGTATCCGTGTTCATATTGCTTTTTGGCGCGCAGAAATTGCCTGAGGTTGGTGCTGCCCTGGGGCGCGCTATCCGTGAATTCAAGAAGAACATGCGCGAGACTGAAGAAGAAATCAAAAAGCCCATCGAATCTGAAGCAAGCCCCAAGTGATCCTGGAATCTTTTTTTAAATCTTTTTTCAAGCACATCGAAGAATTGCGCTCGCGGATCATCAAATCCGCGGGCGCTTTTGTTCTGGCTTTCTGCCTTTGTTATGGTTTCATAGGCAAACTCATCCCGTATCTCATCGCCCCTGCCGGCCATTTGGTTTTTACGGCACCTGCTGATGCATTTTCAGCCTACATGATGGTCGGGGCACTCATGGCGTTGATCATTGCCTCACCCTACATTTTTTATCAGATATGGGCTTTTATCGGCGGCGCGCTCAAACCATCAGAGAAGAAATTCGTTCTTATTTTTGCCCCACTGTCGTTATTATTTTTTTTATCGGGAGGGGCCTTCGCGTATTTCCTGGCCGTGCCCAGGGCTTATAAATTCCTGATGAGTTTTTCTTCGGATTATTTAGTGCCGATGGTCACGGTCAAAAATTATTTGGGATTTTTAGGCCACATGATCGTGGCTTTTGGCGTGGCTTTCGAACTTCCGCTGGTCCTGGCTTTTTTGGCAAAGATCGGCATTGCCTCACCGGAGTATTTGCGCCAAATGAGGCGCCATGCCTATATGATTATTTTGATCATCGCGGCATTATTGGCGCCGCCGGACATCATGTCCATGCTTCTCTTGGCTGTTCCGTTGATTGTGTTGTATGAGGTGGGGATTGTTTTTGTGAAGTTCTTCTACAAACATAAAACCCTCTGAGAACATCAATCAAAGGGTTTTATGAAAATGCATGAACAAACAGCAGTTATTTCTTCTTAGCTGTTTTCTTTTTTGCTTTTTTCTTGGTAGCCATGTGTAGCTCCTTTCTTAAAGATTGATTTGTTAATAAGATATTACCATTAAATTCTTTATATGCAAAAATTTTTTTTATAAATTTTTTATGGGACCTTCATCATTATATATCCATATTCCATTCTGCATCCGCAAATGCCTGTTCTGTTCATTCGTCATTGCCGTGGGGCAGGAACACCGACGGGAAGAATATGTAAATGCCCTCGTTAATGAAATGAAGGGCCATGAGGGCAAGCGCATCAAAACAATTTATTTTGGCGGCGGCACGCCCAGCATGTTGGATGAAAGCCACCTTGATGTTTTAATGAAGGCCATCAGGAATAATTTTACATTTCCAAACGGCATTGAGATCACCCTTGAAGCAAATCCTGAAAGCATCAACCGCGCGAAAGCGGAATTTTTGAAGGCCCGGGGATTCAATCGCATCAGCCTTGGCGTGCAATCCCTTAATGACCGGTATTTAAAATTTTTAGGAAGAGGACACAGCGCCTCCATGGCCCGGGATGCTTATCGCATTTTGCGCGAAGCGGGTTTTACCAACATCAACCTGGATCTGATGTACGCATTTGCGGGCCAGACAAAAGAGGAATTGGAACAAGACGTGCGCGCCATTTCGGCTATGGGCAGTGAGCATTTGTCTTTGTACACCCTGACCATTGAGCCCAACAGCCGTTTTCATGCCGTACAGATGAAATTGGATGATGATGAAAAACTGGCAGGGCAGTACCTGTTGACCGCGCGTATTTTAAACGGGGCAGGTTTTAAGCAATATGAGGTCAGTAATTTTGCCAAGCCGGGATTTGAATCTGTACACAACAGGAATTACTGGCAGGGAAACCCCTACATCGGTTTGGGGGTGGGCGCTCACGGGTTTAGCGGCCAGCGGCGTTACTGGAACACTTCCAATTTACAGGACTATATAAAAAGGGCTGGCCGCGGGGATTTGGTCATGGAGGGCCTGGAAGAGCTCACAAATTCTCAGCTGACGATGGAAAAAATATTGTTTGGTTTAAGGATGAACGAAGGTGTCCCCTGGAATATAGTGCCTTCGTTCAAGCATGCGAAGATCCGGGCCTGGATCAGGGATGGTTTTTTATTGCTTGAGGATGGGTATTTAAAAACCACTGATCGCGGCCGCCTGGTCCTGGATGAATTATCCAGCCGTTTGATATGATGCGGATATACGTTCTGAATGGCTGAAGAGTTTTAACAGGGAAGCTTCCAGCAGGCCGCGGTATTCATCATTCATGTCCAAAACATTCAGGATTTTTTGTGCTTCCTTGAGGCGTGTATGGATGGCGGCAAGCGCATAGTCCAGGCTTTTGGTTTTTACAAAAATCTTTTTAACGGTTTCCAGGTCTTTGAGGGTCTTGGTTTTTTTAGTGAAGATGTTCAGGAACTCTTTCTTAGCTTCCCCCCTCAGCACGCTGAAGGCGTGGGTCACCAGAAGCGTTTTTTTACCTTCCGCTAAATCACTAAGGATGGATTTTCCGATATTCGCTTCCGTTTCAAATATCCCTATAATATCATCCTGCACCTGAAACGCCTGGCCGATGAGAATGCCGAAGCGTGAGATCCTTTTGATTTCTTTATTTCCGGCACCGGCCAGGATGGCCCCCGTGACCATGGGGCAGTCAAAGGTGTAGCGCGCGGTTTTAAGCGTGTAATTAAGGAAGACTTCTTTTTCATCAACGTCTTCAACGGTCTTGACCCCGCTGACAGTGTCGATGAATTCCCCCATGGCGGTAAAGGCCGCGGTTTGGATAAAGTATTTCAGGGCCCGTTCTTTACGCTCGGAAGGTTCATCGATGGATAAAAACGCGTCGATGGCCAGTGCATAAACAATGTCACCGGCGATAATGCCTAAGTCAATGCCTAATTTGCCGGGGTCCTTGGTCTTGACCGTGTGTTCCAGGATCTTGTGCATGGTAGGCTTGCCGCGGCGCAGGTCTGAACGGTCGATGATATCATCATGGATGAGCATGAAGTTATGCAAGAATTCCATGCAGGTGGACGCATTGTACAATTTGCGGGAAATTTTTTTAGAAGCGGGCGCATAGCCTTTATAGGTCAGGATTAAAAGCAGCGGCCGCAGGCGCTTGCCTTCCCGCAGGGTGAATTCGCGGATGCTTTCAAACAATAAAGGAGAGACCAGGTGCAGCTTGTAGTCTTTCTTGACAGTGTCGAGAAATTCGCCAAGGCTTCTATCGATATTTTTTCGTATTTGCTCAATCACGGCCGATAGTGTATCATATCAACGGATTTATCTCAAATATTCCTTTATAAGAAAGAGGGGCTTATGCGCGTTTTGGGAATGATGGTGGCGGCAACGTTTTTGTCCTTAGCGGCGGCTTCTGCGGCAACGATCGACCTTTCCGACGGGAGTTCAGTGCAGGGCGATATCATCAAGCAGGACAAGAAGAGCGTTCAAATTAACGTGGACGGCGTGACCATGACCTATTACTCTGATGAAATTAAGGACATCGACGGACAGCCATTCGCGTCATCAGCACAGGCCGCACCTGCAGCTGTTGCCCAGCCGGAGATGGCCCCCCAACCTGAGCCTGCCGCCCCCGTTGCCCAATCTGAAACTCCCGATGAGCAAGGAACGGGGGATACGGATAAAAGGGCCCTGATTTTAAAATTCATTGATGTCTTTGGGACCCGTCAGGCCTTGACCAATAATTTCAATTTAATGATCCAGCAAATCGAAAAAGAAAAACCGGATGAAGCCCAAAAAATCCGCCAGCGTGTCAAGGTTGATGAGATCATTGATCGCCTTCTCCCCATATATGATCGTAATTTCACGTCTGATGATTTGAGGGCGTTCATTGCTTTTTATGGTTCACCTGAAGGCCGGAAATTAATAAACACCATCCCCGAGCTGATGAAAGAAAGCGTCCAGGAGAGTGTAAAATATATGGAAGAAAAATTTCCTGAGGTCAAGCAAGGGAACTAATAAATATTTATAAGTATATATATTGCAATATGTTGCACTCTTAATGGCTTTTTTAAGTTGACCGCATAATTTTTCTCTGCTAAGATTCCCTATTGCTTCGCTTGGCGGACCCGGGTTTAGGGCCAAATAATAAGCAAAACACTACTAATATCAAGTTTAAGGAGAGTCCATGATTGACCGTTATTCCCTTTCAAAGATGAGCCGTATTTGGTCTGATGAGCATAAGATGGAAATTATGCTTAAAATCGAAGTGTTATCCTGTGAATCCATGACCAAGTTAGGTGTTATCCCCAAAGCTGCTATGGATAAGATCCGCAAGAATGCCAAATTTGATTTGGAAGAAGTGCGCCGCCTTGAAGAACGCACCAAACATGATGTGGTGGCATTTATCCAAAGCGTTGGGCAAAGTTTAGGGCCGGAAGCCCAGTATTTGCATATGGGAATGACCTCATCGGACCTGTTAGATACGTCGCTGTCTTTGCAATGTGTGGAAGCGGGTGAAATTTTAGTCGCTGATTGTAAGAAACTTTTGGCCGCGCTTAAAGATAAGGCCAAAAAATATAAGGACGCGGTGTGCATCGCCCGCACCCACGGCGTGCATGCGGAGCCTACGACCTTTGGCCTGAAGATGGCCATCTGGTTTGACGAGATGAACCGTAATTTAGAGCGCCTGCAAGGGGCTGTTGAAGGCATGCGTTATGGTAAATTGTCCGGCGCGGTCGGCACCTATGCGAATATTGACCCGTCGGTGGAAGAGTATGTTTGCCAGCAATTGAATTTAAAGCCGGCGAATGTGGCCACCCAGGTCATTTCCCGCGACCCGCATGCCCATTTTATCATGGTCCTGGCCATCGTCGGTTCTTCCCTGGAAAAGTTTGCGACGGAGATCAGGGCCCTGCAGAAAACCGAGCTTTTGGAAGTGGAAGAGCCTTTTTTCAAAGGCCAGATCGGTTCATCGGCCATGCCGCATAAACGCAATCCCGTGACCTGCGAGCGTATCTGCGGGTTGTCGCGCATTTTGCGCGCCAATTCCATCGTTGCCATGGAAAATATCAATCTTTGGCACGAGCGTGATATCAGCCATTCCTCGGCGGAGCGCGTTATCCTCCCTGATTCAACCATCGCGCTTAATTACATGCTTAATAAATTCATCCCCATCATCGAGGGGCTTTTGGTCTATCCTAAAAACATGATCGCGAACCTTTCCAAGACCCGCGGGCTGATCTATTCCCAGCGCATCCTTTTGGAATTGATGAAAAAAGGCCTCACGCGCGACGCCGCTTATGAGATCATCCAGGCAGCTGCCATGCAGGTCTGGCAGGAGAGCACGGAATTCAAAGATGTGCTCTTTAGAGATCGCCGTGTACGCAAGTACCTGTCTCAAAACGAGATTAACGCCTGCTTTGACATCAAATATTACATCCGTCATCGTGACAAGATCTTTAAACAGGCGGGGATCAAATAAGGTTCCATGCAGAAATTAGAGAAAATATACGAAGGCAAGGCGAAGATCCTTTATACGACCGGGGACCCTGACTTGCTCATCCAGTATTTCAAGGATGATGCAACGGCCTTCAATGCCCAGAAGCGAGGTACCATTGTTGAAAAGGGCATCATGAACAATGGCATCGCCTCCAAGATCTTTGAGCACCTCAAAGCCAAAGGCATTGAGACCCATTTCGTTGAAAGGTTAAACGACCGCGAGATGTTGGTCAAGCGTGTCCAAATCGTCCCGCTTGAGATCATTGTCCGCAATCGCGCGGCAGGTTCTTTATGCCGCCTGCTGGGACTGGCTGAAGGGGCCAATTTAGCCTGCCCGACGCTGGAATTTTGCTATAAGAATGACGCCTTGGGCGATCCGCAGGTCAATGAATACCATATCCGGGCGTTGAATTTTGCCACTGATGATGAGGTGAAGAAGATCACCGCCTTGGCCTTCAAGATCAATGAGGTATTAAAGAAATTCTTTCTGGGTTTAAAGATTGAATTGATCGATTTCAAAATAGAATTCGGCCGCATCAACAATCATATTATCCTGGCTGATGAAATCTCTCCTGACACCTGCCGTTTATGGGAAGTCGGTACGGGCAATAAGCTGGACAAAGACCGTTTCCGTCGGGATCTGGGTAATATCGAAGAGGCCTATCAGGAAGTATTACGCAGAGTTTCCGCATGATCTGGCGCGTTGAAGTTAAACAAAAAGATGGGATGCTGGATCCCATTGGACAATCCATTGCCCGAGACATCATTGATATGGGCTTTGGCATCTCCCAGGTGCGTGTCGTCTCGGTTTTTCTGCTGGAAGGCACCATCAGCCGCGAGGAAGTCAAGCGCATCGGCGATGAACTCCTGGTTGATCCTATCGTTGAGCAATACAGTTTTGATTTAAAACTCCCCCTGCAGTCAGTTGACCATCATGTCGTTGAAATAGCTTATAATCCCGGTGTCATGGACCCTGTGGAAGCCTCCACGATCAAGGGCATCCGCGATTTGGGTGTCGCAGGCATCAGTGCTGTGCGCACCGCCCGGCAATACCATATTTACGGCAGACTGACAGCCAAAGAATTGGAATCCATCACTGCCCGCGTCTTGATGAATAAACTCATCCAGCACGTGGTAGCTGACCCTTCCCATGTCCCGACCACACTCAGTATCACGGGTGCATCCGCGTCCAAATTTGATGTGATGATCGTGGATTTGATCGGTGCCAATGATAAAAAACTTCTCGAAATTTCCAAGAGCGGCCAGCTCTATTTAAATATTGATGAGATGAAGGCCATCCAGGCCCATTTTAAAAAAGAAAAACGTGATCCGACGGACGTTGAATTAGAAACCATTGCCCAGACCTGGAGCGAGCATTGCCGCCATAAGACTTTCAGGGGTGTTATCCGTTACCGGGAAGGCAAAAGCGGACGGCCCCAAATTATCCGCAGCCTTTTTAAAACCACCATTGCTGCCGTTACGTTGAAATTAAAGAAAAAATGGTGCATTTCAGTTTTTCATGACAATGCCGGGGTCATCGCTTTTGATAAAGATTATCATGTGTGTTTTAAAGTGGAGACCCATAATCATCCCTCAGCCCTGGAGCCTTTTGGCGGGGCCAACACGGGAGTGGGTGGCGTTATCCGTGATACTTTGGGGACCGGGCTTGCTGCCAAGCCTTTGTGCAATACCGACATATTTTGTTTTGCGCCGCCGGACACACCGGCAGCAGACTTGCCGCCCGGCACCCTGCATCCCAAGCGGGTCATGAAAGGCGTTGTTTCAGGGGTGCGTGATTACGGCAACAAGATGGGCATCCCGACGGTCAATGGGGCCATTGTTTTTGATAAACATTTTGCAGGCAATCCGCTGGTTTTTTGCGGCAATATCGGGCTCATCCCCAAAGGTAAAGAAATTAAACGTGTCAGCAGGGGGGATTTGATCGTGGCTGTGGGCGGACGCACCGGGCGCGACGGCATTCACGGCGCCACGTTTTCTTCGGGAGAGCTGACCAGTGAATCGGAAACAGTTTCTTCAGGCGCCGTGCAGATCGGCAATCCCATTGAAGAGAAAAAAGTACAGGATGCCCTGCTTAAAGCGCGCGAGGCCAATTTGTATTCTGCCATCACTGATTGCGGCGCCGGCGGGTTTTCTTCTGCCGTCGGAGAAATGGGCGAAAAGACAGGGGCACGGGTTGATTTGGATAAGGCCCCTCTTAAATATCAGGGCCTTAAATACCACGAGATTTGGATTTCAGAATCACAGGAGCGGATGGTGATGTCTGTCCCTCCTCAAAACATCGAAGCCCTTCTTAAGATTTTTGAGGCAGAGAATGTGGAGGCGAGTGTTTTAGGTGAATTCGACGGCTCCGGCCGCCTGCAACTGTTTTTCCACGGCCAGCAAGTTGCTGACATGGACATGTCCTTTCTCCATGATGGCCTGCCTCAAATAACCAAGGAAGCTGTTTATCAAAAGCCCAAACTCCGTGTCATTCCCGCGAAAGCAGGAATCCATACAAGATACCGCCCTGGACAGGATTTAACCGAAAGCTTATGCATGGCCTTAAGCCATTTTAATGTGGCTTCCAAGGAAAGTATTATTCGCATTTATGATCACGAGGTGCAGGGAACAAGCGTTGTCAAGCCACTGGTAGGGGTTGCCACCGACGGACCATCAGATGCGGCGGTGATCCGCGGGCGTTTGGATTCCAAGCGCGGCATCGCGGTTTCCAACGGCATTAATGTGCGCTACGGCATGATCGATCCTTTTGGGATGGCTGCTTCCTGCATTGATGAAGCGATCCGTCAAATCATCGCGGTGGGAGGTTCGCTGGATCGCATCGCCCTTCTTGATAATTTTTGCTGGGGAAACCCTGATAAGCCCGATCGTCTGGGGTCTTTGGTGCGCTGTGCCCAAGGCTGTTATAAAGCGGCCGTGGCTTTCGGCACTCCGTTTATTTCGGGGAAAGATAGTTTATATAATGAGTATACCCAAAAAGGTAAAAGCCTCGCGATACCGGGGACCATATTGATCTCCGCCATCGGCATCATCGATGATGTGGGAAAAAGCGTCACCATGGATTTTAAAAAGGCGGGGAACAGTATTTATGCGATCGGCACAACCTTTGACGAACTGGGCGGGTCTGTCTATTTGGAAAATTTAGGGCAGTTGGGGCTTCATGCACCGCAGGTCAATTTTAAGATGGCAGTTAAAACATATAAGGCTGTAGAACGCGCAACCAAGGCGGGTTTGATCGCCTCGTTACACGATTGCTCGGAAGGCGGTGCCGCGGTCGCTCTGGCGGAAATGGCCTTTGCCGGCGGATTGGGCGCCACGGTTTTATCAAAGAAATTGCCCTATAAGGGAAAGCAGGGACGGGAAGATATTTTGCTTTTTTCGGAAAGCAATTCACGCTTCATTGCTGAAGTCTCAGCTGGTCATGAAAAAGCGCTGGCAAAGATTTTCAAAGGCGTTCCCATGGCCCGGATCGGCACGGTTGAGGCAAGCCCGGAATTTGTCGTCTACGGTCTTCATGACCAGCCGGTCATCAATGCCCGTATCGATGAATTAAAAGAAATCTGGAAGGCACCGTTGAGATAAAAATAGAATGTCATCCCCGAATGTTTCTGTCGGGGATCTAATAAGAGGAGCATATGACAAAAATAAAAAAACTCGTCACAGTCCCTGATTTGGAAATGATGGAAGACCCCTGGCGCATTTTCCGCATCATGGCGGAATTTGTCGACGGATTTGAAGAGCTCAAAGACATTGGGCCCGCCGTGAGTATTTTCGGGTCTTCCCGCATCCATACCCTGCATTCCTATTATGACGCGGCAGAGAAGACCGCGGAATTATTAGTTAAGGCAGGTTATGCGGTGATCACCGGCGGCGGCCCCAGCATCATGGAAGCAGGCAATAAAGGGGCATCCAAGGCAGGCGGCAAATCCATCGGGCTTAACATTGACCTGCCTTTCGAACAAAAACCAAATGATTATATTAATCATCTGATCAATTTTCATTATTTTTTCTGCCGCAAGGTCTGTTTTGTCAAATACGCCAAGGCCTTTGTGATTTTTCCCGGCGGCTACGGGACCCTGGATGAATTATCAGAAAGCATCACGCTTATACAGACCCAGCGCATGCAGCAATTCCCGGTCATCCTTTACGGAAGCAAGTACTGGAAAGGGCTTTTGGATTGGTTTAAAGGGCCTGTACTCCATGAAGGCTGCATTGATGTCAAGGATTTGGACATTGTGCAGACAGCGGATAAGCCCGAAGATGTTGTTAAGATCATCAAAAAGTTTTACAGCAAGAAAAAGAAAAAATGACCCCCAATGTCAAAGTCATAGTCATTCGCACCGCAGGCACCAATTGCAACGAGGAGACAGCGTTTGCCTTCAGCCGTTTGGGTGCGCATGTGGATCAGGTGCATATCAATGCTCTGATCGCCGGCACTTTTAAATTAAGCGATTATCATATCCTGGCTTTGCCCGGCGGGTTTAGCTATGGTGATGATATTGCTTCGGGGCGTATTTTGGCCAATGAATTACGTTTGAAATTGGCAGAGGAGATCAAACAATTTATCCGTGACGGCAAATTAATTATCGGTATATGCAATGGATTCCAGATCCTGGCTAAAGCCGGTATTTTGCCCGGCCTCGGATGGAAGATTGGACAAGAAACAACGTTGTTCTATAATGATTCTGCCAAATTCGAGGCCCGTTGGGTGCATTTGAAGGTGGAAAGCCGTTGCGTGTGGACAAAAGGCATGCCCGGCCAGATTTATCTGCCCGTGGCCCACGGCGAGGGAAAATTCATCCCGCGCGAGAAGAAAGTCCTGGACGCGCTGACAAGTAACGGCCAAATCGTCCTGCGTTATTGCGCTCCTGATGGAAGCAAGCCTGCGTATCCGGAGAATCCCAACGGATCAACCGATGATATCGCCGGCATCTGCGACACCACCGGACGCGTCTTTGGCCTAATGCCGCATCCGGAACGTCATTTTTTATTCGAGCAACACCCATACTGGACACGCTTAAAGAAAACAAGCGATTTCGGCGACGGAGCCAAGATATTCGAAAACGGCATTAATTACGTGAAGGAAAATTTGTAGCGCCCGTGTCATTGCGAGGAGCCGGAGGCGACGAAGCAATCTTTTAACACTGTCATTCCTTGGATTTTACATTGTCATTCCCGAATGTTTTTGTCGGGAATCTAGAACAAGTTGTGTCATTGCGAGGAGCTGAAGGCGACGAAGCAATCTTTTTAGAATCGTCATCCTGAGCGTAGCGAAGGATCTCTAAAAGAATGACCTTGTAGCATGAATATGGTTAAACGGTGTTGTTCCCGAAACGGGATATTTTTGCCGTCTGCTTCGGTTTACATCAAAAATGTTCTAAAGATTCTCTTCATTTGGAACATTTTTGACGTAAATCCTCGCAGACATTTGGCAAAAAATCCCTGAATGTTTCGTCCACAACACCATTTAACCATATACGAGTGATTGCAAGTTAGAAAAGGTCGTTACTTTTAATATCGAATTAAGAGGTGCTGTATGAGGGTCACAACTTTTGATAAGGAAGTAAAGGATATTTTTAGCGGTAGTTTTTATCTAATCCCTAGGTTTCAAAGACCATATTCTTGGGATAGGGAAAATATTGAGGAATTTTGGTGCGATACAATTGCTGAAAGTGAAGGAGATTATTTTATTGGTTCAATCGTCGTTTTTAAAGATTCAAAAACAGATACATATGGCATTGTCGATGGACAGCAACGCCTAACGACAATAACTATGATTCTATGTGCATTGCGTAATGCTTTTAATGATCAGAATATGCAATCTTTAGGGGATGGATTACATAATTTTGTAGAACGTCCTGATATAAATAATAAAAAAAGGTATGTTTTGAAACCAGAAACATCCTACCCATATTTTCAAGAATATATTCAAAAGAAAACAAAGCCCGACATTGTTCTTACTCCAGGAGTAGAAGAAGAGCTTCTTGAGAAAGCTTTTATGGCTATTTCTAGAAATATTCAATCTACTGTCACATCAATTGTAAGTAACCGTTCTTTAAGCGAGAAAAATAAAAAAATTGAAATTGAGAAGAGTTTAATTGGCATTAGAGATAAAATCCTCAAGCTAAAGTTGATCTTTATCGAGTTGGACAGTGAAGATGATGCGTATATTATTTTTGAAACACTCAACACTCGAGGGAAAGATCTAAAAGTTTCAGATCTAGTGAAAAATCATATTACTAAACTCTTCAAACCCAAGAATGCGGATGTGGATTTACCAAAAGAACGTTGGAATAAAATAGTGGAATTGATTGACGAATCTGGGGCACAGCTAGAAGTTGACAACTTTATTCATTATTACTGGTTGTCACGCTATGAATTTGTTACTTTAAAGAAAATATTTAAACAAATAAGAAGGAAAATAGATCAAAAAAATGCTGAAGGTTTTTTGAGATCTCTTGAGGAAGATGTCAAGACGTATCGTGAAATAAACGAAACGGTTTATAGGCCTTGGCAGAAACAAGATTTAAGAATAAAAGAGTCATTAGATGCTATCAATTTATTTAAAGTAAAACAAGCTATGCCAATGTTGCTATCTGTAATGAGAGAATACAAAAGCGGAGGAATTCGACTTCCTAACGCAATTGAAACATTTACAAGTATTGAGAACTTTCATTTTGTGTTTACTGCTGTTACATCTCAAAGATCATCTGGAGGCATTTCATTTATGTATGCAAAAGCTGCTCGTGATCTTTGCGATGCGCCCAACATGAATGAAAAAATTAAGACCCTTAAAGAGTTACAAAGAAAACTTAAAAAAGGAAGACCGAGCAAAGATGAATTTGTTGCCAGTTTTCAGAATATTTTATATTCTAAGGAATTGTCGAAACAAAAAAAGCTCGTCCAATATATTTTGGCAAGAATAGCAGAGAAGCAATTTGGCGTGCCTATAGATTATGAAAAGATGACCATTGAACATCTAGCTTCAGAGAATCCTATAGAAGGCACTACAAAAATTCCACCACAGTTCATTGCCCAGGTGGGTAATTTAATACTTGTCAATGACGAAACAAATGGAAAATTAAAGAATAAACTTTTTGATCAAAAAAAGAAAATACTTATAGATTCGAAGTTGCCTTTGGATAAATGGATAAGTGGAAGTCGCGAATGGAATGTTAAAGAGATTATAAATCGTACTCGTGGCCTGGCTGAATTCGCTTATACCAAAGTTTGGGATCTCTAATGTCTATAATTGAGAATTGGGTTCTCATTGAAATTTGTAAAAATAGAGAAATAGCGTCTCATTAGTTTCGACGGGTGGATCGGGATTGCGGTAAGGGGTAAATTCATCACTTACAATAGGTGAAACAATTATGACACAAAAGTTGACATATAAAAAAGCAGGCGTGGATATTGCTAAGGCCAACCGGTTTGTGGATGCGATTAAGCAGATGTCTTCTATTACGATGAATAAAGGTGTGGTTGATCGGCCGGGGTCGTTTGGGGCTTTGTTTGATTTTGGTTTTTTGAAATATAAGAATCCTGTATTGGTTTCTTCGACTGATGGTGTCGGCACAAAGTTGTTGGTGGCCAATCTGGCGGGGAAGCACGATACGGTGGGTATTGATCTGGTGGCGATGAATGTTAACGATGTACTGTGCACCGGTGCCAGGCCTTTGTTCTTTTTGGATTACATAGCCACCGGCAAACTTAACCCCCGGATCATGAAGGATGTGATGAAAGGCATTGTGGCCGGATGCAAGATGGCCGGATGCGCCCTGATCGGCGGGGAAACCGCGGAAATGCCTGATATGTACAAGGGCGAGGACTATGATTTAGCGGGCTTTACAGTCGGGGTGGTGGAGAAAGACGGCATTATTGACGGGTCAGGGATTAGATGCGATGATGTGCTCATCGGCCTGCCGTCTTCGGGGCTGCATTCCAACGGCTATTCGCTGGCCCGTAAGGCTTTAAGTACAAAGGAACAAAAACTTTACGCGCAAATTTTGCTCAAGCCCACCTGCATTTATGTTAAGCCGGTCTTGGGCCTGCTTGAGAAATTTAAAATCAAAGGCATGGCGCATATGACAGGCGGCGCCTGGTACGAAAAATTGACCAAGGTCCTGCCTAAAGGATTGTGCTTTTCTGTCAACAAGGGAAGCTGGCCTGTTCCCCGAATATTTGAATTGATCCGGGACAAAGGACACATTCCGGAACATGAGATGTACCGCACCTTTAATATGGGCATTGGCTTTTGCCTGGTGGTAGAGCCCAAGGATGTTGTCGGGGTCCATGCTTTTTTACGTTCGCAAAAAATAGAGTCATTTGTCATCGGTGAGGTGACGCAGGATTCGAAGCATAAGGTGATATTTAGATAATGATGTGCGTCTAAACAGGCGTTGGAATGATTTTAGTGGCTAGGAGCAGTAATGAATATTTTAGTGATAGGCTCCGGCGGGCGGGAACATGCGCTGTGCTGGAAAATCAAACAGTCTCCTCAGGTCAAGCGGCTTTATTGCGCGCCGGGAAACGGCGGCATTGCCCAAATTGCCGAATGCGTGGATATTAAGGTTGATGATGTCCCATTGCTTTTGCAATTTGCCTTGCGCAAACAAATTGACCTGACCATTGTCGGCCCTGAAGCCTCTCTGGTTGCCGGTGTGGTGGATGCCTTTGCAGCCAAAGGGTTAAAAATTTTCGGTCCTTCTAAAGCCGCATCCGCACTTGAAGGCAGCAAGGTTTTCGCCAAAGAATTTATGCACCGCCGCAATATCCCGACAGCTGTATATAAGGTTTTTGATGATGCGCCCAAAGCTCTGGTTTTTTTAGAAAAAGCCCAGTTTCCTTTGGTCATTAAGGCCGACGGCATTGCTGCCGGCAAAGGCGTTTATGTTTGCGCGGACCTAAAAGAGGCAAAATTGGCCATCGATGAGATCATGGTCCAAAAAATATTCGGCGCGGCAGGGGACAGGATAGTCATTGAAGAATGCCTGCAAGGCCCGGAAGTATCGGTCCTGGCTGTCTGCGACGGCAGGCATTTTCTGGTTTTGCCTACAGCGCAGGACTATAAACGTATTTTTGATGATGATCTGGGCCCCAACACCGGCGGCATGGGAACGTTTTCTCCGAGCCCTTTGGTCACTGCTGAAGTTTTAGACCAGATCATCACCCGGGTCATTGAACCAACCATCCGCGGCATGTATCAGGAAGGGAACCCTTTTAAGGGCGTTCTTTTTGCGGGATTGATGTTGACTTCCGACGGCCCCAAAGCCCTGGAATTCAATGTGCGCTTCGGCGACCCTGAAACCCAATGCATCCTGCCGCGCTTGAATGGTGATATTGTGGACATATTCCAGGCGGCCTGCGATGGAGAGCTTAATGCCATAGAAGTCAAATGGGATGAATATTCCTGCGTATGCGTTGTGATCGCCTCAGGCGGTTACCCGGGAAAATATCAAAATGGATTTCCCATCAACGGCCTGGATAAGATCAAGGATGAAGAAACGGTTGTTTTTCATGCAGGCACTAAGAACGACGGCGGGGTCTTGGTCACCAATGGCGGCCGTGTCATGGGGATTGCCGCCCTGGGGGAAGGCCTTGAAGCCGCCCGTACAAAAGCGTATAATGGCGTCAGTAAATTATCGTTTGACCACATGTTCTTTCGCCGGGACATCGCCAGCAAGATCCTGAAAGAAAAACCTGCTTATGGGCACAACTAAGGTCCTCAAAGTCAACTCAGCTTTGCCTGAACCGGAAAAAATCGCCGAGGCGGCCCGCATCGTGCGCCAGGGTGGTTTGGTTGTTTTTCCGACGGAGACCGTCTATGGCATTGCCGCGGATTCCAATAATCCCAAGGCCATGGACCGCCTGCGCGCGGTCAAGAAACGCACGGACGGCAAGCTTTTTTCCATTTTGGTGGCCCAGCGGGGGATCATTGAGAATTATTCGACCTACACGCACCCGAATTTATACAAGGTGATCGATAAATATTGGCCCGGGCCTTTGACGGTGATCGTGCCGGCCCGGCACGAAGGGGAAACGATCGGCATACGCATGCCGGACCATACCGTGGCCCTGCGCCTGGTGGAAGAAAGCGGCTGCACCATTGCCGCCCCGTCGGCAAATTTGGAGGGCAAAAAGCCCCCGAACAATTGCCATGAGGCCCTGGAAGACCTGGATGGCTTGGTCGATTTGGCTTTGGACGGCGGCCCGGTGGATTTCGGGATTTCTTCAACGATCCTTGATTTCACCCAGACGCACCCGACGGTCACCCGTGACGGCGTCATCACCCAGCCGGACGTGGACCGCACCATCAACAAGAAATGTGTCTTGTTTGTGTGTACGGGAAACAGCTGCCGCTCGGTCATGGCGGAGTATTTGCTTAAAGCCAAGCTGATCGCCCGTGAAGATGTGGAAGTCCACTCGGCGGGCACATCCGTCTATTTTAAGTCGGCAGCAAGCCAGGAGACCATCGCGGTCCTAAGGGAGCGCGGGATCAATGCCGCGGCGCATATTTCCAGGCCATTGGGCAGCATCATGCTTAAAAAATCAGACCTGATTTTTGCCATGACCCGCGCGCACCGCGCCCAGATCCTGGAGCGTGTTCCGTCGGTGGAAAAAAGGGTCTATCTCTTAAAGGAATTCGGCAATACCCAGCGGGGCTACGAGGCGGATTTGGATGTGCCAGACCCCATCGGCCAGCCGCATGCGGCCTACCAGGAATGCCTGTTGACGATTGATGAAGCCATTGAAAAGATTGAAAGATTGCTTTGATGAAAATATTTATCGGTTCAGACCACCGCGGTTTTCAATTAAAGAAAAAAGTGCATGATGCGCTAAAGGGCCTGGGGCATGAGGTCAAGGACATGGGCACGCATACGGAAAGCACTTCCTGTGATTATCCCGAGATAGCTTTACAGGTGGCCCGGGAAGTGGTGCGCCATCCCGGCAGCCGCGGGATCCTTTTGTGCATGACCGGCATCGGGCATTCCATCGCCGCGAACAAGGTGCCGGGCGTGTACGCGGCCCTTGTTTATAATAAGGAAGCCGCGGCGCTTTCCCGTCAGCACAATGACAGCAATGTTTTGGTCTTGGGGTCCAAATTTGTGGATGAAACCGGGATGTTGGAGATCATTAAGATCTGGCTATCAACTGAATTCGAAGGCGGAAGGCATTTGCGCCGCAAAGAACAAATTCAAAATATAGAAAAGGAATTTTCAAAAAAAGGCCCAATTGCTTCGGAATCGTAAAGTGGAGATAATATGAAAGCTTATTTGCAGACAGTTGATCCTCAAATTTATCAGTCCATCCAGCATGAGCTTAAGCGTCAGAAAAACAATCTTGAATTGATTGCCTCAGAGAACATTGTTTCCCCTGCGGTCCTGGAAGCGGCCGGCAGTGTGCTGACCAATAAGTACGCCGAAGGTTATCCGGCGGCCCGCTGGTATAATGGCTGTGAATTTGTCGACGAGGTTGAAAGCCTGGCTATTGCCCGCGCCAAAGAGCTTTTCGGCGGGGACCATGTCAATGTGCAGGCCCATTCCGGTTCACAGGCGAACACGGCCGTGTACCTTTCTGTGTTGACGCCGGGGGATGTGGTCATGGGTCTGGATTTGGCCTGCGGCGGGCATTTGACCCACGGCCTGAAGATCAATATTTCCGGACGCCTGTATCGTTTTGTTTCATATAAGGTCGACCCAAAAACAGAGCTTATCGATATGAACGAGGTCGAGCGCCTAGCTTTGGAACATAAGCCCAAAATGATCGTGGCCGGTTATTCGGCGTATTCACGGTTTTTGGATTTCAAGCGTTTCCGTGAGATCGCGGACAAGGTAGGCGCCTATTTATTTGTGGACATGGCCCATTTCGCAGGATTAGTCGCGGCAGAGTTGTATCCCAATCCCGTGCCGCATGCCCATTTTGTGACCACGACGACACATAAGACCCTGCGCGGTCCCCGTGGAGGGATGATCATATGCAAGGCGGAGTTTGCCAAGAAAATTGACAGTGCTATTTTTCCCGGCATCCAGGGCGGCCCTTTGATGCACATTATCGCGGCCAAGGCCGTGGCGTTTAAAGAAGCCTTGACCCCGCAGTTTAAACAATATCAAGCCCAAGTGATCGCCAATTCTAAAACCCTGGCTAACGCCTTGGCCTCAAAAGGTTTTCGCATTGTGGCCGGAGGGACTGATAATCATTTGTTTATGGTGGATTTACGGCCTAAAAAGATCACCGGCAAAGACGCAGCCGCCGTACTCGACCGCGTGCAGATAACCGTCAATAAGAATCTGGTCCCCTTTGATACAGAATCTCCGGTGGTCACCAGCGGCATCCGTATCGGAACACCGGCCGTCACCACCCGCGGCATGAAGGAAGCCCAGATGCTTAAAATCGCTGATCTGATCGACCGCTGTGTCATTAACCGTGACATAGGAACAGAATTAGAAAAAGTCCGTCAAGAAGTAGAGCATTTAGCTCACGAATTCCCGATCTATACGGATTAAAATATGCGTTGCCCGTCCTGCGGCTATAAAGGTACCAATGTGATGGATTCGCGCCTCAACAGCGACGGGACATCCATCCGCCGCCGGCGCCAGTGCTCCAAGTGTGAAGAGCGCTTCACCACCTACGAGCATATTGAAGAAGTGCCCTTGATGGTCGTCAAGCGCGACGGCCGCCGCCAGCCTTTTGACCGCACGCGCGTGCTCAATGGCCTGATCAAGGCCTGCGAGAAGCGGCCCATCAGCGTTGAGCAGATTGAAAGCATGGTGGATGATATTGAACATACCATCCGCAAGAAATACGACCGGGAAATTTATTCCAAAGACATCGGGGAGATGATCATGACCCGTTTGTCCGTTTTAGACGAAGTGGCGTATGTGCGTTTTGCCTCTGTCTACCGCCAGTTCCGCGACGTTAACCAGTTCATGAGTGAATTACAGACGATCCTGACAAAAAATAAGATCAAAAAGCTTAAAAAGCAGAAAGTTAAAATCAGATGATCCAAGTCGAATTATCCAGAATTATCATTGATGAAAAGCGCCAGGACCAGGTGATCGTGCTTAAGGAAAAAGACGGTGAGCGCCAGATCCCCATCGTCATCGGTTTTATGGAAGCCTCCAGCATCAAGATCAAGATCTCCGGCGTCGACGTTCCGCGTCCCATGACCCATGACCTTTTGGTCGCGGTGATGCAGGTCTTGGGGGCGGGCCTTGAGCGGGTGATTATTGATAAGCTCGTCAACAACACCTTCCATGCCAAATTGGAAATTAAATCCAAAGACGGCCAGATCAAAACGATCGATTCCCGTCCTTCGGACAGCATCGCCCTGGCCGTGCGTTTCAAGGCGCCGATTTTCGTTGCCGATGAAGTCCTGCAAAAATCATCATTGCCCCAATCATGATACCGTTGTTTATTTATTATCCTCAACTCTCCCTGGTCCGCGACGCGCTTAAGGGCAGCAAGCGCCGTGTGTTCCTGGTCGGAGGCGCCTTGCGCGATTATTATTTAAACCGCCGCGGGACTGATTTTGATTTCGCTGTTGACCAGGGGGCCGTTGCCTTGTCCCGCCGATTAGCCCATCAGCTTAAAGCTGCTTTTGTCCTGCTTGACCGCGAGCATGGCAGTGCCCGTGTCGTCAAAAAGATAGATGGGGTGGTCTGTACTTTTGATTTCACCGATTGGCGGGGCAGGAGCATTCAAAAAGATTTAAATTTGCGCGATTTTACCATTAACGCGTTGGCCGTGGATATTTTTGATAAAGACGCTGGCATCCTGGAGGTCAAAGGGTCCCGGCGGGACCTAAAAGCAGGTGTGGTGCGCATGGTTTCCCCCCAGGTCTTTAGAGACGATCCTTTAAGGCTTTTACGCGCCTTTACCCTGCAGGCCACCCTTGGTTTTAAGATGGATGCCGGGACAGGCGTGCAAATCAAAAAAGACGCGCATTTAATTTCCCTGTCAGCTGCGGAAAGGATACGCGAAGAGATTTTTAAGGTATTGGCTTCACCCCGTGCGGCCGCAACATTATCCGCTATGGATAAGATCGGGCTTTTGCCTCAGGTTATCCCGCAGATCACTGTCATGTACGGTGTCCATCAGGGCGGTTATCATCATTTGGATGTTTGGCGGCATACGCTTGAAGTGCTTGCAAAGGTTGAAAAATTCATCGAAGAGCCGGGCGCTGATGAGCGCATGAAGGCGTATTGGCACCAGCCTATCGGCGGAGGGCACACGCGCTATGCGCTTTTGAAAATGGCCGCGCTTTTGCATGACGTAGGAAAACCGGAAACCCGGAAGCTTGAGGCGAAGCGCATGACTTTTCACGGCCATGAGCATGCGGGCGAAAGGATAACCCGTCAGGTCGCCAAGCATTTGAAATTATCCGTTAAGGAACGTTTTTTTCTGGAAGATGCGGTAAGGATGCACCTGAGGCCGGGCTATCTGTCAAATTTCAAACGCCCCAGTGAAAAAGCGATATTCCGGTATCTGCGCGACACGAAAGATGAAGCCGTCAGTTTGGCAGTTCTGGGTCTGGCAGACCAGGCCGCGACATGCGGCCCCTTGACCACCAAAGCCAAGCATAGGCATCATGCTAAAATCTGCCACATGCTCATCGAACGTTATTTTGAACTCAAAGACCGGAAGCCCCGGCAACGCCTGCTCACAGGCCATGATTTGATCAAGGTCCTGAAATTAAAACCTTCAGAGCTGTTTGGAAAAATCCTCTCCGGCATCGAAGAAGCCGCAGCTTTGGGTAAAATAAAAACAAAAGCCGAGGCACTGAATTTGGCTCGACAAATGAATGTGTCATTGCGAGGAACGAAGTGACGAAGCAATCTTTTTACAGGCTCCCCGACACCGTTTTTAGCATTAAAGGCAATGCTTCTCAATTCTTAAATGGGATCACTTCCAATACATTGGACGCATTGCTCAATGCCTTTTTAAACCAGCATGGCCGCATCATCGCCACCTTTCGCCAGCAAAAAATCAGCGACGATGAATTCCTGATCAGTGTGCCTGTCATCGCCGTGGATAATCTATTAAAACACCTGGATCGTTATGCCCGGCTGAGCCACACCCGGATAGAGCAGTCCACTCAGGGTTCTTATATGGATTTGGACACCGCCAAAACCGTATGGTCATCACAGCCCCAGACTAACAGTATCAGCGATGAGGAGTTTACACTTTTTCGTCTTGACCATAATATCCCGTTGATGGGTGTTGATTATCAGGCCGATGAATTTATACTCAACGTGCATGAGTTTGATTATGTTTCTTATACCAAAGGCTGTTTTTTAGGCCAGGAGCCTGTGGCCAAGGTGCATAACCGCGCCCAACCCGTTCGCCGTCTGATCACCCAATTTGCCGATCAATGCTCCCCGGAAGATGCCGCCAAAATGACTTCCAAGATCCAGGACCCCGCAACCGGCCGTCTAAAAGGCTTTGTATTTGTAAGCAATAAATGACCGTAAAATTTATTTCCTCACCCTTGCCCCCTATGGGATAACCAGGTATAATTTAAAATATGAGGGAAATAACATCTCCGAGGCCGAAGCAATTGGGCCTTTTAATTAATGCCATGCGGCTGTGCTTATCTATCTTTATATTATCTTTTTTATGCTGGAGTTTTGATGCCGGGGCCCAGGACCAGGTCCCTGGGCAGCAATTTTCATCATCCGTTCCCTCGCAATGGCAAATGACCCTGGATGAGATCAAATCTAAAGCACAGAACCTGGTCATTCAAAACAACGGGTTACAGGATGAATACCAGGAGTTAATGGAGTTGGCGCAGAAATTACAGCAGGCGATCGCGGACCAGCAAAGCAAAAATGAACAGATGGCCCGTTTTATACAAGAGCGGCACGGCCAGACAGACCAGCAGCTGCGTATCGGGGAATTGACCAAGAATATCCGGACAAAAAGCCAGCGAGTCAGCGTTTATGTTCAGCAATTGGAAAATTTAAACAGGAAACAGGCGGGCCTGGAACATAATATCCAGATGATGAAAGACACGATTTCAAATATAGAATTTCATCAGCAGGCAGAAAAGCATGAAGTCCAACCCTCTCAAAATACAGCGCAGCCCCGGGTTGATGATCAGCTGGTCCCATTGCGCAAGCAGCTTGAAGATAATATTAAGCAGGAAGTCCTTTTGGGGAATGAACTGGGGGCTTTAAAAGCCGGTGATAAAACAAAGAATTTGAATGCAGGCACCGTCGATTCGGAAAATAAACAGCTTCAGGCCCGTCTGGATGTTTTGCAGTCACAAATGGTACAGCACGAAAAAGAATCTTCGGACGCGCAAATAGCACAGGCCACGGCCCGTATGTATGATCACCTTAAAAAACGCAAGGATGAGCTTGAGGCCGACATTTATTCTTATGAGTTGCGCATGGACCAGTTAAGGCAATCTTCCTTGCTGGCAATATCCTGGCAGTTCAAGAAAAAGAAAATCGTCCACGAAATGGTACAGGCAGATGCCCGCAATAATCAGTTACGCTACAAGATCAAAGTATTGCGTGAGGACATTGGTGTTTTAAAAGACCAGGTGGCCCAATTAGAGCGCCAGGTGAATGCTGCCGGCCAAAGTAAAGATAACTTCGTCACTTTCAAGACTTCTGAGTAATAGGAGGGTTGTTATGTCCAAAGTCCGTCCAAGCCCGTCGACAACAGTGCGCGCCCTGATCGAAGTGTCGATCACGCCCCAAAAAGATGTCGGTTTTGACAGCATCGCCGAGCGGATCTACAGTTATCCCGAGGTCAAAAGCTGTTATTTGCTCTCCGGCGGTTATGATTTACTGGTGATCGTCGAGGGGGAAAACATTCATACCGTGGCGGATTTTGTGGCCGCGAAACTTTCATCCATGGCCAATGTGCGCCAGACAGCCACGCATTTCTTGCTGCGTAAGTACAAAGAAGAAGGCCAGGTTTTTAAACATCCTAAAAATGAGCGCAGGCAGAACATATCGTATTAAGGGATTTATATAATGAGAATTTCCAAACGTGTTGATCAATTGGCCCCCTCAGGCATCAGGGCTTTTTTTGATTTAGTACTGGGCATGAAGGACGTCATCTCCTTAGGTGTCGGAGAGCCGGACTTTGTTACCCCCTGGCATGTGCGGGCGCGTGCCATCGAATCCCTCGAACAAGGCTACACCTCGTATACTTCCAACAAAGGCATGATTGAGCTGCGGCGGGACATTGCGGCATTCCTGAAAAAACGCCACCAGATTGACTATGACCCTGAAGAGGAAATTTTAATTACTGTCGGCGTCAGTGAGGCCCTGGATTTGGCGATGCGGGCCATCCTTAATCCCGGCGAAAAAATATTGGTTCCCGAGCCCTGCTATGTGGCATATGGCCCGGTGGTGGAATTGGCCGGCGGGGTACCGGTATTCTTAAAGACTTCCGTTGAAACCGGTTTTAAAGTCACCCCGCAACAGATCGATGAAGCCGCGGGCCGCGGGGTGCGCGGTATCCTGCTTGGTTATCCGTCTAACCCGACAGGCACTTCGTATAACAAAAAAGAACTGGAAGCGATCAGCCGCGTCGTTAAGAAACACGATATGCTGGTCATTAGCGACGAGCTTTATGATGAGTTAACGTATGATTTTGAACACACCCCGATGGCCACACTGCCCCAGATGCGGGACCGTGTCATCTATCTTAACGGTTTTTCCAAGAGTTACGCCATGACAGGGTTTAGGATCGGCTATGTTTGCGGGCCCGCGGACCTGGTAGGCGCCATGACCAAGATCCATCAGTACACCATGTTATGCGCGTCGATCACCGGCCAGATGGCGGCCATTGAGGCTTTAAAGAATTCCGCCGCGGACGTGCAGGCCATGAAAAAGGAATATGACCGCCGCCGCCGTTTTATCGTCGGTGCTTTAAATGACATCGGGATGGCCTGCCATATGCCGCAGGGTGCTTTCTATGCATTCCCGTCGGTAAAAGTGTCAGGGGAGAGCTCGATGGATTTTGCCAAGAATTTATTATTGAAGCAAAAAGTGGCCCTGGTGCCGGGGGTTGCCTTTGGCCGGTGCTGTGAGCAGTTTGTGCGGATCTCGTATGCGTCAAGCTATGACAATTTGAAAGAAGCTGTCGCCCGCATTGAAAAATATTTGAAAAAGAAATAATACATTTGTAACCTAAGAAAGGACCATCCATGCGCAAAGATCACGCGCCCAAGATTTCGCGTAAAAAGGAAGACATCGATTTTGAAATCGCTTTTTATGAAAACATCCTGAAAGACACCCCCCAATTTATAGAGGCCTTGAGCGCCATCGGGGACCTGTATACCAGGGCAGGCCTTTGGCAAAAGGGCCTGGAAGTGGACATCAGGCTTTCACACCTTCGCCCGGAGGATGCGATCGTTTTTTATAATTTAGCCTGTTCTTATGCCTTGCTCAACCAGACCCGCGCGGCCCTGGGGGCCTTGACTAAGGCCATTGATTTCGGTTACGATGATTTTGAGCACTTAAAGGGCGATACGGACCTGGATAATCTTCTCAAAGATGAGCATTTCCAGCAATACATCAAACAGCTGGAAAAAAAGAAAAAGCCAACCAAGCACCACTGAGATGAAACATTATCGTCAAGAGCTGTGGTTCCATACTAAAACCCGTCGGGAGTATATCAATATCACAGGCCAGGTCCAGGCGGCCATTGATAAGAGCGGCATCCGGGAAGGCCTCTGCCTGGTCAATGCCATGCATATTTCCGCCAGTGTTTATATCAACGACGATGAGGGCGGGCTTTTGCAGGATTATGACGCGTGGCTCGAAAAATTGGCACCCCATGCGCCGGTCACCCAGTACAGGCATAACGATACCGGCGAGGACAACGCGGACGCGCATTTAAAACGCCAGGTGATGGGCCGTGAGGTGGTGGTTGCCGTGACCCGCGGTAAACTGGATTTTGGCCCCTGGGAGCAGATTTTTTACGGCGAATTCGACGGCCGGCGGAATAAAAGGGTATTGGTCAAGATCATCGGAGAATAAATATGAGTTTAGTTGTCTTGGGTACCGTCGCGCTGGACCATGTTAAAACACCTTCAGGGGTCAAAAAGGACATGCTGGGCGGGTCTGCCGCGCATTTTGCCATGTCCGCCCGGCATTTTACCGACGTGCACCTGGTGGCGGTGGTCGGCCGTGATTTTCCCTCCAAGCACCTGGATTTTTTAAAACGCAAAGGCATCGATCTTTCGTCGCTCAAGATCGACAGCGGGAAAACTTTCCGGTGGCGGGGGGAGTATAAAAAAGGGGATTTGAACACGGCCCTGACCCTGGCCACGGAATTGGGTGTCCTGCAGAGTTATGTTCCTGAATTAAAGGACCACCAAAAAAACCTTCCTAATATTTTCCTGGCCAATTTTGATCCGGATTTACAGATACAGCTTTTAAAACATTTGAAATCCCCCCGGTTGATCGGTTTAGACAGCATGAATTTATGGATCACCCACAAACAAAAATCGTTGCGCCGTTTGATGAAGATGGTGCATTTGTTCGTCGCTAATGACGGTGAGGCCAGGGCCTTGTCAGGAGAAAATAACCTGATCATGGCTGCCCGGCGCCTGAGGGCCATGGGGCCCCGCATGATCGTCATTAAAAAAGGCGAGCACGGCGTGCTTTTCTATAGCGATCAGGTGATGTTTTCCTTCCCGGCCTATCCCGTCGATCATGTCGTTGACCCCACCGGCGCCGGAGACACCTTTGCCGGCGGCCTCATGGGCTATTTAAGCCGTGCCAACAAGCTCGACGATAAAACTTTGCGCCGTGCCTTGCTGTATGCCACGACCGTGGCTTCTTTTAATGTGCAGGGCTTTGGCATGGCCCGTACAGCGTCCCTGACGATGCGTGAGATCGATGAACGCATGAAGGTATTGGTCAAATTCTTTGCCCTGGCATAACTGGAGAGGTTTGTGAAAATAATCGGCCTTGCGGCGGCAATCATCCTGCCTTTTTTTAATATTCCTTTGATCGTCAAGATCGTCAAGCTGCGCTCGTCGCATGAGATCTCATTGATCTGGTTATGGGGGGTATGGATATGCACGCTTTTGATGGCCCCTTTGGGATTTACCTCCACGGACATGGTCTGGCGCTGTTATAATATCGTTAATTTGATTTCATTTACCGGAGTGGTCATCGCTGTTTGGAGGTATCGAAAATGACTTTAAAAAGCGGCATGGTGGCCATTGTGGGCCGTCCCAATGTAGGCAAATCCACCTTGCTTAATGCCATCTTGGGCGAAAAAGTCTCCATTGTTTCCGACGTGCCGCAAACCACGCGCCATCAGATCAGGGGCATCCACACCGATGAGCGCGGGCAGATCGTTTTTATCGACACGCCGGGGATACATGCGGGCAAGGATAAGCTCGATAAATACATGAACCGCGCTTCTTTAGGCAGCATTGATTCTGTTGATGCCGTCATTCACATGGTTGATGCCAGTGAAAAAACAGGCCTGGAAGAAAAACATGTGATCAGCCGCCTCAATAAATGCGGCAAACCCATCATCGTGGGCTTAAACAAGATAGACATCACCAAGGGGAAATTTGTCCCGGAGTATATCAAGCTTTGGGAAGAGATCCGCGGCGTGCCCATGACCGAGATGAAAGATTTGATCCTTTTCCCGCTTTCGGCGCTGAAAGGCACCAATGTCAAAAAACTGGTCGACCTTTTATTTGAACAGATGCCTGAAGGCCCGCTATTATACGACAAGGACACGATTACAGATTTCCCCAAGCGCATGGCCATGGCAGATTTGATCCGGGAAAAATTATTCCTCCTGATGCGGGAAGAAATACCTCATTCCATTGCCGTGATCATCGAGGGCGTCCAGCCCAAGAAGGGGAAGGTCCTGCATATCCGGGCCGCCATTTTAGTGGAGCGTGAATCCCAGAAAGAGATCGTCATCGGCAAAGCAGGGGCTATTTTAAAGCAGGTGGGTAGCGAAGCCCGCAAGGATTTGGAAGAATTAGTCGACAGCAAGGTTTTCCTCGAGCTTTTTGTAAAAGCCACGTCCAACTGGCGCGAAGACTATTCCACCCTGGAAGAAATGGGATTCATTTTCAGCGATTTATAAAAATGGCCGATAGAAAACTTTTAGATAATGGGCAGATCGCGCAGGTGATTAAACGGCTGAAGGTCGCGATGCGGGATTTACCGGACCCTTCGGTGACCCTGGTCGGCAAGAAATTCAAAAGCCCGTTTTTGGTGCTGATTTCCTGTTTGTTGAGCCTGCGCACCCGTGATGAGACGACCTTGCCGGCCAGCGAACGCCTGTTTGCCCGCGCGGCTACGATGCAGGGGATGCTGGATATTCCCGTTGCTGATATTCAAAAATTGATTTATCCGGTAGGTTTCTATAAAACCAAGGCCTTGCGTATCCATGATATTTGTACGGATTTGATCCATCGTTTCGGGGGAAAGGTCCCGGACGATTTGGAACAGCTTTTAACGCTCAAAGGGGTAGGGCGCAAAACCGCGAACCTGGTATTGACCGAAGGTTTCGGCAAGCCGGGCATCTGTGTCGATACCCATGTGCACCGGATTTCCAATCGCCTGGGGTATGTCAAAACCAGGACACCTGATGAGACGGAATTCGCTTTAAGGGAAAAATTGCCCCGCAGGTATTGGATTGAATACAATGCCCTGCTGGTGACCTGGGGCCAGAATGTTTGTAAACCCATTTCACCGGTCTGTTCCGCTTGCCCGGTGGAAAGAATTTGCCGACGCGTCAAGGTCGGCATCAGCCGCTAAATATGAAACTATTTCTTTATTTTTCACAAGTCATCGGTTTGGACATCATGGATGCCCAAGGGCAGTGGATCGGCCGTTTGCACGATATCGCCATGAACCCTTACGCGGACATTTATCCCAAAGCCAGCGACTTGATCATTCGACGGGGATCATCCTCCAAGGAATATGCCCGGGTCAATTGGGAAGATATTGTCTATATTGAAAATAATATCCGCCTTAAGATCATGGGTGACCGGCTTAAATTTTCCAAAGAAATACCTAGATCTGATTTTACCCTGCGCCGCGACATCTTTGACCAGCAGGTGGTGGATATCGATGACCAGCGTGTGGTGCGGGTCAATGATATCCATTTGCTGCGGGTGGAAAACCAGCTTTATGCCGCGCATGTGGATGTGGGTTTAAGGGGCATTTTCCGGCGTTTGGGATGGACGGGGATGGTTGACCTTATCGTGTTTCTTATCAATTCCAAATCACCCTATTTGACCAATGAAGAATTGATCCCCTGGAAAGCCACCCAGGTCCTGCCGAAACTGGGGCGCATGAAAAGCGTCTTAAAGCTGGAAGTTGCCAAAAATAAATTGGGCAGCATCCCGCCGGCTGCCTTGGCGGACATCATCCAGGGCCTGGACATTTTTGTCCGGGTGTCCATGTTTAAATCAATGGAAAGCGCATTGCAAAATAAAGTTTTTACGGACATGACCCTGACCTGTAAAGCAGAGCTGGTGGAACAGCTGAGCGAGGCAGAGTCAGCCAACTTGATCACCAATATCCCGGCGGATGAGGCCACCGACCTGCTGATGAAATTGCCGCGTGAAAAAGCCCATCATCTGATGGGGCTGCTGGGCTCGGAAACCAATAAAAAATTACGCAAACTTTTGGGCTACGCCAAAGATTCCGCCGGTGGGCTGATGACCACGGAGTACCTTTATTTAAAGGCCGATGCGACGGTGGCTGACGCGTTTAATAAAATAAGGGAAAATATCAATTTCCCCGGCACCATTTTCTTTTTTTATATCGTTGATGACGATCACAAATACCTGGGCACGACGTCCCTGCGGCGTTTTTTCAATGAAAATCCCCAGACTCTTTTGATCGACATCTGTTATCCGGAAAATATCCATGTGTATACGGATGACAGCGTTGAGCAGGTCGCCCTGCTTTTGGAGCGTTACAAATCTTCTTCCATCCCCGTTCTCAACCACCAGGACATTTTGCAGGGCATTATCACCATCGACGACGTTATGGAAGAATTGATTTCTTTGGTATGGCATAAATATAAAGAGAAATTATGAGTTTCTGGGAAAAAGCAAAAAAAAATAAGGTTTTGAAAAACACCCTGTTCTTTTTGGCCATGCTTGGGCCGGGCGTTATTACCGGCAGCGTGGATAATGACGCCGGCGGCATCACCACGTATTCGGTGGCCGCAGCCACCTACGGCTATCCTATTCTCTGGACACTTTTGCCCTCATTCATTGTTTTGCTGGTGGTGCAGGAAATGAACATGAGGATGGGGGCCTGCACCGGCAAGGGCCTGGCAGACCTGATCCGGGAGAACTTTGGCGTTAAAGTCACTTTTTGGATATTTTTAGGCTTGCTTGTAGCAGACATCGGCAATACAGCCACGGAATTTGCCGGGGTGGCGGGCAGTATGAATATTTTCGGCATCAGCAAATATATTTCCGTGCCCGTGACAGCAGGGGCTGTTTGGATTTTGGTGACCAAGGGCAATTATAAGATTTCCGAGCGCATTTTCTTAATGTTTAGCGTGGCCCTTTTGTCCTATATCGTTTCCGCCCTGGCGGCCAAGCCGGACTGGCACCAGGTGGGCCTCGCCTTTATCCATCCGCAGATACAATACGATAAAGACTATCTGATCATGGTGCTGGGCATCGTCGGTACGACCATTGCCCCCTGGATGCAGTTTTATATGCAGTCCGCGGTCATTGAAAAAGGGACGACCATGGAAGATTATAAACTGGCCCTGGCGGATGTCGTCATCGGATGTGTGGCGACGGTGGCCGTGGCTATTTTTATCATGGTCGCCTGTGCTGCCACCCTGCATGTGAATAATATTACGATCAATGAAGCCAAGGACGCGGCCTTGGCACTCAAGCCTTTTGCCGGGGCTTTGGCCTCCGCGGTTTTTGCTTTCGGACTTTTTGTTGCCTCCATATTTTCCGCGACCATCCTGCCTTTGGCCACGGCCTTTTATATTTGCGAAGCCTTTGGCTTTAATGCCGGCATTGATAAACGTGTCGAGGAGGCCCCGCAATTTTACACGCTTTTTGCCGCCATCCTCATCATCGCCTGCGTCATTATTTTGATCCCTAATGCGCCTTTGATCGCCATCACCTTATGGACCCAGGACATCAATGCCATGCTTCTGCCGGTGGTCCTGATTTCCATGCAGTTGATGGTCAATAATCCGGAAATTATGGGGGAACATGTTAACAATAAATTCCAAAATGCCGTCGGCTGGTCCACGACGGTCATTTTAATCACCCTCACCCTTTTACTGATGGTTTTACCTGCCTTTGATCTTTTCAAAGCCCACTAAAAATTTTTATGGCATTTTGGCGGATTTTTGGTAAATTGTAGGCTTAATTCTTTATATAGATACTTTGGGAAGCTATGTAATTATTTTGAAACTAATGTTTATTAAACCTGAAATATGAGTAAAATAATAGGGATTACATATGATTTAAAGGGCGATTGGCAGGGGGCTTCGGATGACCCTGTTGACGCGGCGGCTGAGCTCGACGGGCATAAGACGATCGAATGCCTTAAAGCTGCCCTGGAATCGGCCGGGCATAAGGTGGTTTTAATCGGCGGTGCGCGCCAATTGATCAGCCGCGTGACGGGCGGAGATTTAAAGGTCGATATTGTCTTTAATATTTCCGAAGGCTTTAAAGGCCGCAACCGCGAATCCCAGGTGCCTGCTATTTTGGATTTATACAATATTCCTTTTGTCGGTGCTGATGCGTTGACCTTAGGCGTTACTTTAGATAAGGTAGTGGCTAAAAAATGTTTCATCGCTGAAGGGATACCGACAGCACGTTATTTTAAGGCCACGCTTGAAGATAATTTGTTTGCATTGAACACGATCGGTTTTCCTTTGTTCGTCAAGACCCTGCACGAGGGCACGTCCAAAGGGATCACCCAGGCATCAAGGGTCGCGGATTTTGAACAGCTTAAGGCCCAGGTTGAGCATATCAACCGTAATTATAAGCAGCCGGCGCTGGTCGAGGAGTTTATTAAGGGCACTGAGTTTACCGTCGGCGTTATCGGTAATAATCCGCCGGTCGCCATGCCGGTGGTGCAGTATGCGATTGCGGGCAAGACGGCTTTAGGCAATGAATTTTATTCGTACCGCCACGTGGCTGAAAAGCTGGTGGAGCATATTTGCCCGGCGCCTATTGATGAGAAATTAGCGAAGAACCTTCAAGAATTAGCGGTGCGCGCATACAAATCTGTTGATTGCCGTGATTTCGGGCGTGTGGATTTTCGCGTGGATGAAGCGGGCAAGCCTTATGTCCTGGAAATCAACCCGTTGCCGAATTTAAGTCCGGACGATGTGTTCGTTCTCTTTGGTAAAGTTTTAAAGATGTCGTACAATCAGATCATTAATAAAATCATGGATGAAGCCCTCTTGCGTTTGGGGCTTATGGAAGGAAGTTTGCAAAAATGAGCCCTGTGACCACAGTGATCAAAGAAGAGACAGCCTCATCTTCCGGCGGGCCCAACATTCCGTTGTCACCTGCGGAACAACGCGTCATCAAACTTTTTCCGGGCGCGACATTAGCGGATTGGGAAGATTGGCGCTGGCAGATCAGAAACCGTATCCGCACGCTTGACCAGATCACCAAGCTGATGAAACTGACCCCGCACGAAGAGCGCGGGGTCAAAGGGGCAGGGGACAAACTGACCATGTCCATCCCGCCGTATTTTGCCGCCTTGATCGATGAGAATGATCCCGGATGCCCTATCCGTTTGCAATCAGTCCCGTTGGATTATGAATTTGAGACGACCCCTGAAGAAATGCTCGACCCTTGCGGTGAAGACAAGAATTCCGCCGTGCATGGCCTGGTGCACCGCTATCCTGACCGCGTGCTTTTTTTAGTCAATGAGATGTGTGCCATGTACTGCCGTTATTGCACGCGCTCACGCATGGTGGGTGACGGCAACCACACGCTTAATACCTCCACCTATGACGCGGCGCTCAATTATATCCGTGAGCATAAAGAGATCCGCGATGTGCTGATTTCCGGCGGGGACCCTTTGACCCTGGGCGACCGTATGCTGGAATATTTGATTTCTTCCGTCAAAGCCATCCCGCATGTGGAATTTGTGCGTATCGGCACACGCATCCCCGTGACCCTGCCCCAGCGGATCACGCCGGAGCTGATCGCCATGTTTAAGAAATATTCGCCCCTTTGGATGAGCGTTCATTTTAACCATGCCAGGGAAGTGACCCCGCGCGTCAAGCATGCCTGCAACATGCTCGCTGATGCCGGCATTCCCATGGGCAGCCAGACGGTGCTCTTGCGCGGCGTTAATGATTCGCCGGAAGTCATGAAAAAACTTTTCCATGAACTTTTGAAGATCAGGGTCAGGCCTTATTACATTTATCAATGTGACCCCATCGTCGGCTCCAGGCATTTTCGCACCAGTGTTGAGACGGGTATTAATATCATCCAGAACCTGCGGGGGCATACCACCGGCTACGCGGTGCCGACCTATGTGATCGACGGGCCCGGCGGCGGCGGTAAAATCCCCGTTAATCCGGATTATTTGGTTTCCAAAGAAAATGGCCGTTATACGTTGCGTAATTACGCGGGAGAATTATATACCTACGTCGACCCAACCTATTAAAATGCACGATCGGATGACGTCTGTCCCTAAAAATGGCCAGGAATCCCTTTTGGGAATTAATCATTGGGGAGAAATATCGTGAACGGACATCCGTTTAAAGCCTCTATTTTTGTTTTTTTTATGTGTCTGGCAATTCTCACGGGTGGTATTAAGTCCTTTGCCCAAGACGATAATTCTGATGAGAATACCCAGGAGACATTAAACCAGATCCATGATTTGGAAGTAAAGTTACAGCAAGCCAATAAGTCGCTGGATGCAGCCCAACAGTCTGGGAATCAATCGGATACAGAAACAGCAGTTACACAGGCCCCTGTAGCACAAGCATCCCCTCAACAAGCAGCTCCTGAGCAGGCAGACGACTCTGCGCCGTCTTCTTCAGACCAGACTACTTCGACTTCTCCGGCCCAAACAGCGCCGGATAGGACCGTATCCATTAACACAACTTTAAATTCGCTCGAGGTAAACTCAGCTCAAACTGCGTCCACTACTTCGGTTCCAACTACTACGCCCACCCCGACACAGACTGTTCCGTCTGCTCCAGTACAAACTGTTCCGCCTGCTCCGGCTTCTTCAAACCAAACTGCCTCATCTACCGGCAATACTCTAAAAATCAGCGGGGAAGTGCGTGCTTCCATGGGAGTTTACTCTAGCGGAAATGCGGTGTTTACCCGGGCCAACGCGGACCTTAATGAAAAGAATTACCGGTTGGTATCGGATAATGCTTTAAACAATGACATCAATACCTATGACCCTGCTCTCTATTCCCGTTTGAAGGTCGTGATGGATGCATCTGTCGCATCTGCGGTGGTATCTGTGCACTTGAATGTGAGCGTGGACCCATGGAGTTTTACGGGAAAAACCAAGACCCAGCTAGTCACCACCCCATACGGAGATACCGTTAAGGTCCAATATTTGACTTGGGGAAATACGGGGTATACTGTTAACTCTACTTTTAATACCATGAGGTTTGCTAATGGGATTGAAGTGCCTGAAATAAAAACAAACGGTAATATGGTGCCGGCGACAACAGTACCTAATGTTGACACGTATTATCAAGACGGCGACACATTCAATCTCCCTGCCGCGAAAATAGACTATTCTTTTTTTCCTTTTAGGGAAGCGTGGGTCGATGTCAAACCTACCGATGAATTAAAGTTACGCATTTTTCCGATGGGCTTTGAAGACCAGGCTTTAAGTACGGACGACCCTTTAAAACTTTCCAATAGCACAGAGTGGTGGGCGGAAAGCCCATGGCTTGATGGCTGGCAGCAGGGTAATCTTAACACCGGGCTCACACCGGTGAGTTTTACAAAAGGTCAATGGGACAAGAGTTTGTCGTTCTTTACTAAGGACAGCGACGGGGTGCGTTTGACCGCCTTGCGCGGTGTTTCCCTGGATTGGAAGCCGGGGGATGAGACATCTTGGGATACCACCATCGCCAGCCCCAAAACCCTTTGGCAGGATTACGGGGACATTACGGCCCTGGCCGGGAGCTCGCGGTTAAAGCAGGATATCGGCGATTCTTTTTATATAGGCGCCTTGGGGAACATGCACCAGGGTTTTGACTTAGACAATCAGATAGATGCTGAAAATTATACCGGCGGTGTTGATTCCGGGGCCATGCTCCTTAAAAACCTGAAACTCAATGCTGAATACGCTGAATCCAAAAGCATCTATGATGAAACTTCCCCTGAGTATTCCACTCAATATGGCGGCAATGCCTACTTTGTATCGCTCACCACCGCTTCCAACCCTGAGGATGAGGACATCCTCAAGAAAGATTATTTCGGCTTGCTGCCTGTCGAGAAAACAGAGGATTTTTATAAGAGTACGATTTATTTTGCCAGGATGGATGAAGGCTTCGAGTCGAGCCTGTCTGATTATCACGAAACCCGCAGCGATAGTTTCTGGGCGGATAACCTGACTTTTTATCCTTCGGATTACCGTTATATGCCGGGCATCGGCCCCACCCTGTCCGAAAATGATCTGGATCCTTTTGCCATCGGTAACGGCATTGATTACGGGCGTTCGGTCATCAACTGGCGGGGAGATGTGAATTTGATGGACGGGAAACTTCAAGGGCTTGCGGCCATACGGCATGTCACGGACCATAATGGCAATAATGTGGAAACCGCCTCCCGCCTTGGAATGACATATCAGGTCACGGATAAACTTACCACCAAGGCCCTATTATTATGGGACGCCTTGCCTAATACAACGGCAGGGATAGATCCTTTTCAGGTGTATGATCCGACTGGCGTAAACTATAATAATGACGCGGTCCCGGGCGGAAAAGACCCCAGCTTGAAAACCGGCTCTTTGGGCGCCCGTTATCAGTTGACTGATTGGGCCGCCATTAATGGTGTCTGGAAATATACCAATGATTTTGTCGAAGGCACCAATGAATTCCCGCAAACGGTCATGGATAGTATTAGTACCGCGCCGAGTTTTCAAAATGGCCAGAATTACCGCCAGTATTTCCCCTTTATATATGATCAGAGCTACTTTGAGCAGGCACCCTATCCCTATTATAATATTTTTAAAACAGGCTTGGAGTTGACCCCCAGCGAAAAATGGCATCTTTATCTGGACTATACCCGTAACCCCAACAGGTTCGCCGGGAATTTCGACGACAATATGAACCACGAAGGCATTGAAGCCAGTTATGTGCCGACCCCCAAGATAGGTTTTTTCGCGAGCACTGTATTTTCCCAGGGTTATGATGTCAACCGTTTAGTCAATGATAATGAGCTGGATTATCGGGACTATATTAATTTCTTTTTTGAAATGCGCATGATCCTGCCCAAAGACCTGATGATGTCAATCCAGTACGGTGTGGGCCCATCCTACGATATCCAAACTTCCACCACCACTCCTAACCTGACATATTCTTCCACTGTCCTTGAAACCCAGCACCTTGTCCGCATCGTCTTTGATAAGAAGTTCTAGTTTGACAATAACCAAACATATACTATAATACAACCCTTCAAACCAATATAACCAGTACTAAGGAGCAGTGATCCATAATGTTAGAAGTTAAAGTCAATGACAAGAACAGTTTCGAGAAAGCAATGCGCTTATTCAAGAAGCAGTGCCAAAAAGACGGTTTTTTAGTCGAACTTAAAGAACGCCGTTTTTACTGCAAGCCTTCCGAACGCAAACGTAAAAAAGGCACCGGCAAGAGATAAATTGTTTTTAGTTTCTCCTTTAGGATGACAGGGGTACTTAAAGACACCGCCAAGGGTGTCTTCTTTAATTATTATGATTAAAGTCAAACGCGCATTAATTTCCGTTTCCGACAAGACCGGTTTGGTGGATTTTGCCAAAGGCTTGGCCAAGCTGGGTGTTGAGATCATCTCCACCGGCGGCACGGCGGCGCTTCTGCGGTCCGCTGATCTTAAGATCCGGGAAGTTTCTGAATATACCGGTTTCCCTGAAATGCTTGACGGCCGCGTCAAGACCCTGCACCCCAAGATCCACGGCGGCCTTCTGGCAGTACGCGATAATCCCGAGCACATGAAGCAAATCAAAGCCCACGATATCGGCCTTATTGATATGGTGGTGGTGAATCTTTATCCCTTCGAAAAAACGATCCAGAAAAAGAATATATCCCTGGAAGATGCCATCGAGAACATCGATATCGGCGGGCCTTCCATGCTGCGTTCAGCTGCCAAGAATTATAAAAGTGTGGCGGTGATATGCAATGCTGACCGTTATGCGGAAGTTTTGCAGGAACTCAACAATAACGGCGGCATTTTATCAGATAAGGTGCTGACCAACCTGGCCATTGAAGTTTTCGAGCGCACCTGCCGCTATGATGCGGCCATTTACGGGTTTCTCAATAATCGCTTTAAGGCAGACAATTCTTTTTCTTCTTTCCCTAAAGATTTTACTTTTTCTTTCAGTAAATTGCAGGACCTGCGTTATGGTGAAAATCCGCACCAGGCCGCGGCTTTTTATAAGGACAGCGCCCAGCTTGATGGTTTGAGCAAACTTCAGCAATTGCAGGGTAAGGAGCTGTCTTTTAACAATATCCTTGATTTGAACGCGGCAGTGGATATCGTCCGCGAATTCGACGCTCCGGCCGCGGTCATTATCAAACATAATAATCCCTGCGGCGTCGCCCAGGACAAGACGCTTGATAAAGCATACCTCAAAGCCTACAAATGTGATTCACTTTCTGCTTTCGGGGGCATCATCGGTTTTAACCGCCCTGTTGACGCAAAAACCGCTGCGGCCGTCATCAAAAGCGGTTTTATGGAATGCATCATTGCCCCTGAATTTGGCGAGGAGGCCAAGAAGCTTTTTTCAGCCAAAAAGAATTTGCGTTTGCTGGTCTTGGATGTCTACGGCATCAATCAGGAGCGCTATGATTTCAAGAAAGTCTCCGGCGGGCTTTTGCTGCAGGAGAAGGACAACCGCGTTCTTAAAGCGGAAGAATTAAAAATAGTCAGCAAAGTCAAACCTACCAAATCACAGATGGATGCCATGATCTTTGGCTGGAAATTGATCAAGCATGTCAAAAGCAATGCCATTGTCCTGATCAAGGGCACACAGACCATTGGTATCGGCGGCGGCCAAACCAGCCGCGTGGATTCCGCGATCCATGCCATCCATCGGGCAGGAAAGGCAGCCAAGGGGAGTGTTCTAATATCCGACGCGTTTTTGCCTAAGCCTGATACTGTCACTATTGCCGCCAAGGCCGGGGTCAAGGCCATTATCCAGACCGGTGGTTCCATCATGGATGAGGCCGTGATCAAAGAAGCTGATAAAAAAAAGATAGCCATGGTTTTTACCGCCATCCGCCACTTTAAACATTGAATGCCCTCACTTATCTAAACTCCTTTGTTAATTTTGAATCCCAGCTCCATAAACTGGGCCCTGAAGATTTTAGCCTCAACCGCATTGAAAAGTTTTTGGATTTGGCCGGAAACCCGGCCAAGAATTTAAAGATCATCCATGTCGCAGGCACTAAGGGCAAGGGATCAACCTGTGCGTTTTTAGCCGGTATTTTGCAGGAGGCCGGCTACAAGGTAGGGTTATATACCTCGCCGCACTTGCACAAGGTCAATGAACGTATCCGTATTTTAAATGCGGAGAATATCCGCTCCAAAGATGATTTTTGCGGCTCAATCAGCGACGATGAATTAGCTTCGGTGCTGGCCCAAATACGCCCTTTTGCCGCTGCCATCCAGAATGAGGGTAATATCCTTACCTATTTCGAAGTCCTGACAGTGGCGGCCTTGTGTTATTTTGCCAGGGCATGCGTGGACGTGGTCATTTTAGAAACCGGTTTGGGCGGCCGTCTGGATGCGACCAATGCGGTTGATTCCTTAATTGCTGTGATCACACCGGTCAGTCTGGACCATGTCCGTATACTAGGCAATACTTTAGGTAAAATAGCGGCAGAGAAGGCGGGCATTATAAAAGATTCCCGCCAGCAGGCCGTGATTGCTCCTCAAGAAAAAGAAGCCATGGATATTTTACTTCAACGTTGCCGGGAGTTTGGTGTCCATCCGGTCCTGGTCAATTTGGAAAAGTATAAAAATTTGAAAATCGGCCTTAAGGGCACGCATCAAAAGATCAATGCCGCGACCGGCCTGGAAACGGTGGGGATTTTAAAGAAAATGGGGTTTCACATCAGTGATAAAGCGATCAGTGACGGATTAATTAATGTCCGTTGGCCCGGCCGTTTTGAATTATTGCATCAGGCGCCGGATGTGATCGTTGATTGCGCGCATAATGAAGCTTCTGCCCGGGCCTTGGCCCAGACCTTGAAGGGGGAATATCATCAGCGACGGGTGATTTTAGTGCTGGGAGTCTCCCAAGACAAAGACGTGAAGGCCATTTGTTATTCTTTAAAGAATAGTGTAGCGCATATTATCCTGACCAGGGCCGGCCATCCCCGGGCCCACTCTTTTAAGGAAGCAGAAGGTAAGGACTATTTTGGGGGGAAATCTTTTGAGATCATGGAAAGCCTGCCTCAAGCGCTGGAAAAGGCCCTGCAGCAGGCAGGCCCGCAAGATGTGATTTTAGTAACAGGTTCTGTTTTCGTAGTGGCAGAAGCAACGGAGTTCTTATGTACCAATATAAAGGCCTAGAAGACACGATTGCCGCCATTGCGACTCCTGCCGGACAAGGCGGGATCGGCATTGTGCGTATCAGCGGTAAGGATGCGATTACGGTCGCGGATGCGGTGCTTCGTCTTCAAGGGGACAAATCATTAGCGCAGTGCAAGAGCCATACGGTCCATTATGCCCGTGTCATTAGTCCCAATAGTGTCAAAAGGCCCAATAGCATCGACGTCGCAGAGTTGTGTCATTGCGAGGAGCGTTTTCCAGCGACGAAGCAATCTTTTTTGAAAAATGAAAATATCATTGATGAAGTTTTAGTAACATTGATGAAAGCACCAAAAAGTTACACCGCCGAAGACGTGGTCGAAATCAATTGCCACGGCGGCATGACTGTCCTGCGTGCGGTGCTTGAAGAAGTCTTGTCCGCAGGAGCGCGCCCGGCAACTCCGGGAGAATTCACCAAACGGGCCTTTCTTCATGGCCGTATGGATTTGGCCCAGGCCGAGGCAGTGATTGATATCATCCAGGCACGGACTTCAAACTTTTTACGCCAGAGCCAGCATCAATTAAAAGGGGAATTATCGATCCAGCTTAATGCCATACGCGCAGAGTTGATCAAGCTTTATACGATGGTAGAGGCATTGATTAATTTTCCCGAGGATGGCATTGACGCCCAAGGCCGTCAGCAAATTTTAGACCGCATCAGTATTCAAGAGAAGGGTATCGCTAAACTGTTGAAATCCTCCGAGAGCGGCCGTATCCTTAAAGAAGGCATACGCATCGTCTTATGCGGCAAGCCCAATGTAGGCAAATCTTCTTTACTGAACGCTCTTCTCAAAGAACAGCGCGCCATTGTCACCAATATCGCCGGCACCACCCGCGATGTCCTGGAAGAATCAGCGCAAATCAAAGGCATTCCCATTTCATTAGTCGACACCGCCGGTATTTTGGAACCAAGGGATCTCATTGAAAAGGAAGCCATATCACGCAGCCATCTTTACATCAAAGGCGCTGATCTGGTATTTTTGGTGCTGGACCATAGTCACCCGTTAGAAGAGCAGGACAGGCTGCTGATGCAGCAATTAAAAACCGCCAGGGTTTTGGTCGTAGTTAATAAAATAGATTTAGAGGGCAAGATAGACCTGTCAGTGCCCAAAGGAATATTCGGCCCGGAGCATGTGATAGAAGTTTCAGCGCTTGAACCTCAATCCATGCAGGGCCTGGAAGCAAAGATCGTTGATTTGATCCTCAAGGACAAAGATCTCGATACCCACGGCATTCTGGTCAGCAATGTCCGTCATGTTAAGGCATTGGAAGAAGCGCAAAGAAACCTGCAAGACGCCGTCCGCCTGATGGACCAAAACACTTCCCTGGAATTTATCTCCGAAGAACTAAAAAGCGCCGTCAACCAGTTGGACGCCATCACCGGCCGCAACATCGACGAAGACCTCCTGGACCGCATCTTTTCCGAATTCTGTATTGGAAAATAAGTGTGTGTCATTGCGAGGAGGCGTAGCCGACGAAGCAATCTTTTTACGCTCCACGCCATCTAGGGCTGACGCTGATATATTTTGACAACCTCACTCAATGCGAGTAGACTTGCGTTTATTCGGGTGTTGTGTTTTCTTCGAAGGTAGTAGAAGGCGGTCCCCGAACGTTTAGTTCGGGGAAAAGCAGCCTGGTGACTAGCGATGCCGCACCGCAGGGTGCGGCGAGCGTGCCTGAGAAGAAAATACAATGCCTGAATATATGCGTGAGTAGGTGAGTATGTCTGACAAGATTTTACACAACCGCGGGGCCTTGGTCAATCCGGCCAACCGGTTTGAGAAGATATCATTCCAGCGGGACGAGGAGATTTCTGATGAGGAATACCCTTCACCCCAAACGGTATTCTATAAAGATACTTCCAAATCCATTATCAGTTACAACGACAGCCCGGACATTGGTTATGAAACGAGTTTAAATCCCTACCGCGGCTGTGAGCATGGCTGTGTTTATTGCTATGCCAGGCCAACGCATGAATATTTCGGCCTTTCTTCAGGCAGTGATTTTGAAGCCATTATTTTTGTCAAAACACAAGCGTCTCTGTTATTGCGCAAAGAATTGGCCCATCCTAAATGGAAGCCGCAGGTCGTTGTGATGAGCGGCGTGACGGATTGCTACCAGCCTTTTGAACGCAAATTCCAAATCACCCGCCAATGCCTGCAAGTGCTTCTGGATTTTAAGAATCCCGTCGGTATCATCACCAAGAATAAACTGGTCACGCGCGACATTGATATTTTTAAATCAATGGCCGCGTATCACGGCATTGGTGTGATGGTTTCCATCACCACCCTTGATCCTCATCTGGCGCGCATGATGGAACCGCGCGCTTCAACACCGGCTAATCGCCTCAAGGCCATTGAAGAGTTAGCCGGGGCAGGTATCCCGGTAACGGTTAATGTCGCTCCGATTGTCCCCGGTTTGACGGAGCATGAGATCCCGGCCATTCTTAAAGCGGCAGCTCAGGCAGGTGCTCAAGGGGCCGGTTATACAGTCCTGCGGCTCCCTTACGCGGTCAAGGACATCTTCGAGCGCTGGCTGGTCGAATATTTTCCTGACCGCAAAGACAAAGTACTTAACCGCATCCGCGAATTACGGGACGGGAAGCTTTATGATTCAGGCTGGGGGACACGCATGGCTGGCCAAGGTTTGTTTGCCGGGCATATCAGGGACATCTTTGACATGGGCTGTAAGCGCGCCCATTTCCCCGACAGGCGCATTCATTTATCTGCCGCATCATTTCAAAACGTCCAGGACAAACAAATTTCATTTAAGGATTTTTAGCAGCTTGCGGCGGTGGCTGGCTTGAGTAGAAGGCCATGACTTTTTTCATTTCCGCGGGGTCACTCATGATCTGTTGGACAAAATCCATCATTTTAGGGTTGCGCATCAATCCGGCAAAGTCATGAGCGTTGATTTCCTGCTGGATTTCAGGGTCCTGCAGGATTTTTTGGAAGCGCGGGTCATCAGCCAGAGATTTTGCATTGCTTGAAGCGTCACCCGTTGCTGCGGCGGTGTTCTTTTTTGATCCGGCAAAGAAAATATCTTCAAAAGGACGGGCGATCAGGTAAGAGTTTGATCTCACGACATCATTGTGCATGGCCGTCAATTGCTCTCCCATGGGAGGCAACACAGTCAATAGTATTAAGGTAAATATAATGAACACCCATCCCCAGATGATGGTCAGGATGGCGCCGCCCAAGCGGCTTAAGAAACTTATTTTTATGATTATATCGCTGGATGCGGCCCATGTTTTAAGGAGAAATTTCAAAAATAAATTTAACATCAAAGGGCCCAATAATCCGATAATGGCGCTGGTGATCATATCGCCGGTGTATTTGTAATAAACAATGCTGATGATGGTGGCAACGATGACAGAAAAAGGGCCTGTCAAAGAGTGGGTAAAACCGCGTGAGGCGCCGCGGACCAGGAAGAAGAAGCTTAAGATAAGTGTGATAATGTCTGTGACAGCCATAGTTTATGGTGAGTTTGCCGGAACCGCTTAGTGTTCTGCTAAAAAACGCAGCTGGACAAGATAATAGATAATAAGGAAAACGCAATAACCCAGAGGAACGAAAAAACAGACCTTAACGATCCAGGGGAAGGTCAGTTTAAGTTTGGATTTAGTGAGCTTGCCCTTAATTTTGGCGTACTCTTCCAGGGTCAGTTGTTTGGTTTTTGGGGCATTGGAAGGTTTTTGTGCCATATTCTGGTATAGTATAGCATTCGTGAAAAATAGCTGCAATAAAATTGCTAAAAATATAGCCTTTAGATTTTTATTATTTATAAATTTTTTGTTAAGAATCTTAGCGTCAACTTAAGTACAATAACTTCAATATGTTAAGATATAAAATTTTTTTTCCATTTTGTTTGCTTTTTAGCAAATATGTTTTAAACTATAAGTAAGAAAGCGCTTTCAGTAATTAGCCCGTAAATCTTTATACAGAATAAGGTTAGAATATGTCCCCTGCTGCTAATCAACGATCAGAAGACAGGTTTAATTGTCTTGTACCCGTAGAAGGTAAAGAAGGTTCTCAATTTGACCAGACTAAAACCTTGGACATCAGCCGGCATGGGATCGGCTTTCTCTCCGCACATCCTATTGGGATCAACCAGAAAATAGCGCTTGAAATCGTACTTAAACCAAATACAGAACCTGTTATGGTCATTGGGGTTGTGAAATGGGTGCGCAAGCTTGGGAACTCCGACCAATACCGTGTAGGCATGGTGTTTTCAGAAATTATTTCGGGCTCTCCGACACGTTTGGATAAATATTTAACCTCAAAACGCTGAGGACACAGTAGCCCGTGATAACGGAGAACCAGCTATGACAACAGCCCTGGAATCAACGGAGGAACGGCGGATATTTGAGCGTTTTTCAGCCCGTTTTCCGGTAAAATTTAAAGATGCGCGGGAAGACTTCGGGAGTGATGTTTTTTTACGCGATGCTTCCGCCCAGGGTGTCCGTATTTTGACCAAGGAACGTTTCTTTTTGGATGACCAGATTTCTTTGGAAGTTGAATTACCTGATGGCGGAGAGCCGATGGTTTTAAGCGGTCGGGTGGTTTGGGCTAGATTCTTGAATTTGTCTTTGTGGGACCTCGGAGTCCAATTTCACGAAGTTAATTTATTAAGGATGCAGCGTCTTTTTAAACTCGCCGAACCGACCACCTTGTAAACACCACCCCCAAAGTTTTATGCCTGCAGAATCATTTTATACATATCACCCTGATGGAGTAAGTTTTACCTCAAAGCCTGCGACAACAATAAAAACCATCTATGCGCCGTTATGCGGTGTTGATGCCCTGGGCCTCAAATCTGCCGTCACTCCTTTTTTAAGCGGTGACATTAAACAGGATAAATTTCATTACCTGACCAAACCCGCCTCCCGTGAAGATTTACGTTTCCCTTTGCGTGAGTTTTTTATTTTTATCAAAGATAAAGGAGTTTTTAATTTGTCCCGGGAGACGTCGCCCCATTCAGCTTCCGTCGCCATAGGGCCCCTGTGGCATGAACTTAAGCGTACGCATAAAGCGGCCGGAGTGGAGTTAAGTGCCGTCAATTTTATTCCCGCGACCGGGGAAAATGTTGAATTGATGCAGGTGACGGTCAAAAATATTTCAAAAAAACCGGTCAAATTTACACCGACGGGTGCCATTTCTCTTTTTGGCCGTTCCCTGGCCAACAAGCATGACCATGAGCATGTGACCGCCCTTTTAAACCGCCCCCGGCAGACAGCAGAAGGGGTGCTGTTACGCTCAACCATGGTCTTTAATGAAGAAGGGCATAAAACAAACCACGCTGTTTATTATGTATACGGATGCGGCGTCACAGGTTCTTTTCCGACGGTGGATAGTTTTTATGGCGATGGCGGTTCAATGCTGCATCCTCAGGCGGTTTTTGAAAACCGTAAACCGGTCATGCTTGGGTCCCAAGCCCTCAACGGCAAAGAAGTGGTGGGGGCTTTGCGGTTTAAAGAGACAACGCTCAAGCCGGGGACAAGCCGGTCTTTTATAGTGATGGCAGGCATCGCGGGGGATGAGGCCCAAACCAAAGAAATTTTCAACCGGTTTAACTCCATTGAAAAATTTGCCCGGGCACTCGAGGCCAATAAAAAATATTGGTCAGGTAAGATCTCTTCCATTATTTTCAGTTCAGGGGATGACAATTTTAATTCCTGGATGCGATGGGTCACCCTGCAGCCGGTTTTACGCCGCATCTTCGGCTGTTCGTTTTTACCTGACCATGATTATGGCAAAGGGGGGCGCGGCTGGAGGGATATTTGGCAGGACCTTTTGTCGCTCATCCTCATTGAACCCCATCATGTGCGTCAGGACCTGATCAATAATTGTGCCGGCATCCGTATCGACGGCAGCAACGCCACCATCATCGGCGCCCGGCCCGGCGAGTTTTTGGCGGACCGCAATGCCATCACCCGCGTGTGGATGGACCATGGGGCATGGCCTTTTTTGACCCTGCAGCTTTATATCGACCAGAGCGGGGACTTTGATGTCCTCCTGCAACACATAAGTTATTTCAGGGACCCCCAATTATCGCGCACGCATGACAAAGATATCGGATGGGTCGCTCATTACGGGCATAAATTATTGGACAAAAAAGGGCATGTGTATGAAGGCACTGTCCTGGAGCATCTTTTGGTGCAGCATCTGACCCAATTTTTTAACGTCGGGGAACACAATATCATCCGTCTGGAAAGCGCTGATTGGAACGATGGGCTGGATATGGCTGCAGGTCGCGGCGAGTCAGTGGCCTTTACTTCTTTTTATGGCGGGAATTTATTAGGACTCGCCGATCTTCTTGAAGATATGGCCGCGATCAAAGGGATCGATAAAATACGTGTGGGCCGCGAGCTTTTGATCTTACTGGATACATTAAGTGAAAAAGTCAATTACGACGACTATCAGGCCAAGCATAATCATTTGTTCGGTAAATACTTTCACAGTGTGCAGCCGGCTGTAAGCGGTGAGACTGTTGAACTTTCTATTAAAGAGGTGGCCGGTGATTTGCGGACCAAGGGCCGCTGGATATTCGCGCATATCCGCCGCCAGGAAAAGATCAAATTCAAAAAAGGCGCCAGGACCTACGAGTGGTTTAACGGTTATTATGATAACAAAGCCCGGCGCGTGGAAGGCGTTCATGATCAACGGCTGCGCATGACCCTGACAGGCCAGGTATTTTCCATCATGAGCGGCATGGCCACCAACGGGGAAATTGATGGGGTCATTACTAGCGTCGATCAATTCTTGAAAGACAAGGAATTAGGCGGTTATCGCCTGAATACGGATTTCGGGGTCAGCCATTATCTGGATTTGGGACGGGCTTTTGGCTTTGCTTATGGTACTAAAGAAAACGGTGCTTTTTTCAGCCACATGAATGTGATGTACGCCGCCGCCCTTTATCAGCGGGGATTTGCCCGGGCAGGCCATCAGGTATTGCAATCCATCTATCGCATGGCCAGCGACGGCCATCGCAGCAAGATTTATCCGGGCATTCCGGAATATTTTGATTCAGAAGGCCGTGGCATGTATCATTATTTAACCGGTTCTGCCAGCTGGCTGGTCTTGACCCAATTGCTTCATGTCTTTGGCGTGCGCGGATCCAGGGGCAATTTGATCCTGGCCCCGCAATTAGTGAAAGAAGAATTCAATAAACAAGGCATTGCTTCGGTCGCCTGCCAATTCGCCGGCAAGCACCTGACCGTTGAATATCATAACCCTAAGAAATTAGATGCCGGAAAGTACACGATCAAAGAAATCCTAATAAACGGAAAACCCGCTGCCTTTAAACTAATAACTCCCGACAAAGCCTGCCTCCAAAGAACAACCATCACCAAAACCGCCCTGATTAAAGTGACATTGACGTAATGTCAGTGGCCTTCATTGTTGATAAATACTATTGTGCAAACGGGATTTGCTCGTTATAATGCACAACTTATATCCATTCGTGAGCATTGATTTTAATCTTAAAATTTAAACGGAGATAATTAATGGCAGATGCAATGGAGCGCTCGCAGCACCACGAAACGGCCCCCGCAGACCGCATTCCCATTTTTCAAAAAGCCGTATATAGTATCGGAGCGCTCGTTAACCAGATGCAGGCGGCTGCTATTTCCGCGATGGTCCTTGTCCTGAATCTTGGGTTAGGGATGAATCCGGCCTTAGTCGGCCTCGTCGGTACCATTCCCCGGCTTCTCGATGCCTTTACCGATCCTTTGGTCGGTTATGTTTCAGACAATTCCCGTTCCCGCTATGGCCGCCGCAGGCCGTTTATGTTCTTCGGGGCCCTTGTATCGGGACTCTTATTCGCCTTGTTGTTCCAACTTCATAGAGAAAATGGCGAAATGTATAATTTTTGGTATTTTCTGGTGATCCAGTGCCTCTTTGTCGTTGCCTTCGCCTTTTTTGCCATTCCCTGGATCGCTTTAGGCTTTGAAATGACCCCTGATTATCACGAGCGCACAAGGCTTCAGGGGATAGGTAATACCATCGCCCAGATTGCGTGGCTGATTTCTCCGTGGCTGTTTAAATTTATGTACACAACGAAAGATGTGGTGGAGGGAGCGCGTTTTCTGGCGATCATTTTCGGCTCTTTTATCGTGATTGGCGGTATCCTTCCGGCTATTTTCAATAAAGAGTTTTTTGTTAAGACCCCCAAGCCTAAAGAAAAGAGCATCAAGGAAGTGATGGTGCACTTTTTCAGCGGTTGTGTCATCACTTTAAAGAACCGTCCCTTTGTCAAACTTTGCCTCATGACCTTTTTGGTGTTCAACGGGTTTATGCTGGCCTCGGCATTTACATCCTATGTTATTTTTTTCTATGATTTCGGCGGCGATTATGGAAAAGGGGGTACCTTGCTCGGATGGTTTGGCACGGTGACGGCACTTTCTAATTTTCTTTTCGTGATCCCGCTGATCACCTGGATCGCGACAAAGATCGGCAAACGCAATACTTTCCTGATCACCATTCCCATTTCGATCGTCGGTTACGCGTTGAAATGGATAGGGTATAATCCGCATCATCCTTATTTATTGCTGGTCGCCGCACCTTTCATTGCTTTTGGGTTGGGATCGGTCTTTACCATCGTCAGTTCCATGCTGGCCGACGTCTGTGACCTCGACGAACTTGATACAGGTCACCGCCGGGAAGGGACCTTCGGCGCCATTTACTGGTGGATGATCAAGCTCGGGCAAGCCGCGGCATCGCTTATTTCCGGGGTGCTTCTTAATATGACTGGTTTCAATGTAGCCTTGGGCGGCCTGCAAACAGCAAATACTTTGTTATATATGAGGCTTTGCGACATCGGCATTCCCATTGTGGCCTCTTTAATTGCTATTTTTATCATTTTGACCTTTGAAGTCACTGAAGATAAGGCCTATGAGATCCGAAAGCAGCTGGAAGAAAGAAGAGGCAGGGCGCAAATTTAATGTTTGACCAACCCTTCCGTCTGTGTTAAATTTTTCGGATGCGTAATTTAGGTATTATATGTTTTTCTTTAATATTAATAGTCCTGGCTGGATGCTCCCAGCCTCCTAAGCCCAGCAACAAAATCATCCTCTGGCACTGGATGACCGACCGTAACGATACCTTCCAGAAATTAGCCCAAGAATACCAACAACAAACCGGCGTTGAAGTCAATATCCAGTTGTTTGCCCCCTCAGATGCTTATTCCCAGAAAGTCATTGCCGCGGCCCAAGCCAATGTCCTGCCTGATATTTACGGCGTTCTTGATAAAAAGTCCATCGTGGCGGATTTTATTAAAGCAGGGTTGGTCACTGATTTGACGGGTGCCATGGATGCCGATGGGGGGCAGTGGAAAAATAGTTTATTTGATAAGGCCTTGGCGGACAAGAGTTTTGAAGCCGGGAATATTTATGGGGTGACGCCCGGTATTTATGGCGTGCCGATCGATGTGACTAATGAGCAGATGCTTTATAATAAAAGGCTTTTAGCCAAGGCCGGTATCAAAACCCCGCCTCAGACTTTTGACGAATTCGTCAGGGACGCCCAGGCGCTCAAGCGCGTGGGGATCACGCCCTTTGTTTCCGGTTGGGGTGAGCTGTGGCTCCTGGATTGTTTTGCTTCTAATTATGCATTCAATATCATGGGAGAAGACAAGATTTTTGCCACCTTTCGCGGCCAGGTCAAATACACAGACCCCGATTGGATCAAGGTTTTTAGTATTTTTGCACAACTGCGCGATAAGGGTGTTTTTATCGACGGCATTGTGACCAAGGGCAATAAATACGCCGAGCAGGATTTTGCTTTGGAGCGCGCGGCCTTTGCTTTTAACGGCTCCTGGTGCGTCAATGTTTATCATGACATGAACCCTAATTTGGATTATGGGGTCATCCCGCCGCCGCCCATCAGCACGGCCTATCCGTTAAAAATTTGGGGAAGCGCCGGGTCTTCTTTTGTGGTCAATGGCCAATCACCCAATAAAGACAAGGCCATTGCTTTTTTGAAATGGCTGACCGCCCAGGACCAGCAGGTGGTCTTGGCCAGGGAGACCAATAATCTGCCCTCTAACAAGCAGGCTCTTGTTGATGTTTCTCCTATTTTGAAAGATTTTGCCAAGGGGATGGACCAATCCACCCATCCGAATATCTGGCCGTTGAATGAAGACCCTTCTGTCAGCGAAGCTTTTGATAAAGGGATCCAGGACATTATTATCGGGGACAAGACGCCGCTGCAAGTGGCCCAGGAAGTGCAGCAGGCCAAAGACCTTCAGCGTTCACGGGGGAGCATTTAAGATGGACCAAAAAGCCAAAGCCGCCGCCCTATTTAAAGATAATCTGCAGAATTTTTTGTTTGTCCTTCCTGCTTTCTCCATTTTTTGCATTTTTTATATTTATCCTTTTTACAAAATGATCAACCTGTCCTTTTATGATTGGCGGGGCATAGGCCCCATGCATTTTATCGGTTTTTCAAATTATCAGGAATTAATGGGTGACCGTCTTTGGTGGAATTCTATCGGGCATGCAGGATATATCACGCTCATTGCTTTGACATTCCAGAACGCACTGGCTTTTGCCCTGGCCCTGGCCTGTGACCGGGAAATACGGATGAAACGTTTCTACCGTCTGGTTTTTTTCATCCCGCCGGTGCTTTCTGAAGTCGTGGTCGGCCTTATCTGGAACTGGATATTAAACCCTGAAACGCAAAACGGCCAGTATATCGGTCTTTTAAACCATTTTTTATATGCTTCAGGGTTTCCCCAACTGGTGCACAACTGGCTGGGAGACCCTAAAACGGCCCTGACGACCATTGCCATTGTCAATAGCTGGAAAGGTTTTGGCTGGGGCTTTATTATTATGCTGGCAGGATTGCAGACGATTGACAAACAATTATACGAGGCTGCCAAGATCGACGGGGCAGGTGCCTGGAAAACTTTTACCAATGTGACCATACCCATGATGCTGCCGGTGATACTGGTGGTGGTGATATTGACGATCTTAGGATGCATGCAGGTATTTGTTTTGATCCTCGCCATGGTCAATGAAGGCCTGGTCCATCACACGGACGTGCCGGTGACCCGTATTTTTTCCGCCATGCAGAACACCAACCGCTTTGGTTATGCCTGCGCCCAGGCCGTTATTTTCGGGATGATCCTGGTGAGTGTTTCTTTTATTTCAAAAAAATTATCTGATAAGGCAAAACAGGTATGAAGGCAAACAGGTATATTTTTTGGGGGATGGCCAAGTCAACGTTTATCCATATTTTTCTGATGAGCGTCGCCCTGACGTGTTTGTTCCCTATATTTTGGATGGTGCGCTGTGCCTTCATGACCAATGATACTGTTTTCGTCGACCAGTCGATTATCCCCCATCATTTGAATTTCGGCAATTTTGCCCTCGCCTGGACCAAAGGTAATTTTGCGGTCTATTTTGTCAACAGCGTCATTTATACCGTCTGTGTCGTCACCGGCATTGTGCTGATCTCATCTTTGGCGGCCTATTCTTTTTCGCGTTTAAAGTTTCCGGGGAAAAACATCATTTTTTACCTGTTCGTGGCGGCCATGATGATCCCTTTGCCGGGTTCCTTTGTGGCCCTGTTTGTGCTTATGACCAAACTGCATTTGATCAATACCCGTTTCGGCTACATCCTGTGCATGATCAATGTCGGGCTTTCCATGAGTATTTTATTATTTAAGACTTTTTTTGATAAAATGCCCCATGAGCTGGAAGATGCCGCCCGTATCGACGGCTGCGGCAAGATCGGTATCTGGTGGAACATGGCCATGCCCTTTGCGCGCCCGGCCATCGCGGTGATCGTGATCTTTAATTCACTCAATGTCTGGAATGAATATATCCTGGCCACCTTGCTTTTGGGAGACTCCCAGCTGATGCCTTTGCAAAGAGGCCTGGTGGTTTTTCAAGGGGCCAATAGCACGGATTATCCGGTCCTGATGGCCGGCCTGACAATGGCAGCAGTACCCATTATTATAGTATACTTGTTTATGCAGAAACATATCGTTAAAGGCCTTTCAGGAGAGGTGATAGGATGACACGTATAGGCATTGCCATAACATTACTTTTTTTTACTGTATTCCCTGTTTATGTTCAGGCGCAAGAGCGCTCTGCCGATGAGATCGTGCGTTTGTCATGGGAAGCATCCAAAAGCAGTGATTTAAAAACCCTCTCCGGCCTGGTTGACGAGATCATTAAAGACTACGGAGACAAGGCCAAGGAAATGGCTTCCCAGTTAAGTAATTTCCCTCCACGCACTAAAGTCGACGATTACAAAATTATGTCAGATGTGGCCACCTGCATGTTTATCAAGGCTGAGGCGCTTATGCATCAGGGAAAAGATGACGAAGCTAAAATTGAATTTAAGAGTGTTATTGCCCAATACCCTTGGGCCCAGTCCTTCGATCCCAGCCGCGGCGGTTATTGGTCAATCGCGGAAAAATCCCAGGACAGTATTGATGTCATGGAAGGAAAAAACCCCCAGGATGTGGCCCCTGTCAAAAAGGCCCCCAGGACCGTCCCGGTGCGGGCATTTCCGGGCACGGAAGAAATTGTCGATTGGACCAAATACGGTAATTTTCTAAACGTCGGCACTTCAAATTTTCATTACCAGATCACGGACCAGGCAGGTTTAGTGGCAGCATTGGGAGAAGGCATCTACCCTAATATAGCGGATGTTTACAGGGACCCCGAGTACAGAAAAGCCATTAAGGCAGGACGCCTGCAGGACGGCAGCCATTGGGACTTTGTCAACACGCCGGATTTGCAGGCTGCTTTTTTTAAATGGGTGTCAGCACCGGAATCCTGGGGCGTGCGGTTATTTTATATAGGCCAGATTTTTGAAAAGGCAGGGATGTTTGCCGATGCGATCAAGGCCTATGATTCTCTGATCGTGAATTTTCCAACGACCATCGCCTGGACATATTGGCAGACCCCGTGGTATCCGGCACAGGCAGCGGTGTATAAGATCCAATATTTGCTTCGTATCCATCCTGAATTGCATATGGAATTTAAGGGGGCCAAGATACATATCCTTAATCCCGATGATCCGAATAATAATGTGGTCACCACCAATCCCGGCATTCTTCGAAAGTTGAGCATGGTTGAAATTATTAAACGAAAATTGAACATACAGCAAATGATGCCTTTAGGCAAACCGGTTTATTATTCGGGCCAGGGCCAGGTGCGTTTTGTCAAATATGAAAGCGGCCATTGGCAATTATTGGTCGACAATAAACCTTTTTTTATTAAAGGGATGAGTTACATGCCCACCAAGGTCGGCCAAAGCCCGGATGAAGGCACCATGGTTGACTGGATGGAAGAAGATGATAATCATGATGGTGTTATCAGCGCGCCCTACGAAGCATGGGTGGATAAATACGGGGACAATAAACGGCATGCGGATGAGCCTGCGGTGGGTGATTTTGCCCTGATGAAGGACATGGGGGTCAATACCTTGCGTATTTATTACCAGACGTACATGAAAGCCGACAGGCCGTTTTTAGAAAAAATGTATAAGGAGTACGGGTTTAAAGTGGCGATGAGTAATTTTTTAGGTAAGTACGCGATCGGCTCCGGGGCCACCTGGTCACAAGGTACGGATTACGAAAATCCCGTGCACCAGAAAAACATGATGGATTATGTCAGGGAAATGGTCATGGAATTCAAGGATGAACCGTATATCCTGATGTGGATTTTAGGGAATGAAAATAATTATGGGGTCGCTTCCAATGCCAACAAGAAGCCCGATGCTTATTATAAATTCATCAATGAAGTCGCCAAGATGATCAAATCGATTGACCCCAACCATCCGGTGGCGATCTGTAACGGGGACACTCTGTTTTTGGAAAGATTTGCAAAATTAGATCCGGATGTGGATGCTTTTGGGGCCAATGTTTATCGGGGGGATTACGGGTTCGGTTCTTTCTGGGAAGATGTGGCAGAACTTTCGGGCAAGCCTGCTTTTATTACGGAATACGGGGCCCCGGCTTGGGGGGGTGTGAGCATGAATTATGAGCAGGCCCAGCAGGCCCAGGCGGATTATCATAAAGGCAATTGGCTCGACATCCTTTACAACAGCGCCGGTTATAAAGAAGGCGCCGGAAACTCCGTCGGTGGAATGGCTTTTGAATGGCTTGATGAATGGTGGAAGGATTATTCACCTTCTATCCATGATACCAAGGCGGATGCCGTGGGGCCTTTCCCGGGAGGTTATTATTTTGAGGAATGGTTTGGCCTATTTGGGCAGGGAGACGGCAGCCAAAGTCCTTTCTTGCGCGAACCCAGAAAAGTATATTATACTTATAAGGAGTTGTGGAAGTCATAAAATGGCCATTTTGGGCCCCCCAGGAAAATGCCCGAGTCAGGGCCTTGCACTTGCGCGGACCCCGGAAAATGTTGTATACTTGTTGGAATTGTAGAAATTTTAAAACAGGCGAGTCAACCACATTTGGTGGTGGCGTAACAAGGAGGAGTGGAGATGAAAAAATGGTTAGGGTTATTAATTATTGCAATATTTGGTTGTTCTGCGATCACTGTTTTCGCGGATGACCAGGCCGCTGTCAGCGCCGCCGCGTCGGATGCCGCCCAGCCGGTGCCGGTGCCTCAGGGTGATTCTGCTGCCCAGGGACCTGCGAGCGAAGCAGCTCCTGTGGCCGCGGTCAAGGCCCCTATTAATTTCGGGGATTACCGTTCCACCACACTGGCCACTAAAGCGTGGCAGGCATTGGCTCAAAATGATATTGAGTCTGTGTTGGCCTACACTAATAAATGCATCTCGCTTTATGCCGCACAGGCAGCTAAGATGCAGGCCGGTTTGAAAGATTATGCTACCGGGTCCAATGATGACATCTTCAAATATTGGGCCCTGAATGATGTGGCGACCAGCTACTACATTCAAGGAGAGGCGTATCGTGCCGCAAACATGAAAGATGAAGCCAAAGAAGCATATACAACATTGATTAACAATTATTCTTTTGGCCAGGCTTGGGACACCAAAGGCTGGTTTTGGAAACCCGCAGCTGCCGCTAAAGAAAAATTGGAGATGATGGCTTCTGGAGCAAATTGGGACTTCGGTGATTATACGTCAAGCACCTTAGTCAAGCAGGCATGGGCAGCGCTGGCGGCGAATGATCTTAAAGCCGTGCAAGCGTATGTTAACAAGGCCGCGGAATTATATGGTGATAAGGCCAAGGAGATGCAGGCCGGTTTGAAAGATTATGCTACCGGATCCAATGATGCAATATTCAAATATTGGGCCCTGAATGATGTGGCCACCGGCTATTTCATTTTAGGAAAGGCGTATCAATCTGCAAACATGAAAGATAAAGCCAAAGAAGCGTACACCACATTAATTAATAATTATTCTTTTGGCCAGGCTTGGGACCCCAAAGGCTGGTTTTGGAAACCTGCGGATGGTGCTAAGGAACAGCTGGATATGATGGCAGCCGGAACCAATTGGGACTTTGGTGACTATACGTCAAGCACCTTGGTACAGAAGGCATGGGCGGCACTGGCGGCGAATGATCTTAATGCCGTGCAGGCTTATGCTAACAAGACAGTAGAATTATACGCCGGTAAAGCCAAGGAAATGCAGGCCTCATTGAAAGAATATCCGTGGGAGTCCAAAGAAAAGACCATGAGTTATTGGGCGCTCAATGATGTGAGTACGGCCTTGTTTATTTTAGGTGAAGCCTACCAGAATGCCGGTAAAAAAGATGAAGCTACCAGCGCCTACAAGAGAGTTATTAATGAGTTCTTTTATGGGCAATGCTGGGACCCGGGTGGCTGGTTTTGGAAACCTTCCGAGGCTGCTCAGCAGAAATTAGGCGAATTGGATAACGTTTAGTCTTGGGTTACATGTAATAATGACAGGGACACCCGTCTAAAGGCGAGGTGTCCCTGTCATTCGTCCACAAAATCCCTTCCAAAATTTTAGAAAGATTGTTATGAAACTAAGCAGTTGTTTGTTTATTTTTTTTATTCTTATTTCCTGCACGGCGCATGCCCAGGACAGTGATATTTCCGGCACAGATCAATCCAAACCTTTTAAGCCTTTCTATGTTTACCAGGACAAAGGGTCAATGAACCGTTTTGTGCCTTCCGGTTACATGCCCACCGGCGAGTGCATTAAAATGGATGACGCCTGGAAGGACAATTGCCAGGAAAATAAAAGCTGCATTAAAGTCGAGTATGATATTGCCTGTTCTTTAAAAGGCCGGCATTGGGCGGGGATATACTGGCTTAGCCCGGCGGATAATTGGGGCGACAGAAAAGGCGGGTACAATCTGACCGGCGCCAAAAAACTGGTCTTTTGGGCCCATGGTGAAAATGGCGGCGAGAAAATTGCCGAATTCAGGATAGGCGGGATAGGCCAGGGCCAGACATATCCCGATTCAGATACAGCGTCCATCGGGCCAGTGATTTTATCCAAGCAATGGAGAGAATACGAAATTGATTTGCGCGGCAAAGACCTTACCTATATCAGCGGAGGCTTTGCGTGGATTGCCAATGTTGATGACAACCCTTCCTCGTGTACGTTTTACCTGGCCAATATCCGTTACGAATAAGAACCATAAAATATTTCTAAATTTTCTTGTATTGAAGCCTGTGGTTTGTTATATTCTGTATAATATAAAAAATTAACAGGAGACATTATGTCCATAGCTGTGCGTGTAAGTGTGTGGATTCTAGGGGTTCTTGTCGTGGTCAGCGCTGCCGTTGCGGTATTGGCTTTAATGCAAAAGCAATCATTGCAAGGGCAGAACCAAAGTTTGCAGGGCCAGGTTTCCGACCAACAATCCAAGTTGTCAGACCTGTCGACCCAGACTAAAAACCTGCAGGCCACCATCGATGATCTTAATAACAAAGTTTCCCAGGCACAGCAGGACAAGGCGCAGGCCCAAAGCCTTTACGATGATTTGAAGAAAAAGTCCGATGATTTGCAGTCCCAGCTCGACCAGGCCAATTCTGACCGTGATGATTGGAAAAACAGGGTTGATACCATCAGCCGTGAACGCGACGATCTGATGCGAAAACTTAAAGACCGGCCGACGAGAGTTGTTTATAAGACCCGGATTGTGCATGTCCAGGCCCCCGTTGTTTCGGACAATAATACGCTCCCAGCCCCTGATGCGACGGACACGTCTTCTCCCCAAAACGAGCAGTATTGGGCTTCAGTGCTCAGGCAGAAGGCCGCTTTGCAGGTGGCGCTTGAAAAAGCAAAATCTGATTTGGACCAGGCCGCTTTACAAGTGGTCGATTTGAAGAAGCAAAATTCTGATTTACAAGTGCAGGTCCAGCAGGTGACCAATGAGAAGGATGACATTGTCCAAAAAATAAAATATGGCCAGGATTTGGCGGACAATCTTTCCATTGATTTGGCCCGCTCACGTAATGACCAGCAAGCGGTCAATGATCGCGCGGACAAACTCAAAGAACAAAATTCAGAATTACTTTCCCAGATCAATGGCTTGTCTTCTGCCAAGCTTGAGCTGGAGCAGACTGTTTCCCGCCTGACCGATGATAAGGAAGCAATGCAGAAGAAACTGATTGAGACGGAAAGCATCATCCAAAGCCGTATCGACGATATTTGGAAGATCAAACAAAGCCTGGACAAGAAACTTTCTGAAAACTCTTCATCCGGCAGCATGGATTTACCGCCCATTATTGTGAATGCCCCCAACAGCCAGCAGGCGGCGGCAGTAGAGGCAAGTCCCGCACCGGCGGTTGCTGTTGCTGCCAGCACCAGCGGAACTAAAACAGAAGGCTCCATCATAAGCATTAATGACGCCAATAATTTTGTCATCGTCGATTTGGGCCAGGAGAACAGTACTGTCAGTGTCGGCACTCCGCTTAAGGTCTATAACAATTCAAATCAAGTAGCTGATTTGGAAGTCATCCAGGTCCGTCGGGATATCTGTGCCGCAGATATCAAAGACAAAACCGGTAATCTTCAAGTCGGAGAAGTTGTAAAATTCAACTAAGTGGAAAAAAAAATAAGCATAACTGATGTCGCCCGCAAGGCCAATGTCTCCATCACCACCGTTTCGCGCGTCCTTAACAAAGTCCCCACCGTCAATAAAGAAATCGCCCAGCGTGTCGACCAGGCCATCGCTGAACTGAAATTCAGGCCCAATCCCACGGCCCAGCGTTTGGCCAAAGGGACACAGAACACCGCTATCGGTTTTGTCATTCCAGGTTATCCCGGTATCTTTCATTCTTTCTACGCGGTGGAATTGATGCGCGGCATCGGCCATGGCTGCGAGACCTTGAGGCTGGATTTGATCTTTCATATTACCGACGGAAGTAATCCTTTAAGGTCGAATTTTGCCGGCGGCCTTATTTTTGCGGACATCATTGAAAATCTGCCCCAGGTGGAAACCGCCGTGCAGGAAAATACGCCCTGCCTGGTCATTAACCATATCGTCAAAGACCTGGATGTCAGCTATATCGCGGTGGACAATGTCAAAGGCGGGTTTACAGCTGCGGAATATTTGATCAATTTAGGCCATAAACGCATCGCCACTGTTACCGGTAATATGCAGACCCAGGCGGGCATAGACCGGTTTGAAGGTTTCCAGAAAGCATTAAAGCAGCACGGCATTGATTGCCCGCCGGATTTTGTTTATAAAGGGGATTATTCCCGCCGCTCGGCCCGCCAGGCAGCTGAGCGCTTTTTTTCCTTGGAGAACCCTCCGACGGCCATCTTTGCGGCCAGCGATGATATGGCCCTTGAGATCATTTCCGTGGCCATGGAAAACGGCATCAAGGTGCCGGAAGAAATTTCCATTATCGGTTTCGATGATAACCCCGCAGGGCTGTTCGGCCCTGTGGCCCTGACGACGATCAAGCAGCCTTTGTTTACCATGGGAGAAGAGGCCACCAGGGTCATTTATGAAATAATGACCGGTAAGCAAAAAGGTGTGGTCCACAAAGTACTCGCCCCTGACCTGATCGTCCGCGAATCCTGCGCCCAGCCTTCCTCGTAACGCATTTCTTCTAGAGTTATTTGGGTTCAATTTATTCTTATTGTGTTTATTCGGGCATTGTATTTCCTTCGAAGGTAGTGGAAGGCTGCTTGGGCATGGTCCGCGAACGTTCAGTTCGCGGCCAAGCAGCCTGGTGACTAGCGATGCTGCACCGCAGGGTGCAGCGAGCGTGCCTGAGAAGGAAATACAACGCTCGAATAAACCTGCCCAATACGCGTAGATGGCATAAATTTTGCATAAACGACCCTTGACTTTTATTTCCTAAATGATACACTATCTCATATGTCAAAAGTCAATACTCAAATGATCGATGAGGAGCGCGCCAAGTTTTTGCGCTATTTGACTAAAGCCGGGCGCAGGGTGAGCCATGGGCGGGAGATTGTTTTTGACCAGGTCATGCGCGCACACGGGCATTTTACGGCAGAGGAGCTGGCCCGTGGGTGTTTAGAAAAGAAGCTCAAGGTCTCGCGGCCCACCGTTTATCGCGTGCTGTATGACTTGCTCGAAGCCGGCGTCATCCGCGAAACCGCCTTTGGGGACAAGCACCGCCATTTTGAGCATGTTTATGACGAGAAGCCCCATCACCATGCCCAGTGCATCCGCTGCCACCGCTTTATTGAATTCCCGGACAGGAAAGAAGACGAGGTCTACCATCCCTATTTGGAAAAACAGGGTTTTAAAATTTTAGGCCATGAGATGCATTTTTATGGGGTATGCAGGAAATGTCAAGATAAAGAGGGTCTATGAAATTAGGCTGGCGGCAGGACAGTAAAACAGTGAGTTTATCGGAGGTGCATTCGACTATCCGAGTGCCTTCAAAGGCCTCTTGGGGCCGTAAAATGTTTGCCTTTATAGGTCCCGGGCTTATTATAGCGGTCGGTTACATGGACCCGGGCAACTGGGCGACAGATTTGGCCGGCGGGGCCCAATATGGTTACGTTTTATTGTCCGTTATATTGATTTCCAATTTTCTGGCCATTCTTCTGCAGCACTTGTCTTTAAAGCTTGGCATTGTCACCGGGCGCGATTTAGCCCAGGCCTGCCGTGACCATTACAGCAAACCGGTATCCATCATGTTATGGATCGGAGCTGAGATAGCCATTGCCTCATGTGATCTGGCTGAAGTGATTGGTGCTGCCATTGCCTTGAACCTGCTTTTTCATCTTCCTATCATTATAGGTATCTTCCTGACCGCCTTTGATGTCCTTGTTATTTTATTCCTGCAGTATAAGGGGTTTCGTGTTATTGAAAGCATCGTGGGAGGGTTGATCGTCTTGATTGGAACATGTTTTGCCTATGAGATGATAGTTTCACATCCTTCGTTACCGTTATTCTTGTCGAATTTATTACCCAAGCCGGAGATCGTCACTAATCCCACCATGTTATATATTGCCATTGGGATTTTAGGGGCCACGGTGATGCCCCATAATTTGTATCTGCATTCGAGCATTGTGCAGACCCGTGCGTTTGAACGCAATGATGAAGGTAAGAAAATGGCCATCCATTTCGCGGCCATCGACTCAGCAGTTGCTTTAATGCTTGCATTCTTTATCAATGCCGCGATTTTAGTCCTGGCTGCCGCGGCGTTTCACAACAGCGGGCACCAGGACGTAGCAGAAATTCAGGATGCGTATAATTTATTATCACCGGTCCTGGGGGCTTCTTTGGCAAGCATCGTATTTGCGATTGCACTTTTAGCATCGGGCCAGAATGCCACCTTAACAGGGACCTTGGCAGGCCAAATCGTCATGGAAGGATTCTTGAATATCCGCCTGCGGCCATGGGTCAGGCGTATGATAACACGATTGATAGCGATCATTCCCGCGGCCATCGTGGCGTCGATGTTTGGGGAAAAGGGGACAAACAATCTATTGATCTTAAGCCAGGTCATTTTATCCCTCCAATTAAGTTTCGCAGTCATCCCGCTGGTGATGTTCACCTGTGACAGGAATAAAATGGGGAAATTTGTTAATTCATTATGGCTTACAGTGCTCTCATGGGTATCTGCGGCGGTGATCCTTGTATTAAATGTGTACTTAGTGTGGGTTTCTGTCCAAGGCTGGTTAGCGCCCAAAGGATAAGTCATGAGAAATTTTTCTCAGCTTCTTATAGCCATTCCCATCTTTTTTTTGCCCAATTCCTATACTTTTGCCGACGATGGCATTTTGTTTAAGAGCCAGAGAGATTTCCTGGCCTCCAAAGGCCTTACTTTTGACCCGTATGTGATAGAGGATTATGTCGGTGTTTACAAAGGGGGCCTTGCTGATAATAATACCTGGCTTGGCCGTTTTGACCTTGTTAGTGAATTAGATTTAGGGAAAGCCGGGTTACTTAATGGAGGGCTTTTACATCTTGATGTATTAAATGCGCATGGAGGATTGAAGCCCACGGCAGACCATATGGTCGGTGATCTGCAAACAGTCAGTGATATTGAAGCAACCCGTTCAACGCGTATTTATGAAGGATGGTACAGCCAAAGCCTTTTTAATAACAGGTTTTCAGTGAAGTTTGGGCTCATTGACATTAATTCAGAATTCTTAGTCAGCGATTCCGGGAATCTTTATATCAATAGTTCGCTTAATACGATGTCCTCTTTTTGGGTCAATAATAATAGTGATGCCACCTATCCGGAACCTGTCCCGGCGGTAAGGCTTAAATATTCCCCCAATGAAAATTTCGATTTTTTGGCGGGCTTTTTTCAAGGCGACCCTTTGAATAATGATATTAACGCCCACAGCACACACTTTGGTAACGCAGAGGGCCTTTTGAGCATTGAGGAAGGACAATATCATTATAAGCTTCCATGGGAAGGCGGTTTGGCAGGGACGATTAAAACAGGTTTTTGGTATAACAGCAGTGACGTTCCGGATGCTTCTTCTTTTCATTTCAGCGGCGATTCAATGATATACCACGACAATTATGGCGGCTACGCCATGATCGATCAGAGGGTGTTTCAGGTCAATGAGGCCCAGGGCCTTAATGTGTTCTGTTTTGGCGGCGGCGACCCTGAGGGGCGTGATACGGTCCAATATTCGGTTGCCTCAGGGCTCAATTATACGGGGCTTTTGCCTTTGCGTCCCAATGACGTGATGGGCGTTGCTTTGACCGATGCCTCTTTTAGCAATAAACTGCGCGCCATAACAGGGCAAGACGGCAGTGAAACAGAATATGAATGGACATACCAGATCAAAGTCCGCGATGGGGTGTATCTACAGCCGGACATCCAATATGTGCGGCATCCCGATGGCAACGACGCCATTAAAAACGCCAGTATTTTTATGCTGAGGACAGAAATACATTTTTGAACCTTGCCGTCGAAGCAAACGGCATAATTCCAGCCCTAAGAATCATTGACAATCGTCGAAATTAGCGGTATTTTATACCCTTATGAATTCATTTGACTGCATAGTTATAGGTGCTGGACACGCTGGTATTGAAGCGGCTTTAGCGCCGGCACGCATGGGGCTTAAAACAGCCATGGTCACCCTTTCCAAAGAGACCATCGGGCAGATGAGCTGTAATCCGGCCATTGGTGGAGTAGGCAAAGGCCAGCTTGTCAAAGAGATCGATGCTTTAGGCGGCCAGATGGGTTTGGCTGCTGATTGCACAGGCATTCAATTCCGCCAGCTTAATGCCTCCAAAGGCCAAGCTGTGCGCTCTTCGCGCTGCCAATCTGACCGCAAGCAATACCGTCTGTATATGAAGCAGGTGGTTTTAAGCCAGCCTAATCTGACGGTTATTGAAGATAAGGTCAGTGAATTGATGGTAGTTGGAGGAGCGGTCCGAGGGCTTAAAACTGCAGGTGGTTTGACTTTACAATCCCCAACAGTGATTATCACGACAGGCACTTTTTTAGATGGCCGCATTCATATCGGGACACAGATCACTCCGGGCGGGCGCGTGGGCGAGGTGGCGTCTACACGATTGGCCAGTTCCATCCGCGATTTGGGTTTCGAAGTCCTTATGTTTAAAACAGGGACCCCGCCGAGGCTTGATGGCCGTACCATTAATTTTGAAGGCATGGAATATCAGGATTCTGATAATCCCATTCTTCCTTTTTCTTTTAGGACACCTTTTATCCCTAAAGACCGTAAGCTATTGCCTTGCCATATCACGCGTACTACCGAACGTACCCATGAGATTATCCGTGCGAATTTTCATTTGTCCCCAATGTATTCCGGCCAGATCAAGGCCACGGGCGTGCGTTATTGCCCTTCCATCGAGGACAAGTTAAAGAAATTTGCAGAGCGCTCCACCCATCACGTTTTTCTGGAACCTGAGGGACTTGATACTTCTGATTATTATCCTAATGGCATCTCAACCGGTCTTCCGGCCCATGTGCAGGAAGAGATGGTCCATTCGATTCCCGGCCTTGAACGGGCCGTGATGGTGCGCCCGGGTTATTCCATTGAGCATGGGGTGGTGCCGGCGACAGAATTAAAGCCGACACTCGAAACGAAAAAAATCAAAGGTTTGTATTTAGCAGGCCAGATCAACGGGACAACCGGTTATGAAGAAGCCGGTGCCCAGGGTCTGGTGGCCGGCATCAATGCAGCGTTGAAGGTCCAAAATAAAGAACCATTCATTTTAGGACGGCATGAATCTTATATCGGCGTTTTGATCGATGATTTGACCACCAAAGGCACTGAGGAACCGTACCGCATGTTCACCTCGAGGGTGGAATACCGCCTGATTGTCCGGGAAGACAATGCAGACAAGCGTTTGGCCCGGTATGGATTTGATTTGGGGCTTTTGTCTGCGAACGATTACAATAAAGTCGTGGAAAAATATGCGGCTATTTCAGATGAGATTGAACATCTTAGGGCAACAAAGATCCCTCCGGGCACGTCGTTGGACCAGGTTTTAGAGAATGCCGCGAGTGCCCCTCTAAAGCAGTCGATCTCCTTGTATGATTTGCTCAAAAGGCCGGAGATCAATTATAATATGATATCGGGTTTTGACGGTACTTTGAAGGATTTAGGCCCGCAGGTGATTGCCCAGGTTGAGTATGAGATTAAGTATGAAGGCTTTATCCATCGTCAGCAAAAAGATGTCGAGAAATTCCGTCATATTGAATATATCCGCATCCCCGAAGGTTTTGATTTTAAGGGAGTTCCCGGTCTTTCTAAAGAGATCATAGAAAAGCTCAACCGTTTTAATCCCATCACCTTGGGGCAGGCCAACCGCATTTCCGGTGTCACCCCGTCGGCCATTACACTTTTGATGGTGTATTTTAAGAAACATCTTATGTCATTCCCGCGAAAGCGGGAATCCAATTCCGGGAGGTAACACTATGAAAATCGCCAATGATATCACAGAATTGATCGGCAATACGCCTTTAGTCAAACTTAACAAGGTCACCCGCGGCTGTGAGGCCACGGTCGTGGCAAAACTGGAATTTTTTAATCCTTTAAGCTCAGTCAAAGACCGCATCGGCTTTAACATGGTCCGCGCCGCTGAGAAAGCCGGAAAGATCAAGGCCAACACCGTCATCGTAGAGCCGACCTCCGGAAATACAGGTATTGCACTGGCTTTTGTCTGTGCTGTTAAAGGCTATAAATTAATGTTGACCATGCCTGAGACCATGAGTTTGGAGCGTCGGGCTTTGCTGCGGGCTTTGGGTGCAGAATTGGTATTAACACCGGGACCGGAAGGCATGAAGGGGGCGATCAAAAAAGCCAAAGAGATCATGGACTCCGACCCCGATAAATATTTTATGCCCCAGCAATTTGACAATCAGGCGAATGTGGAAATCCACCGCCTGACCACCGCCGAAGAGATTTGGCGTGATACTGACGGGAAAGTAGACATACTGATTTCCGGTGTCGGTACCGGCGGGACAATCACAGGGGTCGCCCAAGTGATCAAACCCCGCAAGCCTTCATTTAAAGCCATCGCCGTTGAGCCAACCACATCTCCTGTATTGTCCGGCGGACAACCAGGGCCTCATAAAATCCAGGGCATCGGAGCCGGCTTCATTCCTAGTATCGTTGATGTAAAACTTATCGATGAAGTCATCCAGGTCAGCAATGACGAAGCTTTCGCCATGGCCAAAAGATTGATCCGCGAAGAAGGCATCCTATGCGGCATCTCATCAGGTGCTGCCGTCACAGCCGCCATCAAGGTAGCCCAAAGACCCGAAAACAAAGGCAAACTCATCGTCGCCATCATCCCTTCCACCGGCGAGCGCTATCTATCCACCGATCTCTTCGCCGAGTACCGTTCGTAGCGAAAAGAGTTTTTAGCTCGTGCGTGTTTATGAGGCCATTGTATTTTCTTCTCAGGCACGCTCGCCGCACCCTGCGGTGCGGCATCGCTAGTCACCAGGCTGCTTTTCCCCGAACTGGACGTTCGGGGACCGGCAAAAGCAGCCTTCTACTACCTTCGAAGAAAACACAATGTCCTCATAAATCGCCATTCATGTTTGCTATTTGGGTTCAATTTGTTCTTTGAGCGACTGTTCGTTTTTAGCCAAAAGTTTTTGTTGTTGAGGGTACCCCGAGCCGAAGGGCTCGGGGTGTCTGAAATGTTCGAGCTCTGCCTGTCCAGAGACAGGCAGGGCGAGTTTTTCAGACACCGAAACAACAGAGAAACTTTTGGCGTTAAAAAAACGAAGCCAGGAGCGAAAAGAATAAATTGAATCCAAATAGATAGTGTATGGATTATTGGTTGATGGGATTGAGGTTGAGGGTGAGATCGAGGATGATTTCGGCCATCATGGCGGCGCATTGGGTCACTCTTGGGGCCATCGGAGGGTGGCCCAGGGCGCTGTCGGTGTTGCGGTCGCCGCAGATATAGACATTGCCTACTTTTTTGACAGTCATTGGCTGCTTTTCCTTCAAGCCTGCCATGCCGACCCCGCTGACAATCACGGGAAAGCGCGGCGCGTAATACTGCACGAACCGGTATTTCCAGTCAGTCACATCAAAAGCTTCGACAATATAATCATATCCTTTAAAGAATTTATCCGCGTTACCTTCATCCCATTTGGTCTGATGGATAATAATATGGGCATCGGGATTGATGTCCAGAAGGCGTTTTTTTGTCACCTCGACCTTGGGCAGGCCA
>Ga0206818_1009_pt1 | contig 93766 bp, 85 predicted proteins | sample Alteio_BWOrgCont_86_FD_152881 | JGI IMG/M metagenome (GOLD analysis project Ga0206818, IMG submission 152881) | Enriched cells from forest soil in Barre Woods Harvard Forest LTER site, Petersham, Massachusetts, United States -... | ecosystem: Environmental > Terrestrial > Soil > Temperate forest >...
GGTGTCCGAATTTTTTTTACGGAACGCAAATGTCAATAGCTATAAGGAAAGCAAGGTTTTATTCATGGTTACAATCTCAATCTCTTTTACCTGAAAATCACTGTCATTTGTAACAATAATTACCCGCTGTTTTTTATTTAATTCCTTACAAATGGAATAATACAAGTAGTCGTTATAATCAAATATCCCTGTGTTTTTATTGAGTAAAGTAGCGCTATTGGCTATTTGGGAATCATCAATAAACAATATGGATGATTTAATGCTCACAATATCATCTATAAGCCGTTCAAAACTCTTTTTGTAATGATTAGTAGGCCGGTAATCCCTTTTAAAATTTATAGTAACATTATCAGGAATACCATTGCTCAATTTGTAATCCGGTATAGCGATTTGTTTTAGAAAAGTATTTATGATTTCGGATAAAAGAAGTGATGATAAAACTATCTGTGGTTTTGGGTTTAGTTTACTTTCGATAATTTCATAAAAGAAATCAAAATAGTATTTTGCCCACCATTCCAGGTTATCAAAATTCTGCATGGAGTATATCCATGCGTTAGCGTCAATAAAGTATAACGCAGGCTCAACAGGAGCAGTCTTTAAATCTGAAATGTTAGTAAACGACATCAGGAAGAAAGTATATCGTTTAGGTTGGAATCATGCAAATGCCTGGCATGTTCATCTGTGCCAAGATAGATTGCATTTTGAATTTTATCGTACCAGATATTATCCTTAGCAATACCATTGATGTGGATTAAAGAATCAAGAAGTGATTTATCAAAATTCATGTAGAGCTTGCCGATAAATGAATTGCAGAAAGCAGAAGTTAAATCCTGCACCCCTTCAAAATTGACATGCAGGGAGTGGTGTTTGTTCAATTCCGTTGCCACATAATCATAGGCTTTAAGACCGGCGCGTGGAGATATAGCAACTGCCGAACCAATAATATCTATGACTTTTACTGTCTCCATGCAACAAAGATACAAAATAGCGACAATAGGACAAAATGGGCTTTTTGAATACCATTGTCATAACGGCTTATATTTGCCGTTCGCTATACCTGTAAAAGCGGAACATTAGGAAACCACAGACTTTGCAATAATATCTTTGAAACTTTCAGAACGAAAATGAGTAGATTTAAACAAATAGACATAAAGTTAGTCAGCTTGGCAAATAAATTGAAAGCTACACTAAGAAAAGATCGTCCGGACTATCCTGAGGTATTAAGAACTTTTGAAGAAAGAAGAATTGATTGGGTCGAGAATGACATCCGAAAAGCAATAATAATTCAACCTGATTTTGAGCATACAGGAGTAAATTCAAATGTTTGGAACTTCCTTAATATAGCTTGGTTTAATAACGACCATTCTTTATTAAGACCACAGTGGATTAAAATACTTTTAGACAAAGTTGATTTTGCAATAATAGATAAAAACATAGACCAATTACTTTACGATTCAGAAGCCAATTTAACAAAAATTCAAATGAAAGACTTAAAGTAACCATAATAACAAGAAGTTGTTACAAATAGAATTTCACAATACATGGTACTGTTCATGTCTGCTTCGGCAAGTGTACGAGTGTCCAGATATATTTTTCACACTCCCACATTCTCCACCTTCCACATTTCCATCGCTTCGCCAACTATAAAAAAGCTGCCGGTTATCAGTAGTGCATCGGTAGCAACCATAGTAGTTTTTGCGGCGTTTATGGCTTCTGTAACTGTGTGGTAGGCATTTCCTTTCAGCCCCGTCTTTTCGGCTATTTCTTTGAGTTCTGCGGCTGGCAGGGCGCGTTGTATCTGTGCATTGCAGAAATAATAGGTTGCGTCTTTTGGGAACAGGGCAAGGGCTTCGTTTACGTCTTTGTCTTTTACAAAACCAAGCACTATGTGTTTAGTGGTTGCAACAACTGAATCCCATTGCTGTAGTACCTCTTTCAGCCCGGCGGGGTTATGGGCTACATCGCAGATAACGGTGGGGCGTTCCTGTAGCTGGTACCAACGTCCAAGCAGGCCCGTAGTGGCTTTTACATTGGCAAGGGCGGCAATTGCGCCTTCTATTGTTAAGTTATATCCGTAGTGTGATAACAGTTCTGTGGCTGTGAGTACCGTCTTTATGTTATGCTGCTGGTAGTTGCCGGAAAGGTCGGTTTTCAGGTCGTACATTTCGCGTTTGGCATTATTTACCGCCTTGTAATATTGGTATTTTGCATCCTGCTTTACCCGCACCATACCCCATAGCGACTGCGCATAATACAGCGGACTTTGCTTATGCACCGAATGCTCGAAAAATACCCGCTCCGTTTCATCATTCTGTTCGCCTATTACTACGGGTACATTTGGCTTTATGATGCCCGCTTTTTCGGCTGCAATTTCGGGGAGTGTATTGCCTAAAAGGTCCTTATGGTCGTAGCTGATATTGGTGATAATGGATAGCAGGGGCGTTATTACATTGGTGCTGTCGAGCCTGCCGCCGAGGCCGGTTTCTATAATGGCTATATCCACCTGCGCTTCGGCAAAAGCCACAAAAGCCATAGCCACGGTTATTTCAAAAAATGAAGGTTGCACTTCTTCTATAAGCCCCTTGTGTTGCGCCACAAAATCCACCACCCATTCCTTGCTTACCGGCACGCCGTCAATGCGTATGCGCTCCCTGAAATCAACTAAGTGTGGCGAGGTATAAAGCCCTGTTTTGTAGCCCTGGTGTTGGCATATTGCCGCCAGTGCATGGCTGGTGCTGCCCTTGCCGTTGGTGCCTGCTATATGCACCGATCTGAATTTGTGCTGCGGGTCGCCAAGAGCGGCGCAAAGTTTCAGGGTATTGGTAAGGTCAGGTTTTAAAGCAGCCTTGCCGATGCGGGAGAACATCGGCAGCTTTTCGTAGAGGTAGTCTAAAGTTTGCTGGTATCCGGCTTCAATGCCCATAGCGCTACTGGCGGGTTTTAAAGATTATAGTCACATCCCCGAACTGCTGGGGTTCCGGCCCCGTGCTTTTACTGAAATGTGCGGCGTTCAATTTCTCAAGGGCTAATTTGGTAAGCTGCGGGCTGGAGGAGCTTTTCACGAATTTGTTCACTATATCGCCGTTCCGGTCCACGGTTACATGTATCACCACCTTGCCGCTCTCATGAAACTCTGCTTCAAATTTATCGGGGCTTATATATCTGCCCGATAGCGTATGGCCTATGCCACCCGTGCCATTTCCGGGTATGCCGGTATAGTTGGCTGCACCGGGCGAGCCGCCGGGTACACCCCTGTCGCCGGGGCCGGTGGTATTGCCTTCGCTCTTGCCCGGCATGTTCTGTATAGCGCTGTTGCCTCCCGGCCCGCTATCGCCGGCATATGAATACTTCGGTTTCTCCTGCTTATGCCCTTTCTCGTTGGTGGCGGCCTTACCGTTTTTCTTGCTGGTGTTATTTACTTCGGGTGCATCGGCTTCGGTGGAGCGCAAAATTTCTTTGGGCAGGCTGCTTTTTTCGGCTACGCTCTTAAATACCACCGTTGCCTGGTATGCAGCGGGGGCTTTGGTATTCATAGGCTGGTCGCTGCCGGAGCCATTGTCGCTGGTGCCGAGGTTCACCTCCATGCCCCCGCTATAGTCCACAGGCGGCGGTATAGGCGTGGAATAAGAAAGCAAAAAGAATAGCAGGAACAACAGGGCATGTACACCCACTGTCCATGCGAGTGCCTTTTTGTTTACCGCCTGCTGGTTTCCCCTAAACAAAGGTTGTTGCGCCTGTATCGCTATCATTGTTTCAAAACTACTCAAAAGATTTAAAACCCAAAAGTTAAATGTTAAATCACTAACTACAACTACCCGTTTTCTTGCTATTGGCTTGATTTTTTAGGTTTACCGGGTAGAAATTAACCATTAAAATACAAGCATTATGAAAAAGTATTGGCAGGCAATTGGAATAACGGCAGTTGTAGTAGGAGTGCTTTATTATCCCGCACTTAAACTATACAGGTATATCGCACAAAAGAGGGCGGAAAATGATACTAATGAAGAAGGAAAAGCCCATCACATAAAGTCGTTCCTTCCCGCATTTCGTGGCAAGCGCAAGCATCACCGTTCAGAACATAACGGTCATTCTGATCCGGGTTTGGGGATTGCATAGGGGATATTATCGAATTATTTGGCAGGAATAAAATGGTGTTGTTCGTATGCCTGTGCTATTTTAGCAAGGTTGCTATATATTGCCAGGTCTTGGTTCCTGATTGTACCTTTTCCCTTCGCAATTAATTTTTCAATCTCTGCCATTACCTCGTAATAATCACGTTCATTCATTAATTCTGTAGCTATAGTTCTCATTTTTTAAATGAAATTATTGTTCGAAATTCAGGACTATTAACTTTCACGATCAAAAGGATAATTCCGCAGTCTCATACCTTGTGTATTGGCTATCGGTAAGTATTTCTTTTAGCTGCTTATCTACAGAATTGTACAGCGACCATAGCTGGGCGTCATTGAGGTGAACGCCATTTTTTAAAAGGGAATCATTTGTTTTCCGGTGCTGGTAAACTATTTGGTAAGTTTTCTGTTTTTGCTCTTCTGTCAGCTTCAGTGTTTCTGATAAGACATTGATCGTAAGTTTGGCATATTGTTCTGGAGTCAGGTCTTTATCGTTAACCGGAACATACAGGCCGTGTTGATAACGCCACACTTCTTGTTGGGCAAAATGACCCCTTACTTCTTCTTGTTGGGCAAAAGATGCAGTTGTAACGCTCAATACCAGCAACAAAACCATCAAAAAAGATTTCATAAAAATCAATTTAAGCTGTCAAACAATTCTTTTGTTAGTTACCCTTTATACAAATGTAAGAAATTTTATGCTTAGGACAAATACTTACCCACAATAGGAACCCTCCTGCCAACGCCAAATGCTTTGGGCGATATGCGGATGATGGGGCAGAACTGGTTGCGCTTGTATTCATTGGTATTTACGAGTTTCAGGATGCGGGTTACCAGGCTGGCTTCATAGCCCATATTTATAATTTCTTTTGGCCCTTGCCTTCGTTCTATGTATTGGTAAAGTATGGGGTCGAGGATGTGGTATTCGGGCAGGCTGTCGCTGTCTTTTTGTTCGGGGCGTAGCTCTGCGCTGGGGGCTTTGCTGATAATATTTCCGGGGATTATTTCTTTATCCCGGTTTATGTAGCGGGCCAGGGCATATACCTGTTGTTTGTACAGGTCGCCAAGCACACTGAGTCCGCCAGCCATATCGCCGTAAAGGGTGCCGTAGCCGGTGGCCAGTTCGCTCTTATTGGATGTGTTGAGTAAAATAGCCCCAAATTTATTAGACATAGCCATAACCAATGCCCCCCTTATTCGCGATTGTAGATTCTCTTCCGCAACATTGAACGGCAGCCCATTAAATACAGGCTGCAGCGTATCTTCAAACGCTCCAAATATTCCCTTTATCGGAATTATGTCGTAGTGGTTGCTGAGGTTTTCTGAAAGCTGTTCCGCATCGCTCACAGAGTGGGGGGTAGAGAATTGCGAAGGCAGCAGTAATGCGCTCACATTTTTCGGTCCCAGCGCCTCACATGCCAGCGCCAGCGCCACCGCGCTGTCTATGCCGCCGGACGATGCAACAATGGCTTTTTTAAAACCCATTTTACTGAAATAATCGCGTATGCCCAGCAGCAAAGCCTGGTGTATTTTATCTGTGCTTTTTTCCGGCTCAAACTGTTCAGGCGTCAATTCCACAATCGGTACTTTATCAGCCGGGCGCACTATATCTTCAGCAAAAGAGCCGTCATCATTCCAGGTCACTGATTGTAGCGATTCGGTGAAGTAGGGCAGCTCTGCGAGTATGTCGCCATTGGCATTCATTACGAGTGAGCCGCCGTCAAAAATGATCTCTGTCTGCGAGCCTATGGTGTTGCAATAGACCATAGGCAATTTGTATTTGAGTACATTTTGTTTCACGATCCCTTTGCGGCCATCGGAATGTACATAATCGAACGGCGACGCGCTCAGGTTTATCATTATATCCGGCTGCTGCTTTACCAGTTCATCCATAGGGCATATGCGGTATAGCGGGTCATCTCCGAGGTTCCATATATCTTCACAGATTGTGACTGCTAATTTTTTTCCTTTGAAGTTCAATATATTCCATTCATAGGCAGGCTCGAAATAACGATATTCATCAAAAATATCGTAGTTGGGCAGCAGCGATTTATGCACTACGCCCTTTATCTCTTTTTCGTAAAGCAGGTAGGCGCTGTTGAACAGGTCTTTGCCTTCCGGTTTCGGGTTGCGCGACGGGCAGCCCACCAATACGCCAATCGTATCGGCAACTTCCCGTATCTTATCCACACATGCCAATCCCTGCTCTATAAAATCATTGAACTCCAGGAAGTCGCGGGGCGGGTAGCCGCATACCGCAAGCTCTGAAAATACAATAAGGTCGCCGTTTTGTTTTTTAGCATCTGCTATTGCGGCGAGTATCTTAGCCGTATTAGCCTCGAAATTGCCGATATGGTAGTTTTGCTGCGCGAGGAAGATTTTCATTAGTCGTTAGTGGAACTGTGCGAGGGCAAAGTTAATACATGGCGTGACATATTATTTCAAATGGCTTTGGCTAATAATTGTATGATGGAAAATTATACGCATCTTTACCCCCACCTAAATAATTATACGGCTTATGGAAGATGACGATCTGTATGTTGCTAAGTCAACATTGCAGGATGCAGGTAAAGGCTTGTTTACAAAAAAGATCATAAAAAAAGGCAGTCTAATCTGCTATTTTACCGGTGAATTAATAAATGAGGCACAGGCCACTAAAAAGAGCGATGGGGAAAGAGGCCGCTATTTCATCCAGTTGTCTTCCGGGAAAATATTAGATACCTACCACTCCCGTTCGCTTGCGAGGTGGGCGAATGACGCCAGGAATAAAGCGAAAAATAATGGCAAGATATATTCCACCGAAAACGGCGCCGGCGCCTATATCTGGTCCACTAAAGATATAGCGCATGGGGATGAGATCTTTGTTGATTACGGGGTGCAGTATTGGAAGAAGATTGATGAGGAGAAGAGCCTGTAACATTTGTCAATGATTTTTTTTGACCAAATAAATTTTGTTTTATGCTGCAAGTAAACTTTGATCCATTCCCTGTATTGACCACTGACCGGTTAGTATTAAGGCAGTTCACCAATAATGATGCAAACGAACTGTTCTTTCTGCGCTCTGATGAACGGGTGATGAAATACATTTGTAAGCCGAGGCCACAGGGCATTCAAGATATTTTGGCGCTGGTTGAAAAAATGAGGAAGATGGTAGCAGATAATGAGGGCGTGGCGTGGGCAATGACTTTAAAGGATGATCCGAAAGTGGTGGGGCATATCAGTTTTCACAGGATCATCAAGGAACACTACCGGGCAGAGGTAGGCTATATGTTGCACCCTGATTTTCACGGGCAACGTATTATGAGCGAAGCGCTGAAAACGGTGCTTGACTATGGTTTTAATACTATGGGACTGCACTCTGTAGAGGCCATTGCAGACCCTGAAAACAACCCCTCAATAAAACTCTTGGAAAGGCATCATTTTGTCCGCGAAGCATTATTCAAAGAAGATTTTTTCTGGGAAGGAACATTCAGGGATACTGTTGTTTATTCATTGATTACCCCTGTTAAATAGCGTGGTTCACACACACCGAGCGTATAATACTCGTCAATCAGATTGACTATCGTTGCGACGTCGGAGAATACGCCGAACTGGGGCTATACTTCATTTAATTTGAGTTCTTTTGCATGTACCTATCAAGGATTTGCATGCTTATATGAAGCCACCAATTCAGTTACCATAGGTCTATGCTCTTCGGCCAGACCATTAGTGACCAATTCATCGAAGTGGATATATAAATAATACCAGAAAAAAGAGAAGGAATGATTTGGATTTGAATACTCTCTTATTTCTCTCAGCACATTATGTACACATGCTCGCAAATAATCCTGCGCTTGGCCAGGTTTAAAAAGAAGAAGAAGATAGGAATTTATTCGTTTCCTGTAAATATTAATATTCCATTCCCTCATATTTTGCCTCAGGTTGACCCTATCCAACTCAACCACTTCAATTGTGTTTTTTGCTTTCCTGTATTCAAGAGTGCCCACTTCAGACGCTTCCACGATGGCACCATTACTGTTGAACTTAAAATAAGAAAAGGGATCAAATCCGGGTACTTCAGGATTAAGTAATAAAGGAATCTCATTTAGTAAGGTATTCGAGAGCAACCTGAACTCAGCCAGATTAGGCCTGCCATTTGCCAATGTCGGTAGAGATGTTTCCCTGTTTCCCTCAACTGGGAATTGACTACCCTTGGCACCTGGTTTATTGCAATCATGGCAGGAAGGCAATAAATTAGTCCATTCATGCCCCAACCAATAGTAACCATTATGAGTGCGATCCCCACCTCTTGGTCTGTAATGGTCTATCTCAGGCTCCGGTGTATCGCATTCGCAGTAGGCACATTTACAGTGATATATCCCCTTTAGTCTACCGACCACTTCCACATTGCGATAAACCGGCCTGACCTCATCGGGAGTCATGGGGACTACAGCTTCATTCAGGACAAGAGGTCCTTGGTCTGGGTTTTTATAAACATAGATCATTTCTTGTCTGGGGATTTTCGGTTTTTAAGATGTTGCATCGTTTCAATTTCCTTCAGCTTCCTTTCTACCAGTTCAAAGAACTGAGTATCTTGCATGCTGTCATCTACGTTCAATTCATCTACATTAATGTTGCTGATAGGCTTTATCTCCTGGAACCCAAAAGCCTGCGAAGTCAGCAGCGCATTAGGCAGCAAATTCTTAAAATCAACATAATCCAACGACCTAATTTCAATCCCTTTTTTCAAACTTCTTTCAACATGCAATATCTTGCTATTTGCTGGTGCCCCCAACAATGGTATAGGGCTGTGCGTGGTCACAATAAACTGGATCTTCGGAAAAACCTTTGACAGGGCTATTACCAACCCTTTCTGTATGTGCGGATGAAGGTGGTTTTCAATTTCATCAATCAATACAATGCCAAAAAAATCCTTATATCGGCTATGGCCTAATGCCTTCGATAGCCGTATGAAAATATCGCCTACAATATTAATTATATTTCTAAAACCCGCTGCCAGTTTAATTAAAGGTATCCAAGGTAACTCTTCTCCTTTTATTTTTTCGCGCAAAAACACATCTTCCTTCCCAACACTTAGTGCTATGATTTTTTCATTAGTTACTGCTTTAATGATATTTGTCAACGCCTTAAAAGCCTCCTTATCATAGTCGTTGGTCGCGAATAACTCATGTTTTAAATTTCGCAGTAGAGCCTCGGTGTCAAATAAGCTAACAACATTGTCTTGACTTTTTATATCCTGATTTTGTGATTTTGCTGCCCGCGTATTCAATCTCGAAGGACCGTACCCTATTATATTCGGAGTATATCTGATGCTTGCGCCACTATTATAGCTCCCTTGTCGTTTAAAAACAAAATCTTCATCATTTTCAAAAATGATAGTTGTCTTTATCTCAGTGTTTTCTTCAATGAATTTTTCGAGGTCCGAATTATTGCTCAGGCACAATGCAATAGCCTGTATAAAAGACGTTTTGCCATAGCCATTTTCACCAGTTACAAAAAGCCATTGGGTGTTAAAGGAGATATTATCAATAGAAGCTTCAATAATGCCCTGGTAATTTTTAATGTCAATACCTTTTAATCCGAATTGAGATTTTGGAAGCTTCAGTAGAGCATTATCAATTAGTGTCTCATCAGGTTTCCGATCTTGTTCAAGAGCTATTTTTTGTCGTAGCACTCTCGATAACATTTCGTCAAAATCAGAAGGCTTAATAAACCCAATAGGCTGAATGTAATCTTCAACGTCTATATCATTTATATGATCTTCAATGTACTCGTCTATAACTACCTTTTCATTTGCGACAAAGTTTTTTACAAATGCCATATAATCACTTATATCACCGGAAAATGGTTTTATCCAATGCTTATTCCTTTTGATGTATTTTTCACCATTTTGCGAGTCAATATCTTGAACTAGTCCTTCCAAAAAAGAATATTTCGCTTCGGAATCCTTCGAAGTAATGATTATTCTGCAACCATATTTTTTATGAATATCTAGGGAAATATTTGGCGTTTTATTAAACGCATCACCTCCCCTCCAGAAAGTAATACATACATAGTCTTCATTACCTGGAAACCAATACCCTGCCATAAACCGCTTATCCCTTGTACTTCGCGTATAGAAATAAGGGTTTATACTTTTATCTTTCCCAACTACCTCATTCCAGGATATAAGATACTCCAGAATATTATTATGCACCTCCCTTATATCACCAATGGTATTTGCCATAGCATGCAATTTTAAAAATCAAATTTACTCTTTTTCTCTTCTTAATGTACTCTTCTTCTTGAAGCAAAAATTTAAAACCAAAGCTATTAAAACCCGCACAAAAACTCCATCGTATCCACCCCATCCGCATAATCACTTAATGAGGGCTTTTGCGAATCGCCAAAGGGGATGAAGCCCCTGCCTATTATGGCCTGTATATCCGGGTTGTTTTCCAGGCGGGTTATTTCTTCTGCTTTGTTGTCATAAAACTTATAGTGCAGCACACTCACGGCTGAAAAGGGCAGGTCATTTTCTACCATCAGCAGCGATTCATTGCTCATGTAGGGAACCCGGTTCAGGAGGTATATAGCCAGGTGGTAGTCGTAGTTGTTCTTGTATTTATTCAGGTCGGCATAGTCATTGTGTTTGTTGAAGATATTGAGCAGGTGGGCAAAATCATAGTCGTGCGGCACACAAAGCTGGGTCACATTCCTGCATCCGAGTCCGTAATACACATACACGTCATCAGCCAGCAGGCTAAGTTCTTCATCTGTTTCCGTGCCATCCAGCAGGGCTACCGAAGTGCGGTTTTTGCGGATGATGTGTGGGTATTTACCAAAATACTGTTCAAAATACCGGGCGGTATTATTGCTGCCGGTGGCTATGTAGGCGTCACAATCATTCAGCCTGTCGGCTATTTGCACCTGCTGCCCAACGGCAGGTTCCCATTCTATAAGTTTGGTTATAATGTGTTTGAGTAATACCTCATCTTTTGAGGATAATTTTATCAATAAATGATGCCCGCTCATAAAACCGCATAAAAAATCGTGGAACCCTACCAGCGGAATGTTGCCTGCCATTACTATGCCCACTTTCTTTATTGTTTTGGGCAGGGTGTAATTACTTACCCATAGTTGCAGTTTGTCCCTGTCTAAGAAAGTATTTGCAATATTTTCAGCCGCCAATGCAATGTGGGCGGGGGTAAACCACGCATTTGCCTGCACAGCCCTGTCCTGCGCGTCCATCCAAGCCATGTCGCTCGATTCCATATAAACGCCCAGAATGCACAAAAGATCTATGCGGCGTTCTAACGATATATTATTAGCCATGTTTTTTTTAATTTGCCGTAATTATTTTTATTTGTATTTGCTGCGAAGTTGTAACTTTGTGTCCATATAAACTAAAACAAGTAAAGACTTCTTTATGGCTATTAAGATCACTGATGAATGTATTAATTGCGGCGCCTGTGAACCTGAATGCCCGAATAATGCGATATATGAAGGCGGTGTTGAGTGGACGGTTGCAGACGGCACCACTGTAAAAGGCGCATACACACTGATGGATGGCACGGTTACCGACGCCGAAGCGCCACACGCGCCGGTTGCGGTAGATGTTTATTATATCACACCCAATAAGTGTACGGAGTGCCAGGGTTTCCACGAAGAACCGCAATGCGCGGCTGTATGCCCTGTGGACTGCTGTGTACCTGATGAAATGTACCGGGAAACGGTGGAGGAATTGCTTGCCAAGAAGGATAAGCTGCACCTGAATTAAGGGTACTTAAAAAGAATATCAGGTAGAAACCCGTCAGTACACCTTTTCGGGTGTCAGACGGGTTTCGTTATGGACTGAATATAGTAACATCAACAACTATAACATTATCAGTTGTGCGGCGGTGTTATCTTTTGCCAGGTATTATCTGTTTTTTTGCCCACAATGCTGTCCATTACTTCTATCAGTTGCTTTAAGAAGGCAGGCCCGTAGTTTACATTCATTATGGTTTTGGTGTTGTTGGTATAATGGATGGTGAACATAACGCCGGGCAGGTCGGTAGCGCGGGGTTTATAAGCATTCTGGCACGTATCAACTCTATAGGTATTAAACTGGTTAAAAATATCCATAACTTTTTTGGAACCGATATTTTTTGTGAAAGTACCGGTATCTGCGTTAAAAAGGGTTGCGGTATAGGTTGCCGTGCCATTTTTGTCAATCTCTATGGTATATACCGGGCAATGGCCGTAACAAGCGGTTCTGCGCATAGATACTGATTCTATATTACTGGCCGGTTGGCTCTTTTTGTGTTTATGTTTTGCAAATGAAGATACACTTATGATTAGCGATAAAATGACCAAAGCTATTTTCCTCATATTTTTATATTTTACCGCCCAAAGGTAATGTTATAGTTTCTGACCTTTAGTTTTTACTTTTGAATTTATGGCGACAAAAGACGATAACGAAGAATTATTTCACCAGCTTGCGCTCACCTTTGTGCCGGGCATAGGGGCTAAAACCGGGCGGGTATTATTGGAGCAATTAGGCAGCGCAACGGCTATATTTAAAGCTCCGTTAAAAGAGCTAAAGCATGTTGACGGCATAGGAGAAGTGAAGGTGAAAGGATTTAAAGACCCCGAAGTGATGAAAAAAGCAGGGCATGAACTGGATTTCGTACTAAAAAATAATATCAAGGCTTTATATACCAACCACGATTACCCAAAACGGTTAAGTAATTGCAGCGACGCGCCATTGCTTCTTTTTTATAAGGGCAACGCTGATCTTGACGCCGCTAAAATAGTGGCTATAGTAGGCACACGGAAGAATACCGAATACGGGCATAAACTATGCGAAGACCTGGTGGAGGGGCTGCGATCATTGGAAAATATATTGGTGGTAAGCGGGCTGGCGCTGGGCATAGATTCCATCGCGCATAAAAAGTGTGTGCTACTGGGCATACCCACTGTTGGTGTGCTTGGGCATGGGTTAGACAGGATATACCCCGCCAACCATAAACACCTTGCTACCCAGATGACAGAAAATGGAGGCGTTCTTGCAGAGTTCCCTTCCGATACCTTGCCAGACCGTAATAACTTCCCGATGCGCAACCGCATTGTAGCCGGCATGAGCGATGTAACGGTGGTGGTGGAGAGCCATGTTTCGGGCGGTGCGCTTATTACCGCGCACATGGCCGGTGGCTACAACCGTGAAGTGGCTGCTTTTCCGGGCAGGGTAAATGACACCCGCAGCGCTGGATGCAATGAACTGATACGCAAAAACATTGCCGCAATGATAACCAAAACGGAAGACCTGGTGGAATTGATGAACTGGGACAATGAAGGCAGGCCAAAAGCAGTGCAAAGGCAATTGTTCATAAACCTGACTGCCGATGAACAAAAAATAGTGGATCTGCTCCAGGCAAAAGACACGGTACATGCCGATGAATTGTTTCATGGAACAGGCTTTGCAAATTCACAGCTCGCGGCTACTTTACTGCAATTGGAAATGCAGGGAATTATCAAGACAATGCCCGGTAAGCATTACCGGATGTACTGATTTTGTAGTTTTCCTGATTATTTGGTAGGAACGTTTATCTTTTCATAAGCCACATTGTTGCTTATAAATTCAGGCACTAATTCTTTCATCAGGAACACGGTTTCGAGCGTGTAGTGCTTGAGGGCGCAGTTTATTAATTTGTCCACCCGTTTTTCAACCAACGCAAAGTCGTACTGCCGGACATCAGCGATCATTATTTTTTCGTGGTAAGTGGGCAGTGCGTTTTCGGTGCTGTTGAGTAGTTCTTCAAAAAGTTTTTCGCCGGGGCGCAGGCCGGTGAAAATGATCTTTATATCCACACCGGGTTCTTTGCCTGCAAGTTTTATTATTTTTTTTGCAAGGTCAGCTATCTTCACGGGTTTGCCCATATCGAAAATGAATATTTCTCCGCCTTGTCCCATAGCCCCGGCTTCTATTACCAATAAACATGCTTCGGGTATGGTCATAAAGAAACGGGTAATATCGGGATGTGTGACGGTAAGCGGTCCGCCTTTTTCCAGTTGTTTTTTAAAGCGCGGTATCACGGAGCCATTAGAGCCAAGCACATTGCCAAACCGGGTGGTCACAAATCTGGTGCTATGGTGGGTATTGCCATCTTTATTTTGTATGTCTTTGGTGAGGTGCCTGAAATAGCTTTGTGTAAATATCTCGGCTATGCGTTTCGAGGCGCCCATAACATTGGTCGGGTTCACCGCTTTATCTGTGGAAATAAGTACAAACTTCTCCACATCGTTGGCTACCGCAAGCTCTGCAAGTATTTTGGTACCAGATACATTGTTGATGACTGCTATCGACGGATTATCTTCCATAAGCGGCACATGCTTGTATGCCGCCGCGTGGAATACGATCTGCGGATTATAAACTTCAAACAGATGCTCCATACGCTGGCGGTCGGTAATATCGCCCAGGTAGGCTTTTACATTCGAGTTTTTATACTTATCCTGAATTTCCAGGTGAAACTCGTGCATGGGCGTTTCGGCCTTATCACAGAGAATGATGAGCGAAGGGCGGTATTGTAACAACTGGCGTACCAACTCACTCCCAATAGAGCCTGCGGCCCCGGTCACTAATATTTTTTTCCCTTTTAATTCGCTATAGATGGCTTCGTTATGGATCTTTATTACTTCTCTTTCCAGCAGGTCTTCAATATTTATATCCTGTAGTTGCTGCGTATCTAATTTACCGTTCAGCCAGTCGCTCATTGCAGGCACCTGTTGTATCCTTATACCATAAGAAAGGCAGGAGTCCACAAGTTCATTCAGCTTCCATTTTTCCATTTGCCTGCTGGCCAGTATCAGCAATTCCACCCCTTCACTCCTTAATTTCTGCAAGCTGCTTTCGTGCGTGCTGAAGATCGGGATACCTTCCAGTAGTTTACCGGAGGCGTTGAATGAATCATCAAGAAACGCAACCACTTCCATATCGCCATCCGGCAGGCTGTTCATCACCTTTTTTATATGCAGGCCATCGGCAGAGGTATCATAAACAACTACTTTTTTCTTGCGTTTATGCGCATTTGAGAGTGATTTGTAAAAATTGAAACAATACCTGACAGCGAGCCTGTAGGAGATAATAACGAATGTGGTGATGAGGAAATTTATAGTGACTATCTGTAAGGTGAAAAAATTGCCGTATTTGAAGATGGGAACAAAAGTGTTTATGACGATGTAAAAGAAAGCGGCAATTGCGTTTACCATCACTAATCTCTGTGCGTCTTCGAGGTTGGTATATCTGATAATACCGGCATAGCTTTTAAATACATAAAACAGCATGGCATTTAGTACCAGCACTATGCACATCATCAGCCTAAGCCCCGCGTCAACTGCTGTCCATTTAAAATTCAGTTTCAGCATCCTTGAAAGTACAAGGCAGAAGCACACTAAGAAAAGATCTAAAAGAATAACCAGCCACCGGGGAAGAATACGTATCTTATATGCCATACACCCTTATTTAATTTTGTTTGTCAACGTGAATAAATTAAGGCAACTTTGTTAAAACTTCGTTATCCGTGATCATGGATACAAAAATACAAAAATGAAGTTGTAAAAAGCAAATGCACCCATAAAATTAATGAGTTTTCAGAATAAATAAAAGGATATTGGAAAAATTATGTTGAAATTGAAATATTGGCACGGCAATAAAACATAATAAAAAAAATGAAAACTATTGTTGCGCCTATTAAATATTATTATTACTTTTGCAAATAAATATCATCTTTTAACAGGTGGTTATTGACTATAATATTAAACTATCGCTACTTGCTTGAAGGACTTAACATATTGGTTGCGGAAGACAGCATACTGAATCAAAAGGTATTGAACTTTATCCTTCAAAAACAAAAGGCTGTTATAAAAATGGTAATGAATGGCAGGCAGGTTATTGAACAATTAAATGCCGGCAATTTCGACCTGGTATTAATGGATCTGCAGATGCCGGTAATGGATGGATATGAAACCGCCCGGTATATCAGGAAGGAGATGAAAAATGACATACCTATTATTGCCATTACCGCAGATATGTTTATTAGCGAAACCCCCGAATTTATTGAAGCCGGGATGAATGATTATATAACTAAGCCCATTAACGCAAGCATATTAAACGACTTGATTTTGAAATTAGTGAAACCAAGAGTCATTACAAAATAAATTTTAAAAATAAATTTCATGGAAACACCTATTGTGGATTTCAGTTTCATATACGACATGTCGGACAATGATACTGCGTATGTGTATGAAATAATCAGCTTGTTTATAGAAACAGTATCCACCGGCCTCGTGAAGCTGGAACAACTGATACGCAAAACAAATGATTTTGAAGCAATAGGTCGCCAGGCTCATTTTTTAAAGTCGAGCGCGAATGTGATAAAAGTACGGGATATGTACGATGATCTGCTTGGCATTAATACCCTGGCAAGGCAAGGAACAGGGAAAGACAAAATGATACCTATGCTTGATAATATGATCGCCAATTTCAACGAGGCGCGGCCCATACTTATTGCTGAAAAAGAGAAAAACAAACCTGCGGAAACCCCTGCCGGATAATTTTATTTCTGCTTCCGTTTTTTGTTTCCACTTGCATTATTTACATAACTAACAACTAACATCGTACCTTTGCCACCTGTATTACAGATACCGGTAAGCGTTTCTTCCCGGCAATAAAAAAATAAAATGCGCAAAAGTTCACCACATTCTTCCAGGGATACGAGGCCAGGTTCTGAAAATTCTTTTAAAAAGACCGGTTTTAATAAAGACGCAAAGCCATTTAAAAAGAATTATGACGGCAGGCAGGCAGCGACAGGAGACCAAGGTGCTGGCAGACCATCGCGTTCCGCAAGGCCCTATTCAGGCAGGGTAACTGATAGCGATAAGCCGGAACAAAGGCAGCAAGGTGCAAGAGGCCCTTTTGGCAAGCCGTCTTTTGGTAAGGACAGACCCGCACAAGAAGGCGATACATCGCGCAAGCCACGAAAAGAATTTGATAAACCATACGGAAAAGATAACGACCGCAAACCATTCGGCGACCGCCCAAAACGTGCTTTTGACAAGCCTTTTGATAAAGACAGAACAGATTCGCGAGAAGACAGAACACGAAAAACGTTTGATAAACCATACGGAAAAGATAACGACCGCAAACCATTCAGTGACCGCCCGAAACGCTCTTTTGACAAGCCTTTTGATAAAGACAGAACCGGTTCGGCAGAAGACAGACCACGAAAACCTTTTGATAAACCATACAAAAAAGATAACGACAGGAAGCCATTCAGCGAACGCCCGAAACGCCCGTTTGATAAGCCTTTCCGGAAAGAGGACGGGAATAAAGGAGACTTTGGCCCATCAAAAAAAACAAGTGGAGACAGCCGGCCATTCAGAGACCGCCCCAAGCCATTCGCTGCAGGTAAACCTGGCGCCGGTAAAAAGGGATTTGATAAAAAAAGTGAGGAAAATAAACCTGAAAAAGGACCAACTACTTTCAGCGATGTGGTGAACAATGCCTTCCATCCGCCTAAAAGAAAAAATAAACCCGGCAGTGCAGACGACCACCCCGGCAAGCGGCAGCAATTTGAAGACCAGGTATATGGCGAACTGGAAGATGTGGTAAATGAAGATCGCCCGAAAAAGCCATTTGAACCGAAAAAGAACAGCGCCGGAAAAAAGAAACACGTTCACGACCACTCTGAAGGGCGAAAGAAAAAGTATAAAGACGAGGAAGATGATTTTGATGAAGATGACAAAGAAATAAACCAAAAGGATGGCGCGCGGCTGGAAATGCCGCTGAATAAATTCATTGCCCATAGCGGCGAGTGCAGCCGCAGAGACGCGGCAGAACTGGTAAAGCAAGGCAAAGTAAAGGTGAATGAAGAATTGGTGCTGGACCCGGGCTACCGGGTGCAAACGACCGACAAAGTAACCCTTAGCGGCAAGAAACTGACGCCCCAGAAAGATATGGTGTACATACTGCTCAACAAACCCAAGGGCTTTATAACCACCAACGAAGACCCGCAGGGGAGAAAAACAGTGATGCAACTTGTTGGTAATTCGGGCGTGGACCGCTTGTTCCCGGTGGGCAGGCTCGACAGGGATACATCGGGATTATTGCTGATAACCAATGACGGCGAACTTACCCAAAAGCTGTGCCACCCGGCATTCAACATAAAAAAGGTGTACCAGGTAACCTTAGACAAACCGCTGACCAAGGCGGATTTTGAAAAGATAATAGAAGGCGTGGAACTGGAAGACGGCAAAGCTATTGTTGACGCCATTGCCTACCTCGAAAAAAAGAATGAACTGGGATTAGAAATACACAGTGGCCGCAACCGCATAGTGCGCCGCATCTTTGAATCGCTTGGCTATGTGGTGGACAAACTGGACCGCGTAATGTATGCCGGCCTCACCAAGAAAAACCTGCCCCGCAGCAAGTGGCGCTACCTTGACGAACGCGAGGTGGTATTGCTGAAGCATTTTAAACAGTAAACCCCTGACCCCTGAAGGGGGGCCCATCCATTTGGCAGTAATTATTACATCGGCTTGGAAATACCGCTCCACTATGGTTGAAGTCTATAGACTTCGATCCAGGAATAACACGAAGGACTCGGTCCGGCAAAATTCTGGAGCCAAATTGAAATACCAGTTTTTTTCGTGTTCAAATGCCTCATTTCTGACCCAACTCTTTCTTTTCGCCATTCAGCACAGAATTTGGCTGATGCAACGGATTTATTTTGCTTACCGGTAAAATATTGATGAACTTACATTTGCCAAAAACCATTTCATTTGGCTTAAAACAATTACTATGAAAAAACATTTTCTATCCGGGTTATTGTCATCGTTCCTGATGTTGTTCGCGCAAATGGCCTATGCCCAAACATGGACTAATGTGGGAGTCCCTGGTTTTTCGGCTGGCAGTATCCAGGGTATTGCCCTTGCTATTGACCATGCCAACACGCCTTATGTAGTCTTTACAGATTCAATCAACAGCGGAAAAGCAACGGTAATGGAGTTCAACGGCACAAATTGGGTGGTTGTGGGCAGCCCCGGCTTTACGGCAGGCCAGGCAACCTTCGTATCTATTGCTATAGATGGCGCAGGCACGCCCTATGTAGCTTACGAAGATGTGGCAAATGGCTCAAAGGCTTCCGTTATGAAATTCAATGGAACCGCCTGGGCAAATGTTGGCAGCGCGGGTTTTACGGCATTCAATGCAGAGTATATCTCTATTGCCATAGACCGCAGCAATACACCCTATGTTGGCTATAGCAGCGGGCTTGCAGGTGTTATGAAATTTGATGGAACCAATTGGGATACGGTGGGCGCATCAGGGTTCTCACCCGGCAATACACAGTACAACAACATAGCTATAGACAGCAGCGGTACGCCCTATATGATATTTGAGGACCAGACAAGTATGCTAAAGGCTACCGTAATGAAGTATAATGGTACAAGTTGGGTAACTGTGGGCAGCCCCGGCTTCTCTACTGTGGCGCAAACACAATACACCGCCATTGCCATAGACAGAAGCGGGACACCATATGCGGCATATACTGACGGTTACGAAGGCGCAGCAACGGTAAAGAAATTTGATGGCACAAGCTGGGTATTGGTTGGCGCACCGGCAGCAAACAGCGACTGGACGAACATTGCTATTGATAGCTTCGGCACGCCCTATTTGAGCTATTGCGATGTACTTAACGGCCACAAATCCACCGCATTGAAATTCAATGGCACTGCCTGGGATACTTTAGGCGTTGCCGGATGCTCTGTTGGGTGGGTATGGAGCGTATCGCTTGCTTTAGATGGCAGCGGCAATCCGTACTTGGCTTATGGCGATGTTGCCAACAGTGATGGAGCAACCGTGTTAAAGTTTGCCCCCGCAATCACGGGAATAAAAAATATTACAGGCCCCGCTGCTGCATCCATGTCCCTGTCTCCCAACCCTTGCAGTGGCGCATGTTCCGTGCTTATCACGTCCACCCAGGATGAGAATGTTGCCGTCATTGTAACCAATATTATGGGTGAAAAAATAATGGACACCAAGATCCGCAGCAATACAGAAACAACACTGCAACTACCTGTTCCGCCCGGTCTCTATATCTTATCAGCGGTTACAAAGGACGATAAACTGATCTCAAAAATAGTGGTGGAGTAGTTGCAAGCAGGACGCTTGAAAATACCGGGACGATACTGGACGATGCGACCAGTAGGAAAAGTCATAGTTTATGAACCGGTCAATTGCCATATCCCGTTTTATTGCGTTTGCCGCAGATTAGTTGTCATAGGTTAGATGGTTATGACTAATAAATTTATAACTTTGCATTTAAATAGTCAGAGTGCTTACAAAGGAGGAACATATAAAATATTGGGTTGATACTGCAAAGAGAGACTGGAAGACTATACAAATTATGTTTGCCGCAAAAGATTATATGCCTGCATTATTTTTCTCGCATTTGCATCTTGAAAAATATTGTAAAGCGCTTTGGGTAAAAAATAATAACGGAAATACACCACCCAAAATCCATAACCTTGTCAAGATTCTTGATGAGGCTAAAATATCTTATTCCCCGGAACAAAAGGCGTTTATGGTGATAATGAATAATTTTCAATTGGAGGGCCGTTATCCCGATTATCTTGATAGTTTATACAAATTGTACAAAAAGAAAAATACAGGCAAGATTTTAGAACAAGTAAAAAATTTCAGTTTATGGCTTCAGCAGCAATTATGAAACAAATGAAGGATTTTGTTTCCATAGTGGATTCTTGCGGAATAACTCTGCGCAAGGCTATCCTGTTTGGCAGTTATGCCAGGAATAAACAAACAAAATACAGCGACATAGATGTGGCTTTGGTTGCCGATGAATTTTGCAATGTGCCTTCCGAAGATGTTAAGTTGTTTATGAAAGCCATGCTTAAATATTATATGGTGCAACCACAAACCTACAACACCAAAGATTTTTCTCCTGATAAAAACCCTTTTGTAAGTGAAATTTTGAGGACAGGAATTGAGATATAGTTTATTGGTCAGCAATAGCCGGAGTTTTGTTTAGGTGGGCATTCCATCCTTAAATCACTTATTTATATAAACAACATTATAAACGCCGGACATTACATTTGGCTGGCCGAATTGTTGCCCGTTCAGGGTGTAGGATATGGTATTGTTAATGCAGCCGTATTTAACAAGGTCGTCAACCAGGCCTGTCTGGATTTTTTCGGTGTAATGATTGCCGAGGGTAAGGCCAGTTATATTGTAAATGGTATTTGATCCCAACACCTTCACCTGGTAATCATGATCGTCATCAAGGCCATACGACGCCATCACCGTGTCTGATGCGCCTTGCTGCTGGCTGTAGAAAGCAACAGAATCAACCAGGCTGTCAAACAGGTTGTCCTTTTTATAGACAAAAAGCCTGGTGCTGTTTACTTCGTCAAAAGGGAACCCGACGAAGTAAACCTTGACGCCTGCAGGATCGCATTGCAGGGTTTCTGTTTTGCAGGAAAACAGGGAGCATAACATAAAGATACTTAATACATACAAGACTCTCATATTGGTTATTTTATTAAAAGACAGTTGAATATTTAAATAGGTTGGGTATTGTTGAATATCAGAAATTTCACGCAAAAGGCCGCAAAGAGTTTTTGCAATAATGTTATGAAATAAACGGTTTCCTGTTAGTATTCAGCACGGAAATAATATTTACAATATTACCTTGAATTTCAAAGATGACAACGTATGGGAATGAAGGCAACTTTACATCCCGGAATTTACGTTTACTACGGGAAGAAATAAAAGAATAATACTGTGGCGCGATTGATAATTTTTTATACGTATCAAGCAATTCAGTAAAAAAACGTGCGCCGAGATCCGGGTTTATATGGTAATAATAATAAATCGCAATTTCTGCATCTTCTTCAGCGCGCTCACTGAATGCAAGTTCATACGCCATACCGGTTGCGATACCTTTGAAGGTTTTCAATAGTTTGTTCCAAAGTGTAAGTCCTGTCTTTTCCGCTCATCATATCATCGCTCCTTGTTTCCAGCATTTTAAGCGTTGCCTCATCGTAGACAATACTTTGGGATTCTATTTCTTCATTCAGCAACATATATATTGCCAGTATTTTATCCTCGTTGCCGCTTTCTATATAATTATGCAACTTTTCTTTTACCGTTTCCATTTCCATAACATAAACTTATAGTGTAAATTTACTAAGAAAACTCATTTGGAATACAAAAATAGACCAAATTCTTACAGAATAAAAGTGCAACGCCAGGAGCATATTTTTTTACTTATTCTCTGCCCACGTTATCTTACTTTTCTTTTGCTTGCCTCCCGAAGAAAAAATCGGGACAGGCGCCAGAAAAGTAACAAAAGAACCTCCTTCGTTAAAAGGAGTTGATGGGATAAGCGATGGCTGAAAGGCTTTGCTGTGGCTATTATTGCTTTTTTCGAGATTATCTCATCGTATCCCATCATATCCCATTATGCCTGCATTGCGAAGCGCTTAATCCTGAAAAAAATTTACACCGTTAGCTGATAATCCGGTTTTTTGTTCACTTGCGTTTTGGAGCATGTATGGATGCAAATATAGCCTTTGCAGTACAAAGGTCTGTAAGAAAATAATACGCGCCAAGTCGAAAAATCTATAGGAGCATTGGGGATAAAAATGTGGGTAAATGATTTATATGCCAGTTAAAAACTGGCTAAATTGCTTAGACACGAGTCAGCCACGCTCTAAGCTATACTACAGACTCGCGCCAGACCACAGTTTTTAATGGTAGTCCTGCTACCGATTTACAAACGCTACGACCGGTTGGGGGCTGCTGCTGACCAGTTGGTACTGCTTAATTTCGCGGGGCAATAATTATTCTATAACTTTGTTATAAATGATGTTGAATTAACCTGATTTTTGCAATCTTTTAGATTGCCGTTTTTAAAAAATATTTCATGGTACGAACTATAATGACGCCAACAAATGCAGATGTTCATATCTCTATTCCTAAGGAATATATAGGTAAGCCTATTGAAATTACCTACCTGGCTCTTGAAGAACTTGCACAAAAGCCGGTAAGTAAAAAAACTATGGCTGACTTCTGGGGCATACTTTCTGATGAAACCGCCGAGGATATGCACAAGCATGTGGAACAAAGCCGTAATGAATGGGAAGAACGTTTAAAAAAACAATTTTAATTCCCATCTATGTATTTATTGGATACAAATACGGTTATTGATTTTTGTAACAGCAAACTTCCCCTTAACGCAAAAAATCTGCTTAATAGCAGTGAACCCGCAATTTCTGTAATCACACATATTGAATTGTTTGCCAGTCCCAAAATAACTGAAAAAGAACGTGTGCAGTTGGAGCAATTTGTGCAAATTGCTATAGTATATGACAATATTAATGCAGACATTATAAAACATGCCATTACAATAAGGCAGGAATATAAAACACCCCTTCCGGACGCCATTATTGCCGCTACAGCCCTTGCCTATAATTTCACACTCATTACACGCAACAAAGCAGATTTTAAAAATATTAAAGGATTGCGGATAATTGACCCATACGATCTATAAACAAGGCTTTTGGGTAAGTAACTGGGCGGCTCATTATTATTGTCTGAAGCAGGATTTTCAGAATTATTGAATTTACAGAATTGCATTTAGCCCCCGTAGCGGGTGCAACAATTCGCGGTGGGATTTACGCTATGCATGGAAGCGGACGCTTCGGCATATAAGGACGCAGCGAGACGCTGCGTCCAGTGTTGTTTTATTATTTTTTATGCAACCTTAGGACCAGTAGGGAAAAAATGAAACAAACTCCTCCGCTTTTTGCTTTTGCTTTCCATCAGGAAGGATGGCTTAAAGAGCCTAAGAAATAGTCTATCCATATTTTACCATAACTTGAATGTACATAATCATGCCTTGTGGTGGCTGATGTATTATCAAAGCGTTTTGTGGTTGCCACCCTAATGTAAGGGCTTTATTGACTGATTTTTCAATATCATCTTTTTTGCGCTCAACAACAACCATATATTCAATTATAGCCCTATTATTCATTGTATAAAATTTCTACCATTATACTACATTTGGGTTAAAATAGTAAGTAATTACCAAAAATATTTTCAAAAATAGCAAATATTTAATTACATTATGACCTTAGCCAATTTTTTTAGATGGTGTACTATCCTACTGAAAGTTTGAATAAATTTAATCTCTTTTTTCTTATTCTTCTATTGGCTCTTTTATTTACTCTTTCAGTTTTCACATGGTCTAAGCGCCGGGTAATCCCCACTGATTTAAGTGTTTTCACTTAAATCCAACAATAAAACGATGGTCTCCGACCGGCAAAATATATTCCGAAGCTAAATTGAAAAACCCCGAATGAAGGGTCTCAATTACCCCAGCGTATATGAATCTGTAAGAACCTGAAAATCTAAAATGAAAGTTAACTTATACAAAAACTTGTTTGGAATTACGATTTATTTATTAATTTTACACAGTCCTCAATAAGATTGGTAACCTCAGCGGAATTGGACTGCTGTTTGCCAATCCAATTGAGGACTTTTTCTTTATCAGCATATTCCATCAGTCCGTCTTGGGCAATCCATCTTAATATATCTGTAATATTATCTTTAGGATACACACTTCTTATGTCGTTTATAAAAAGATTCCCTTTGGGTTTATTGGGTTCTATTATAACTACAATATTTATCCCATCATACTCCATATCAGTAAGTAAAACCTTACATGCTGCTCTTGTTTTACTTTGAAATATAGCAATCGGATCTGCCAATGATTCCGGCATGTGAACCACCGACACTAATCTAAACGGATGATTAGTTTGTAGCTTTTTATCAATCAATCTCTGCACAGACATTTCTATTGGTAAATCCGGGATTCCCGAATTTAATAGTATCCAGGACGGATTACCTAATTCTAATGGCTTATAATCTGTATTAGCACCCTTAATAAGAGGTTTAAGCCTTTCATTGAAAACCTCGTTTATCTGCCTTAAAACTGCTCTTTCATTTAACGCCATTAATTTTCATTTACAGACTTCGTTAAGCCCAAATCTACGCAAAACATTTTTTAGCGCCAGTTCTTTTTGCCAGTTGAAAACAATCCAAATTCCTAAATCCCAATCCCAAATTCCATAAAAACACACCGTGGCATTATCTTTTTAATGGTAGGGTTGTAAAACAAATATTGTAAACTAAAACCGAAATACTATGAAACGACTAATCTTAATAACCGCTTGCTTCACCATTGCGGCATCCGCTTTCGGGCAATCGGAATGCAGCAAAAACAATGCGATCTACAAGTTCGACAACAGCAATGGGGAAGCGCCAAAAGAGATACGCACCCTGGGCAGCGATCCCGAATTTAACTTTATGAGAAACCTGGGCAGCCCCCACCAGGTGTATGCAGCCATCAAGAAATGCGAACGCAATAATCCCGGTTCCAGGAAGATGACGGAGCTGAACAACATGCTCATGGATATAGGCTTTGCTAACGGCGCAAAAGACCTTAACGAGTCAGACATATCTATGTACTACATACCCCCCGGCACCGAAGGCAACATGGGCAGCGGAAAACTTAACACTATGTATTGCAAGTTGGTAGGCAGCTCTACTGAATTTAAGTCATGGAAAATTACATCGCCATCCAGTTCCCGGTGTTATGTATATATCCTTGCCAAATGCGGCAACGCTTTCTACCCGAAAGAACCTAAAGCAACAGCTTGCCTTAATGTACCTGTAACCCTTACGGGCGATACTAAAGAGGTAACTTTACAGAGCAGCGCCCCTATATCCACTACCGAAAGTGTGTATATTTATTATCACAAGAAGCACCACAGGCATGAAGTTGCCAATGCCAATCCCGACATACCGGACGCCTACCCTTCAGCGCCCCTTATGGTAAGCAGTAAAGATGTAATGAGGTCGGAACCGGAAACCTACAAGGTATCTGTTACCACTCCTCAAGACCAGTTGAAAGTTTGCCAGAACCAGGCAGCAGAAGTGGAAGCTAATCTGGGTGTGGAAAAAATATCCCAGTACACCGGCTACTATCCTGGTACTGCAAAGAAAAATTACAAGGAAGTATCGAAAAGGGTATATAGAAGAACAGCCCGGAAAATGCGTAAAGTGCATAGAAAAGAAGAACGGGTTGCACGCCTTACCCACGCTAATGTAAACAGCGAATCGTAAACGAATATCAGATAATGCCGCGAGACAGATTCGCGAGACAGATGTGCCACACTTTGGAAGTGTGGCACATCTTATATCTCCACGCTCCTCCACCAACGCACGGTCAGTTTGGATATTACAAACCCGATAAACTCAATAATCAATGGGAACAATCCCAATTCCAAATTCCCAATCCCAAATTCCCTTTTTTCGGTTATCTTTGGAAAAAGAATTTATAGGAACGTTGACAAAATAAGTTCTACAAGTTGACGCAGTTATTTTTCTTTTTTTCAAGGCGTAAAATCTGCGAATAGTAAGCTATTTAAAGACTTTTACAACGAAGAAAAAATGGAAAAGAACAAGTCAGGTTGTTGAAGTTATTTTGTCATCGTTCCTAACCCATTTGTCATTAAATTTGTTCCCTTAAATCATTGCATGGAAGACCTGAAAAATACGCTTAAACAACAGATAATAGACTCGCTGAACCTGCAAGGCATGAAGCCGGAAGACATAGACGATAACGCACCTTTATTCGGTGAAGGGCTGGGCCTGGACAGCATAGACTCCCTGGAACTGATGGTACTGCTGGAGCGCAACTACGGCGTAAGAATAGAAGACGCCCGCGAAGGCAGGAAAATACTCACGTCCGTGCAATCAATGGCGGATTATATTCAACAACGGCAAAAAATATAACGCCCACTATGGCGGAAAGAATAGTAGTGACCGGCGCCGGGATCATATCCGCTTTGGGAACGGGTAAGGAGGCCCATATCAGGTCTTTATGCAATTCGCAAAGTGGGGTGCAGGCTGTATCATTGCTGCAATCCGTTCATGCTTCCGAATTTGTGCTTGGCGAGGTGAAGATGGATAATGACGCCCTTGCCACAATGCTGGGCCTGCCTGTTGGCGATAACGGCTATACTCGTACCACCCTGCTTTCACTTGCTGCAATGAAAGACCTGCTGCAGCATACCGACCTGGCCTGGCTGCGCAATGAACCGCTGGCTTTTATTAATGCCAATACTGTGGGCGGCATGAGCAAAATGGAAGACATATATATGGATGTAATTGCGCCAAATACGGACGAAAAGAACATTAAGTATATCAACACCCTCGATTGTGCCGAAAGTACGGAAAATGTAGCCGTGCATTTTGGGCTAAATCCTTTAATGGCAACTATCAGCACAGCTTGCTCGTCTTCATCCAACGCCCTGCTGGTAGGCGCACGGATGATAAAACAAGGTGTAGTGAAACGCGCCATCTGCGGGGGCTGCGATGCGCTAAGCCGTTTCACGCTCAATGGTTTTTACAGCCTTAAAAATGTGGATAAATTTCCCTGCAAACCTTTCGACCAGAACCGCAACGGGCTGAACCTGGGAGAAGCAGCCGGGTACTGTTTATTGGAAACCGAATCTGCCGCAAAAGAGCGGGGAGCAAATATCATAGCGGTACTCAGCGGCTACGCAAATACCAACGACGCCTACCACCCTACCGCACCCTCCCCCACCGGCGATGGCGCTGCCGACACTATGCGGCAGGCGCTGGCAATGGCAAATTTGCAGCCGCACGACATAGGCTATATAAATGCCCACGGCACCGCCACGCTCAATAATGATCTGTCGGAAGGATTGGCGATACAAAAGGTTTTCGGTATGCAGCCGCCGCCGTTCAGTTCCACAAAGCCATTCACCGGCCATACGCTTGCTGCCTCGGGAGTGATAGAAGCCATATTCAGTATGTGGGCTATGCAGGAGCGGATAATAATACCCAACCTTAATTTTGAAACGCAGATGCAGGAACTCTCCATAAAACCGGCTACGTCTTTAATTAAAGAAGTACCTATAAAGCACGTATTAAGCAACTCATTCGGATTTGGCGGCAGTAATGTTTCACTGGTATTTTCAAAAGTATAAATTTGCGTGAAAGGTTTCTCCCCGCCGTGGCGGGGCAAAGACGCGGTTCCCGGTATTATGTTTTAAAGGCCGCAAAGATTAGTGTAACCAGTCACTTATTAACGTGTCAGAAGTATAGACTAAATGGGCTTTGCGACCTTAACTTTTTATACTCTATTTCCCACTATGAACACTACCTTAGCGACTTTGCGACTTTGCGACTTTGCGTGAAACTTTTTTATCTTGTAGCTCGTGACACAACCACTATACATAACAGCTTCCTGCTCCATCTCCGCGCAGCATACTTACGATGAAGAACAATTTCTTAGTCCGGTAATTGCCTGCGATGATGGCAAGCTGCATTCGATTGACGCTGACTACACAAAGTATATTTCCCCGGTAGCCATAAGGCGCATGAGCCGTATGCTGAAAATGGGCATTACCGCCGGTATGCAGTGCCTTGCCGACGCAGGCATTACCACCCCCGATGCTATAATAACAGGTACCGCGCATGGCAGCGTTGCCGATATGGAGCGCTTCGTGAAAGATATGATAACACTGGAGGAGCAGGCGCTGAACCCAACCGGTTTTATACAGTCCACCTACAACTCTGTGAATGGCTGGTTGGCCATGCTCACCAAATGCACCAACTACAACCAAACATACGTACACCGCGGCTTTTCATTAGAACTTTGCCTGATGGACGCGCAAATGTTGCTTGCAGAATCGCCTGGAATAAAGCACATTTTAGCCGGTGGTTTTGATGAGTTGACGGATGAATACTTCATCATGCGCAATAAGATCGGCTACTTCAAAGAGAACGTACCTAACAGCCTTTCCCTCTTGTCGCACTGCGACACACCAGGCTCTATAGCCGGTGAAGGCGCGCACTTTTTTACCCTTAGCAATGACCCGCAAAATGCCGCCTGCGCTATTCACAGCCTCCGTATGCTCAACCAGCCTTCAGCCGGAACACTGCAAGCCGCAATCGCAGAAATGCTGCTGCAAAATGGCCTTAAAAATGAAGATATAGATATACTGCTCTGCGGCATGAACGGCGACAGCAGGAACAGCTTTTTAATCACCCCATTACTATCCAACTGCGCTGATAATACTACCATTGCCACCTTCAAGCACTTGTGCGGCGAATATAATACTGCCGCAGGTTTTGGCCTTTGGCTTGCCGATCACCTGTTCAGAAAACAACACATGCCCGCCGAAGTCTGTTACAGACAAGGCACATCAACCCGCATCAAAAACATGCTGTTCTGCAACGTTACCATCGCTGGCAATATATCCCTGATGCTGATACAGGCAGTGGAAAACTAACGATGTGGTTATAATTGTCCCGGCGACATTGCTGCTATTAAGCACTAACGGCGTTGGCACCATTCATGGTTCGTATCTTTATTGAGCCTGCCCATGCCAACAAAAAAACGCCCCCGGTATTCCGGGGGCGTTATAAACTTTATTCATCTCTTTACTGTGCAATTACCAACCGTTTTGTAAACTTTAGCGAAGTCGAAGGGTCAGTAATTTCCACCACATAGATACCGGGTATTAATTCCCCGATATTTACTACCTCATTTGCAGTTGTGAGCTTGCCTGACCATACCTGCTGCCCAAGTAAGTTTACTATCTTCATTTCAGTATTAGCTGCATTAATAACATTCAGTTCATCCTTCGCAGGGTTCGGCCAGATAGATGGTTCCCCTTCTGGGGTCAGGGGTTTTATGCCCACATTATCAAACGTGGTTATTTTCACTCCGTTTGTTCCCGGCTGGCCGCAGGTTCCTTGTGGGGTCACCACGCAGTTTACCGAATCGCCGCCTGCAAGGTTATTGCTCGTGTAGGTGGCATTCGTGGCCCCGGGTACTGCCGCGCCGTTCACATACCACTGGTAGGTGGGCGATGTTCCCGCTCCTGTCCATGTTACCGATAAGGTGTCATTCTCTCCTGTTAGTATGGTTGTCCCCGGATGGGCGTTGATGGTAACTACCGGCAGCAGGTTGGGGTCAACGGTTACTGCTGTTGTCCTGCTCACCGTATCGGGCGTTGCACAGGCTGCATCGCTGGTCAGCAGCACCGTCACCATATCCCCGTTTGCAGGCGTGTAGGTATAGGTGGTGTTTGTTGCGCCTGTTACTGCTGCGCCGTTTACCTGCCACTGGTAGGCTGGCGTTGCGCCGCCATTGGTTGCCGTTGCCATGAACGTTGCCGATGTACCTGCGCATAGGGTGTCCGATGGTGTGGTGGTTATGCTCACCGTTGGGCTCACTGTCGGGGTGATGGTTATCACCGCGCTGTCGGCCATGGCATTGCCGCAGCCTGCCGTGTTGGTGGCTGTGGCCTTATACACCCCCGCAGCCGTCTCCGGCCCGAAGGTAATCGCGCCGCCTGTGCCTGTTACCGCGCTGCCTGCCGCTGCCGTGCCGAGGTACAACTGGTAGCTGGTTCCGGCCTGTGTGCCGCTAAGTCCTACCGCCATGCCCGTCCCGCCAGAACAATAGTTGCCGCCGCCGGTTACGTTGTAAACCGCCGGTACCGGGTTCACCGTTACCGTCCTGGTTGCCGCACATGCCGGGGCTACCGTATAGGTGATATTGGCCGTTCCTGCCGATAGTCCTGTTACCATGCCGCTTACCGAGCCTACCGATACCACGCCGGTTGTCACCGTACTCCAGGTACCGCCGGCCACCACATCGCCTAACAGTAGTGACGCTCCCACGCAAAGATTTGCTGCTCCGCTGCCCGCTGCTGCCGGTACCGATGGCAAGGCGCTTACCGTTACCGTCACCGCCTGCATACAGCCGGTCGGCAGGGTGTAGCTGATCGTGGCTGTGCCGGGCGTCATGCCGGTTATTATCCCTGTCCCTGTTGCTGTTGGATCGGCTGTCGCGCTGTCGCTGCTGCTCCAGGTTCCGCCGCTCGTCAGTTCGCCGAGTGTGGTGGCCATTCCTGTGCATACCCGCTCGTTGCCGGTGATAGGGTCGGGTAAAGGATTTACTGTCAGCGGGGCCTCCACGTAGCAGCCGCTGCTGAGTGTATAGTAGATCGTGGCCGGACCTGCGGCATAGCTGGTCACCACGCCTGCCGGGCTGATGCTCACTAATGTACTCGTCCATGCCCCGCCGGGCGTAGAATCGGACAGGTGCAGTGTCGCCCCGTAGGCGCACATATTGCTCACGCCCGTAATTGCGGGTACTTCCGTCACCGCTACCGCGTAGGTGGCCGGGCAACTGATACCCGACCCTATCGGAACCATGCAGGTTATCGTGGCTATACCGCCGCTTACTCCTGTCACCACGCCCACCGGGCTGATGGTGGCTATCGCCGTACTGCCGCTGCTCCATACGCCTCCTGTTGCAGGGTCGCTGAGGGTGGCTGTATGACCCGCGCATACATTCGTGGGGCCGCTGATAGCCGCAGGGGACGGATGTACCGTCACCGTCCTGTTCACCGTACAGGCCGCGCCGAGCGAATAGTATATCGTGGCTGTGCCGGGGGCTACGCCTGATAACACGCCGTTGGCGGAGCCTATTGTTGTCACTAATATATTGCTGCTGCTCCATACGCCCCCGCCAGGTATATCGCTAAGTGTATCTGTTGTGCCGAGGCATACGTTGGGCGAGCCTCCTATCGGCCCGGGTAAGGAGTTTACCGTTACCGTTATTACCGCAGGGCAGCCCACCGCCCCTGTGCTGTAGCTGATGGCTGCTGTGCCCAGTCCCATGCCGGTTACTACGCCGGTGGGCGACAGGCTCACTATGCCCGTTGTACCAGGGCTGCTCCATGCGCCGCCGGTAGTAAGGTCGCTTAATGCTGTTGTCGCGCCGATGCAGATGCCCGTAAGCCCGGTGATGGGGTCAGGGGCTGTATTTACCGTTACGGTCTTTGTTGCCGCGCAGCCCGTGGGCAGGGTGTAGGATACCAGCGCTGTGCCGGGAGCAACTCCCGTAACCACGCCGGTGGCGTCAACGGTGGCTATACTGCCCGTTGCGGGACTCCATGTCCCTATCCCTGTCCCTATCCCTGTGGTGTCCGTTAAATTTGTTGTCATGCCCGCGCACACCGCCGCTGTCCCTGTTATGGCTGATGGCGTAGCATTTACTGTTACAATCTTTGTTGCCGCGCAGATACCCACGGTATAGCTGATGATTGCTGTACCTGCCGATACCCCGCTCACAGAGCCTGTGGGGGTAACGGTGGCTATGATTCCGGGGCTGCTCGTCCACAGCCCTCCCGTGGCGGTAGTGGCCAATGCTGTTGTTGCGCCTGTGCATACCTGCGGCGTTCCCGTAATTGCTGCCGGGGATGCGTTCACCGTCACCGCTGCCTTCACCGTGCAGCCGCTGCCCAGCGAATAGGCTACCGTATCTGTGCCGGGGGTTATGCCCACTACCGCTCCTGTTGAAGGAACTACCAATATACCTGCTGCGCCCGTACTCCATGTGCCGCCGCTTTCCAGGTCGTTCAGCCACGTGGTGTCGCCCACGCATACCTGCAGCGTGCCGCCAACGGGCGTTGGCCCGGTGTTCACATTGACGGTGGTGGTGGTGGCGCAGCCTGTTCCTAAACTATAGGTGATGATGGCCGCGCCGGTCGTTAATCCCGCTGTTACCACGCCGGTGGGGGCAATGGTCACCACGCCGCCGGGCGCCGTACTCCAGCTTCCGCCGCCTGCCGCGTCGCTGAGGGTGGCGGTCGTTCCCATGCACAGCCCCGTAGCCCCGGTTATCGGGCTGACCGTATTTACCGTCACTGTCTTTGTAGCTATGCAGCCGGGGGCGCCTATGGTGTAGGTGATCGTCGCCGGGCCGGAGGATATTCCTGTTACTCCGGTTATCCCGCCCGTGCCGCCTAATGATATATTTGTATTGGCTGTACTCCATATACCGCCGGCAGAAGTGTCTGCTTCTGTTATCGTGGCTCCCACACATACGCCCGATGGGCCGGTGATGGCCCCGGGGGTGGGGTTAACCGTTATCACCGCTATGGCCGGGCAGCCCGTGGCTGTTATCGTATAGGATACCGGGGCTGTGCCTGCCGCTACGCCATGCACCACGCCGCTGGTAGTGACCGTGGCTGCCGCTGCCCCGCTGCTCCACGTGCCGCTGCCCGATGGTGGGGTTAAAGTCAGGGTTGTTCCCGCGCACAAACTCCCGCCGCCGGTTATCGCGCCGGGGGAGGCCGTCACCGTCACCGTTTTAGTGACGGTGCAACCGGTGCCGAGGGAGTAAGTTATCGTGGTGGATGCGCCGGGGGTTATCCCGCTCACTATGCCGGATAGGGAGCCAACTGTAGCTGCCGTGGCTGTGCTGCTGCTCCATACGCCGCCGCCTACCGAATCGGTAAGGTTTACCGTTGCGCCGGAGCATACCGCCCCCGCGCCGGTTATCGCCACCGGAGACAGGCTCACCGTTACCGTGGTAGTGGTGGTGCAGCCGGTGGGTAAGGTGTAACCTATGATGGTGGTGCCGGTGGCTATGCCGGTCACCGTGCCTGTCGTGGCTATGGTGCCTACGGATGGGTTGCTGCTGCTCCAGGTACCCCCGCCGTCAAGCAGGGAGATCGTTGCATGGACGCATACCGCCGATGGCCCGCTGATGGGGGTTGGCGACGGGTTTACCGTTACCGTGGCGGTGCGGGCGCAGCCGTCCGGCGAGGCATAGGTGACGACTGCCGGGCCGCCGGATATACCGGTTACTATGCCCGTAGCGCCTACCGATGCTGTACTGCTTGCAGTGCTCCATGTTCCGCCGCCAACGCTGTCGCTTAATGGGGTTGTTTGCCCCGCGCAGACGTGCATCGTTCCCGTGATGACCGATGGCTGCGCGTTCACCGTCACTGTCTTTGTCCGCGCGCAGCCCGTTACCGGCAGCGTATAGGTGACGGTGGCTGTGCCGGCGATACCGCCCGTCACTGTGCCGCTGGTGCCGCTGGCTGCTGCCACTGTGCCGGGGACGGCGCTCCACGCGCCGCCCAATGGCAGCGAACCGAGGCTTGTCGTCCCACCGCCTGCGCACAAAATTCCTGTGCCGCTGATCACTGATGGTAACGGGTTCACTGTAACTGTTGCCGTCCGGGGGCAGCCGGTGGCAGTAAGTGTGAAGGTAACCGGGGCTGTGCCGGAGGTGGCGCCCCCGGTAACTACGCCGCCGGAACTCACCGTGGCCGTGCCCGCAAGGCCGCCGCTCCACGTTCCCGCGCCGGGGCCGGTAAGCGTTACCGTACTGCCGGAACAGACTGCCTCCGTGCCGCTGACAGCCCCGGGTAACGGGTTCACCGTCACCACTGCCTTTGCCGTGCAGCCCGCACCTAAGGAATAGGTTATCGTATCTGTGCTGTAGGTGGTTCCCGCGCTCACGCCCGTAACTATGCCCGTCGCGCCCACCGTGGCCACCAGCGGGTTGCCGCTGCTCCACGTGCCGGCGCCGGGCGGGTCGGACAGGGCCGTCGTCAGCCCCACGCATACCTTCGGCGTACCGAGGATAGCCCCGGGATTGGAATTGACGGTTACCACCGCTGTGGCGCGGCAACCGGAGGGCATCGTATAAAAGATGGTCGCCGTCCCGGCTGTTGTGCCGCCGGTAACCATGCCTGTGCTTGTCACCGACGCCGTGCCGGGGCTGCCGCTGGCCCACGACCCGCCGCTCACGCTGTCGGACAGGGGCGTGGAAACACCCGTGCAGACGTGCAGCGATCCGCTGATGGCCGTCGGCGACGGGTTTACCGTCACCACGATACTTGCGGGGCAGCCGCCCTGCGTGAAACTGACCGTATCCATGCCGGTGAATACGCCCGTAACTATACCCGTGGGGCCTACCGTGGCCGCGCCATTGCTGGCGCTCCAGGTACCCGTGCCGCTGACGTCATACAGGTATAACGGCGACCCCGCGCAGACCGACGCCGCGCTGCCGGTGGTTATCGGCGAGGGAGAGTTGTTCACCGTTACATCCATAGTGGACGCGCAGCCCGACAGGAACAGCGTATAGGCGATGGTCGTTGTCCCGGCGGTAAGGCCGGTGACTATGCCCGTGGTCGTATCCACCGACGCCGAAAAACCTAACCCGCTGACGCTCCAGTAGCCGCCCGCAGTGCTGTCGCTCAATGTTGTCGTGAATCCTGAACACACGCTGCCCACACCGGTGACGGCGGAGGGCAACGGGTAAACGACCACCGGGAAGGTGGTGTTGCAGCCACCCGCGTATAATGTATAGCTGATCGTGGCGCTGCCTGCTGATGCACCCGATACCAGGCCCCCCAGAGAGTCAACCGGCGCCACCAGGGGGGCCGAACTGCTCCAGTACCCGCTGCCGCCGTCATACAGCCCCGTGCTGGAACCGGTACATACACTGCCGACCCCTGTTATATACGCAGGCATCACATTTACCGTTACCGTGGACAGGGCGATACAACCGCCCGCCGCCGTATAAGTGACCGTAACCACTCCGGCTCCGCTACCTATGTACGATCCCGTTACCACGCCGGAAGAACTGCCTGCCGTGGCTATAGATGTACTGCTGCTGCTCCACACACCGCCGGTCGTGGAATCGCTCAACAGGATACTATCTGTGTTACATACATTGTTTGGCCCCGCAATAGCATGGGGCGCCGGGCTGACGGTGATCGTCTTGGTCACTGAACAGCTGGCCCCGGGCGCATACGTGATCACCGCAACGCCTGCGGCTATACCCGTGACCACTCCGCTGGAAGCCCCCACTTTGGCCTTAGTCGTATCATTGCTGCTCCATACGCCCGTACCCACAGGGTCGCTGTAAAGGGTCGTCAGGCCGGGGCATACCGTGGGCGCCCCGCTGATAGCTGACGGCGGCGGGCTTACATTCACCACTACCTTCGTGGTGTCATAACCACCCGCGCAATCGGCTGCCATCACCCGGAACGAATCAGAGCCTGTATAGCCTAAGGTGGGTGTGTAAATTAATCCCGATGGGATAAGCGTGCCGCCGGTGGATGTGCCGGAATAGGTTACCGACAGCGTACCATGCGTGGGCGCAATGAACGAACTCCAGGCCTCGCCCTGCGCGCTGTCCACATCAAGTATCGTCAACAGCCCGTCCAGCGAATCAATGGAGTTCTCGCACATCGAAGAAGTGAGATTATGCCCGCCGGTGAACAACGGCGCATGGTTGCTGCTGATGCGCCGCACACGGTTGTTGCCGCCATCGGCCACATAAATGTTACCCGAATTATCCGTGCAGATACCCCAGTGCGAATATAATTCCCCGGCGGTGGCGGCGCAGGCGTCTCCGCCATAGCCCAACGTACCATTGCCGGCTATGGTGTTGATGATACCCGATGTATTTATTTTACGCACACGGTTATTGCCATGATCCCCTATGTAAATATTACCCAGCGGGTCGGTGGCTATACCCCAGGGGTTGTACAAGGCCGCTCCCGTGGCAGGGCTGCCGTCGCCGCTAAAACCCGCAGAACTCGTGCCGGCTATCGTGGTCATAATACCCGAAGTATTCACTTTACGGATATGGTTGCTCAACTGGTCAGCTATATACACATTACCCGATACGTCAACGGCTACGGACACGGGATTATTCAATCCATTACTCGTGGCGGCAATGCCATCCGCCACATACGTAGTGCTTCCGTTACCCGCAAACGTGGAGATGATACCTGATGTGTTCACTTTACGCACATGGGTGCCATCCACTGCTATATACACATTCCCGGCTCCGTCTATGGCTACACCGGAAGGGGCATAAAGCCCGGCAGCAGTAGCGGCAACCCCATCCCCGGGATATGTTGACGTGCCGTTACCGGCTATTGTGGTGATGATACCTGAAGTATTGACCTTACGGATACGGTAGTTCCCGTCATCAGCAATATATACATTACCCGAGGCGTCAACGGCTACGTCATAAGGATGGTTCAGCTGCGCCAGGGTTGCGGCGGAGCCATCCCCATAGAAGCCCCCGGCGCCGGTGCCGGCTATCGTCGTGATAATACCCGCCGGACTTACTTTACGTATCTTGTTGTTGCTGTAATCGGCGATGTATTTATTGCCAACGGCGTCAACGGCTACGCCCCAGGGAGCGCTAAGCTCCGCTGATAGCGCGGCTCCCCCGTCGCCCGTGGAACCCGCAGCGCCATTGCCAGCTATCGTGCTGATAAGCTGCCCCGCGTAAGCAAAAATATTTACCGTAGCGGTGTTGATACAGCCGGTGGGCAGCGTATAAGTAATAGTGGGCGTACCCACAGCAAGGCCGGTGATAAGGCCCGTACTCCCGCCGACCGTGGCTACAGAGGTAGTGCCACTCCACGTTCCGCCGGAGGTGGAATCAAGCAGCGTGGTGTAGGAACCCACGCTACAGCTTGCGTTGCCGGTAATTACTGATGGTATGGGGTTTACAGTCACGTAAATAGTGATGGTGTCATAAACATACCCGTCCGTTACGGTCTCTTTAAATGTATCTAAGCCGCTGTAACCAAAGGTGGGCGTATAGTACATGCCATGCGGGTGCATGGTATCGCATCCCGAAACAGTGGTATATGCCCCGATCACCCCGCCATGCGATGGCCCCGACAAAACCGCCCACGTCTCCGGCTGGTAATAATCAGAATCAAAGACAGGCAGCAAGCTGTTTATAGAATCGTAGGAGGTGTTCTCACAAACTGTTAAGTTCTGCGATGGCCGCTTGGTAAAGAAACAGGGCCGGTTGTAATTAGTGATCTTGCGCACACGGATATTCTCCCAGTCTGCTATATAGACATTTCCCGGTCCATCAACTGCCACACCCCAGGGATAATATAAATGAGCGGCAGTTGCGGGTCCACCGTCACCATAAAAACCGGCAGTGCCTGTGCCGGCAATAGTGGATATAATACCTGCGGAATTAACTTTGCGCATACGCTGGTTAGCATAATCTGTAATGATTAAATTTCCCGCGCCATCTACGGCAATGCCTAATGGATCATAGAATCTGGCAGCAGTAGCAGGGCCGCCATCGCCAAGGAAGCCTGCGGTACCCGTACCGGCAAAAGTGGAAATAATACCGGAAGAATTAACTATACGTATGCGCTGGTTACTTTCATCATCAATATACACATTGCCGGAATGATCGGCAGCTAATCCATAAACATAGCCCAAAAGGGCAGAAGTAGCAGGGCCACCATCTCCGGAAAAACCAGAGGTTCCGGTGCCCGCAAAAGCACTGATAATACCGGAAGTATTAATTTTGCGGATGTTCCAATAATAATAGTAAGATCCTCCGCTATACCAGTAGTAATCATCCCAACCGCCAAAATATATATTACCGGAATCATCTATTGCAATAGATCCACCTGCTATATTGGCAGAAGTAGCCGGACCACCGTCTCCTGTATCACCATAAGTTCCGGTACCAGCTATAGTGGTAATAATACCAGAAGTATCTACTTTCCGAATACGGGCGTTACCCTCGTCGATGAAATATAGATTGCCTATAGGGTCAGTGGCTACTCCCCCGGGATATTCTATCTCCGCTGCGGTAGCCGCACCGCCATCTCCACTAAAACCAGATGTTCCTGTCCCCGCAAAAGTGGAAATAATGCCATAGGCATTAACTTTGCGCACACGGCTGTATGTGGAAGTATAGTAGTAATAATAATCGTCATTGCCGCCTATATACACATTGCCCTTGTTATCCACGGCAACACTACCAGGATACCAAATCTCCGCGCTTGTAGCCGGACCACCATCACCGGTATAACCATAGGTGCCATTCCCTGCAATAGTGCTGATATTCTGGGCATAACTAGCGGAAAAGCCAATTAGAAAAATTGTGGAGAGTAACAGAAAAAAAACGGTGAGTGAAGGCCGTTTAAATATTGTCCTTGATGAAAAGAACCTGCTTTTTGCAGCGTGTTGTTTTGCATTTGCAGAACAAACATTTGCGTCCGGATAGAATAGATTTTTTGCCATGATCTTCGAGATATAAGTTTACAGAATTTCCTTTAATCAAATTTAAAATAAACAAATCGAATCATCAAATAAACACCGATATATCAGGAAGAAAAAATGCCCAATTGGGAAAAAACAGTTTTTAATCCAATAATGAAATCATCAAAATAATACCATGAACAAGGATAGTTATTTTGCCATCAATCCTTAAATTATTCTTGTTGATCTTAACCCTGCTATATGACCATCGTTTATAACCAATAAATTTATGCAGAATTTTCGGAATAACCATATTTTTATGCTATATTTTTTTGCTTTTTTGCGGGAAATTAACTGAAAGCAATTTTATGGATCAGAGATTGTGTTCATAGAGATTTGACAACTTCCGTCCTCGGCGGGTCTCCCACCCTTCAGCGGGGACTCGCCGATACTCGCGCAGAGGGCAAGTAACATCAACTCGCGTGAGGTTGCTTTCGTTCCTCGCGGTGACGTGAGTTGTGGTATTTAAGGCCCGCGTGAATAGTTCACCCAATTGCCCTTTTAACCAATTACCCTTTTAACCCATTAACCCCATTCCCTACTTCTTACTATCCGGCGCGGGGGTAACAACAGGCAATGGTTTCCTGGGCAGCTTTTCATCGAGCATGGCGGTATGATATACAAACGCAGCCAGGATAGTGGATGCCTGCATCAGGTCGTACTTGCTGGCGCGGTCGTATGTGTCCATATTGGTGTGGTGGGTGCGGGTGCCATATTCAAGGCCGTCCTGTATGAACTGGAAGGCGGGTATGCCCACTTCATCAAAAGATATATGGTCTGTGGAGCCGGTATTCCTGATGGTTACGGTTGTTGCGCCGGAGTCTGCAAATGGTTGTAACCATGACTGGAACAATGGCCTCAATGCCTCATTGCCTTGCAGGTATATGCCCCTTACCCTGCCGCCGCCATTATCAAGGTTAAAATAGGCGGAAACTTTATCGTGTTCGGGTCTTAACTTCATGGTATTCTTGTCGCCGAAATGCTTCTTTACATAAGCCCTCGAACCCAGCAAACCCTGTTCTTCCCCGCTCCACAATACAATACGGATAGTGCGGCGTGGCTTTACGCCTATGGCTTTCAGTATCCTTACGGCTTCCATTGCCATAGCAGTACCCGCGCCATTATCCGTTGCGCCTGTTGCGGCGTGCCAGCTATCCATGTGGCCGCCCAGCATCACCAGTTCATCCTTTAGTTTAGGGTCGGTACCCGGTATTTCGGCAACCACATTATTTTCCACCGAATCGGCCATAAGGAAGGTAGTTTTTGTATCCATCTCCACGGCCACATCCTTACCCGCCTGCAACAACCGTACTAACCTCGCTATATGCTCCAGGCCCATTTCCACCTCCGGCAACACGGGTTTGGCATTCCACGCACGCGAGGCGCCGTTGGATGTAAACACCGTTCCCATAGTACCTCTGCCGCCACTCATAACTGCGGTTGCGCCCTGCTCATACAGGAAAGAATCTATGGCTCTCCTTATGTTTACAAAAGGCTTTGCGGGTGTCTTAGGTTTAGCAGGTGGAACCAGCGTATCCACTGCCATTTTATGCAGGTCGGTATCCTGTAGCCGGCTGGCGTCCGGCTTGAAATTGGGCTTCGTTTCTATGTTTGCCGGCGACAGCATCACTATCTTATTCTTTAGCTTGCCTATGTATTTTGCCATATCATCCACACTGTCTATTTTCACTAATACCAGGCTTGCTTTCACCAGCCCGTTGGTGCCGGGCGTCCATGCCCTGGGCACTGCAATGAGTGGCTGGTAATAAGGAGCGGTCATGGCTACATAGCATTTGTTTATCTCCCATCCCCTGCCAAAGCTGCCCCAGGGTTCTATCTTCACATTTTTCAGCCCCCAGCTTTTCAGCCGCGCCTGCGCCCAATGCTCCGCATTTTTCATTCCTGTTGACCCTGTAAGCCGCGGCCCGTTCTCATCAGTCAACTGGAACAATGTCTCCATGACTTTTGAGTTATTATAGCCTTCATTCTTTATCAGGTCTATGGTATGTGGGTCGTCTTTTGCAACTTTATCTCCTTTAAAAGACAAACAAAAGATTGCAAGACCTATAAGCAGAATGCCATTTATTTTTTGCATGGGTGGAATATTAGAACGGAAAAGTAATTAAAATATAGTTAGTGTTTAATCTGAACATGCAAAGGCACATTACTTCTATTTTCTGCCTGTCACGAAATACATACCCATCTTGCCTTTATTCTTAGCTTCTATCTCGCCCCTATAGGCGCAGTTATATTTATCTTTGATAAGATCGTAGGTGGTTTGTGAAATATTTATTTTACCCGGTTCGCTGTTTTGTTCCATGCGGGCGGCAATATTTACAGCGTCGCCCCATATATCATAAGAGAATTTCATTACGCCCACAATCCCTGCCACTACGCTGCCGGTGTGTATGCCTATTCTCAGGCTGAATGTTTCTTCATTTATGTGCCGTATCCTGTGGCTCATAAAATCATTAATTTCAAGCGCCGCTCCTACCACATGTTCTGCATGTAAGGGGTCTGCAACCGGCAAGCCGGATACCGCGAGATAGGCGTCGCCGATTGTCTTTATCTTTTCGATATTGTATTTGCCTATTATCTCATCAAATGCTTTGAAGCAGGCATGTAGCTCATCTATAAGCTGCTGCGGATTCATCTTTTCACTTGCCTGTGTGAAATTGACAAAATCCGTAAACATGACCGTAACATGATCGAAGTGTTTTGCTTCGGCAGAGCCTTTATCTTTCAATTCATCAGCCACTTCAGTGGGAAGGATATTAAGCAGCAAATCTTCCGATCTCTTTTTTTCTATGGAAAGTAATTTGTTGGTTTTTTTCTGGTTTTTATAATTCCTGAGTATGGAAAAAACGGCCACTAACAAAAAAGTGATACTTACGAGCATGAATACCCATATCAGAACCTGTATCTTATATTCGCGTTCATGCTGCTGTACCTCGGCAAGATGCTTTTCCAGGTTTATTTTCTGCTGCACACCACCGAGGATCAAAGCATTTTTCTGGGCCGCAGAGCTATCGGATGCGCTCCTTGCGGAATCGGCGTAATTATAGGCCAATTGGTAATTGCCATTCGCGGCATATGCTTTTGCGAGCAGGGTATAAATAGTTCCCGTAAGTTCATAATTCTTCCACCTGTTGCCGTCTATTACTACCTGGTATGCCTGCAATAGCAGTTCCAGCCCTTTTCTTTTATCATTCAGTTCCAGGTAAATATCCCCTAAAATTGCGATAGAATTAGCGGCATTATCATTCAGTTTATTATGTCCCAGGCCGGTCTTAATATCATACTCTATGAGTGGTATAGCCTCTTTGTAGCGTTTCTGGAGGTAGTAAGTGATCCCCAAATTCCCGCCGATAATGCCCACCCACACTTCTTTATTATCAGCCTTGGCAAATTCATATGCTTCACGGAAATACTGCTCGGCAGAATCATAAACCCCTGAACGGCGGAAGCACAACCCCATGGTATTAAAAAGGTCATAACCGGCGGGGTTTTTATACGCCGGCCTCCTGATTCTTCTCGCCTCCCAAAAGATTATGAGCGCGTTGGTATAATCTTTAAAACGGTAATAGCCTAAACCATGATTATACAGAATGCTATATTTTGGAGGAAACTCCTGGTCTGAAAACTTTGAATAAATATTATAAGCCTCTAAAGAAGCTTGATATGCCTCGCTATAATTTTTTGGAGTTTTCCAATAGACATCTGCTAAAAGATCCAATGCCTCCGCTTCAAGTTCAGGCATTTTATTTTTACCCAGTTCATTAATAAACTGCGGCAATCCGTTTTCAGCCTTCGTTTTTTCATAGCCCCGGAAATTAAAGAGACACAAAATATATTCCCTTAGCACAAAGGCATTTTTCAAATGGTCATCGCCATTATTTTCAGCCCATTCTTCAAGTTGTTTTATTTCATTTAAGGCTTGGGTGGTATCTTTTTGGTTGAGTTGTTCATAAATAGAATCAGCGCCATAGAATTGAACCGCAAAAGATTTATGAAGCAGGTGAACGGGATATACCCGGGCATAAACCTGGCAACTCATAAAGAGAAAAGAAGGTATCAGAAATACCCTAAGAAACGTTTTCATAGATCATCTTGGTACCGGCAAAAATATAAAGATTCTCTTTATAAAGAAAAAAACAGATAAAAAATCAAACAAAAATAATCAATGAGGTTGCATTTACAGGTAAGTGAAGATGTCAAAATAAATCCTACAATTTGATTGTTCCTTACCATTTCTGCTTCGTTGCAAAAGTCTTTAAATAGCTTGCTATTCCCCGCCGTGGCGGGGCCTCGCATAAAAGAAAAATAACTAACGCACTTCGTAGGATTTATTTTGACAGCTTCACTAAGGTTGTTGCGCAAGGCAAACGCGTTAAAATTTCCAAACCCGAAGGTTTGACATTATTGTAGAAAATGGATAGAAAAATGCCACTAAACCCCAAAGGGTGAGATTATTTGTTCATAATAAAATTATACCACCCATTCGGGGTTAGGCACAGATCAAATATGCGTGCTATAATAATGTCAACCCTCCGGGTTTGCTACTATAACCATTTATTCAATACTGACATTTTAATGCGTTTGCCATAGGTTGTTGTGTCACTTCACCAACAAATTCAGTTGCGACTTAAATGAGGCCGGGTCCACCTCCGTTAAGTTAATGAGATAATTACTTCCCTTTGCAGGTATGGCAGCGATAACACCGGCATAAAACCGGTTATTTATAAGCGCGAACACTGCAAAATGTACAGGGATATTTGGCACATGGCCTTCGGTAAAAACATTGCCGGAGAAATTAGTCATTGGCCATACTCCTTTATAGTTGTCATACAAGGCATATCCATATACCGTTGACGAGGAAGAAAGCGAGGCGCCTGTAACGCCAACGGTAACTGTGAAACTCTGGTATTTCGGACTATCCATGAATTGGTCGGCATTGCAGTAATGCAGGCTGTCTGAAATGATGCTTATGGTGTCGCCATCGTAAATAATTGACCCGTAAGTAAGGGAATCGGAAAGCTGCCAGTTCACTTTATTGGTAATATTTGTTCCGGCATATCCCTGGAAAAAAACCATGCCGGATTGAGGCGTGCCACCCTGCGGCACATTGGCCTGGAAGGTATAACCAGGCTTCAGAAAAATCTGTTGCCCGTTCTGCGACGCGTATTCATATATTTCACCGGCGGAAAACAATGCGCTGCCATTACTCACCGGTAAAACCCCTGAAAAGATCATATCTCCCTTTTGCAGAAATTCCGTTACTACAAGTTGTATATTGCCGCTCACATTATTTGCCGAGCCGTCAATAAAGGCGCTTGGCGGGAAGATATAACGGGTGCCGCTGGCGCCAAAAAATGTGCCCCCGGTATCTGCATTCATCGTTACATATTTTGCAGGCGCAGAAAGAAAACCAAAGATCGTATCCATTGATGAATACGTAGCCAAAAGGTCTCCGTTATTGGTAGCGCTGCTGGTTTTAGTACACGAACCGCCAAGAAAAAGTGCGGCAATAACTATAGGAAACAGAAGTTTATTCATAAAAATAAATTAAGGCATGAACAAGCAATATGACGTATAAATCTACAAAATAGTTAGTATCCGGAGAAATTATACCAATTCGACATTGATAGTACACCTTAGCTTCAGCCTTTTTAAGTTAACCCCAACAATCCCGAAGGGATTGAACGTTTATAGAATCAACAATTTATTTAACACCGATGCCGAAGGTATCGTACTATACCATGTACAGATACCCACCCTAACTTGGTATAGTAGTACGATACCTTCGGCATCGGCTATACTTCTTCTATAACTACTATAAACGTTCGATGCTTTCAGCATCGTTACATGCTATAGTCCTAAAAAGAACCCTATAGTAAAAGGGTAAGTTTAAAGTATATTTGGCGAAATTACTTATCCAGCCATTTCTTAAAAGCGCCTGCCCTGGCCCTGCTTACAAATATTTCGTTATCACCCGAATTAAGCAAACTGATCTTCAGCCTGCCATTAAAATGATTGTGTATCTTTTCAATAGCAGCCAGAGGGGCTATATAGGTGCGGTTGATACGGAAGAACACATTGGGGTCCAGCGCCTTTTCCAGTTCATCGAGCGAATCGTCAATGATGTGTTTCTGGCCTTTATTCGTATGCAGGAACACCACCTTATCATCGGCTCTTATAAAGGCTACCTCATCGGCAGGTAGGGGCAAGAGCCTGTCTCCCTGCCTGATAAGGAACCTGGATTTATAATTTGCTTTCCCGGACGTTATGTTTTGAAAAATATCCATGAATTTCCGGTCTAAATTTTCCTTTTGCAGGTGCAACGACCGGTATTTGGCGAAGGCTGTTTTTAGCTCTTCTTTATCTATTGGTTTCAGCAGGTAGTCAATGCTGTTCAGTTTAAAAGCCTTGAGTGTATAAGCGTCATATGCCGTAGTGAAAATAACAGGAGCCGGGGTATTTACCTGTTTGAAAACATCAAGGCTTAATCCATCCGCCAACTGCACGTCGGACAGGATAATATCCGGCGCCGCGTTGTTTTTAAGCCACTGCACGGCTTCTTTCACTGTTTCCAGAACAGCGAGTACCGAACTATCCGGTTCCACCTCTTTCAGTAGTTGCAGTAGCCTTGTTGCCGCCGCCTTTTCATCTTCCAATACCAGTATATTCATTACAGCAAAGGTATTTTAACAATGAAAAAATTATTGCCGTCTTCTATAATTACCGGCACATCAACCGCCAGCGCATACCTTTTCTTAATGTTCTCCAAGCCTACATGAGTAGAACGTTCTACCTGGGTTTTGCGTTGCAACGTATTCTTTACCACTAAGTATTTTCCCTCGCTGTAAATGCTCACCGCCAAAGGGTTTTCATGCGACAGCTCATTGTGCTTTATTGCATTCTCCACCAGCATCAACAACGATTGCGTGATGATCCTTTTCTGCAAAACCGCGTCGTCAATTTTCAGGTCTGTGAGCAGCTTGCCATCAAACCTTTGTTCATTAAGGAAGAGGTACGAGCGCACTACCTTCAGTTCCGTACCCACATCAATAGTGTTCTCGCCGCTATGCTGCAACGAATACCGGAACACTTTCGACATTTGCTCCACAAAGTTCACGGCCACATCAGGCTTCCCTGGTATCATCACAGTAAGCGTATTCAATGAGTTGAATAAAAAGTGGGGGTTTACCTGGCTCTTCAGCGTTTCGTACTGGCTCTGTATCATCTCCTGCTTCATTTGTTCATTCTCTTCAATGCTCTTCTTCAAATGTAATAATGATTGCTGGCCCGTTATCATCAGGCCTATTATCATACTGAACATTGCGGCATAAGTACAGACATATATATACTCCTGAACCGGCTGCTCTGTATGGTGATTGAATAATACCATCATTTTAATGGCTATGAACGTCATAGCAGCGCCGCCGATGGCAAATATGGACGCCCCAAGTATTATTTTCAGTGTTGGCCGGTCGCTCCAGGTAAATCGTTTAAAAACCAGGTGGTGTAATAACATAAAGCCTGCCCAGCAAAAGGTGGTCAACCCGAGTGAGAAATACACACTGTAATGCCAGTCATTACCTGCCGCATAATATTGATAATTACCGGTAATGTTCACTGCCAGCACTAAGGCGTATGAAGTTAATATTATGGCTAATAATTTTTTCGGATTTTTCATAAACTTGTTTTTAAAGTTAGTCAATAACCCAAAAGTCTATACCCTTCAGCACAAAGAAAATGTTTTCCCGGTGAACCAACCAAAAATACAGGTGAACTGCACCATAAATAGCCAAAGCCTCTGATACAAGGTATCAAAGGCTTTGACCATTGGATAAATTTAGTGTTTTATGAACACTATGGTGTAGCAATATTATACCCCATCAGGGCTATTTCCAATGGTTATCGTTTCGATGGGCGTTGCCCATCGCTGACATATGTCACCCTTTCGGGGCGAAAAAAACTATATCAACGCAATACTCCGGTTCACAAATTCGGTGAGGTCTGCGCCGGTGAGCATACCCTGCGAAAGCATGGCCAGGTCAAACGCCTGTTTTGCAAGTTGTTTTTGCTGTGTTTCGTTTTCGGCGTTTAGTATGCGGCTTATTAATTTGTGGTTGCCGTTCACGGCCACTTTATAGCTGTCTGGTATGGAGCCGTAAAAGCTCATGCCGCCTCCCACCTGCGCCATATCTTTCATCCTGCGCATGAACTCATCCATGGTTACCGTCACAGGCAGTTCGTCCGGGCTTAACCCTTCTATCTCCACGTGCATGGCAGGCTTGTTGATCGCCTGCTCAAAAATGGTTTTCACCTTCGCCGACTGCTCTTCGGTAAGCACCGTTTCTATTTTTTCATCCTTTGCTATCAGTTTATCAATAACATCAGCGTCCACACGCTTCAGGCCGGTCTTTTCCAGCTTGCCCTCCAGTTGATGTATGAAGTGATTATCAAGCGGTGAGTTCATCAGCAGCACATCATAACCTTTTTTGTTGGCCGATTGTATAAATGAATCCTGCTTTTCGGGGTCATTGGTATAGAGATACACTACCTTGCCGTCCTTATCCGTTTGTGCCGGGGCTACTTTCTCCCGGTATTCTGATAGCGTATAAAATTCTTTTTTGGTGTTGGTAAGCAGCGCGAAGTCTTTTGCTTTTTCATAAAATTTATCTTCGCTTATCATGCCATACTTTACAAATATGCCAATGTTGGCCCACTTTTCTTCAAAGCTCTTACGGTCGTTTTTGAAAAGCTCCGCCAGCTTATCGGCCACTTTACGGGTGATGTAGCTGTTTATCTTTTTCACACTGCTGTCGGCCTGCAGGAAGCTGCGGGAAACATTCAGCGGTATATCTGGCGAGTCAATCACACCGTGCATCAACATCAGAAATTCAGGCACAATATCCTTTACCTCGTCCGTGATAAATACCTGGCGGGAGAACAGTTTTATCTTGTTGCGCTGCATTTCAAATTCATTCTTCACCTTCGGGAAGTAAAGCACCCCGGTGAGGTTGAAAGGATAGTCCACGTTCAGGTGTATCCAGAACAGCGGGTCTTCGCTCATCGGGTACAATTCGCGGTAGAAGGAAAGGTAATCCTCGTCTTTAAGGTCGGCAGGCGGTTTCGTCCATATCGGGGTGGTATTGTTGATGATGTTGTCAACAGTTATTTCTTTACGTTTTTCTTTTCCTTCTTCATCCACGCCATCATCCACATACTCTTCTTTCGTGCCGAATTTTACAGGCACCGGCAGGAACTTACAATACTTATCAAGTATCCCTTCCAGCTTGTAGTTGTCTGCAAACTCTTCCGAATCCGCGTTCAGATGCAGGATCACTTCCGTGCCTCGTACCGTGCGGTTTCCTTCTGTGATCTCAAATTCGGTGCTGCCATCACAAACCCAGTGGGCAGGCTGCGCCCCTTCCTGGTACGAGAGCGTTTGTATCTCCACCTGGTCGGCAACCATAAAGGCCGAATAGAACCCCAGCCCGAACTTACCGATCAGTTCATTGGCATCCTTTGCGTCCTTAAACTGCTCCACAAATTCAGTGGCTCCTGAAAATGCGATCTGGTTGATGTATTTTTTTATTTCTTCAGCCGTCATGCCTAACCCATTATCGGCTATAGTAATAGTCTTTTTGTCCGGGTCAACGGATATTTCCACCAATGGCTCGCCCAAGCTGCCGTTATATTGGCCCAGTGCGGCAAGGCGTTTTATTTTTTGCACCGCATCCACCGCGTTAGATACCAGTTCCCGGAGGAATATCTCATTATCGGAGTATAAAAACTTCTTGATTATCGGGAATATATTTTCCGTATGTATCGAAATCGTGCCTTTTTCCTGCATTTTTTTGGAATTTGGGATTTGTAATTGGTAATTTGGATTGTTTAGTGATTAATTCTTAGTGACCTGCCAAAATCCTTTGTGTTATTTTGCCAGCTTCATTTACCTCTATCAATTCATATTCCAAAGTATTTTGTTTGACAAAATGACAGGTAATAACATCACATTAATATTCAGCAAATTGCATATGTCATCGGCCAAATTTTAGGCATTTCTTGACGTTTGAGTTATTAATTTTGGGTGTTGGGCTTTGGTGACGTTAAAATTCCCTGAATGAGATCAAAACATCTACTCTTATTATTTATTGTAATATCCGGTTTATCTGCCTGCACCAGCAACAGTAACCGGTTTACTATTATAGGGAATATCGCCAATATGCCTGTGCGCACCGTGGTATTGGAACAACTGAACAATGACGTCATAACCATTATTGACTCGGAGCGTACCAAGCAGGATGGCCATTTTGAATTATCGGGCATAGCCCCGGAGCCAGGTTTGTATCGTTTACATTTTCATCCGGGTAAATTCATTCTGCTATCAATAGACAAAGGAAATATAAAGATTGATGGAGACTGGAATGCCCTTGAAAACTATACGGTGACAGGGTCTGTGGCCTCGCAGAGCCTTAAAGATTTTGTTGGCTCTATCCGCGAGCATTTGCGCGATTTCAATTCCATGAGTATCGTGCTGGATACATTGCAGGCAAGGGGAAATGACAGCATACTCGCTGCCGCAAAAAAAGATTTTGAAGACATGAGGCTGCGCTTCACCCAGTTTGTGGAACATTATGCCGATACCACCGCTTACGAGGCTAATGCCATATTCGCGGTACGCATACTGAACCCTGCCAGTGAAAAGAATTACATGACAGCCTTCACGCAAAGCCTCGACCGCAGGTTCCCGAACGCGAAAATGTCTAAAGATTTTACCGAATACCGCGCCAGGTCTGCCGTAAAACAAAACCAGCCGCCTCCGCCGCCTCCTGCTGTTGGTAATGGCGTAACGGCGCCCAATGTGAGCCTGCCCGACCTTAATGGTACAGTAGTTTCTTTAGCTTCTTTCAGGGGAAAGTACGTATTGCTTGATTTCTGGGCGTCGTGGTGCCACCCCTGCCGCATGGAAAACCCAAATGTAGTGGCAGCATGGGAGAAATATAAAAACAAGAACTTTGCTATTTTCGGAGTGTCTCTTGACAATAATAAGGATGCCTGGCAGAAAGCCATAAAAGACGACGGCCTCACCTGGACGCAGGTGAGCGACCTGAGAGGCTGGTCTTCTGCCGCTGCATCCGCCTATAACATACAATCTATCCCCTCCAATGTGCTGATAGACCCCAATGGCAAGATAATAGGCCGCGACCTGCGCGGAGATGACCTGGAAGAAAAGCTGGCGCAGGTGTTGAAGTAAAAAACTTAAACCCCTGACTCCTGAAGGGGAACCTACTCTGCAAATACTTCAACGGGATAATTTTTTCAAACTGATTTTTTGGGTTAACGAATTTCCTGCAAATACATTAACTTTGTATCATGTTGTTACAATATATTTCTGATGATTCAGGCCATACAACTGCGGTAATCATTCCGATTGAAGATTGGAATGGGATAAAAAATAAATATCCCGATGTGGAAACTATTGAAGGTGATTTGCCGCAATGGCAGAAAGACCTGTTTGACGCCCGCATGAAAATAATAAAAGAACATCCCGAAAGGCTGCGCCCGATTGAAGAATTATTTGAAGCATTAAACAGCGATGAAGACTGATTATGCCGTATAAAATAATTTATCTTGATGAGGCGAAACAAGACGTAATGGAAGCTAAAGCCTGGTATAAAATACAACGAACGGGTTTAGAAAAGAAATTTGCGGAAGCTGTTATCAAAACCATTTTAAGATTACGAAGAAATCCGAAAGCCTTTGCTGTCAGGCATAGCAATCTTAGAATAATTCATACAGAAAGATTTCCTTTTGGAATCCACTTTTATATTGACGAATCAAAAAACAATATAGTCATTACTGCTATTGTTCATGATAAAAGGGATATGTAGTATTTGTATAGGGCGCTATTATCCCTTTTTACATTAAGTTTGTTCCCATTATGGATAAGACAGCTTTACTAAAACATAAGAATGAGCAGGCCTTGAAGGGCGGGGGACAAAGCCGTATAGAAGCGCAGCATAAGAAAGGAAAACTGACCGCGCGCGAGCGGTTGCAGTTATTATTGGATGAAGGCTCTTTCGAAGAGATAGGGAAGTTCGTTACGCACCGCAGCCGCGATTTTGGTATGGAGAAAGAAGTGTACCCGGGCGATGGCGTTGTAACAGGATACGGCACTATTAACGGGCGGCTCACTTATGTTTATTCGCAGGACTTCACTGTATTTGGCGGCAGCCTGTCTGAAACACATGCCGAGAAGATAGTAAAGATAATGGACCTGGCCATGCAAAACGGCGCTCCGGTAATAGGCCTTAACGACAGCGGCGGCGCAAGGATACAGGAAGGCGTTGTTTCCCTCGGTGGTTATGCCGACATTTTTTACCGCAATGTAAGAGCCTCCGGCGTAGTGCCGCAAATATCGGCTATCATGGGGCCGTGTGCGGGTGGTGCGGTTTACTCTCCCGCTATTACTGATTTTATACTCATGGTGAACCAGACTTCTTATATGTTTGTAACCGGGCCTAATGTAGTGAAAACGGTAACGCACGAAAATGTAACGAGTGAAGAACTGGGCGGGGCGCATACACACGCTTCAAAATCGGGAGTGACCCATTTTGCCTGCGCTAATGAAGTGGAGTGTATAGAAAATATAAAAAAATTGCTGGCATACATGCCGCAAAACTGTGAAGAAGACGCGCCTGTTTACGCCTACGAAGCCGTGGATGAAAACCGCCCGCAGCTAAATAATATTATACCCGCAAACCCCAACCAGCCTTATGATATAAAGGAAGTGATAGAAGAACTTGCAGACGTTGGTTCCTTCCTGGAAGTGCATAAAGAATACGCAGAGAATATTGTGGTCGGCTTTGCACGCATGGGTGGCCGCAGCATTGGTATTGTAGCCAACCAGCCTGCCTATCTTGCCGGGGTACTCGACATTAATTCCAGCAAGAAAGGAGCGCGTTTTGTACGCTTCTGCGACGCCTTCAATATCCCGCTTTTAGTGATCGTGGATGTGCCGGGGTTTTTGCCAGGTACCGACCAGGAATGGAACGGCATTATTATAAACGGGGCAAAGTTATTGTATGCGTTGAGCGAGGCCACAGTGCCAAAGGTAACCATCATCACCCGCAAAGCATATGGCGGCGCGTATGATGTGATGAACTCCAAGCATATAGGCGCAGACCTTAACTACGCCTGGCCTACCGCCGAGATAGCCGTAATGGGCGCAAAAGGCGCAGCGGAAATTATCTTCAAAAAAGAAATTTCGGAAGCCAAAGACCATGCAGCCAAACTGAAAGAAAAAGAAACGGAATATCTGGAGAAGTTTGCCAATCCCTATGGCGCTGCCGCAAGGGGCTTTATTGACGAGGTAATAATGCCGGAAGAAACCCGAACTAAACTGATAAAAGGCTTTAAAATGCTGGAAAACAAAGTGGCAACTATGCCTAAAAGAAAGCATGGGAATATACCTCTGTAAAGTTGTAAGTCGTAAGTGAAAAGTCTGCGAGGCGTAAGTAATAAGTCAAAGGGTAACTTGAATCTTTGCGTCCTTTGCGAAATGTCTTTGCGTCCTTTGCGTGAAACTTATTTTACAGCTTATGCAGCTATAGTTAAAGACATGATGAGCACATAAAGACAAAGTAAAATGATAAAGGTTTTCATAACAGCCGGTTTTAAAAGTTAAATCATCTGGTTTCAAAATTTAATCACTCTTGTTCAATGTAACGCAAATTCTATGCCATTTTGTATTTTCGTTTACATATATTTCTAACTATTTATGACCCCTATAGTACAACTCGCGTCACTGCGAGGAACGAAGCAGCCTCACGAAATAAGTTAGGTAACGCCGGGAATTGAATTATAAAAGCCGGAAGCATGATCGAAGTGTTTACTATTTTTGCTGCGTGAAACCAATCACTCGTTTTGTTGACCTGTTTTTATTTACCAGTTTATTCACAGCCTGCTGCGCTACGGGTTTGTGTATGGCTACAGAGCGGTTTGTTACGGGTTTGGTGCCGGGTATAGCAAGCTATTTTCATTTGCTCGTATTTGGCAGTACCTTGTTGGTTTATAACACGCCCCGTATCATCTCAAAACCTATTACTAAACCGGCCAGGGTACAGCAATACCGCCGATGGCATTTTTTCTTTTTCATTGCCGGCGCTCTGTTAACAGGGATTGGATTATCGCATATGCCGTGGCAAATGATGGTGGTAAGCAGTGCGCTCGGGGTATTTGCATTCGCCTATTTTTTACCGGTGCTGCCATTTAAAAACAAGAAGCGGCTACGCGATTTTGGCTGGCTCAAAATTACCGTGCTTGCAAGCGTATGGACCACAGCTACCTCCGTGCTGCCAATACTGTACCTGCAAAAAAATATAGGAGATTATCCATTCGAGATATTGCTGCGGTTCGTATTCATCTTCACACTGTGTATAGTTTTCGACATACGCGATATGCGGAAAGACCTGCAAAACAATATACATACCCTGCCGCATACAGTAGGCGTCGCCAACAGCTACCACCTCATCAATTTTACCCTTACGCTTTTTGCGCTGCTAAGCATAGTGCAGTATATACGCTACCCACACCCCGGAAAGCTGGTTGGCGCCATGCTCACTGCGCTCATAACCTGGCTTGTGGTACGCTACCTGCGCAGGCGCCCCTCCGACCGCGCATACCTCGGCATGGCAGATGGCGTGATGCTGGTTTATGCTTTGCTGGTGCTGTATTGAAAATAAAAGATTTATTATTGCTCGAATTTATTTTCCTCAAAATCGAAGCCATCCATTTTGTATCTCCTGTAATTCTCGTAAGCTGTTGGATTGCCATATGGCCCCTGGTATGTTGCGCTGCCAAATGCTATTATTGGAAAGTAAATAAAACCAAAGAAGAATAATCCGGCAGTAAAACCATCATCCTTTCCAAAACTTTTGGAAAACATATTTAAAGCCCAGATTATAAATATATAGTTAACAAGAGGAATACACATCAAAAAAAGCCACCACCAGGGTTTACCAACTATTTTTAAAAAGATAATAGCATTGATTACCGGAATAAGGCATAGCCAGCCTTTTTCGTTTGCTTTTTCAAATATTTTCCAGGTGGTAGCTATAAATAATAAACAGAATGAAATTAAAATTAGTATTGGGAACAACACCATACAACATTTCTTTAGTGCTACAATATAGCTAATATTTTATTGCACATAACAAAAAAGCCATCCTTTGCAGAATGGCTTTTATACTTTTTAAAATGGGTTATTGCTTCACCACCGGTATTACCTGGCGATTACCGTCTTTTTCTATTACCACACTATACATACCTGGCAGCCAATTGCCGGTATTGATGTTTGCTATTTGATTTGCATTACTAACCTCCATATTTTCATTGGCTACACTCCTGCCGCTAAGGTCAAATACCTCTACAGCATAGCTCCCTGTTTGTGCGTCATTCAGTTGCAGGTTCAGCATATTACTTACTGGGTTTGGGAAGGCATTGATACTGATATTGTTTACTATACCTGCTACAGAAGTTGGCCCTGCTGCTTCCTGTGCTAATACTACTGATGTGTTGTTAGATTGGTCTTGAGCATCTGCTGCACCATCTCCATTTACTGCATTCAGTGTGCAATAAAGAGTTATACTACTTACACCCGTGCTTGGGGCTGTCCATTGAAAGGACACATCATACACACCTGCGGAAGTTGCAGTTAATGGTGAAGAATGTTCAATGAAATTCAATCCTGTTCCAGAAATAGATTGAGATGCAACATTTGCAGGTAATGAACTTGCAACTCCGGCTTGTACTTGCGAAGCTCCTGTACCACTAACAGATGCAAATTCAAACCCAAAATTGGGATTGGACGAAGTATTAGTCCCATGTATCTTGATGGTATATACCTTGCCCGGTACGTAATGGGTAACAGATGTTGTACCGGAATCAACAGTTATTGTTACGGTAGTAGCTGAAGATGTACCACCATGGCAACCGGTAGAAAGATCGCCACACGTGGTTGAAGATGCCTGCGCACCTGTGCGATTTAACGGAGGAGAACCAGCCGCCGGGCCCTCGGTATAACTCGAAAATGTCAAACAAGCAATTCCAATAACTGCTGTAAATAGTAAAATTTTTTTCTTCATGGTTATATTTTTTGTGGTTTGTATTCTTAAAATCAAATGTAGGTACTTCTGTTATTGCAGCAAAAAATATGCCAAACAAATTATTATACAATTGCAATTTCTTAATGTTAAATAACTTCGCCGCAGCTACTCTCGTCTTTGCGAGCCGGAAACATACGCTGATAGGTATTGAAAATGCTGAACGGCGAAGCAACCTCACGGAATCCATATTTTGCATTTCGTGAGGTTGCTTCGCCGCCTCAACAACATATCAGAAATTCATCAAGATCAACTTTTACGGCTCGCAAGGACGAACTTTAATCTTTTTACTGAACTTTTTTGCTTCTTTTCAACAAATATTTTACGCCCTCAGTAGTTACATCTTCACCGCAAGTTGAAACAAATAGGCCAAAGCAAAAAAATAACGTTGCCCGCTCGCGCAAACAAAACCGATGAAACGGGAAAAAATTAGGATGAAGCGTTGGTAGGTGTCCCACACCTTTTTCTGGTGTGGGTTCACCTGTGAAGGGGAAGGATTATCTTTGCGTTTTATGGGACATAAAAAACTGATCCGTTTCCAGGCTATTGATACCTACGGCAATGTGCTGCAATACCCGGAGAACATGAAGGGCGCCTGGTACACCTTTTTCAAAAACGATAACCCCGTCACTTTAGAGCTTGCCTGCGGCAAGGGCGAATACAGCGTGGGCCTCGGCAGGCAAAACAAAGACCGCAATTACATAGGCGTGGATATAAAGGGCAACCGCATATACACAGGCGCAAAGGCCGCGCTTACCGAGGGCTTGCATAATGTGGGTTTCCTGCGCATTCATATAGGACAGATAACCGATTATTTTGCACCAGGCGAAGTGGAGGAAATATGGATCATATTCCCCGACCCGTTTCTGAAGAAAGCGAAGAAGAGGCTCACACATCCCCGCTTCCTGCATTTATACCAGCAGCTATTAAAGCCGGGCGGGCGCATCAACCTCAAAACCGACTCTAAAGAACTCTATGATTTTACCCTTGAAACCATAGCGGAGCAAGGCTGTATAACACACGAAAACATTGCCGACGTCTATGGGCAAGGCAAGGCTACCGGCCCATTGGCCATACAAACTTTTTACGAAACAAGGCACCTCGCCGAAGGCCGTACAATTTATTTTGTTTCCTTTTCATTACCCGCCGAACCGATAATTTTGACGGGAAGATTTAATCGGGAGTCTAAAGTCTGAAGTAGTTAGTCTAAAGTATATTACTTTGTCAGAGGTGTATTCGACTAAAGAGATTTCACGAACTTTAGACTTTCTACTAAAGACTTTAGAATGATTATTAAAGACTACGCTAATTACTAAAAACATTTCACGAACTTTAGACTAACTACTTTAGACTTCAGACTGATTTTGAAAGAAGGCAAAGACTACTACATTTCGGCAGACGGGCTGCTTGTTTTTACCGCATCATACCTTGCGGAGCGGGGATATTGCTGTGGCAACGGCTGCATGAACTGCCCATACAATTTTGAGCAAGTGCCGGAGCCAACACGTACCCGGCTGTTACAAAAACGCGAAAGCGATGCAAAAAGAAAAGAAGGATAAAGAAAGTATTTATTACGCTATTTACGATGTGGTACGCGCTGTTCCCAAAGGGCGCGTCACCAGTTATGGCGCGGTTGCAGCGGCTGTCGGCGCGGCATCGGGCGCGCGTGTAGTGGGCTATGCCATGAACCTTAGCTTTGGCGTTAGGCCAAAAGTGCCCGCTCACCGCGTGGTGAACCGGAACGGCCTGCTTACCGGCAAACATCATTTTTCGCCGCCCGAAAAAATGCAGCAGCTATTGGAAAAAGAAGGAGTAAAAGTGGAAGATGATAAAATTGTAGCTTTTGATACTTTGTTTTGGGACCCTATGAAGGAACTGATGATGTGAAAAATCAAGTTAAATTCCGGTTAACTGCTCAAAAAGCACAGACTTGGAACGATCTTTGTAAACTAAATAATTCAATCTGCGGTTAGCCGCTTTCATTATATATGTGCTTCATTCAGCCTGGTAAAAGTTCCCTGTCATCAATTACCTTATTACTGTTAGCAGTTTATTTTTTTTCTTCCTGCCATTCACGTCACGCAAAGCCAAGCCCATCCGGTTTTACGGACGATGCGTTTATAAACCAGTTGCAGGGCATGTTAAAACCGATAGACACTGCCAATAAAAAGAAACTTATTTCCATCAGCGATAATGTGCGCTATACTTATGAGTCGGACGATTACCAGCCTATATGGATCAAAGAGAACTATCTGCCAACCGAAGCCGCCGCAAAACTCGTAGCCGAACTGGAAGATATGCGCTGGGATGGCATAGACCCGGAACGTTACCATTTGGCCGCTATTAAAAAACTGAAAGCAAAGCTCAATACCACTAAAGTGAATACGGTGCAGGATGCTATTGCCTTTGATACCGCACTCACCCACAGTTACCTTGCCGCATCAAAAGACCTGCTGATCGGGGAGATATTACCTAAAACAGCAGATTCGCTCTGGTATCATGTAAATGACACTACCTGGAACGCCCCGCTGCAATTAGTGAATGCCAGGGGTATCTACCCATCTTTAGATGATTACCGAAGCCTGGTACCCACCTATGCCTTGCTGCGCGATGAATACAAAAGATACACCGAACTCGGAAATGATACGGCGCTAAACCAGGCAATAGCGCTGATACCGCATATTAAACCCCCGGCAGGAGATGCGCTGGAAACTATCAACACCATAATCCATACCGAACTGCCCTGGGTGGAAACAGCGCCCAATGATTCCATAAGCGAAGAGAAGCAATTGGTAACCGCCTATCAAACTTATACTGGTATTCCGGTTACTGGCAGGTTCGACAGCATTACCCTTGCGCACCTTGCCACGCCGCCACAGGCGCTGCTGAAAAAAATAAGCGCCAACATGGAGCGGGTTCGCTGGATGCAACAGCAATTCGGGGACCTCTACCTTGTTGTTGACGTACCGCTCATGGAATTATTCCTGCGCAAAGATGGCGTCAATGTATTGCATATGCGGGTGGTGGTAGGCAAGCCGGAACGACAGACCCCTTCCTTATTTGCAACTATGGCAAATGTGGTGATAAACCCACCCTGGGGGGTGCCGCCCACTATACTGAAAAATGATGTGCTGCCCGGCCTGGAGAAAAGCGGTAAAAGCTATATGACCAAGAAGGGGCTGAAAGCATACGACCGGGAAGGAAACATTGTGAAAGTATCCACCATCAATGCCGGTAACTATAAGCGATATACTTACAAACAAGACCCCGGTGATGATAATGCGCTTGGGTATGTGAAATTCAACCTGCCCAATCCCTGGGACATCTACCTGCACGATACCCCGCACCGTACCGACTTCGGCAAGCGCTACCGGGCGTTGAGTTCGGGCTGTATCCGGCTGCAACGCCCGCTGGATATGGCAGTATATATACTTTCGGAAATAGAAAAAAGAAAAAACTTTACTCCCGGCCTCCTGGATTCTATGATAGAAACACATAAAACAAAATGGGAACTGCTGAAAACAAAGATACCTGTGCATATAACCTACCTCACCGCCTTCGATGATACCACCGGCAAGCACATCAGGTTCACTTCAGATATTTACAACCGGGATGACAAGCTGATCTCTTTAATGAACTAAACGCTACTTTTCAGATGTTATCCTTACCTTTGCCAAATGAAAGCATCTGAAATAAATACGACTCTTATTGATGGCTACCTGCGTTTATTAGATAATTTAAGTTCAGGAAATAAGCTTGATCTTATCTCTAAACTTTCATTGTCTATAAAATCAGAAAAAAAAGACAAAAAAAAATCTTTTAAGAAATCTTTTGGGGCATTTGATTCTTCCAAAAGTGCAGACGAGATCATAAACGAAATCCGCAATAGCAGAACATTTAACCGGCAAATTGAATCATTTTGAAAAAATATCTTCTTGATACCAACATTTGCATTTTCTACATAAAAGGACAGTATGAGCTTGATAGGAAAATAGATGAAGTTGATTCGGAAAATTGCCACATTTCTGAAATGACACTTGCTGAACTGAAATTCGGGGTAGAAAACAGCGAAAAGAAAGAGAAAAATCAAAAAGCATTGGATGATTTCTTGACAGGAGTAACAGTTATTCCAATTTTTCATGCAATTGATCTGTACGCAAAAGAAAAAGCAAGATTAAGAAAGTCAGGATTAACAATAGATGACTTTGACCTTTTAATAGGTGTAACTGCTGTTACCAATAACTTGGTAATGGTGACAAATAATACCGGGCATTTCCAAAGAATTAAAGGAATTGAATTAGAGGATTGGACAATCCAATAGTTTGTTGGGGACATATTTATTGTTGCACCATCGGCATAATTCTCATACTCTCTGTCATTTATTGTATCACCCACACTTTAGGTTTTGAAAGAGCCTGTTGGGGCATGTCTGCATATACATCGCCCTGTGGCAGGTTGGTAACTTTCTTATTCAGCCAATAGGCCGTTCCGAGATACCGGGTATCGGGATAGTAAATAAACAGGCAGGTGTTGTCTTTTATGGTATTGATAATGGGCAATGACAAACTTGCCGGTACCGCAGGGCAACCCCAGCTTCTGCCCAGCTTCTGGTTCTCACAAATAAACTTCCGGCATACATAGTCTGCGCCATGCACCACTATACCACGGTCATACGCGGCGTCGTTATAGCCTTCATCCATACCGGCCAGGCGCAGCGATGTGCCATGCTCACCATCATAGGTATCGCCGGTAACATAAAAGCCGAGGCTGCTTTGGTGCGAATTAAAATTATTGGAAAAAGATTCGGCATACTCTTCGCCCGATCCCTGGCCGTGCGCCACATAAGTATTGAACAATACCTTCTTTGCATGAAGGTCTATTATCCACAGCCTGTTTTGGGTGGATGGCAGGCTGAAATCGCAAACGGAGATTATTTCTTTACCGCTATTCAGTTTGCCCGCATTGAGCAGGTTAAGGTAGCCGCGGTAGGCTTTATCAAAAACATCATAAGCCAGCCTGTCGCAATGGCTGAAATCTATTTGTTTATAAATACCGGAGATATGCTGCTCCACCAAAGTCTCATCACACAAAGTTGTTCCTTCATCAGCCTTTACCGATTTATAAGAACCGGCTGCAACTATAAGATACGCACACAGGCACACGATCACTTTCTTCATTACCTTATTTTGGTTTTCCGTTAATAATATTGATTGTTGCGAAGATACGACGTGGTAATGATTAACAGCATAGGATAACTGGTTTAACCGTAATTTAACGATGCGCTGACAAAGTGGGAAAAGCAAATAATTTACCTTGTATTACCAAACGATATATGATCTTGTTTTTGGCTGGTTTTTGAATTTGATTACTTTAGTGCCATGTTTAGGAAAAAAGGGGTTGTTGCCTTACTTATCCTGGTAATGAGTTTCAGCGTGGCGAGCGGGCAGCCGGATGAATTTTGCAATGCCATAAGTACCATTATGAGAGACGCCCCCAATAAATTCAGGAATATCAGGGGTAACGTTACAAACGCAGGCCAGAATGCCACTTCCTGGTCTTGCGGAATAAAAGTGCCGGGTACCATAAACTCCCGTTTTGTGGCTTCGTTGGGTTTGTTTTATGAAGGAGCATTTTACCAGTCGGCAAATAAAGATGGGCTAAAGGCAGTTTATGAAAGGTATAAAAAACTATTGACGGATTGTTTATCGCCGCAGGGTTATTCATTATCATTGCAGGATAATTTTTTTGAGGGGGTAAGCGAGTACAAAAAAGTGGTACTGATGCCCGAAATTAAAGAGGGTACCAATACTAAGAATGGCCCGCCGCATGTAACAATGGAAGTTACTTACAGCAAGCAGGTGGGATTTTATACAGTTGTTGTTTATATTTTTGAGCATTAAATTTTACCGATATGCAGGAGTCATTTGAAAATGAAGAGGAGGAACAGGAACACCTCAGGATGGAAAACGAGATAAAGAAAATAAAACTTTCCTTAGAGCATGGCATGGACCTTTCCAAGTCGTTCTCCGACCCCGACCTGCCACCCGAAGTGGAGGGTGAATTTCTTGATTACATCAAGCAATGGGAAGAGCAATTTGCTTTGCAGAAAAAAATTGTGATCTACGACCTGCTCGAAAAGCCGGCATACATACCTGTGGCAGATCTGGGGGAAGCGCAGATAAAACCGGAACTGGAACGGGTAATGGAAATGCTGAATAAGCACTCCATAGCCGTTGATACCTTGTGCGATGTGGAAGACCGCGAACTCTACCGCTTTATTACCGAGGAATTATTTAAGGAAGAAATGGACGACATAAGAATTGATGGAATGATCCATTGCTTTACTTATGAAGAGTTTCACCCCAACCATGAATACGATATTAAAAACCGGTGCGAAGAAATATTAGACCACCTGTTCGACAATGAGCGCGACAGCAACCTGGTTCCCTGGGGCCTTGCCAACAATGTGGTTATTGGCGATAACACCCTCACAAAAGAAGCGCTGAATGAAAAGATCTGCAATTTCCGCGACTCGTTCAGTTCCTTCACCAAAAACGAAACGGAGGTAGTATCGGTAACCCTGAATGAAGATAACAGCAAGGGGGAAGCCATATTCCATATTGACTATACAGGCTGCATAGATGGCAGCGTGGAAACCATGCAGTTCAATACCCGGTGCACTTTTTACCTGCAATGCGAACATGAATGGTGGGTGATCTATAAGTTGTCGCTGCCGGGAATACTGGAATGATATGTCCCAGCTGGCGTCTCCGTACTGGTCGAAGCGTCTGCCAATGACACACTCCGTAGGTTTGCACAAGTTATTTTTAACAACTCCTAAAACCGCATAGTCAGCCCGATAAGATTCGGAGCAAAAGATAAGTAGTATTCCGGCCTGATCGTTCTGAACGTGGTTTTGTTGTTCCTCATTAGGTCATCATTATACTTTCGTACCGCTTTTCTTTCTAAGTGATTGCCGGATATTGTTATTGGAAAAGCTATTGCAAGACACGCCACGCTCGCAATAATAAAACCCGGTTGTATTTTGCCGCCGGAGGTTGCATTGCCTAATGTTACTCCTAAAAACCCGCCGCCAGCTCCGGCTAAAACCAATCCTATATAATAGTCGGCTTTTGCTTTGCGCAGCAGCTTGGTTGCATCCTGGTCCGGGCGAAGTATCTTAGACACTTTCTCTATGCTCAGTTCTTTGCCGTTTTTATAAAAGTGATAATCACTTCCCTTTTTATTAAACCGGATAGTATCTGCCGTGTTCTGTGCAAAAACAGGAGTGCATAACAGGATAGGCACAATGAAGACAAGGAGATGCCGCATAGTATAATGTGATGGTTAGTGTGAAAAACGAAAATAAGAAAAAATTATTGTTCATTCCAATAGTTCATCGTTCCATAACTTTGCAGGCAGGATTTTTATCACAGTTTTTAAAAATGAGGTAGCGTGAAGAACATTTATCTTTTTGTGTGTATGGCCTTTTGTCTTTTTTCATGTAAAAAGGACAGTAATACCAGTCCTGAAACCTTACCAAATAGCTATAGCAACCAAACGCTTGGCGCATCGGCTAATGATATGCTCAGCGCGGCAAAATATACAGCCCTTGATATACAGGTACAATACATGCCCGGTTACCAGCTTGATGCCGCCACTATTTCCAATGTAGTAACCTATCTCAACACAGTTTGCAATAAGCCCGGGGGCATTACCATATCCCAAACCCAGATAGCTGCCAATAGTGATACGCTTAATGTTGACGAAGTAGCCATTATTGAAGCCCAAAACCGCACTGCCTATACCAATGGCGCTACATTGGCTGTTTATGTATTGGTTACAGGTGGTTACGATACTTCTTTAACCGTACTCGGCTTTGCTTACCGCAATACTTCCATATGCCTGTTTGGGAAAGATATTTTCAGTAATTCCGGCGGCATTGGCGAGGTGTCAAGAGTGAGCCTTGAATCAAGTGTGCTGGAGCATGAGTTTGGCCATATTATGGGACTTGTAAACATAACTACGCCCATGGTAGTTCCCCACCAGGATGTGGCGCATGGCTATCATTGCAATAATCCCGCCTGCCTCATGTACTACGCTATCGAAACACATGACGGGCTTGGCATGTATGGCAATACCATTCCTGTTTTAGATAGTAATTGCCGCAATGATCTCCACGCAAATGGCGGGAAATAGCGGTCTCATTTAAGATTCAACCCGATAGTGAACCCTGCGCATGGCTTCCCTTCATAGATCCACTCAGTATGGTATTGGTCCAGCAGGTGGTCTGTGCCAATCGAAATGCCAATGGTCAGGTTTTCAATAGCCATATTTGCCGCTATCCCTGTTATCAGTATCATGCCTTCGTATTGCAGCGTTGTGTTTGGATTATTAAGCGACCATTGGTCTATAGAGGTGTTGCCAATGCCCAGGTACAAACCTGCGCTGTATCCCATATGCTTTACATTTTGTTTATACCGGTTAAGCGGCGTCCGCTTATAATTTAAGCGGTATGCGTCAATTCGGTAACCTGCGAAAAGTGCGCCGTTAAAATTAGTGGTGAGCTGGTTGGGCAGGTCGCCGGCAGGCGGCCTGTATTTCAGCGGGATGGTCATTACATCAGCGTCAAAAGAAGGTTTGTAAAAGGTACGTGTACTAATATTGTCTTTCAGCTTTTTCTCAAGCGTATAATAATTTTGCCTCTTCTTTATGAGAATAGCCGTAGAATCTTTAAACTCCAAAACCGGGAATACCGCTATAGTATCGTCATCTATTTTCAGCACATACACTTCGTTTTTCGAGAACCTTTTGGTTTGGTATATGCCATCATTAAAGGCGTATTTGGAACTTTGGTGCATGATGAGGCAACTGCTGAAAAACACAGTAAAAATTGTTATTCCCGATAACGTGGTAAGTATCCTGAAGCCCATTATGTATTATAATATAAAAACAATGCCAACTATAAAATGTAATCTTTCATATCTTCTTGCTATTTTTGTCATTGTTCCCAAATAATTTATTAAAAAATAATGGCGCAAGAGAAATTAATTACCATGGATGAGTTCACCATCCAGGAAACAAGAAAGTTCCCGCAGGCTACGGGTGAGTTGTCTTCCTTGCTCAGGGATATTGGCCTGGCCGGGAAGATAGTAAACAAGCAGGTGCGCAAAGCCGGCCTGGTGGACATTCTGGGCAAGCATGGCGCCACCAACATACAGGGCGAAGAACAGATGAAGCTGGATATTTATGCCAATGAAACACTGATACAGATATTAAAGGGCAGCACCGACTGCGCCGGTATTGCCTCGGAAGAAAATGATAACCACGTTTCTTACGAAGATACTTTCTCGGCAAACTCAAAATATGTAGTCCTCTTCGATCCGCTTGATGGGTCTTCCAATATTGACGTTAATGCGCCTATAGGCACTATTTTCGCTATTTACCGCAGGGTAAGCGAACTGGGCAAGCCCTGCACCGAGGCCGATTTTTTGCAGCCGGGCAACCGCCTAATGGCAGCCGGGTATGTAATATACGGTTCCAGCACCATGATGGTATATGCCACCAAACTCAGCGTTAACGGCTTTACCCTCGAGCCTTCCATTGGCGAGTTCTGCCTGTCGCACCCCAATATTAAAGTACCCGAGAACGGGAAAATATATTCTATAAACCAGGGCAACAGTATAAAATACAGTGATGGCATGAAGGCATATCTTAACTACTGCATGGAAAGCAATAAGGAAGAGGGCAGGCCCTATTCGCACCGCTACATAGGCTCTATGGTTGCCGATATGCACCGTACCCTCATAAAAGGCGGCATCTTCATTTATCCAGCCGATAAAAGTTCCCCCAATGGCAAGCTGCGCCTGCAATACGAATGTAACCCTATGGCGTTTATTGTAGAAGCCGCAGGTGGCAAAGCCATGTGCTGCACCCGCAATATACTGGATATAGTACCCACCGAGCTGCACCAGCGCACACCCATATTCATAGGCTCCAAAAACATGGTAAATAAAGCCCTGGAGTTTGTGAAGGAGATGGAAACGGTAGGGTAAAATCAAGTGGGTATTATATAATCCCCAACTGCTCCAATGCAACCCTTGCGGCTACTTGCCCGGCCTCTTTTTTATTGAAGCCGGTGCCTTTGGCTACGAGTTCGCCATCAAGCATTATGCCTACGGTAAAGAGCTTGCGGGTGCCTTCTGTTTTTTCATCTATGGTATCGAAAGTAAGGACGCGGTTACTGCGTTGCACCCAGCTAAGGAGTTGGTTTTTGTAGTTGGTGTCGGTGCTTTCCATTGTATCCAGGTCTATGTAAGCGCGGATGATCTGGTTCAGAATAAAGGTACGGGTTTTAATAAATCCCTGGTCTAAGTACACTGCGCCTATAAGCGCCTCCAGCGCATTGCCGAAGATGTGGCTGCGGCTAAGGCCCCGGTCTTGCTGGTTGTACTGCACCATCTTGTTCAGGCCCATGCGCAGGGCTACATTGTTCATGGTTTCGCGCCGCACTATACGCGAGCGCAATTCGGTAAGATAGCCTTCCGGCTGGTAGGGGTATTTTTTAAACAGGTATTCCGCCACTATCGCGCCCAGTATGGCGTCGCCCAGGAACTCCAGGCGTTCGTTGCTGTCGGTAGCCTCTTCCGGCTTAGACCGGTGCATAAATGCAAGCTGGTAATAGGCTACATGCTTTGGCGTAAAGCCCAAAAGATGTTCCAGTTGCAGCAATAGCTGCCGTTCTTCGGGGAGAGACTTCTTTAAGATGCGATTTAAGAGACGCCGCAAAACTAATCGGATGGTTTTTTGAAAATAACAGACGCATTATGGCCACCAAAACCAAAGGTATTACTTAATGCGGCATTTACCACGCGCTTGTGCGACTTATGAAAAGTAAAGTTGAGGCGCGGGTCGAATGCCGGATCATCAGTAAAATGATTGATCGTTGGCGGTATGGTATCATGTACAGTAGCAAGGATGCTCGCTATGGCTTCAATAGCCCCGGCAGCGCCCAGCAGGTGGCCGGTCATTGATTTGGTAGCGCTGATATTGACATTGTATGCGTGTTCACCAAATACCCGCTGTATCGCAGTTATCTCGCTTATGTCGCCCAGCGGCGTAGAGGTGCCGTGAACGTTGATGTAATCAATATCTTCCGGTTTCATGCCTGCGTCATCAAGGGCGTTTATCATTACATTGTATGCGCCCAGGCCTTGCGGATGTGGGGCTGTAAGATGATAAGCGTCGGCGCTGAGGCCGCCGCCTGCAACTTCGGCAATGATGTGCGCGCCACGGCGCCTGGCATGTTCCAGTTCTTCCAGCACTATGGCTCCCGCGCCCTCGCCCAGTACAAATCCATCGCGGTTAAGGTCGAATGGGCGGCTGGCTGTTTTTGGGTCGTCATTTCGCTCCGAAAGGGCTTTCATAGCGTTAAATCCGCCTATTCCAGCTTCCGTTACCACCGCTTCCGATCCGCCGCAGATAAATGCGTCGGCCTTGCCGATACGGATGTAGTTGAAAGCGTCAATAATAGAATTGGTAGAAGAGGCGCACGCGCTTACCGTAGAGAAATTCGGCCCGCGGAAGCTGTACTTCATGGAGATATGCCCGGAAGCAATGTCCAGTATCAGCTTGGGAATGAAGAAAGGGTTGAAACGGGGCGTGCCATCGCCGGCATTGTAGTTTTTCATTTCTTCAATGAACGTGATCATACCGCCAATGCCGGAACCCCATATAACCCCGACGCGGTCGTGGTTAATGCCTTCTTCCGTAAGCCTTGCGGCACGCACCGCCTCATCGGCGGCTACGAGCGCGATCTGGGAGAACCGGTCGAGCTTGCGGGCTTCTTTACGGTCAAAGTAGTCTTCGGGATTGAAGTTTTTGAGTTCGCAGGCAAATTTCGTTTTGAACTTGGTAACATCAAATTGCTTGATGATGCCCGCGCCCGAAACGCCATTAACCAATCCATCCCAATATGCGGGAATGCCATTGCCTAATGGCGTCACGGCGCCAATGCCCGTAACGACAACTCGTTTAAACGCTAAGTTCATCGAACGATTTTCCAGTTACTGTGGTGTTTAGTAAATTACTTTACGTGTTCTTCCAGGTAAGCAATAGCCTGGCCAACGGTAGTGATGGTTTCAGCTTGTTCATCAGGAATTGAGATATTGAATTCTTTTTCGAATTCCATAATCAGTTCTACGGTGTCTAACGAGTCAGCGCCGAGGTCGTTGGTAAAACTTGCCTCCGGGGTAACTTCCGATTCGTCAACACCTAATTTGTCCACGATAATTTTCTTAACGCGATTTGCAATTTCAGACATAGATAATGCGTTTAATTTTGTGCAAAAATATACTTTTTAGGGTAATGGTAAAGGAATATTTTATTTAGAGGCTTCTTTTTATTGCCAGCCCTTGAAATACGCCTGTTATAAAACAAAAAATTATTCATTTTGACCTAAATATCGGGGTTATTTCTTCCTGTAAAGCCCTTTATGCTTTTTTCTTGCCGTTTTATGCACCCCTTCGCCGGCAGTTGGCGCGGGGCCGAATTGTTCCGGTAAAGTCACTTTTGTTACCGGGTGGCCGAGTAGTTTTTCTATGCGCTCAAATTTATGCTGTTCCTTCACACTGATGAAGGTATAGGCTGTTCCCTTATTCGCAGCCCTTGCCGTGCGCCCTATGCGGTGTATATAGTCTTCCCCGTCGTGGGGTACATCGTAATTGATAACGAGGTCTATGTCTTCAATATCAATACCCCGGCTCAATATGTCTGTAGCTACCAGTATTTTCAGTTTTTTACTTTTAAAATCAAGCAATACCTGTTCTCTTTTTTCCTGTTCCAGGTCCGATTGTATCTGGTCGGCAGAAAACCTGAATCTTCTCAATTCATCGCAAAGCTGTTTTACGTTCAACTTGCTGGAGCAAAACACCAGAACGCTCCCAAACTCTTTCTGCTGCAAAATATACTTCACCAAAGGTATCTTCTGCGCGTCATAAACTAAGAAGGCTTCCTGCACTATCTGTTCCGGCGGCTTTGATATGGCAATATTTACTTCCACTGGCTTATGCAGCATGGTATTTGCAAGTTTGCGTATTGCCGGTGGCATGGTAGCCGAAAACAGCAGGTTCTGCCTGTGCTTGGGCATGTAAGACAGTATTTTGATGATGTCGTCAAGGAAGCCCATGTCCAGCATACGGTCGGCCTCATCCAGAATTAAGTAATGCAGCCCGTCCAGCTTCACATACCCCATATTGAGGTGGGAGATCATGCGGCCCGGCGTGCAGATAACTATATCCACTCCCGATGTAAGCGCTTTCTTTTCATTTGCAAACAGCGCGCCGCCGGTACCCCCATAGACAGAGATAAAACTTACCGGAGTGAAATAAGAAATACCCTCTAAGGTTTGGGTTATTTGCACCGCCAGTTCGCGGGTAGGCACAATGATCATAGCATTGATCTTGTGCTTATCGTGTTGCCCGGTAAGTAAATTATGGATAACGGGCAACAAAAATGCAGCGGTCTTACCCGTACCCGTCTGCGCGGCGGCGATAATGTCTTTACCCGCAATGATGGCCGGTATTACCTGCTCTTGCACAGGCGTAGCGGTTACATACCCCATAGCGTCTATGCCATCCATCAGATCATCGTCAAAACCAAATTCATCGAAATTCAAATCAAGTGTATTTTCTATAAGTAATTGCGTAAAGATAATGTAAAGTAGCCAATGATGTATTTATGAGTGTTTGAGGTGTAGAACGAACCGTACTTTTTACTCAAATTGCCCCCGGCATTTAGGCCGGGGGTAAATAAAAAACTCGTTGGCTTTAGCCGAAAATACTCGTAAAGGATAGTGCTCACGTTGTATATTTTCGGCTAAAGCCAACCTATTATTTATCATTCCCCGACCTGAAGGCCGGGGCAAATAAAAATTGAATTTTGGGCTATAAAAATGCAGCCTGGCGAAGCGCTGCATAGTTTTATTAACCCCGGAACAATTATTTCCCTCCAAAAAGATAACCAATACTCACCATGAAATTATAGTTGTGATTGGAATAACTGTTCGCACCCTTTATTATATCCATCATACCGGCTTCCCCGCCTGCTTTGGCAAACAAGCCATCCGGCGACTGGCAACCAATAAATCCACCAAGGCCCCAATCGAATTTATTAATGTTGTTGACATTATATTGCGGGCTTGCCGGAATCACATCTGATCCATCACCTAAGCCCGGCGTCTGGAATTTATCTTTAGCGTTAACGAGATAGCCAATATAAGGCCCGGCGCCAACCATAAGGCGCGCGTTGCCCACTTGCCCAAACTCCCAGATCAGGTTCACAGGCAGCTGCAGATAATGAAGCAATAATTTTTCATTGGTAAAATAATCCAACTCATCCTGGAGCCTGTTGCCCATGCTGATATACCGGATACCCGGTTCAATGTTCAAATGATCCCCCAGCCTGAAATTCACCAGTAGCGCAGCATTTACATTACCCACCGGTATGTTTGGCGTCTGGTTATGGCTTAAAGAACTTTGGTTATAACCGATCTCCAAACCGGGATTTATATTTTCCGGCAAGTGAAACTTTCCCTTTGTGGGTTGCACTTTATCGGCTTGTTTATAAGCTGCCGGGGTATGGGCATAATAACTTTTAGGGGTTTCTATACCAATTCCGTTATTGTTACTGCTCACATTAAGTGCAATAGCGTTCTCGTCAACAGGAACTCTGTATTCATCAGCAACCGGAGAATAATGCCTGTGATGTTTTATCCGGCGGTAACGCTGGCTGTGGCTGATGTTTGCTACAGGCTCATTCACTGTATTATTATCAATAACCGGGGCTGTTGATGGGATATTATCATCATCGTTTGTTGTTACCACTCCGTCTTTAGCAGGCGTAGCCTGGGTTGCAACGTTATTATTTGTATTAAGGCTGCGGTATTTGTTCAGGTAAATGTCTGCGGTAATGATCGCCAGTAGAATTAATGCCGCGCTGATTAAGTAGATCCGTTTCATAAAAGTTGTTTTTAGTTGTTAGCAAAATTTTGTTAACGACAAAAAACAACCATGCCATCCAAAGCGGCCGCCCGGCGCGGGAAAAGGCATAATGAATCAGTGAAAAAAACAAATGAACACAGATAGCCGCCTGTAAACAGTTGTACTTTAGCGCAGGGTTGATGATGACCCAAAAACATGAGTGCAATACCGTTGCTCTTGCCATTGTATTTTCCTTAGCTTCCTTTTAACATTCTTTTTGGAAATTCCAAAACTCCTTACCTCTCGCAATCTAAAATGCGATGTTTTTGTTGAAAAGAAGTGATGAAGTTGAATTTCCTTGATAGTGCAATTCCCCCTTGAGCGTGGGTTGTGTGCGAGAACGAAGGGGGTTAGGGGGATGTAAAGGCTAAATTTATAGCAGTTTCAATTTGCGAACCAATTGCTTGAAACACCTGATTTTCTAATGATACGGGTAATAAGGAGTTCTGAATTCAGGCATCTGCATGAAAAATCATTTAGTATTCTATTTCACGCACTGTAACTGCTGCCGGTTCATCATTTTTATAGGTGGTTCTTTTGAGCCAGTTGCCCATGTTATCCGGTTTTTCGTAATCATACGTAGTGGTATATTTAAGGCCATGGTGCGAGTCATATTCTTTGGCTTCCGTCTCGTTGCCGTTTTCATCAAATTTTGAGTTGCATTTAAGGAACAGGCTCCCGAACTCATTATAGCTGTCTTTCACGATCCGGTTGCCCCTGCCATCATATTTTTCCATCACTTTCATAAATAAGATGCCGCCTGCATCATAGTTGTATTCCTCAATTTTGTTGCCTTTTTCATCATATTTGCAGGTGGTTTTCACATTCAGGGAGCCATCTGCTTTATACCTTATCTCTTCCACCAGCTTGCCGCTGTCGTTGTATTGGAAAGTGGTTTTGGATAATTTCTCCCCGGTGGGGGAATAGGTGTAAAACTCCACCTCATTCCCGCTATCGTTATACTTGCTTACCGACGTCAGCATCAAGCTGTCTCCAAGCGCATTGTATTCTTTCTCGGTAACCGACCTTACTTTTCCTTTTAATTTTTGCCGCGTAAGGTCGTTCTTAAACGGCGCAGGGTGGGCAAGCGGTTGTGCGTAGGATAGTATTGATAAGCTGATGAAAAACAGAGTAAAGCCGATAAATCTCATGCGCGTTCTTTGATTATGGTAAAACCAAAATTACAACAGCATTTCAAAACGAAAAATTAAAGTATAAAAAACAAACCCCGGGAGTACCGGGGCTTGTAACTATCGCATCTGAATATAAGGCTGTTAATTCAATACGGAGAACCTGAATACTTTACTTTCCCCATCCTGGGTAATTCGGAGGAAGTAAATACCGCCTGGCGGCTTTTCGAGGGTTATTGTTTTATTCAACTGGTTGTTTTGCGTAGCCGCATCACCACTATATATTACCTGGCCAAGCAGGTTGCAAACTTCAACAGAGACGTTACTGCTGCTTTGTAAACTTCCTTTTACTGTAAAACTGCCATTATTGGGATTGGGATATAATCCTACGCTTTCCAACGACGGGGAAATATTCGTCACCCCTACATTGGTTTGTATAGTCACCGTATTGCTGTAAACAGTGGTATCAGGCACGGCGCACTCCATATTGCTGGTGAGTACAAGGTCTATGCTTATACCGCTCGATATATTGGAATCCGTATAAGTGGCATTGGTAGCGCCGGGTATATTTACATGGTTCATCTGCCATTGATACGATGGGGCAATGCCGCCGTTATAAACCACAGCAGAGAAGGTAACATCTGTGCCGGTGGCTACATAAGGCCCGGTGTTAGCGGCAATATAAACGATTGGCGAATTTGTGATCACATCCATAGTTATCGTATTACTGTTGGCATGTACGGGTAAGGGGCATTGGATGCTGCTGGCAAGCACACAGTAAACCACCTCGCTATTGGTTAGCGATGGGGAAGCCCATGTGCTGGATACCGCGCCTACAACAGGTGTTGTTACTACCATCCATTGGTAGGTGGGTGATAAGCCGCCGTTAACCGGGGTAGCCACGAAGTTGACCAATGAGCCTGCGCATATGGTATCTCCCGGCCCGTTCATAGGGTCGCCGGGGCTTGAAGTGATCTTCAGTGCAGTTGTGGTAACCGAGTAAACAGGCACCAGTAATGTAGCTGGCAGCGACGGGCAACCGGCTAATGTATCCGTTAAAGTATAAGTACCGCTATTTCCAGTTGAGGATATGGGTATGGTTGGATTTTGCAGGGTGGACACAAAGCCGGATGGCCCGGTCCAATGATAAGTTACAGCAGCAGTAGTATCGCTCTTTGCAAACAGGTAAACCGCATTTCCGGCGCAGTTTACTGGGCCGCTTGAGCTATCTGCTGGCGTAGGAGGAATAACGCTGTTGACAACTACCGTTGTGGTAGCAACACCAGCCGCGCAGCCATTATGAACCGCAGTAACCGTATAGGTACCCGCATTGGCTGCCACAGCGCCCGGAATAGTGGGGTTCTGAACTGCGGATGTAAACCCGGCCGGCCCTGCCCATGTGTAGCTGGAAATACTTAACGTAGCGGTATCATGGAGATAGATGGTACTGCCAACACAGGTCGGGGTTTTGGCGGAAGCTGTTGAAGCGGTAATCCCTCCCGCAAGCACATTAATGTTTAAGTTGTCTGCAGGAGAAGTGAAAGCGGGGTCGCTCGATAATATCCTTATCCGGTAACCGGTACCTGAAGCTGCTGCAGGTACTATACAGCTAACAGAGCCGGTTGTTGTTCCGGCAGCAGAACCGATAACAGACGGTGCTGCAAAACTACCGGTAGCGTCAGACATTTGCACGGTAAAAACATTATCAGGCTGGAACGCTGACCCCGTGGAAAATACAGTATAAGCAACATTGAAAGTACCACCCGCGCATACTACAGTATCTATGTATGGCTGTGACAAGATCATAAATGTATCGGCATGGAATTGGGAAACAAAGGCATCGTAGGTGCCACCCGCATTTGCCGTCTGGTGGGTGCCTGCGGTGGCAATGCCATTTGCCCCGTATAATCCCGTACTGGTGGTGAAGCCGGCTATAGTTATCTGGTCGGTACCGGAGCAGGTAACGGCATTGGCATAGTCATAAAATACGCCGCCGAAATAAGAACCCCATAACTGCTGGCCGAAATTATTGAACTTGGCTGCAAATGCGTCATAATCGCCGCCTATGGCCGTTTGTATGCCGCTGCCCGCTGCGCTCGCTATGCCGCTGGTGCTGAATGTGCCACCGGCAACAACCACATTATTGAAAGGATCGAAACAAACGCCTTGCCCGTAATCAGGCTGCGTACCGCCATAGTATGTACTCCAGTTCACAATACCTGCGGGTGTGATATAAGTGATGAAGGCATCCTGCGAGCCGCCGCCATAAGCAGTCTGGAAAGCATTGGCAGTTGCAAGGCCCGTACCTGTGGCACTTGTAGTATTGCCGATAACAGCAATATTATTGTTAGCATCGCAGGCCACGCCATTGCCTTGTTCCGTGCCGGTACCGCCTATATATGTACCCCAATACCTTAACCCGGTAGAAGTATAGAACTTTGCCACAAACGCATCGCTGATACCGCTCAGAGAAGTATGGAATGCGCCAGCCGAAGCCATGCTGCCCACGCTGGTGGTCTGCCCGGTAATGATTACATAGCCCGATGCATCGCAGGCAATACCGGTTCCGGTTTCAAGCCCCGTGCCGCCATAGTAGGTACTCCACTGGAGCGCGCCTGTATTATCGAACTTGGAAAGAAAGGCGTCGTCTGTACCGCTCAGGGCTGGCTGGTAAGATCCCCCGGTGGCTATGAAGGTGTTGCTTTCGGTCTGCCCGGTGATATACACATAATTGCTTGCGTCGCAGGCTACCGCGTTTATATAATCGTTTTTAGCACCGCCAAAATAAGTGGACCATTGCAGAGCACCGGCGCTGTTTAGTTTAAGCAGGAAGCCATCAGTTTTTCCCCGGTTCATTGTTTGGTAAGCGCCTGGTGATGGATCTGCCATTGAGCCGGCAGTAGAACTTGTTTGTCCTGCCATATATATATTAGCTCCTGTACTCTCTATAGCAAGGCCATTTGCCATAGTGATTGAATCAACACCGTAATAAGAAGCCCATTGCAAAGCGCCGAGGCTATTAAATTTTGCTACGAAAGCAGCTGTTCCACCCACGAACCCCACCCCAAAAAATGCTCCGGCAGTTGCAATGCCCGATGCACTGGTGGTATAACCGCATATATAAATCTCGCCGATGGAACTTCCCACCACACTTGTGGCCACGTCTTCACCCGGCCCGCCATAGTAGGTACTCCAATTTAAATAGGGGTCAATAGTGAGCGATCCCTGGTAGCTGCCGGTTTCAAAACTGATAATGTTGTCCTTTAAAACAAACTTAGAAGCCACAGCCTTGCCTGTTGCAGTTTCAAAGGAAACAGGGCTTTTCTCCTGTATCGTTCCCATTGGCGTTTCTGCGTAAATGCCTCCATCGCTTGTCACATGGAGCGCTGTTGCCCCGCTGTATTGTAGCTGTATATCGTGGATATTACCGCCGGGGTGCACTATAAAGTCATACTCCACCTGGTTATCTTTTACATAAAGCACCCAGTCAATGTTGGGGTAAACATCTTTATAGACCACCTTATTCCATGCCTGCGCTGTCAGGCTGTTATCTCCATTCTTACCAAGATAATAAAGCTCGTAATAAGCCTGTTTATCTGCGGGTACAGCTTTAGCCGCCTGGTTTGCGCCAAGCAAGGTCACATCCATGCGGTAGGCGTTTATATCCTGTGCCGTACCAAGCTTGCCTGTAGCCTGCCTGAACTGGTAATGCAGTTGCGCATTACCCACAAAAAGGTTCATGCCCGGCGTGGAGAGCTTGTATTGAATATCATTCCGGGGATGGTTATCCTGGTCTGCCAACTGGCCTTTATTTTCTATAAAACAAAGCGGTTTACGCAGCCCTTCACTATTGATCGTTTCTTTCACATCCTTAGCCGAAAGCGATAAAGACAAAAGGCAACCTAACAGGATTGATGAACATTTTGTACCATTAAAATACATATGCTGATATTTATCGGTTATTTATACAGACTGCAAAGTAAGAATTATATCAGAATTTATGAAGTTTTTAAAATCATAGGGATTTTGGCGAAAAAATTGAGACCAAAATAGTATTTTTGTTATGGTCTTATCCGGCAAATCTATGTCCACACAAAACGCATTGTTTAAAGTAAGAAACCGCACGGTAGAAATTAAATGGGTGTCGCAATACTGCCGTTAAAGCCCAATACACTCAAAGAAACGATATAGAGATTAGCAGTATTTTTCAATCTTTACCTCATTAGCTATTCCCTCATTTTCCACATCCTTACAGGTTTGATAAAAGCATACAAAAAAAACAATCCTTTCGGCAATTTCACAAAATTGTAATCAAGGATAGACGGCTTGGCAATATGCCCAACATGGCTGAAGACCATCCTTATCTTATCAGCAAGACTGTCTTTCGATTTAAACTTTAATAGCAAATTATATCGCCAGGTACGGTCTGTCGGGAACAAATGCTTTGCTAATAATCTTTTAGTCCAGGCGGTTGTTATTAGCCTATTAAATGAAATACCGGGTTCCACGCCTAAGAGATCGGACGCCAGGCTAAAACCAATATCCAGTGTATTATTAAACCTGTATTTAGTACCGCTTTCCCGGATCACATCCCAATTCACAGCCCCGCTTTTTATCACTTGCGCCAGGTCTGTTATGTTCTTTAAAGACGTCCATTGTTCCCGGATACCGTGGTGGGACAACATGGCAATAAAATGCTTATCCGCAGAAAGTGTTTTTATTTCATTGCCGCTGAACATTTTGGTTTCCATGCCTTCAAATAAATACTCATTGGGTACAGGGCTGGAAGTTTCAAAAACAGGATCATTTAACGACGTATGGAACTCCGCAAGAAAATCACGCTGCCCGTTTGTGCAGTGAATAAATTTAAACTCCCGCGTATGCTGAAAATAAAACGCCTTGAATTTTTCGGTTACATGGAAAGTGGCAGTGTATCCCTGCGTTTCCATCAGTTTTGTGATAGCATCTATATTATCACCGCCCGGTTCAATAAGAAAATCAAGATCGGAAAATTCACGCAGGCTTACATCGTTATAAAATTGCAGCCCAAACAAACATCCTTTGTAGGGTACGGCTGTAATATTTGCTTCTTTAAATAAACTGCAAAGCCTTAATAGCTCCCTGTAATGTTCCAGGTTGTTCACGGCTATTTGTTTACAGTCAGCCTGCAATTTTGCGCTTATTGGTGTTCCTGTTTTTAACCCGGAAAAAACTTTGTTTACAATTGGCCGGATATGATGAGCGCAGATCATATTGTAAAACAAAGGCCAGTCAATTTTATTGCTGTTTAAAAAATCAGTCAGTACATCTTCTTTTGCTGTATTAAAATAAATCCGGCAGGCTATTATTATAGCTGCTATCTCCGGGGCGTTGTCTTTTTGCAGTTCCTCTACCGTATTCATAGTTTCTGCTTGTTGTACATTTCCCTGAAAATCCCATCCCTGTTCACCAGTTCATCAAAGCTGCCTTTTTCTGCAATAGCGCCATGCTTCATTACATAAATTGTATCGGCCAGTTTCAGGTTGTAAAGCCGGTGCGAAATGAGGATCACCATTTTGTTTTTAGCATATGCACGCAGGTTCTCAAATAGTTCATATTCCGCTATGGCGTCAATATGGCTGGTAGGCTCATCCAATACTATTAACTGCGCGTTTTTATAAAATATCCTTGCCAGCGCCAGCTTCTGCCACTGCCCGCCGCTCAACTGCTCTGCCCGCTGAAACGTGCGGCCAAGCCTTGTTTTATATTGTTCTGATAGCTGCAAAATGAACTCTTCCGCACCTGCTTTTTTCGCAGCGTCTTCAATAGCAGCCGTCCCTTTATCGCCATTTCCTGCAAGCGCAATATTCTCTTCAATGGTCAGAAAATACTTTTCAAAATCCTGGAATAGAAAAATGCTTTGCTTCCTGAAACTGCCATTGGCAATATCTCGGATATTAATGCCATCAATTTTTATACTGCCTGCCTGCACTTCATACAATCCGGCAAGCAGCTTCACCAGCGTTGACTTACCGGAACCGTTCTCTCCAACAATAGCTATTATTTTTCCCGGTGTGCAATCAATGGAAATATTGCTCAACACCTGTTTTCCTGTTTGCGGATAGGTAAAATTAAGGTGCTCCACCGATAACCCTTTTGCGGAAACAGGAAACGAAATCGTCCCACTATCCGTTTTTGGTTTAATATCGAAAAACGCAAAAATATCTTTTAAGAAAAGCCGCTGCTGAAATAGCTGCACCAAGGACTGGAGGAAATTTTTTGAGGCAGTTTGCAAACGTTGAAATCCTTGCAGGTATATTACAAATACGCTTACCGGTATTATCTTCCACCAGGCATTGTGCGCCATGGTTACAAAAATGAAAGCCATTATTATTACTTCCACACTTTGCGCCAATAGGCTGTAAATGGTAAACTTCCGGGTAACATTCCTTTTTGCTTTGTTTATTGTATCCCTGATGCTTTTATACTTTCCGATAAATGCGTTGCCAAAACCAAATGACCTCACCTCTTTTGCGTAACTCACTCCCGTAAGCGCCTGGTGATAATAGTTAGCTTCCCGCTCCATTGGGATATACTTTTTTTCGAGCCAGAATAGTTTATAACCGTAATACCATTTTATACAGGCAAGCGGAATGGATACCGAGACAAAAACAAATGCATAAAACCAATTCAGTTTGATAAAAAAGCCAATTAAAAAAAACAGCGAGAGGCTATTAAGGATCAGGGCATTCACATTGCCAAGCAACAACGGCGCCTGGTATTCCGACTTTTGCTGCGCCATATGAAGGGTATCCTGGTAATCAGGGTTCTCATAATATTCCAGGTCCACGGCTATTGCTTTTTGCAGCACCCTGCCGGCAAGGGCATCGGTAAGTTTTTGCAGTTGAATGGTGTTGACATAGGCGGAAACCTGGCCGCATACTGCCAAAACGAATTGAGCTGCCGAAAACCCAATGATAGCCATCAGAGCACGGTCGAAACTCACGAAACCTGCCTTATCAACGCTTACTATGAGGTCTATAAGCAGCTTTATATAGTATAAGGAAACAACAGGCAGGATAGCCTGGAGCAATAAGAGGCCGCAATTAATAATTGATAGTTCTTTACCCGCGTTCCAGATAAGCAATATGGTGCGGTAAAAGTCTTTCCTGAAATATTTCAGGTCATTTATGTATTTCGGCTGCTCCTTCATTTTAAACAAATATAATCTCTAAATTTGTGGTTTAGTGAAGATGACAAAAAAACACCGCAATGTATGAATACTATGGCTTTGGGCTGAATATAGCATCTGAAATTGAATTTCCCGAATTGCTACCAGCCAAATTCGCAGTACCGGATATTACCATAACCACAGGTGAGATAAACAAGGAGATACAAGGTGAAAGGTCCGACCATAAAGATTGTGTTTCCATTATCAGCAATACGGAATACTACCTTGATATAATTGGTGTTTGTAAGTATCATGTGCCAGACCATGCTAAAATCATTATAGAACCCTATCCGGGTATTGACAGCAGGAGCATACGGCTGTTTTTACTGGGGTCTGTGATGGCTTTTGTATTGTTTAAAAAAGGAATGATACCCTTACACGCATCAGCCATCATTAAAAATAACAGGTTGGTTTTATTCACAGGCGATTCCGGCGCGGGCAAATCAACAACCCTTGCGCAACTGGCAATAAGGGGGCATACAGTATTTACAGATGACATTTGCGTTATCAATAAAGACAGCCTCGGCATAGCATCTTACCCCATGATTAAACTCTGGGACGATGCGCTTACAAAACTTAATAATGACACCTACCGGGAAAAGGATTTCAGAATAAAACCAGACCTTGATAAATACGGCTATTTTTTTTACGATAATTTTTATACAGATGCGCTTCCCATTGACAAGATTTTTGTGATAAAAGTGGATACCAATTTATCAGAACCCACTTACCGGGCATTAACCGGGCTAAAGGCATTTGATGCACTTGCGAAGCAGGTGTATCGCAGGTACTTACTCATCGGCGATGATCTTAAAAAACGCTACTTTAAAACCATCGCCAACCTTGCCAACAGTTGCAAAGTCATAGAAATATCCCGGCCTGCGAACGCCGACCCATTAGTATTTATAGATAAACTGGAATTATTGATTAACGATAATCCCACAGACACCCCATGAAAAAAAAACCGCTGCACGACTATACTTTGTTTGCGGAAGCATGGATACTCCTTGCATTTGCAAGATTTATGTTGCTGTTCGTACCCTTCAGGATGATCGCAAAATTGCTTGGCAAAGCCATGTACGAACCCCCGGAAGGATATGGAAAAGATACTGCAATACAAAATCGTATAAGCGAAGCCATCAGGCGGGCATGTTCGCGTTCTCCCTGGAGAACAAAATGTTTTGAACAGGCCATAGCCGCCAAAATAATGCTCAAGGCCAGGAGCTTACCCGGCACGGTTTACTTTGGCGTTAATAAAAAAACACCCGGTAAAATGGAGGCTCACGCCTGGGTAAAAAGCAATTCACTTATCGTTACTGGAGCCGCAGGTGTGGAGCGGTTTACCGTAGTTAGTTGGTTTGGCAGTTAATACCAGCAGAAGGGCACGAAAAGGTCTCTCGCAAAGGCGCAGAGGCGCAGTTTCCATTTTATGTTTTAAAGACCGCAAAGGTGTTTTGACATAAATCAGTATATTATTGATTGCGGGCTTTGCGACCTTATTTCATCTATATACTGCTTATCTTAAATAATAATGTTTTGCGCCTCTGCGCCTTTGCGAGAAACATTTTTTACACTAACCTTACAGGCAACTATTGTGCTATCACAAAATGAAGTACCTGATCTTCTTTATCAGAGCGAAGATTGAGCATATACATACCACCAGCTATGCTTTTCTTTGAAAGGTCTATCTGTGCATTGACAATTCCATTCCGCGCAATTAGTACACCTTTATAAACTACCTGTCCTAGCATATCCGTAATTTGCACAGATACCTCTTCATTGTTGGTAAAGCCTGCCGACCCTTTAATAGTGAATATCCCTTTATTCGGGTTGGGATAGATGCTGATATTGCCATTGGCAGCCAGGTTGCGGATACCTTCTGTACTCACAGCAATTATGAACGAATTGAAAGTGGCGAGTTTACAGAAATCACGGCTGGTAGCCACGCAGCTTACCGAATCGCCATTATTAAGCGAACTGCTGAAGAATACAGATGATGTATCTCCCGGCACAGCTACGCCGTTCACATACCATTGCAGTGAAGGTACGGGGCCGGATATGATCGCTGTGAAAGTATCCGTTTGCCCGGGGCTAATGTTTAACCCGGGATTTGCGACAAGAGATAACGTAGGCTCTACCGGGGTTAAAACAGTAATGACAATATTGCTTATGGCGGTATCTGGCAAGGGGCAAACGGCATTGCTCGTGAGCTTCACAGATAACGTATCTCCCGACGCCGGCACATAGGTATAAGCGGTGTCTGTGCCGCCAATAGCTGCCGGAACGCCATTTACTATCCATTGGTAGGCGGGCGATGTGCCTCCATTGACCGTGTGCGCGGTAAAAGTGGGAATAGTACCCACACAAATAGTATCGCTGCCTGTGCCGGATGATATACTGACGCCGGGAACCAGGTTAGGCGTAATATTCACCACCTGGATAGCTGTTCTTGTGGCACAGGCATTGGTAACGGTATAAGAGATCACGTCTGTGCCTGCGGCAACACCGGTAACCACTCCGCCTGCCACTATAGCTGTGGGGCTGCTGCTGCTCCAGGTGCCATTTACACTGGCGTCGGCTAAGAGGATACTGGAGGCATTGCACAAAGTTGTTGGCCCCGTTATCGGGCTAATGCCAATAATGTTTTCTACCGTGTCGGTGAGGATTGGTTTGTTATCATCAAAAATTATTCCCGCATGGTTGAAAATTGTTGTGCCGTCTGCAAGGCCATTCCGGGCATTTACCGTGAACACAATGCCCCCGTTGCACAGGTTATGATGGCTGCTGTCCGGTAAATTAATACCGGGGAAATCAAACTTCACCACATTATGCACACCGAATGGTACAACCGCCATATTCATAACGGAGGTTGCAAAAACCACCTGAATGCTATTGGGGTCCACATTATCAGATAAGGTATCCAGAACCGTTACGTTATGCGCTGTATCATTACCGGTATTCTGAAAGTCAACAGAGTAGCGCAACGGCGTACATGGTATCACAAATCCGCCTGGGCTTACCGCCAGATAATTCGGGTCGTAGGATGCTCTTACCGTGTCTGTTCTTGTAAAATAATTATTGGTGGTGTCCGCATCTCCGGCATAGGGCGTTATTGTATAACTGGAATTGATGGTGTCGCCGGTCGTTAACCAGGGGCCGGATACGGTAAGGTAGTAGGAAATATAAACAGGATTGGTATAAACAGACATTGGAGGGATGTGCCAGGTAACCGTATTGCCAACAACGGAATAGGGCGCAGGAACAGAACTTCCAAAAGTATAATTCGGGCTGAAATTCATGGTTACCACCGAGCTTTCAGGTGTGCAGTAGGCATTATCCACGTATATCATTCCCGATGCGAAATGCCTGCCGCAATTCATGTCTGCGGTTATGCCTAAGTCGAAGCTGGAGGACGTTGTGCAATTCAGCCCGAAAAACTTGGGGGTATAAGTGTTCATGTATGACTGTATGGTATCACTCAGAATATCCCCTACAGGACAAGTGAGATGCAGCCCGGCAGCGGTGGAGAGTACACGGAAGGAATATACGGTACCCGAATCTCCTTTGGCGCTGTAATAAAAACCGCTTGTGGCAACAATGGTATCAATGGGTATGCCATTGGAATCAACCCTTGTGGTGACCGGGGTATAGTTGTACTGGTCGCCGCCATCAAAAATACAATCACTGTTGGCGTCAAAATAAAAGACTACCGGCAAGGTGCGGCAGTAATAATAATTGTAGGAGAAAGTAATAGAATCAACCGGCGAGAAACCATTGTACAAAACCTGTTTCACGAGATAAGTGCCGGGCGCGGAATAGGTATGGTAAATATCGTTGTAGCTGGTATTATTATCCGATGTGCCATCGCCATACCAGGTAGTGACGTTATAGCTTGCGCCATACCCGCAGGTGGTCATCTGGAAATCGGGGCCATTGCAGAAATAAGAAGGCGTATTTACAACTGCATGGGAAGAAATACTATTATGCACGGCTACATAAGTCAGTGTTGAATAAGCAGACAAACCGCTGGAATAGCAAGTGGCTTTGCATCGGTAATACATGGAAACTGCCGGGGTAATATAAACAGAGGCTGTAGTAGCTCCGGTAATATTAGCCCAGGAAGCGCTGTCGGTTGAAGATTCCCATTGTAATAAAACGCCGCATACGGAGGTGAACCCGGATAAAGAAAGCATTACGGTATTGCCGGGACAGACCAATGAAGAACCCGCAACAGCAGCGCCAACAACAGGCGTACCGGTGCAGGAAGAGGTAACGGTAACTACATGGGTAGCAAGGCAACCGGTAGAGTAAGCAGCGCAGTTCATGGTAGCCGTGCCGGGAGTAATGCCTGTAACAATGCCTGCCGAAACTGTTGCCACAGCGGTGTTGCTGCTGGTCCATGAGCCGCCGATAGAGGTGGTTAAGACAACGGACGAGCCTATGCAAACCGAAGAAGGCCCTGCAAGCACAGGCCGCTCATCAACAGTCATTACACTGGTGGCAATGCAGCCATCGGTAGCCGTATAGGTGATAACAGATGTACCGGAAGATAGGCCGGTAACCGCTCCGCTGGAAATATCAATAGTCGCTACCGACAAGTCTGCGCTGGTCCATGCGCCGCCGGGAGTGCCATCATACAATGTTGCGCCTGCACCCTCGCATACACTGGTAGCGCCAAGTATGGCGCCAGGCGCTGCATGAACAGCTACGGTAGCATATACCGCGCCACAACTGCCCCCAACCGTATAAGTGATAATGGACGAACCGGTAGATACACCCGTGACAAGACCCGTAGCCGCATTTATTGTAGCCGTAGCCGGGCTACCGCTCACCCATGTGCCGCCAGCCGATGAATCGCTTAAAGTTGTTGTTGCGCCTATGCAGGCATTTGTTGGCCCAGTAATGGGCAGTACCGTATTAATAACAGTGACCGGGTAGGTTTTGGTACACCCATACGCCGATGTATAAGTAACCGTATCAACGCCCACAGCTATACCCGTAAGTACGCCGCTTGCGGAACCTATCGTTGCCAATGCCGGGTTACTGCTGCTCCACCTGCCGCCCGTAGTAGTATCCGTTAAGGTTACAGAAGACCCTACGCACACACCTGCTGGCCCTACTATAGGCCCTATTGCCGGAAGTATGGTTAATGTAGGGCTACCAAGCATATAGGTAGAGCAACCAGTGCTTATATTAGTTGCTATTGCAGAATAGCTTACCGGCATAGTCCATGCCCCAAAATCAATTATAGAGCCAGTTCCTGATAATGTCAACGTTGCTGCGGGAGGAGTTCCCGTATATAATGTATATTCAGCCCCAATAGATGATCCACTCAAATATAGATTCAAACCCGCAGTACCACCACAAACAACCCCACTCCCCGCAAAGTATAGTGTATAAACAGTTGGTGAGGGATTCACTATAATTGTGGCTGTTACACTCGCCGCGCCTACGGTATAGGTAATGGTAGCTGTACCCGCAGCTACCGCCGTGGCAAGGCCGGTAGTGGCATTAATAGATACAATGGTAGTATCGCTGCTGCTCCACACGCCGCCTGCTGTGGTGTCGCCTAAAGGGGCTGTGGTGCCGGGGCACATGGGGCTGGCCCCTGTTATGGGGCCTACCAGCGCGAACGATGAAAATGACAGGAATAAAGCCAGTATGGTAAGGTGAAAGTGTTTCATAAGGCGCGAATTTACAGTATAAAATTAACTATCATTACTTAGCCAACCTAACAAAATAATTTTTTGCCAAACTATTTTATAGGTAAATCATTATGCAAATCAATATTATTATATAACTTTACGATAACAAATAAGCAAAAGGAATGGAACCAGGCAATGAATTTTCGTTTAAGAAAATTATGGTGATCGAAGATTCTGAAATAGACCGCTATGTGATGTCGCAGATCATGCAGCGGTGCAGGTTTGCAGAAGATATAATCATGCTTAGTTCGGCAAGCGACGCCTTGTTGCAGTTAGAGCAGCTAAGCACAAATCCCGACGAACTTCCCCAACTCATATTTTTAGACATCCACATGCCCAAAATGAATGGCTTTGCTTTTCTCGCGGAACTGAAAACCAAGTACGATCACCTGAAAGAAAAAATGGCGGTCGTCATCCTCACCATATCCCTCGACCCGATAAATTTACAAACGTCACACTCCTATTCAAATGTAAAGATGTACCTGAACAAACCGCTGAACATAGAAATGCTGGAGCAGGTGCGGTCTTCGGTATTATTCAAATAATTTTGTAACTACCCAGGTAATAAAAAATATCTGCTGAAAAGAAGGTAATAAAGTTCAGCAAAGAGATTAAAGTTCGTCCTTGCGAGCCGCAAAAGTTGATTTCGATGAGTATCTGATATGTTGTTGAGGCGGCGAAGCAACCTCACGAAATGCAAAATATTGATTCCGTGAGGTTGCTTCGCCGTTCAGCATTTCAATACATATCAGCGTATGGTTCCGGCTCGCAAAGACGAGAGTATCTTAGTAGTTACAAATTCCTTACAGATTCCCGCGCTTTGCCTGTTCTCTTTCTATAGATTCAAACAACGCTTTGAAATTGCCTGCTCCAAAACTCTGCGCGCCCTTACGCTGTATGATCTCGAAGAACAGTGTGGGTCTGTCCTCCACCGGCTTTGTGAACAATTGCAGCAGGTAGCCTTCTTCATCACAGTCCACCAATATACCCAGTTCCTGCAACGGGGCTATATCTTCATCTATCTTTCCCACGCGGTTTGGCAGGTCTTCATAATAAGCATTCGGCGGGGCATCCAGGAACTCTACCCCGCGCGATTTCAACTCCCGCACGGTTGCAACAATATCCTTTGTCGCAATAGCTATATGCTGCACACCTTCTCCCTCATAAAAATCCAGGTATTCTTCTATCTGCGATTTTTTCTTTCCTTCAGCCGGTTCGTTTATCGGGAACTTTACAAAGCCGTTGCCATTGCTCATTACCTTGCTCATCAGGGCGGAATATTCCGTATTTATCTGCTTGTCGTCGAACGATAAAATATTCACGAAGCCCATTACGTCTTCATACCATTTTATGGTTGGGTTCATGCGGTTCCAGCCTACATTGCCCACGCAGTGGTCCACATACAGCAGCCCGGCGTCCTTAGGGTTATAGCTGCTCTTCCATGCCTTATAGCCGGGAAGGAAAAGGCCGTTATAATTTTTTCGTTCCACAAACAGGTGTACTGTTTCGCCATAGGTATAAATGCCGCTCATGCGCACTTCACCATACTCATCGGTAACGGTTTTTGGCTCCATATATACCACACCGCCACGGCTCACGGTTTCTTCAAAGGCTTTGTAAGCGTCATCCACCCACAGGGCGAGTATCTTCACGCCATCCCCATGCTTGTATATATGCTCCGATATGGGGTTTGTTGATTGCAAAGGCGTGGTCAGCACAAGGCGTATCTTACCCTGTTGCAGCACATACGATGATACGTCGCGCACACCTGTTTCCGGCCCGGCATATGCCAGCGACTGGAAGCCAAAGGCTGTCTTATAAAAATGCGCTGCCTGCTTTGCGTTGCCCACATACAACTCTATATGGTCGGTTCCGTTTATCGGCAGGAAGTCCTTTGCCTGCGTCATTTTCTGGCTTACTGTTAATGTTTCCATTGTTTTGATTTTGATGTATTTATTATTTATCCCAACCCGTACCGCCTTTTTAGTTCTGCTAATTCTACGGCTAAGGCGTCTTTTGCTTTTCTTTCATGTTCTAATCTTGATTCCAGTTCCTGTATTTTTCCACCGCTCAATGCATCTATCGTGCGCCACGCCTCCTGTTCATCTTCTATTTCTTTTTTTCTTACCGGATCTGTACCTACATAATGCAGTATATCCACTATGCTTTTAATTATTTCATTATTGGTTTCATATTTGTATTCTTTTATGATCCCGTTTTCGTCAACAAAATTGCTTTGTTCAAACACACTAAGCAGTTCCTCAAGGCTGGTATGTACCTTTGTTTGTATTTTCGACATCTGGACTACATAGCAATCATGCGACTGGTGTTCAATAAATTCACTTTTTTGCGGGATTACCTGGTGGGTCAGCAAGTTGGTATAGTTCCGGGCAACTTTTATCGCAGCAGATTCTATTCCCGGCAGGTCGAAACCTAAAAGGTACATAGCAATAATAGGCAAAGGTTTCTTTTGTTTCCCATATTCTGTTTGTATTTCATCTTCTCTTTTGTATTGCGCCCCAAGGTAATTGCGGAAGCGCATAAGATCAATGGCGTTCTTTGCCTTTTGTATCTTGATAAGCACTTTTTTATGCGCGCCATCTGCTGTTTTTATTGAGGCAATGAAATCATATCTTGATACCGAAAGAATTTTTTGCTCGTTTGTATAAACAAACTCCTGTGGTTTAATATCTACTTCATCAATTGTTTCTTCGGTAAGCGTTTCAATAAAAAAGCGCACAATACGGGTGTTTTGCATCAGCCGCTTAAAAACCACATCATATATCGGGTTCGCTATTATCATGGTTAGCATTTATACTACAAAAATAACACTTTACTGCATAAGGAACGATTAGTACCTATGCTTACTCGCAAACTTACGACTTATAACTTACGACTTACGACTTATGACTTATGACTTATGACTTACGACTTATGACTTACGACTTATGACTTACGACTTATGACTAAAAAAGACTACTCCACCCAACTATACACATACGTATCATCCTCTATCCCCAGCGCATCCTTAGTAAGTACCAGCGGGTGAAACGTATCCACCATTACGGCCAGTTCTTTTGTTTCTTTTGCGCCTATGCTTTTTTCTACAGTTCCGGGATGCGGGCCATGGGGTATGCCTGCGGGGTGCAAGGTTATCATGCCGCGCTCCACATGCTTGCGGCTCATAAAGTCGCCATCCACATAGTACAGTACCTCATCGCTGTCTATATTGCTGTGGTTATAGGGCGCAGGTATGGAAAGCGGGTGATAGTCGAAAAGGCGAGGCACAAAAGAACACACAACAAAGTTGTGCGCGTCAAAGGTCTGGTGAACAGGTGGCGGCTGGTGTACTCTGCCGGTAATAGGTTCAAAGTCGTGTATGCTCAGCGCATAGGGGTATTCACAGCCATCCCAGCCTATTACATCAAACGGGTGATGCCCATACCATATCGGGTACAGGAAACCTTTCTTCTTCACTTGTATCAGGAACTCGCCCTTCATATCTATTGTCTCCAGGTCTTTCGGTAGCCGCAGGTCGCGCTCGCAGTAGGGGGAGTTTTCCAATAGCTGGCCGTACTTGCTCAGGTAGCGTTTCGGGAAGGTGATGGGGCTGAATGATTCTATGATAAACAGCCGGTTGTTTTCCGTATCAAAATCCACCTGGTAAATGGTTCCCCTCGGCACTACCACATAATCGCCATAACCAAAAGTTATCTTGCCATACTGGGTTTTCAGCGTACCTGTACCTTCATGTATGAACAGCACCTCATCGGTATCCGCGTTCTTATAAAACACGTTGCTTGCCAGCCCCTTCTTAGGCGCGGCAAGGGTCAGTTGCACATCGCTATTGAATAGCACTGTTTTCCGGCTTTCGAGGTAATCATCTTTTGGCTCAATTTTGAACCCCTTAAAACTGCGGTGTTTAAGTATGTTGGAAGTACCTGCGACCGGCGCTACATTCACTGGTTCATCCGTCTTTATTATTTTCGTTGGCGGATGAACGTGGTACAATAAAGACGAATTGGAAGAAAAACCCTCCGTGCTGAAAAGCTGTTCGGAATATAATGCGCCATCAGGCTTGCGAAACTGGGTATGCCGCTTTGGGGGTATTTTGCCGGCTGAATGATAATGAGGCATGTTGGAGAATTATTTTCTTCAAAATTACAAATTAATTGCTTCTTTGCCCAAGTAGTGTATTTTTGCATACATTTATATATTCAGGCATGGTTTGTACTTATTGCATATAAATGCAAGGATACCCCTAAAAAACTAACTATTATTTTATACCGTTTTTTGTTATGCGTAAAAATATATTTTGCAAAAATACCCACTCTAAAAAATAATTTTATATTTTTAAAGATTTTATCAAAATACCTGTAACAACATGGAGTTTGAAAAGGTTAAGAAATTCATCCTGGGTAAGTTAAAAAAAGAATTAACCAAAAATTTAACTTACCATAGCTTAGGGCACATAAAAGATGTGTATAGAGCTGCGGAAAACCTTGCCGGGTTGGAAAAAGTAGGAGGTGAAGACCTTACGCTGCTTTTAACCGCAGTCCTCTTTCACGACTCCGGTTTCCTGGAGTCCCAGAAAGACCACGAGCGCATTTCATGCGAGTATGCTATGCAATACTTACCACAGTTCGGCTATACACAGTCGCAGGTTGACCAGATATGCGGTATGATAATGGCCACACAGATACCACAAACTCCGCATAACAAACTGGAGAAAATAATCTGCGACGCCGACCTTGATTATCTTGGAAGGGATGATTTTTTCACTATTGGCGATAAACTTTATTCCGAACTATGTATGTATGGTATCTTAGACAATGAGAACGAATGGAACAAGCTACAGGTACGGTTCCTGGAAAAACATCACTACTTTACCGCATCTGCCAAAAAGCTAAGGAAGGACAAAAAACTGGAAAATCTGAATCTTGTAAAGTCTAAAATAAAGAAATAGCCGCCCGGTTCCTTTTATTATTTAAAATTCAACATAAGGTTGTAATTTCATAGCTGCGGAATCTATCTGGGTTGGTATTATTATCAGAATAACGTAAGGCTGTAAAAAATCTTTTCAAATGAAATTGCTCAGACATTTACCCATTATTATCCAGGATTTGATCTATAGTGTATCGGGGACAATGATCGCGGGGTTTGCGCTAAAAAGTTTCCTTGTCCCGAATAAGCTGCTCGATGGCGGCGTAACAGGTATTTCGCTCCTTTTAGCAGAATTATACCATCTGAATATAGCGTGGGTTATCGTACTCATCAATGTACCTTTTATCCTGATGGGCGCTTTTCATGTAAACAAAAAATTTGCCTGGAAAACGCTGTCATGTGTTATAGGCTTAGGGCTTTGCCTGTGGATCATCCCATACCCGGTTATCACCCAGGATAAAATGCTGGTTTGTTTATTCGGCGGTTTTTTCCTCGGCATAGGCATCGGTATGGCCATACGCGCAGGTTGCTCTATTGATGGCATTGAGGTACTGGCATTATACACCCTGAAACGCAGCAGTTTCACCATCAGCGAAATTATCCTCGGCCTTAACGTTATCATATTTTTGATTGCCGCAATGAAGCTCGGATTGGAAACTTCTTTATACTCCATGCTTACTTATTATGTGGCTTCCCGGACAATGGATTATGTGATCGAAGGCCTGGAAGAATATACGGGCGTTACCATCATATCCGGTAAAAGCGAAGAAATAAAAGAACACCTGGTAATGAAGCTGGGAAGGGGCATTACCGTATATAAAGGCGAGCGTGGGTTCCTGAAAGATGATTTCAATCACCACGACGCCTGCGATATAGTATTTACCGTCATCACCCGCCTTGAAGTGAGGAGGCTGAAGAATATGGTACACAAAATAGACCCGCACGCCTTTGTATTCACCAACACTATAAAAGAAGTGGCCGGCGGCGGCGGCGTGGTAAAACAAAGGAAGGGGCACCAGGAACATTGAATAAAAACTGATCAGGATAAATAGTAACAGAATGTTTCAGAATGTTTTTATTTTTACCGGCAATGGCTAAAAAGAAGACATCGGGTGTAAAAAGATTTTTCAGGTTCATTTTCCGCACTATCCTTATACTGTTCCTTTCCTCATTGCTGTATGTTGTGGTTTGCAAGTGGATATTGCCACCTGTTACAATTACCCAGTTAGGCGGGCTGTTTGGCGGTTATGGCCTGAAAAGGGATTATGTAAGCTGGAACGATATTTCGAGGAATGTGAAGCTGGCAGCCATTGCCAGCGAAGACCAGTTGTTCCCGGAGCATGGCGGCTTCGACTGGAAGTCAATAGATAAAAGCCTGAACAATCCTCACAAAAAGAAACGGGTTCCAGCAGGTGGCGGGGCAAGCACTATAAGCCAGCAGACTGCTAAAAACGTATTCCTGTGGCAGGGCAGCGGATGGGGGCGGTATGTGAGAAAAGTGCCTGAATTTTATTTTACCCAACTAATAGAATGGACATGGGGCAAGCGGCGTATAATGGAGGTGTACCTGAATGTAATAGAAATGGGGCCTGGCATTTTCGGCATAGAAGCCGCCGCTCAAAAATACTATCACAAACACGCCAGGGACCTTAGCCGTGCAGAAGCGGCAAGTATCATTGCCTGCCTGCCAAACCCTAAAAAATATACAGTTGTACCCATGAGCCGGTGGGTACGCTCCCGGATACCCTGGATAATGGAGCAGATGGATAACCTGGAAGGTGACGATGATGTGGAGGCAGTGATAAAGACGCCGTAAAAACCCCAAACCCCTGAAGGTGCTTCCCCTCATTTTCACCCCACGCTAAAAAAATCAAGACCTTGTTTCGAGGCTTTCTCATGCCGTGTAATATTTCACGGCGTTATTCCAGCTTAAACATTATGGGCAGAGTAAAATATACCTTTACAACTTTATCATCTTGTACTCCCGGTTCCCAATCAGGCATACGCGACACAACCCTTTTAGCCTCTTTATCCAACTCACGGCTTACATGCCGGATGATCGTTACATCTCCTATTTTGCCATCTTCGTCCACAATAAATTTCAGCAATACCCTTCCCTCAATATTCTTCTTTCGCGCTTTTTCAGGATAAACCATGTTTTTTGAGAGGTACTTATTCATATCATAATCCGGTTTTGGCATCTTCTCGAAAGGGGTAAAAGCAATTTCATTGCCTTCCTCATCATAACATTTACCGGTAACTGTGGTATCTTCATAATTGTGAAATTCCCGCTGTTTAATTTTACCATCTTTATTATTGTGAAATTCCCGCCGTTTAATTTTGCCGTCTTTATAATAGCTCGTAAGTTCTCCATCCAACTTACCATCTTTATAATTTACCTTGTACCATACATTTGCTGTGCCGGAATAATAATATACCCATTCTCCTTCCGCATTCCCATCAATATAATTTTCTGTTGACAAAAGTATCCCGGAGTCATTATATTGCTTCCATACGCCAGACTTTTTATCATTCTTAAATTCACCTTCCGATTCTTTCATTCCATCTTTGTGATAATAAACAAATACTCCTTCTTTTTTCTCAGAATCATGGTTGGTAAAATAACCGGTCATTTGCAGCTTCCCGCTCATAAAATGGTCTTCTACCTTGTATCCCTTGCCTGGCTCCGGTTTCAGGCAGCGGTAATACACAGCATTGTCAAAATCTGTTTTTATCCAGTCTTCATCAAAGTACGTGGTGTCGGTCTGGCTCCAACCATGCGTTGGTAGCAACAGAATAATCCATAAAATCCGTAAATACTTATTCATAACATCAGATAATTTAGACTGGCAAATAGCTTCAAAAAAAGAATTCCTATTCTCAAATTGACAGGTATTTGGCTAAAGTAAAGAAGAGAGATTGATTATTACAATAAATCAATAAAAAATCTTTGTAAATTTACCGCGTGATAAACAAGGATCATATACTGCAATTAATAAAAAACTCCGTCAGTTCCACCGACCCGGACGCTACATTGATTTTGTATGGCTCCTACGCGCGTGGCGACTACAACGAGGAATCCGATATAGATTTGCTGATACTCATTGATAAAGATAAAGTAACGCGCGATGACAAAATAAAAATCGCTTATCCCTTGTACAGCATACAATTTGAAACCGGAATCCAGATAAGCCCGCTTGTTTTTACAAAAAAATTCTGGGCAACAGACAGACTGGTAACTCCATTTTATGAAAATGTAACTAAGGAGGGAATTGTCTTATCTTGAAATTAATAAATGAAATAGACGCTGTTTAATTTATAACAATGGCTAAACACGATGCACGCATAGACGCTTATATAGAAAAGGCTGCGGATTTTGCAAAGCCCATACTTACGCATCTGCGCGAACTGGTACACAGCGCCTGCCCCGATGTGGAGGAAACATGGAAATGGAGCTTCCCGGTTTTTTCATATAATGGCGCTATCCTTTGCACCATGGCGGCATTCAAAGAGCATTGTTCCTTTGGTTTCTGGAAAGCATCCTTGCTTGCTGATGTTGATAATATTTTCCCCGTATCAGGCAAGGACGGTATGGGCCACTTAGGTAAAATAACCACCCTCAAAGACCTGCCAAAAGACACCATCCTTAAAAAATATATCAAGGCGGCAATGAAGCTGAACGATGAGGGCGTGAAACTCCCACCTCGCGCCAAAGCCACAGAAAAAGAAAAAAAGGAACTGCAAACGCCCGATTATTTTGTAAACGAATTGAAGAAGAATAAAAATGCGGCGAAGCTATTTGATGCTTTCAGCTACTCCCACAAAAAAGAATACATCCAGTGGTTTGAAGAAGCCAAAACCGAACCAACCCGCAACAAGCGCATAGCACAGGCCATAGCATGGATAGCAGAAGGCAAGAGCCGCAACTGGAAGTATATGAATTGCTGAAAATTATTCTGCTTTTTGCGTCTTTATCTGCTCATACAATTTTCTTGCCTGCTCGTAGCCGGGCGCTATCTGCAAGGCTTTTGCAAGCGCTGGTTCAGCTTCTTTATAATCTCTTTTGGCAGCGTATGCAACTCCTAAATTGTACCATGCGTCAGCTATTTCCGGCGTTGCCTCAGCACAATGCTCATACTCAATAATCGCAGAATCTGGCATATTGGCATTGCTGTATTTTAGACCCTGCCCATAAAAATAGTTACCGGCGATCGAAAGATATTTAGATAGGTTTTGTTCACCGGGATTGTATTTTCTCACTGTATCCCAGTCAGGTAATGCCCTGTCCGGCATACCGAGGTCAAAATAGCTCAGGCCCCTGTTCAGGTGCGCCAGCATATGCCCGGGATATATGGCTATCGCCTTGTCGTAATACTTTATG
>Ga0206818_1010_pt1 | contig 90553 bp, 69 predicted proteins | sample Alteio_BWOrgCont_86_FD_152881 | JGI IMG/M metagenome (GOLD analysis project Ga0206818, IMG submission 152881) | Enriched cells from forest soil in Barre Woods Harvard Forest LTER site, Petersham, Massachusetts, United States -... | ecosystem: Environmental > Terrestrial > Soil > Temperate forest >...
ACACCACCACCTTCTGCCAGTAGGTATTGCCGTCTGTTATTACCTTTACTATGTAGGTGCCAGGGGGTTGTGATAGGGTGAAATGGAATTGCTGGGGTGGGTAGGTGATGGTTTTTGTTTCTATGGTTTTGCCCAAGAGGTCTTCTATTATTAGGGTTATTTTATCTTGCGCGGCAGGGAGGGCTATGGTGAACTGCCCGGAGGAGGGATTTGGGAACAGCTGTAGGCTGCCTTGTGGCTGCACTTCTTTTACAAAAACACTGGCAGGTGGGGCGCTTACTTTACGGATGCGAAAATTTTGTGCATCAGCAATATATAGGTTATCACTTGCATCAACAGCTATACCATAGGGTTCGTTTAGCTCTGCATGGATTGCGAAGCCGCCATCGCCGCTATAGCCGACAGTATCATTGCCCGCATACGTAGTAACTATACCCGAAGTATTTATAGCCCTGATGACATTGTTGCCTTGGTCTGATAAAAATATATTGCCCCAGCTATCTATAGCTATGCCGTAAATACCAAAGAAACGAGCAGAAATTGCCGGGCCGCCATCACCATAGTAACCATATATGTGATAATCGCCGGCAATAGTAGTTATTATCCCATCTGTATTTATTTTTCGTAAAAGAAATCCGTCCTGATCGCTAATATAAACATTACCTATACTATCCACAGCAACTGCTATCGGCTGGTTTAGCTGCGCTATAGTAGCCGGGCCACTATCTCCAGTATATCCTGGCCAACCATTACCTGCAATAGTAGTAATGATGCCCGATTTATTTATTTTTCTTATAGCATGATTATCTAAATCTGCAATGTAAATATTCCCCGCACGGTCAACGGCAATACCAAAAGGCGATTTAAATTCTGCAGCAGTTGCCGGGCCACCATCTCCAGAATAACCATACGTGATAGACCCCGCAATAGTTGTAATGATACCAAATGTGTCTATTTTCCTGATATAGCTATTGGCAATTATGTATATATTGCCTGGGCTATCAATCGTAATTCCCAATGGTTCACCTAAACTTGCATTGGTAGCAGGGCCTCCATCTCCATTGAAACCAGGAATACCATTACCCGCTATGATAGTGATAATACCGGCAGTATTGACTTTTTGTATTCGTTGCCGAACGGTATTTGCAATATAAACATTGCCGGCAGCGTCTGTGGCTACACCATAACATTCACCAATATCTTCGGCGGTAGCTTGTACGCCATTTAAAGTATCACCTACTATTGTGTTCCCGGCAAAAGTAGTAATAACCTGTGCTTGCAGGGGAATGTGCATTACCAAATAAAGTGTAACTAACCAGAGATTTTTCATAATGATAGCGTACTTTAGATTTCAATAAAATAACTGCAAAAATCATGCTAAATATCAAAAACAGGGGCAAAATGCCTGCTGGAATTTGAAGTGCGCAATATAGCCAGCGGAATTTATAGCAATAAAGTAAAAATCGGTACTGCTCATAAACTGCAGGCTATTTCCTAAATTCTGGTTTTCTAATCCCATATTTTTATATTGATATTCTCCAGCAATATTCTGAAAATAATATACATAGGATTCAACGGGTGTGCCTGCAGTACCTAAGTAGGCAATGGTATTGCCATCAGGACTAACTGCTATATAGCCGTTAGAATCAGATTGTGCCTGGGAACCAAGCGACTGGCCAAAAAACTCTGCAGCGGAAAAAGAAGGGCTTACGCCGTCCCAGGTAGCAGAACCATCATCTATGATGCAATCAATGAAATTGCTGCCATCAATATACAGGCATACATAATAAATCATGTTTTGATAAATAGCGAGATTGCCAAGAATTTTCATTCCGTGTGAGGAAAGGTAAGTATTGCGCGGGCAGGGAACATAGGTATAAGTAATGAGGTCGTGTACTACAAAATAATACAACAGGCCATCTATGCCACGGTAAAATATCCGGCCTGGTGAGCTATAAGCATCATAGGTTAGCGCACCGGCTACCTGAACTTGCTCCGAGATAAGCTGGCCGGCAACCAAGGTTTCGGCAGCAGCATAAGACGGGCTTACTGTTTGCCAATTTTCTCCAGGGGATTTTTGAAAGCCATGTACATGGACTGTATTGTGATCAGGCCCGGAACCGAGGTAACGGCCAATATAGTAAATGCTGTCGTTGGTAGGGTATATAAGGCAACAAACGGCATTGATCTGCTGGGCTATCATCGCATCCCTCAAAAAACCATTAACAATAAATGAGCCATGGCTGGTAGCATTAATGACGATGTAGGAATAAGACCACGGGGTAATAATATCGAAGCCATAAATGAAACCATCGTAGCCAATATATAAAAGTCTTGTGCCATCGGGACTGGTAACAAGGTCACTTCTTGCTCTTACCTGATTTGCTACCGGCACATCGGCTGCGTAAGAAGGGCTTGTAGTAAGCCATGTGCCATCGTTATAATCTCCGTTAACTTTTATAAAACCGTGAATGTAGCCGTCAGTTCCAATACAATACATTTTATCATCACCAACTAAAACCAATCCTGAGGCCGGCAATATATCGGTATCATCGGCCAGATTTTCATTGATAAAATTGTGGAATACCCAATCAATCCGGATGGGAATCAAGCCTTGAAAAATAGCTTTAAAAGTATCTTCCTGCCCGCCGTAGGGCAGCGGGGCATTTGCCCTGTACATAACCTGTTGTGCATAAGTGGTACTGCCGTCTAAATACTGTTTAGCAAATAACCTGCCCGGCAAGTTATAATGCGCATAAGGATTGATACATTTTGCCCGATAATAGAAATATTGCGCCATGATGTTTCTAAACCAGGGCGATTGCGCCGGATACCAACTGCTTGCATCATACCCCCAAAAAGGCCGCCATGTTACAGCGCTTTGATTGTTGCAATAATAATTGCAGCCGCTATCAAAATACGGGGCGTCGTTATCGTTTTCAATCACGCATGGCATATGCGCGCAATACCAGCCCAGCGGATGCTTACCGCCTTGGATCAGAGTTAACCAGTTTTGAGAAGTCGGGTCAAGAATAACCGGTAGAAAATCAGGAGTACAAGGCAGAATAGAAGTAGGTTTACAAAAACTTTGAATGGCGGCTAAGTTGTAATCCCATATCAATTGTCTTTGCCATTCAGGTAATGGAGCGGCCGGGGCAGGATCAAAATACATAGTTTCTTTAGTGCCGTATCCTCCCAATCCATTCGGGATAGGGATAGCATCGCCACCAACCAGCACCATTTTTCTTCTTGCACCAATCAGCCCGTAAGGCGCAGATGGTGGCCCTGACGGAGGATTGCGTGCATAATCCCTGACTAAATTTGCAACATACCATACTTTGGCGTTACCATCATCCTGGCAATTTATTATAATAGCATTTGGGAAAATTACTGCTTCTGCCCCATACTCAATAGCAGTTGTAGCAATAAAATAGATCCACATCTGGGATTCGGTCTTTGTAATATCTATGGCCGGAATATCAACAGCATAAGAACATGCATCTGCTGGGCTATCATAGAACATTAAGGTAGGCTGAAAAGTCCGCAATACATGTGGTTGACCGAAGGCATCAAAAACATAACCGGGAACATTGACATATACAGCAGTGGAATCTATAGCTTCATCTAACCGGGCTTCGCATATAATATCAGGGTCGGTGGCATGAAGAGTGTCCACGTCAGTCTTAAATTGATCTAATCCGGTCATTAACCTATCAAAAGCACTCTCAAACTCCATCATGCCACCAATAAATTTCGCGCCAATGTTTAATATCATCCGTATATCATCATTATGGTCTGCTAAAGTAGCATATTCAAGGGGAGGTGCACTCTCAATTAAATCATCAGTCCAAGTATAAAGAGACAATCCATTCATGTCAATGGCTTTGTCGAGGTACATATGCAACTGTTCTTCGGACATGGAGCCATAGAAAGTATAGGGAGAAGCGTGGGTACCGGGAGGTCCTATTACAACCGGAAGGGGGATTACGGGAGGAGGAGCTGCGCCGCCGCCATGTATTCCTGCGCCTGCACCTGTGCTGCGGGCTGCATCGGAGCCGGAAAGCGCATCAGCAGTAGTGGATGATATAGGGGCAGTGGGCGGCGGCGGTGTTTTTGCTGTGGTCGGTATTTTATCAGTTGGCGATGACAGGGCGTCGGTATAAGCCACGGGCAGGGGCGCGGTACTTTGCGGCCCGGCTTTGGGGCCGGGCTGCACAACGGGGCCATCGGGGCCGGATAGTGTAGCGTTATCGGTAAGTAAACTCATGAGGTTTGTTTTTGGCGGGGCAAAGAATTGTTTTGGGGCATTCTGTTTAATACACTTGCCGGTGGCATGTTTGCGGCATATTTGTTTGCCACATTTGGCAATGGGTTATTGCGCACAGGCATGGGTGGGCTGTAGTTGTTTGCAAGCGCGGGTTTTGAGCTGCCGCAGGGCTTTGGTGCAGCGGGTATGGGTCGTGCAGGCGCTGGTGTGGGCATGTATGGCATGTCTGGCCCGCAGAGGGTATTGTATGCGGGGGTGGTGTAGCCGCCCGGCTTTGTGTTGTTGGCGGCGTTGCCGTCGGTTGGGGAGTTTAGGCAGTTGTTGTTCATAAAAGTTTTGGTTTTTGGGTGGTGTTTATTTTGTCCTTCGCGTTTAAGCCTCTCCCGGCCTCTCCAGAGGAGAGGTGAGGTCGAATGAGATACGTGCCTGACGCGAGTCAACCACCCCAGTTGAATGAGGCAGTAACGCCTCATCCAACATCCCCTCCTAAAAACAGGAGGGGAGTGTGTTGCGCAGCTAAACGCGAGAATAAAATTTACTAATCAAAGAGCTTGTATTGAAAAGGTTTTATAAAATTAAAACAAAAAACTAATACGGGTATGTCCAGGATACGGTTTCTACGGTTATTGCAAAACTTTGGGCAAGCTGGGTGGATACGCCGAATACGAAACTGTCTTGTAAATAAAAATCAAGGGGCACAACTTGCTTAAAAGAAGGCTCAAAGCTGCTTTGGGTGGTATCCGGCACGTATATTTCCTTCATCAGCGAATAAAATGCCGGAAGCGGCCCGACAAAAAAACGGATCATGCCTTCATTAGTATTCTGCAAGGCTTTTATGGTAACGTTTTTTATGATACTGCCATTGGGGCTTGCCCCAAAAAGTATTGTGAGTATAGTTCCGGTACCATCGAGCGCGGGGTTGGCTGTGGAGACCGTACCTACCTCCGTAACTGCTGTTTCCTGCCTGAAATTGCAACAGGTTGGTGGTAGCGGAGATGCGTAGGTCCAGTCCAGCCCCTCGGCTATGACACTGAACAGATCTGCGTTTTGGGTACTGGCAAGTAATCTGTATCCAGGTTGCAGTTTCAGGCCGCCTTCCAGTTTCACTTCAAAAGTTTGCAACACCGGCGTGGGTGTAGGCGTACCGGCTAATACAGGGCTTGTGGGGATCGGGATTTCCTTGTACAGCGAGATAGTGGTAATGGCGTTATTTGAAATAAAAAGGCGTACCATACCAGTAGTTACCGGTGCAAAGGCTTTAATGGTTACGGATTTTATTATTGTGCCATTACTGTTGGCAGTAAGTATAATTTCAACACCGGTACCCGTTCCTGTCATACCACTATTAGCAATAGATAGAAAATTGATACCGGTGTTTGCCGATAGTTTGGAATAATCGTTGCAGTTGCAATCGCCTGGAATAATAGCTATTGAATCCGGACACATAGTTTTTTGATTTTAGCAGATCAATAAGGATATGTCCATGCAATGGTTTCGGCAGTGATTGCAAAACTCTGTGCAAGCTGCGTGGAAACAGCAAATACAAAAGTGTCCTGCAAATTAAAGTCGAGGTCAACAACCTGCTTAAAAGAAGGCTCAAAGCCGCTTTGGGTGGTTTCGGGTATGTATATTTCCTTCATCAGCGACAGGCTTGATGTATTAGGGCCGATGAAAAAACGAATCATTCCTTCGTTGGTGCTTTGCAGGGCTTTTATGGTAACGCTTTTTATGGTATTACCATTAACACTACCCGACTGGAATATGGAAGGGACAGACCCCCCGCCGGTAAGCAGGGGATTGGCAACAGACACTGTACCGAGGCCGGTATTGGCAGTATCCTGCCTGAAATTGCAGCAGGTGGGCGGCAACGGCGAAGCATAAGTCCAGTTCATACCTTCGGCGATAACATTAAATGTCTGCGCGTTCTGGGTAGTAGCCAGTAATTGAAACCCGGGTTGTAATTTTAAGCCGCCCGCTAATTTGACCTCAAACATGGGTAGCACCGGATTAGGCGTAGGTGTGTTGGTGAGTATGGGCGTAGTAGGTATCGGGATTTCCTTATAAAGGGAGATGATACTGCTGCCGTTTGAAACAAAGAGGCGCACCATGCCAGTGGTTACCGGCTCTGTGGCTTTAATGATAATTGACCGGATGATGGTGCCGTCGCTTGCAGCAGTAAGCACTGTTACAACGCCGGAACCGGTTCCGGTAAGGCTGGTATTTGCTATTGATAAATTAGCAATACCATTATTGGCTGTGAGCTTGGAATAATCGTTGCAGCCGCAAGAGTCAGGGCTGTTTGATATTGAATTTTGAGACATGGTAATTTGTTTTAAGAGTGAGGAGCGGATAATACTAAAATAAAAGTAAGAATAAATAATTGAAAAAAAGAAATTTTCAGAATTATTAAATTATTATCAGGGGAAAGCTAAATAGTAAATCCATAGATGAACTGTGCCATAGCCACTGGAGCGTAATAGTAGTAATGGTGCCTGGACCCACAAAGTCAATATGTTATCATGTGTATTTTACTTTGTCTGTGTAGCCTTACCTTTGCAATCGGGGTAAAACACCTTTATGCTGAAAACAGACTTTCTTATTATTGGGTCGGGGATTGCGGGGCTGACGTTTGCGGTGAAGACTGCGCGGCGGTTTCCTGGAAAGACCATAACCATACTCACTAAGGCCAATACGGATGAAACCAATACCAAGTATGCCCAGGGCGGTATAGCCGTAGTGAATGACCTGGAGCATGACAGCTTTCAGAAGCATATAGAAGACACGCTGGTGGCGGGCGATGGGCTGTGTAATGAAAGGGTGGTGGATATAGTGGTGAAGGAAGGGCCAACCCGCGTGAACGAGATAATAGAGTGGGGCGCTAAATTTGATAAGGATACGGCGGGCGACTATATGCGCGGCAAGGAAGGCGGCCACTCCGAATTCCGCATACTGCACCATAAGGATATTACGGGCTTTGAGATAGAGCGGGCGCTGGTGGAAGAGACGAAACAATATCCCAACATCAGCATTCACAACCACTGGTTTGTGGTGGATATTATCACGCAGCACCACCTGGGCTACCTGGTAACAAAGTCAACACCGGATATTACCTGCTATGGGGTGTATGCGCTGAACCTGAATAACAACAATATAGAAAAGATACTGGCGCGCTGCACGCTGATGGCGAGCGGGGGGGCAGGGCAGGTGTACCGGACTACCACTAACCCACGCATAGCCACGGGCGATGGGATAGCTATGGCATACAGGGCAAAGGGCAGGATAGAGAATATGGAGTTCATCCAATTTCACCCTACGGCGCTGTATGAAGCGGGTATAAGCCCTTCGTTCCTGATAACGGAGGCGGTAAGGGGAGATGGCGGCGTGCTGAGGAATAAAAACGGCGATGCTTTTATGGCCGGCTACGACGCCCGCGCCGACCTAGCCCCGCGCGATGTGGTGGCCCGCGCCATAGACAGCGAAATGAAGCGTACAGGTACAGAGCATGTGTACCTGGACTGCCGGGCTATGGACCGGGAAAAATTTATGGCCCACTTCCCCAATATCTATGCACGGTGCAAGCAAGGAGGGATAGATGTGTTTGAGCAGATGATACCTGTGGCCCCGGCAGCGCACTACTGCTGCGGGGGTATAAAGACGGATGAACAGGGCAGGTCGTCGGTAGTGAATTTATATGCCTGCGGCGAATGCTCCAGTACGGGGCTTCATGGGGCCAACCGGCTGGCGTCGAACTCGCTGCTGGAGGCGCTGGTATTTGCACACCGATGCGCAGAAGATATGGCACAGCGGATTGATACTATACCCTTTAATGACCTGGTGCCGGACTGGAACGCATCGGGAACCAATGAACCCAAAGAAATGATCCTTATTACACAGAGCCTGAAGGAACTGCAACAGGTGATGAGCGACTATGTGGGCATAGTGCGCAACGATATACGCCTGCAACGGGCCATGAACCGGATAGATATGCTGCACAAAGAAACAGAAGAACTGTACAAGACTGCCACGCTATCGCCACAACTATGCGAACTGCGTAACCTGATAACCATAGGCTACCTGATAGTAAAGGGAGCGCAATTCAGGAAAGAGAGCCGGGGGCTGCACTTTAATACCGACTACCCGTATAAAAGCGGGTTGGTGCAGCAGGTGGTACTATGAGTACGAAAAGTTTCTCCCCGCCACGGCGGGGCAGAGGCGCAAATTATTATCATTGAAAATGGTTAAAGTTTAAAAATTAAGATCGCAAAGACCCATAAATTTACATCCCCCTAACCCCCTTCGCGCACTCACGAACCCAACGCGGCAAGGGGGAATTGCACCATCAGGGAAATTCAACTTCATCACTTCTTTCAACAAAAACACTTCATCATAGACTGGGAGAGGTAAGGAGCTTTGAACATTAGAATCTGCATTACGAAATATCTTTGCGGTCTTTAAAACACTACATGGAAACTGCGTCTCTGCCCCGCCGTGGCGGGGAGAAATTCTTTTATGCCGGATTTTTAATGCTCATTGCCTGGCTCATTTATACAATTCCAGGCACATGTTTTTTATGAAGAGGTCGCGGTGGCCGGTGTTCCAGATGAAGAGGCGTATGCTGTCGCCATCTTGTATGTTTTTCGGGACTTTTACAAAGAAATAAACATTGCCCCATACATTGGGTTCGCTATGTTCATGGGTTAATTCCGTTTGGGCGTTAATACCGCCGGTGTAAATTTTGTTCTCTATTTTACATCGCCTCCATAGCTTATCTTTTATTTCTACCACCAACAGATGTTTGAAGTAATCGGGATAGTCGGGGTACATAAAGAGGCCGCTGCATTTCAGCCATTTTGCGCCGTTAAATTTTTCTTTGTCATACCTGACTTTCAGGCCCTCGGCATAGTCTTCGTGGCGCATGTGATAGATAAAAGCGCCAGAGAAGGTATTGCTCCGCTCGTAATTATTGGAAACAGAATCGGTGTAATTCTCGCAAAACAGGTTGCCCGTTTTTGTAATTTTAGTGGTATCGGGTTGCCATTCCCAGGCGTCCCGCACTACCAGGTCGTTATAGGTGAGGTGCATCCTGAATAGCATTTGTAAGTTGAACTTAATGTTCGACTCTTCGCTGATTATGATCCCTTTTGCCTGCTGCATACTGTAGCTTATGTTTACCGCTATCAGAAAAATAAACAACGCGGCTACCAATGATTTAGTAACGATCTTCTTACCGGAAATATATTGGATAAAAGCTGCGAAAGGTATGGCCAGCAAGGGATACAAATGTATCATAGGCCGTGAGCCGAAGCCATTGATATAATTGTAACAATACCACGAATAAATAACGTAAACATAAAGCGGTAGAATTATGCCTATGCACCATGCCCATTTTCTGAAAGACTTGTAAAAAAGCAGCCCGACCAGTGCAAATATCATTATTGGAGAATAGGGCAGCCAGCCATTGTTGAAATAGAACAGCCCTTCGATGATCTTTGGGTGCAGCCAGTTGAACGACTGCGAACCGTAGCTATAATAAATAAAGTGGCCGGTAAGTATTTTCCAGTAAATGAATTGGGGGATGGCGGGGATGATAAAAGCAATAATAAAAATGAATATTCCTTTGCTATTAGTTTTAATAAAAAGTATCTTTTGGTGTATAGTTTCTTTGCTATACACATTGTATAGCAGCGGGATGAGTAAGCACATAATATCAGACGGGCGGATAATGGTTATCATACCCGCTGTGAGGCCGGTGGCAAGAAAGGCGAAAAAGGTAGGCCGTTCATGAATTCTTATAGTGAGGAACAGGAGCAGGGCAAAAAGAAAAAATAATGGCACATGCGACATACCGGCCTGGTAACAAGAAAACCAAAACAGGTTGGAGCCGAGAAAAAGAACTACTGTAGCCAATAAGGAATTTGTATTGCTGAAATATTTTTTCAGTACCTTGTAAACAAGCGCTAATCCAAGCAGGGAATAAAAAAGTGAGGATATTTTGATAAGGATGCTGTAGGTTTCAGAATAGCCGTTTGCGGGTAAGCCCATTATTTTTTCGTAGCCATGCGCTATAAAAAAGAAAGGCATTTCCATAAATGCAATGCCATAGGTATATTGGTCAATAAAATTGCTATTGGAGGTTTTCCATTCGTCGTGTTGGGTTAAGTACCAGAAAATACCATCGCCGATACCTTTGTTTTTCGGGAGGTCTGCAGGCGTTTTAAGGTCGTGGTAGATGAAGGTGGCAGGTAAGTATAAATAATAGCCGAGGGCATCGCCGTAAAATACTTTAGACTGTGTACCATAGCGGGCTATAAAAAAAGCAGTAATAATAATGGAAACGAGAAGAATTGCTTTATTTATCAGGCTGCGGTACATGGAGGAGAAAGTTTCACGGAGGCGCAGAGGCGCAAATTACAAATAATTTCACACGAATAAAACGTAAACAATTAAGGCCGCAAAGCCCAATAAAATCAAGTTCACAAATTTACCATTTGCCTGTTATTGCTACCAATGTTTGTAATAGTAAGATTATTTTGTCTTAAAATCAAATTGAGTATTAATTTTGACAATGAATCTGCACGGGAACTGTTTTTATATACTATTAATGTGTAACTTTGGTATATTAAACCCGGCATTGTTTTTGTGCCAGAACAGATTGGGCCTATTACCATGACAAAGAATACTCTGAAATTTTTAATGTTGTTTATCCTGACCTTGTATATCGGATCTGCATCCTGTAGAAAGAAGGAAGTAACTGCCACGCCATTTACTAATATGTTAGGTACCTGGCTGCTCACACAAACCGCCTTTGGGGATAACGGATCGGCTAGCAATCCGATATTTTCGCCGGTTGAAAAAGGCCAGAAATATTATAAAGTATTTTTTTCTGATAGTACCGGCAAAGATTCAGACATTTATAATGGCGTATTAGACCCGGTTGCTTATTACAATTGGCAAATAATAAAAAACGATTCTGTGTATATTAATTACCACGCAAATACCACTGCTGTGTATTCTATTTACGAAGTTAATTCGTCAAACCTGATATTACTGACCACTGATATTACTGATAGCGGCGTAAGTGTGCCGGTATTTACTTACTACCAGAAAATATAGCTTTCAGGACTTTATTGAGCCATTTACATCCCCCTAACCCCCTTCGCTCACGCACAAAATCCACACGGCAAGGGGGAATTGCGCCATCAAGGAAAATTCAACTTTATCACTTCTTTCAGCAAAAACATCGCATTATTGACTGCGAGAGTTGAGAAGTTCTGAACATCCCTTACTCCTTTAAAATACTCCTGGAGATAACCAATTTCTGAATTTCGGAGGTGCCTTCACCTATGGTGCAGAGCTTGCTGTCGCGGTAATATTTTTCAACAGGAAAATCTTTGGTGTAGCCATAGCCGCCAAAAATCTGAACGGCGTCTGTAGATATACGCACTGCCGCTTCAGAAGCGTAGTATTTTGCCATAGCGGACTCTTTGCTCATTTTTTCACCACGGTTTTTCTTGTCGGAAGCCTGGTAAATAAGCATTTCGGAGGCTTGTATCTGTGTGGCCATATCTGCCAGTTTGAAGGCAATGGCCTGGAAGTTGGAAATCGGCTGGTCGAACTGGTGGCGTTCTTTGGAATATTTGAGGGAAGCCTCGTAAGCGCCCTTAGCTATGCCCAACGCCAGAGCCGCGATAGATATACGCCCACCGTCAAGCACCTTCATAGCCTGGTGAAAACCATCACCCACAATGCCCATTCTTTGCGTATCGGGGATGCGGCAATTATCAAAGATAAGTTCTGAGGTTTCGCTGGCGCGCATACCTAATTTATTTTCCTTTTTGCCTGCGGAAAAACCCGGTGTGCCGCGCTCAATGATAAATGCGGTGCTGTTATTTTTCGACCTCGGTTCGCCGGTGCGTGCAAGGATCACAGCCACATGGCCGCTGATACCGTGCGTGATCCAGTTTTTTGTGCCGTTAATAACCCATTCATCACCGTCTTTTACGGCAGAGCAGCGCATATTGCCGGAGTCGCTGCCGGTATTGGCTTCGGTAAGCCCCCATGCCCCTAACCACTCGCCGGTAGCCAGTTTTGGCAGGTACTTTCTTTTTTGTTCCTCATTGCCGAAGTATAAAATATGCCCGGTGCAAAGCGAATTATGGGCAGCCACAGAAAGCCCGATGGAGCCACACACTTTGGCAATCTCGCTGATAACGGTAACGTACTCAAAATATCCCAAACCAGAACCGCCGTATTCAGTCGGTACAAGTACGCCCATAAGGCCAAGTTCACCCATTTTATGAAAAAGCTCAACCGGGAATTTTTGCGTTTCATCCCATTCCATCATGTCTGGCCGGATGTGCTTGTTGGCAAAATCCTTTATCATTTCCGCAATAGATATCTGGGTGTCCGTGTAGTTAAAATCCATATTATATTACAATAGTTATCAGAACGCAATTTTACGACAAAATTCTTGAATATCTTGGAATTGGGTCCTTCGGCGTTGCTTACAATGACGTGTTTGCAAATTATTGATTATCATGCTGCTAAATTTTGAAGTGTAAATCCATATTTGGAGGCTTCCTTTTTAAGAAATGCTATTTTTTTGGCATTTTGTCTGGCCGTATCCACCTTTAATTTCTCTTTGTCAAAAGCGACTTTGTGTTTTACCATTGTGTAAAATATAACTGCCAATTTTCTTGCTACAGCCTTGATTGCTTTTTTTGTACCACGCTGGGCAGATAATCTTCTATATAACTGCCCTAATGCTCCCTTGTTCTGCCACATCGTTTGAGCTGCTATACGAAAAGCCTGCGTTGCATTGTTTTTGGTAACTTTTTTATCATAACCGATAATTTTACCACCCGATTTCTTGGGTCGCGGACTTAACCCAAGCCAACTGGCAAAATGTTCAGCAGTTACCCATTTGTTCATATCCAGTCCGGTTACTGATATGATTTCCAATACGCTGATTTCATCCAAACCATCTATAGATGTAAGATCAACCCCAACAATATGTTTTAAAAACTCCTTGACATTAATACCATATTGATTCTTCCTGGTCTGGGTTGTTTTTTTTTTTATTTCCGGTTTGTTTCCTTCCTCATCCTGTGGGAGCATTTTTTTTAACACATCCTCTATAAGTAGTTCATATTCCTTCATCTGCTCTTTAAAAAAATCCAGCGCTGTCAGTTGATGCTGCAATATTTTTATAAATTGTGGTTTGTAATGCCCGTGAAGAGATTTAAGCAAATCTTCTTTACTTGCTTTGAGCCTGTCCACTTTGATAAGGTCTAATAAGTTCTGCGGCGTATTAATACCACTGGCAATGCCCCGCAGTAATTTCATCCCTTCAACCCCTTCAATGTCGCTTATTAAGTGTTGCACTTTGATATTCATTTGTGTAAGCACTCTTTGAATACGGTTAAGCGTATCGCTTTTTTGTTGCTGTAGTACGTTTCTTTCATGTAAATAACTCTTTAGTTCACGGTACACTTCCTCCGGGATATGAGAAGCCCGTAATAATCCGTGAGCATGAAGCTGATGCAGCCACTGGCTGTCTTTTACATCTGTTTTTTGCCCGTCCACATTTTTGAAATGTTTGGGGTTAACCAAAGTTACGTTAATGCCATGTTCTTCCAGTATCTGGTAGAAAGCCATCCAGTATGAGCCGGTTGCTTCCATAGCCAGTTCCTTAACACTTGCACTGACAAGTGTTTTTGCCACTTGCTCCAAATCTTCGGTGAAGGCATCTGCTTCAAGCAAATACTGGTTGCCTCCGGCATCGCTATAAGATACCATCATCATCATGCTCCCGACATCTACAGCGGCACAGCATGGCCTGATTATCGCCAGTTGCAGCGATTGTTTTTCTTGTTTTGTTGTTTTAGCCATAACTTTATACAGTTTTTATAAAGCAGGGCAAACTCCTGTACTTGAGACTAAAAGCAAGCTTACAAACGTGGTAGTATAATTACTAAGCATAATTAAACGCCAATTACATTTTTTTCGAAAAGTACAGATCCCAAACTCAGCTACGGGTTCTTAATGACGCCAAAACGAGATGCGGGTTATGTAGTTTGCCATGCTTTTCTGTAGCGGCAATTTACGCAACATGGAGGTTACTCAGGTTGATGACTCGCGCGAACAACGTCATTCGCATTTTTTCTTTTTACAAAAAGTGGGTACTCAGGATGACAGGGGGGTGGTATTTGGAATTGGGAATTGGGGATTGGGAATTTGGATTGTCCTTTTGAATTTCAGGGTTTGTGGGTAACGCATCATTTTGGTTCGTTATCGCATTTTCTGAAAAATTTTCTGTGGGATATTGGTGGGGTGAATTTTCATTAGTTGTTTCATCATAAGATACTGTGGTAGCGGGTTGTGGGATGGTTTCATCGTCTTCATCTGTTATCGCATCTGTATCGCATTGTATCCCATTTTCGTTGTCCAGGGGACATGGAATCGGGTTGCTTCGTTCCTCACAATGACGGGGAATTGGGATTATTTTCTTGTTTGGAAATTGGTCAGCATCCGTGTTATCTTTTAATTCTTCGGCTTCGTACCTGGCGAGGTTTTCCTTTACCATCGTGATATTAGCATCCCGGTTTTTTTTCGAGTGAAAGTTTCTGTCGCCAAAATTGCCTTTGATATAATTATCAGCATAGCTCATCACACTTTCACCGAGTTCCCTGTCTTCCCTGACAATATAGATTATCAACTCTTCAAAGGCTTCCATGTATGCACCGGCGTGCCTCATGTGAATATCTTTGGTCATTTTTAACAGCTTGCGGAGCTTGTCCACTTCTTCCATTGTTGGGCAGCGGTCGCCGGGATCGCGGCTATTGATATTGGTGTTTACTGCATCAATGTGGTTGTAAATGTCCTGTAGAATAATGACGGGGGCTTGCCGAGCGGCAATTTTCATTTCTTCCCATTTGCCGTGTTTTATCCACAGGTAAATGGTGCGGCGGTTAACATCGAGAATGTCGGCGATCTCCTGCTGTGTTTTGCCGGTGTGGAGATAGAGGTCTTTGGCGAGTTGCCGGTGTTCTGGTTTTGGGGGCATGTTTGTTGGTTTATTTTGTCTGAACTATGATTGAAATGATTTTAATGATTGGCTATGAATGCTTTTTGTATTGTTTGACCTCTCCCGGCCTCTCCAAAGGAGAGGTGAGGTCGAATGAGAGACGTACCTTACGCGATTCTCTAACATATTCAATGAGCTTAGCGCAGTATGTTACATACCTATTCACGAGAATATCGTGCCTATTCCGGCACAAAGTTGGGGAGGGGAAATGAGTATAGCAAAAGGATGATCTATGATAGTGCGCTTATAGCAGTATGACAGAAAGAAGGCGTACTATGATAGAGAATTGTTTGCAGTATTGGCGGGGGTTTGAGGGGATTCTGGGGGTGACGCCTACATTCGCCAATCAGATACCGATAGCTATCGGTAGGCTGCCACCAGGACGTAGTAGAGACTACGCCCAACTATTCTATTTTTTATAGCAAACTACGGCCAACGGGGGCAACAACACGGATCAGGTTACTTAGAATTTAAACAATGATAACTCACTAATAAACTTATAGTCTTTTACGTTATAAGTAAATAACTCGAGGCCGGAAACAATTGCGGTAGCTGCTGTGAGGCTATCAGGCAATGCCAAACCATGACTGAGCGCATATTTCTCTATTAGGGATGATGCTTTTATATTAATGTCTTGGTTTACAAGAATAATAATAAAACGGGAAATGCTTTTCTTAATTTTTAACAGGTCTTGCTTATCTAAAGCGCCTAACATCAATTCTATTTGCGTAATACCACCCAAAACAACATTATCAAGCCCGATAATATCTTCCAGAATTCCTTTCGTTCCTATATGCCTATTGTGCCTGCTATCCAGGTAGTCAATCATAACATCAGTATCGCAAATTACTTGCTTCGCTGCCATGCTTTTTGCCGTAATTTTTTTGCATCAATATTCCTTCCGGTAAATATCTTCTGCATTTCCGAAATATCTACAGAACTGTCACCGGGTATAGCCGGAACTCCATTAATGAAGAACTCTTTTTTCTTCTTTTTAGGTGTGGGGGAGAACGTAAAATTCAAATATTCTGAAAGCGTTTGTAATACCTTCAAGGTTTTTGAATCACTGTATTTTATAGTTACTTCAGGCATCTTGACCACAAATTTAAAGGTTTTTTCCATTTAAAACAATATTGATGAAGTTTAAGCATTGCAAACCCCAGTCGCTCGCCATGCAGGCTGGAGCAGGTTTAAGTGACCGTTTCGACCACTTGGGTAATAATGCACCATTTTATCCCCGATAATAGTATAACAAGGAACATTGAAAGAAAAAAGGTAATTTTGTTTAAAAATTTTCATGCCTGAATTATTCAGATTTTTTGGTATCCGGTTTTTCTTTTTCAGCAATGACCATTTGCCTGTTCATCTGCATGTTAAAAATGCAGACGGAAGCGCACGTTTTGAGGTCAGCCCTTTAAAACTTATCGAAAATAAAGGCATGAAGAATAAAGACATCCATCTTGCAGAAAGTATTATCGAAGAAAATGCAGATTTGATAGTGGAAAAATGGAACGAATATTTCAGTAATAAATAATTACTGTACTTGCTAAATAATATTTATGGTAAGCGCAAAAACAGTTTGGTTTGATAACAATAGAATATTCATTGAATTAAACGATGGGCGTGTTGTTGGTACACCCATAGAATGGTATCCCAATTTAAAGAAAGGCACTCCCGACCAAATGAAAAAATACGAACTATGGGAAAATGGTAAATGGATACATTGGGAAGAGCTAAACGAAGACTTATCGGCAGAAGGATTTTTGAGTTTTACGAAGTAACTATATTACCACTTTTTTCATTTTGAGCCTCACCGCCATATCGTATTGCCGCTTCAAGTATATCCATGTTTATATCTTTTAGCGTTTTGAACTTAATGCAATACCCGGTCACGCTCGCCTTGCCTATTTTTCCCCCATACGTTTGGGCCAAGTATGTCTTGTCTTTGATACCGAGGATATAGACGGAGATACCGGTTTTGTTTGCGCTCAAACCAATTTTAAAAAAATCCCGGGTCTTTCCATCAGCATATTTTATGGTGTAAGACCCATAGCCTATGGTTGGGTTACTGACCGTTTTATTTTCGCTGTTTATACCATTGTCGAACCATAATTTACAACCTGGTAAAACCTGGAGTATGCGCTGGTGCAACGCTTGCATATCGCTACGCTTAGGCTCAGGCAGGCTGGTAATATACTCTTTGATTTGTTCTTGTACGTTCATATAAAATATTGAATTATGGTTTACGTCCAAAGGGCGAGTATCCACCCTACGATACACTTTTGCGGGCTTAAAAACATAATACTGGAAACCGCGCCTTTGCGTCTTTGTGAGAAACTTTTCCTACCCTCACCTCAAAATCCTATAACAAAGCCCGAACTCCAAAGCCACGCCCTGTATGGAGGTAACATAGTTGTTTGCCAGCGTATTACCGTCTGTACCTTTAGTGGAGCAACTGCTGGAGAAAGCGCTCAACATACCCACAATGCCGAGGCGCTTAAAGACGTAATACCTTGCCTTACCGCCAATGCGGATGATACTGCCGGAGGCGGCATAGCTATAGGGCGCATCTGCATTATTGCCCTTGAACGTTACTGATGACAGCCCTGCCGATGTAAATGCGGAAAAGTCTGCTTTTTTAGTGGTGAAAAAATGATAGTTGCCCTCAACGGCCATCTCGCTCATAAACGGTTTCACGCTGTTGGTAGCTGTTTGTAAACCATAATAATGCGATGAGTTGATGTTGTAAATGTCTGTGCCGAGATCAATGCCTATGCCCCAATGTTTACTAAGGCCATACTCCAAAAAAAACGGGTCCCTGGTACCGTGGTGGCCGCCCTGTACTACATCGTTGGCAATACCGTTATTGGCGGTAACATAGTTTGCATAGGTGCTGCCTTCGGATACGCTCAATAGCAAGGAACCTTTGTTAAAAGTCTGCGCTGATGCAAGGCAGGAGAACAAAACAGCTAAGAGAAAACAAGCAACAAAAGGAGTATGTTTTTTCATAAAATGGCGTTTAGTAATATCAAATATACGATTAGTAAAATTACTTGCAAGAAAAAAAATATTTTTCCGGATGACAAGTTTCATTGATAAACAAATCCTGGTTTTAATAGCCCCGGCCTTCAGGTCGGGGAAAGATAAAATAGTAAGTTGGCTTTAGCCGAAATCCAGCAACAAGGGACACTATTTGCAGGAGTAAATTTTGGCTAAAGCCAACGGGGTTTTACTTACTCCCCGACCTAAAGGCCGGGGCTATTAAGTAAAAAAGTCATTACAGGCAAGTCGCATAATCAACAACGTTTTAGCCGTACTGACCGCCGAAGGGGCTGTACTGACGGCAAAACTACCTTTAATTGAAATTATTTTTCCGGCTTTATATCCTCCAGCCCGCTGATTACCTTGCTGCCCGTTGGCAATGCCAATGCAAGATATTTTTTGGGCATCATCCCGTTTTTGGCTATCGGTATAGCTACGGCAGTAAGTATGTCAACCTGTTCAAAGTTTACATGCCATACGCCCTCTTTTTCAATAATTCCAGAGACTTCAAAAAATGATTCGGGTAAAAGGAAACCTGTTCGCAAGGCTTTTGCAGCGGCCTCCTTAGCCACCCACATTACATGCAGCATTTCACTTTGCTTTTTGGGAATGGTTAAAAGCATCTTTTCCTTATCTGTGAAAAGGCTAAGAAAAATTGCGTCCTTAACTTTTTTGTAATCTTCCATATCCACCCCCACAGGTAATGCGCCATGCGTGCAAACGGCAATTGCCGCTTCATCGGAATGGGCTATGCTTATATTCATCTGGCCCTTAACATCATCATCCACATACGGATAGCCCCATATACCGGAACCGATGTTTATTGTTTGGTTTTGCAAAGCGGGGTTATAAAATCCAATAGCTTGTTTGGCGCAATAGCGGCCTGCTGCATATCGTAGCCTTAATAAACCTGTTTCAAATTGCTCCGCTATCTTTTGTTCCTGTTTCGTCATAGCAGCATAAAACACAGGTTTGTTTGCCGCATTCAGTGAGTGCACACTCCACCCAATGCTGTATGTTTTTCCTGCAATTTCTACCTGGATTTTGTTTTTCATGGTTGTCGGTCCAATGTCATTAACATAGCGAGTAAATAATACCACCCCTTCGGGGTTTTTACATATTTTGTATTGTATTTCTATAATAATATCATCCCTTCGGGATTATATGCGCTGCTAAGTTAGTGACATTGTCTTATCAGTCTGTACTTCTACCAGGGCTAAATTTAGTGTATTTGGATAGTAATTCGGTCAGTACCGCCCCTTCGGCGGTCAGACCGAATTACGTTGGGTAGGTTGTTATACTTCGCAAGTGATAAATTTGTGAATTTGCATTTATTTAGCATCTATGCAATGTTCAGCTACTAACATCCCCCCAACCCCCTTCGCTAACGCACAAAACCCACGCGGCAAGGGGGAATTACCGTATCAAATCCATTTAGCTAATGCCATATTTCAGCGATTGTACTCACTAATTTAACCCTTGTGCAGTATAAAATATGCACTCCATAACGCCAAAGCCGTTCTGACCGAAGAAGGGGCGGTACAGACGGCTTTGGCTAATACAACATTTTAATGGCTGGAATACTCCAATTATTTGTTTTTTCTCCAACCATATTATGCCAATTACTGGTTTTTGTATATCTTAGCACTCCATTACTAACCTAACTCAACAGACCTGCACGTAGTTTTTGATAGATTGACAGACAAAAGAACAATAAAAATACGACTTTAAACTACAGGCAGATCAATAAAATATGGCAACCAGGAAATTCACAATTTCGCCTAAGTTTCTATATGCAAAATTTATTTTGTTTATAGCGATAGTATTAAGCCATTCCCATTTATCTGCGCAGGTAAAAGCAGGTAAGGCTCCGCCTGTTGATACCTTTAAGAAAGCCAACCAGTTAATATCAAAAAAGAAATTCAGGAAGGCGCACAACCTGCTCAATGCCTACCACAAGAACCACCCCAAAGACATGAACGCTGTGTGGCAGCAGGCGCAAACAAAGTTCTGGCTGGGTAATTTTAAAAGGTCTGATACGCTATACAAAACTGCTGTAAAGCTGAAACCTGACAATGATTATCTGCGGCTTAATTATATCAGTTCGTTGGCAGATATGGGTAAAATGGCGCAGGCAACGACCATGCTTTCCGGTATGGAATTTTCGGGGCGCGATTATCCGTATATGGATATGCTTCATGCCAAACTGTACTATTACCAGGGCGATTACAAGCAGGCTGCCGCGTATATGCGGAAGGCATTGCAATCTGATAATAAGACGGAAGAGATCTATAACTTAGACGATGAGATAGCCTATGCAAGGTCGCCAAGAGTTTCATTAAGCACAGCATATCTTTCAGATAACCAACCAATTACTGCGATTATCTCAACACTTAAAGCAGAAGATTATTTCAACCGCTTTCTTGATCTTTATCTTGTTTGCGATGAATACCACTTTATGCAAAACACCGTATCAGATGCGCCGTGGGTGAGAATAGGCGACAAGCTATTTTTCCCACAAGCCGGGTTGCGGATAAATGTGGGTGGCGGCGTATTCCAGTTCCCGGTAAAGAATGAGACTGGCTTTAGTGGCAACCTATCCCTGAATGAAAAACTATCCCAGCATTTCGATATAGACCTGGGGGTGGACCATGTGCCATATTTCGATTCTAAAACGAGCATTGACTCCAACATTACAGCTACCCGGTTTTCGGCAATGCTCAACTGGCATTTAAGGAACTGGGCGGCACAGGCAGCATTCATCAACAGCACCTACCCCGATAATAACAATGTTTATTCGGCCTATGGCTGGGTACTTGCGCCAATAGCCCAATTCAGGCATGGGGTATTGCAGATAGGTTACAGCAGCAGTTACAGCAACTCGAACCAGAACACTTATACCGCCGTAAACTCACTTAGCGAGATACTTGCAACATACACCACAGGCTCCTCAATAGCAGGCATTTATAACCCTTACTTCACCCCGAATAACCAGTATATCAATTCGGTGTTAGCAGCGTTGAGCCTGAACTTTTCCAAAAAGATGAGCCTTAATATTAATGCTGATGTGGGGTATGGAACCATTAATAATCCATACCTGTACCTGAATAAAGATAATTCGGGTAACTATGCCGTAATCAAAGGTTATTCAAACGTGAGTTTTTATCCCGGCGATGCTACGGTTGCTTTGAATTACCACATTGATAAAACATGGTTGCTGTCGGCTAAATACATTTACCACAATACCTACTTTTTTACCAGTAACTATGTGAGTCTCGGAATTGAAAAAAGTTTTCAGCGGGCTAAAAAGAAACAAGCCGATCCAAAGTCCACATTCTCCAGGCTGATAGGCGAGATAGAAAACGAAATACAATCTTTGTATAAATGCAAAGACGCCAATGAACTAAAAGCATCGGTAGGTAAAATAAGAAGTGAACTGGTAACCCTGCGCAACGCACAGAAAAGTAAGGCTGATACTTATGAATCGAAGGGCAGCGATGCGGCAACCATGCTGCAAGACCGCTATGACGCGCTCAATGATATGGTCAACGACCTGGACGCAGTGAACCTGGATGATAATGCGGATGGCAAGACGAACAAAAAGCAGTGGCTGATTGATAAACTTTATGAGTTGACCTCCGTAAACTACAATGGGTATAGGGAGTAATATCAGTTATGCTAAGTGGAAATGTTTAGTTACTAACATCCCCCTAACCCCCTTCGCACACGCACAAAACCCACGCGGCAAGGGGGAATTACTGTATCAAATCCATTTAGCTAATGCCATATTTCAGCGATTGTACTCACTAATTTATCCCTTGTGCAGTATGAGTGAAATGTTCAGCTACTAACATCCCCCTACCCCCCTTCACTCACGCATCCCGATAGCTATCGGGACCACGCGGCAAGGGGGAATTGCACTATCAAGGAAATTCAACTTCATCACTTCTTTCAACAAAAACATTGCATTATAATTATGAAATTCCAAAGGTCTTTATTTAACCTGGTAAGGCAATGTCATTAAGTTTGTAAAATAATCAATGGTGATGCCGACGGCGTGCCTCCTTTAGCTTTAGCGGTGGCGCAAGGCATTACATGTCTATAGAAAAATGATTACCCATGTACCCGAACATGGTATAACACAGACACAACATGGAGTAGTTCGATACCTTCGGCATCGGTATAATTTATTGTAGTTTTTCTATAAACGTTAAATCCCTTCAGGATTATCCCTAAGTTTATGACATTGCCATGCAAAAGATAAATTGGCGAATTAGATTTGCTTAGTGAAGATGTCAAAATAAATCCTACAATTTGATTGTTCTTTTCCATTTCTGTTTCGTTGCAATCCCGATAGCTATCGGGATTAAATAGCTTGCTATTAGCAGATTTTGGGCCTCACATAAACGAAAAATAACTACCCAACTTCGTAGGATTTATTTTGACATCTTCACTTAGGTTTTGCGGTCTTGATTTTGTAATCTATATTTATCTTCAATTATTTACAGCTTGCGTCTCTGCCCCGAAATGGCGTGGAGAAATTATCCAGGGAAAATATGTCATCAGCTTCCTACAACAGCAACAATAAAGGCAACAGGCTCTGGGAGTTTAAAGAAGCAAGGAAGATAACGCCTACAGATCGTTTTGTCCTGCTCATTTTAGTGATCACCGGTATCATTTCCATTCTTCGTTTTGCCGACTGGTGGTTCAGGAAAGATAATATTGGCGCGGTATGGTTGTATATCTTACTTAGCCTTGCTTTCTGGTACAGTATTTCGCGGCTTGTACTCATCTGGATCAGCTACCTGCGCATACGCAAACCGCCGCACATAGATGCCCCTGCGGGCTTGAGTGTGGCTATATTTACCACCAGTTCTCCCGGCGAGCCGCTGGCTATGTTTGAAAAAACGCTTGCCGCCTGCGCCAATATCCGGTACCCGCATACCACCTACCTGCTCGATGATACGCAAGACCCGGCATTTAAAGCCGTTGCCGAAAAGCATGGCGCGGTATGGCTGGAACTGGTAGGCATACCCGGCGCAAAAGCAGGAAAGATAAACCGGGCGCTGGAAATTACCCACGAAGAATTTATTCTTGTTTTAGACCCCGACCATATCCCTTTCCCCAACTTTTTCGATCATACGCTGGGGTATTTTAATGATGAGCGGGTGGGTTTTGTGCAGGTGTCGCAGGCATACTACAACCAATACCGGTCGTTTACGGCCTGCGGCGCGGCAGAGCAGACCTACCAGTTTTACGGGCCAACGCAAATGTCGTTATTCGGCTATGGGTGCAGCGTGGCTATAGGCGCGAATTGCACATTCAGGAAGAGCGCATTGACGAGTATAGGCGGCCACGGTATTGGCCTTGCCGAAGACCTGATAACCGCTATAAGAATACATGCCGGGGGATGGAAGTCAATATACAACCCGGTTGTGGTGAGCCGGGGATTGGTGCCTGAAGATTTCGGCTCGTTTTGCAAGCAACAGCTTAAATGGGCGCGGGGGGTATTTGAAGTTACGTTTATGGAACTGCCCCGGCTGTTCCGCAAGCTCACCGGCTGGCAAAGGATCTCTTATTTTACCATCGGCACGTATTACTTAGTTGGGGTTACGCAGTTTATTTTTACGGTTATCCCGTTCCTGTATTTCTTCACAGGCATTCTGCCTGCCCGCATGGAGTTTGCCGACTTTATTATCTATGGCTCCCCGGTATTGCTTTGCGGCATTGTTATCTACCTCTATATGCAGCGGTGGCTGTGCGACCCCGAAACGGAAAAAGGGCTGCACTGGCGGGGAATGATCCTGAAATTTGCGTGCTGGCCTGTTTACCTGACCGGTTTTTTGCTTGCTATGGTAAATGCCCAGATTCCCTATATCCCTACTGCCAAAAAAGCGGTGACCGGGTACATAACCCCCTTTATACGCCCTATGGTGGTGCATATCATTGTGTTTATAATAGCTGTTATCGGTGTGTTCACGTACCGCAGGTTTTATATGCCGGAAAGCGGGCTGGCTATTTCGGCAGAGCGCACCTGGGGCATGATGGCGTTTGCGTTCCTGGCTTTTATTATGGCTACCGGCGGGGTCTATGCCGCCCTTGAAGCCCGGAAAATGAAAGTGGAAGAACCGTGGGAAAATGTGGAGATAAAAAGTTAACTTGCAATACATGAAGAGCGCAACATTCAGGATAATGTCCACGGTTATAGCGATAATTATATCGTCGCTGATCGTGTATGCGCTGTCTCATGCCGGGAAATCAACAAAGGGGCCGATAGAAAATGTAATGACTTATACCGGCGATGTGGTAAAGGGTATAGAACAAAAAATAATAGTGGAACAACGGGAAGATACCCGCAAAGACAAACTGAAATGGCTGGACCCCTATTTTGAGAATAAGAAGCTGTTACTGCATCCACCCAAAATACTTTTCGGGGCTTATGATAATGATATGAAGGAAAACTTTGAAAGCATTGTAAGCCTTGAAGATTCGCTGCATACCACATTCCCGCTGCTGCATATTTATATACCCTGGGGCAGCAAGCCGGAGGAAAAATTCCCGGTTTCGGAGGTGAAAAATATTATCAGTTTAGGGTCTATTCCGGTAATTACCTGGGAACCCTGGCTGAATACTTTTAATGAGGAACAATACCCCGATGGCATTAAACCCAAAGACCCGAATAAAAACGGGATGCGTGATATAGCCAATGGCATTTATGACAGCTATATTGAAGAATGGGCTGTGTCGGCCCGCAAGATCAATAAGCCAATTTTTCTGAGGTTCGGGCATGAGATGAATGACGGCTACCGCTATCCGTGGGGGCCGCAGAATAATTCGGCGCCTGATTTCATAGCCGCCTGGCGACATATCCACGACTTATTCCTAAAAGAAGGCGCGAAGAATGTTATCTGGTTATGGAGTCCGCACCCGGCTTACGATTTCAAGGATTTTTATCCCGGCGATAGCTGTGTTGATTACGTGGGCGTGGGTGTACTGAATTATGGCACAGTAGCCACCTGGAGCAAGTGGTGGACGTTTAAAGAAATCTTCGGGAGGGATTATGTGCAACTTGCAAAGTACAATAAACCCATTATGATCACCGAATTTGGCTCCCTTGCCGTTGGCGGGAACAGGAGTAAGTGGTTTGCCGATGCGCTTGACAGCATACCACAGCATTATCCATTGCTGCGGTCTATCCTGTACTTCCACAAATCTGATGATAATACCACCACACAGCAAACCCTTAGCTGGTATTTCAAAGACGACCATCCGGTTACTTCAGGGATTATGAAGCAGGTGAATAAGTGGAAGCAGTAGAATAATACATCCCCCCAACCCCCCTTCGCTCACGCATCCCGATAGCTATCGGGACAACGCTAAAGGGGGAATTGCTGCATCAAATCCATTTAGCTAATACAATATTTCAGCAGTGTACTCCTAAATTTACCCTTTGCGTGCGTAAGTCATTTTCTGCCCTTTTACCACTAATAACACCAAGCTATCACAAAGGGAAAATTTTGCAAATTACAATTACATGCCAATGGAGCTAAAACATTCCCCTTGCCCCCTTGCACCACCGCTAAAGCTAAGGCGGCACGCGGTTGCTCACTGCCAATGCCAAAGGGGGAATCACGCCATCAAATCCATTTAGCTAATGCCATATTTCAGCGATTGAATTCATTAATTTATCCGTTGCAGGCCAATGTCATTAACTTAGCAAAATCATCAGGATTGATGCCGACCGCATGCCGCCTTTAGCTTTAGCGGTGGCGCAAGGTATCACATGCTTATAGAAAAATAATTGCCCCATGTACCGATGCCGAAGGTATCGAAAATAGCAAAACATAGACACAGCATGGAGTAGTGCGATACCTTCGGCATCGGTAGAATTTAATAGTGGATTTTCTATAAACGTTAAATCTCTTCAGGATTATCCCTAAGTTAGTTAATGACATTGCCTTGTAGGCTATAAATCATTTTCTCCCCTATTAACCCAGTCAACTTAGTTAACCGTAACCGTGTATAACTGGTTTGTGGTGAATGGAAGCGATACTGCTGTCCAGTAAATAGCGGTGTTGCTTGATTGCGTCTGCACGTTTGAATTGGGATAGGCTAAATAGTAGCCGAGGTCGTAGGTAACCCCGTTGGCAGGCACGGTCACATCCTGGTACCATTGGCCGTAAGGGAACTGGTAGTTGACGTAATAATTGATGACGTCGTGGCTGCTCTTGTTGGTCATGCGCAGGAAGAAGTAGGTGGAGCCTACATTCAATGGAACAATAAGGGTATCGCTTACCGGGAAGGTATTGTTTATATCCCAGTTTATAGGGTTGCCGATGATGCCGCCGTCTGTGGTAATACCCAACTCTGACGCGGCTGCCGATGTAGTTGCCGTTCCGGTGAGTACAGTACCATTTGCGCCGCTAATGGTGAAAGTACCACCAACCGGTATTACGCTTTCGCCTGCGGTTGTCTGTATAGTAACGGGAGTAAAAGCGTTGTTGGCATACTTGATGTACGTTATTGCCGCCACATCGCAAAAGGTGCCGCCCCAACCCGTAGGGCAACTGCAAACGCCTTTTGAGCAGGCGCCCCCATGCTGGCAGATAATGCTGCTGCACGATACCTTTGTGCAAGCGGAAAATACTACTGCCCCAAATAAAGCGGTAGTGATAATGGCCGTCAATAAAATAGCTTTAATGTTTTTCATTTTATTACTCCGTTGGTTAATGTATCAAAATTAGGAGCTTTAAATCTTAGGCGGAAACTTTATAATATATTTGTTGTGGGGGTGTTGTTTTTTGTTGTGGATGGTGGGTTTGGAATAAATTATAGCAAGGCGGGATTATTTATATTATGAAAAATTGCGCGTGGCTTTAATTCCAGTCACAGACTGGCTAAACTTACAGACACGAGTCAGCAGCGCTCGAAGCTCTGCTACAGACTCGCGCCAGACGAAAAACCCCTATCCCCTCCCGCAAAAAGCGGGACCTTGTTCGGGGAACTATCTATTTGGCTATTTTCATTCCTTCAGCATAGTAGTCCTCCTTTGAACAAAATTGTTTTGAATTGAAATAAAAAACGGGTATTTCAATTTGGCTATGGAATATATTTTGCCGGTCAGAGACCTTCGTTTTATTGCTGGATTTAAGTCTGAAGACTTAAACCGGATTTGCAAGACGGGAGCAAGACGGGAGTATCCCGTCTCTACATAATATAAATATAAACAGACCTGTGCAAGCGGGAATTTCTTCCCTATTTGACAAATGTCAAATAATCTACGGGAAAATCATTAATTGACATTTGTCAAATGCGTGCTATTCATTCCTCCATATTTTTGACCCATTAAATAACCAAAAAAAATAAAACAAATGAAAAAAACACTCTTAATTATTGCCGTATTCATGGGTCTGTTAACAACATTAAATTCAAGCGCCCAAACAATCCCGGATAACTCAAAGATTGATTCAAACAAAGTCTATCTGATTACTAAAAATGACGGAACCCAGTTTGAGGGAAAAATATTACATATGGACCCTAAGGAGGTGCTTATAGACACAAAAAGAATCGGGCAGGTGAGCGTTCCCAAACATGAGATAAAGGAAATAAGGGAAGTGAGAGCAAATGAAATTACAGCAAAAGGGGAATATAAACCCTCTGAAACATTTGCCACGAGGTACTTTTTAACTACCAACGGATTTCCGATAGAAAAAGGGGAAAGTTACATACTCTGGAACCTGTATGGCCCGGATATGGAATTTGGCGTTGCGAAAAATTTCGGCGTCGGCATTATGACTACCTGGCTGGGAACGCCGGCTATTGCCACAGCCAAATACAGTATTGAGTTAGATAAAAATACCCACATGGCGGTAGGTACTTTATTAGGAACGGGTTCATGGGCGTTGCCTCATCTTGGTATAGCGCTTCCGTTTACTTCATTGACTTATGGCAACCGGCGGAATAATATCACTTTTTCGGGTGGGTATGGAGCAATCTGGGGCTATGGGGCGAATGGTGGCCGTGTATTATGTTCGGTTGCAGGTATGGCACAGATCAGCAAAAAGGCAAGTTTTGTTTTCGATTCCTTTATTTTGCCCGGCAATGCGGATCATAGTTATACGGCAATTTATATACCCGGCCTCCGTTTCCAAACAGCAAGTAATAAAGCTTTCCAGTTTGGGTTCGCAGGTGTTGCAAGCAACGGCGGTTTTACTCCCATCCCTATGATACAATGGTTCAGGATGTTGTAAAGTGTTCCCTTCCCTGCGCGAGTATCGGCGAGTCCCTGCTGAAGGGCGGGAGACCCGTCGAGGACGTAAAGTGGGATTTCAATTTGGCTTTGGAATATATTTTGCCGGTCGGAGACCTTCGTTTTATTGCTGGATTTAAGTCTGAAGACTTAAACCAGATTGGGATGTGATGTGATGTGTGTGACTTTAATTCCAGTCGCAGACTGGCTAAACTTACAGACACGAGTCAGCAGCGCTCGAAGCTCTGCTACAGACTCGCGCCAGACGAAAATCTTCTGAGTATAATACAGAACAATTACATTCAATTGCGGAAGAAATGATCATACTATCATAAAATGAATACCGGTAACGATTTGCCATCCTGCATCCTTTTCTTACATCGTTGGCAGTAAGTTCATGTACCTGGAAATTATTTTCAAAATCGGTTATTAAACTTTCAAGGAAACTCCAGCTAATATCATACTTTTTGTTCAACACATTGACTGTTTCATTCAATACTTGTGTAAAAATACAAACATTATTTCCGGCAGCTAAAGCCCTTGCAATGCTTTGTTTTTTTAAATCTGATTTGCTATAGCAATAGATAAGGATATTGCTATCTAAAAATATTTTATCGTTCATTTGCTTCTTCCCGGTTAAATTTAAAATTGGTTGTATCAATTTTTATAGCGTCAAATGAACTGAATTTTTTAGATAACTCTTTGTTTTGTAACCCCTCATTTCTGGCAAAAGCGATTATCTCCAACTCCTTACCGATATAGCTGTCAGGAATTGTAAAGGAAAGATTTACCGTACTATTATCCGGTATAATTACTTTTTGTATTATAGTAAATGATGTATTTTTAAGCTGACAAATGTACCTTTTTTTCAGGAATTAAACCATTGTGGTGTGTATTATGACCATATTCGCCAATCAGAGATTGGCTACCACCAGGATGTAGTCGGAGACTACGCCCAACTATTTTTTTTGCCAAATCATTGCTTCACCAGCTTGGTGGTTTGCTGGCCATTTATCTTTACAAAGTAAACGCCTGTAGGCAGGTCTTGAATATGAACGTGAACGTTTGCTGAATTGTAGCTGTGGTTAAAAACCGTTTGCCCGGAAAGGTTGCTGATGGTTATAGTTTTTATTTTTTCGGGGCTGGTAATGGTTAGTTCGTTTTGTGCGGGATTGGGGTAGAGTTGCACTTCGTTATTGGGTGTTATGCTGCCAATACTTAGCTCTTCCATACTGAACTCAAACAGAGCCGAGGCCCTTTTGCAACCGTAGCTGTTTGTGACCACTACATAGAAAAAACCGGAGTCGAAAGCGGCGAGGGAAGGGGCTGTGGCGCCGGGTATCATGCCCTGGCTGCTGTCGTACCACTGGTAGCTGGTATAGCCGGGGGTAGCGTAAAAAGTGATGGCGCCGGAATTGTAAGTTACGATGGGAATAGCCATTGCCTCCACGGAAATAGACCTGGTTGCTGCACAGCCGGTGGGCAGGGTATAACTGATAATGGCCGTGCCTGCTGTAACACCGGTTACTATGCCGCTTGCGTCAACATTGGCTATGGCGGGAGCAACGCTGCTCCACGTGCCACCGGTTGTGGTATCGGTAAGGGTGGTAATAGTGCCGGTACATACGATTGGGTTACCCAAAACCGGGGCGGGCGCGGGTTTCACAACAATTGTGACATTGCCGGACATAGGCGTTGAGCAACCAGCGCCATTGATCCCATATACCGTATAAACGCCCGAAGTAGTAGGATAACCTACCGTGAGCGCCGTGCCGGTACCAACATAGGTTGGGCCTGTTGCGGTTGATGAATCAACTGAATAAAGTACATAAATATTGGTAGGGTCGGAGCCGCTGATACCAACAGGCACCCCATTACCGCCCTCGCAATAAGTGCCACCACCAACCACCGGGTAAACCTGCGGCAAGGAATTTATGGTTACTTGTGTAGTAACGAAGCCGGCAGCAATGGTATAAGTGATGATCGCAGTACCCACACCAGCGCCAAATAAACCACCTGTGCTGCTGATAGTAGCGACAGTGGTATTGCTGCTACTCCATGTGCCACCGCTTGTGGTATCGGATAAAGTAGTATGCAATCCCAGGCAAATAGATGTCACTCCTGTTATGGGAGCTATTGCCGCAATGGAGGAAAAAGAAATTAAAAAGATAGCCAATGTAAAACTAAACCATTTCATACGCCACTTTTGTATTCCTAAAGGTAATAATTATTTAATAGGGAGTGAATAAAACAAAAATATTTTTTCGCCATTATAGCGATGGGCTGCACCCATCGCTGACATATTTCGCCACCTTCGGGGCTGCTCTCACAGAAGTGTGCCACACCGGAAAAAGGTGTGGCACACTTGCCAACAATTGTTTCGCAACAATAGCGATGGGCTGCACCATCGCTGACATATTTTGCCCTTGCAGGGCTGCCCATTCAGAGAACGAAGAAACAGAGCGGAGAGCGGGGCTGCTCATTTTACGGCTGTAATGTCTTTAACGAAACACCCGTCTGACACCGAAAAGATGTGCTGACGGGGTTTCTACCTGATTTTATTATTTACTATTTTGGGATTTTATCATTGGGTTTTGGGACTGGTTGGGGTTTTTGTTCAAAGTCTATAGTATTTTCCCAGCCTGCTTTCAGGTTCATTTGTTCGGGATAAGTAATTACCTCTTCGGGTTGTTTTTTGGCGAATAGGTCGCCGGTATCCCATTTACCGTTCCTGTTCTTATCCACTATGACACGGAAGGTATATTTACCGGGTTTCAGGCGGGTTAATGTAACGATGGTATCGGTGACCGGTTTCTGGTAAATGCTGTCGCCATCGGCCAATATCCGCAGCAGGTAGCCCGGGCCAAAATATTTTGCGGGCAGATGCACGGTAATAATGCCATAATCATCATCTTCCTTAGTACGGAAAAGATAGCGTGAAGGCATCACATCGGCGCCAGCCGTGTCTTTGGCAAAGCCTTTTACCAGGCGCAGTTTATACACCATATTCTCTGTCCATGCGGTGGTAATGCGGAGGGTATTGTGCAGCGAATCCATAACCATTGTTACTGGCGGGGAAATAGTAATTGCGGCGCTATCGTAGGTAAGGGTGATCTTATCTTTATTAATGACCGCAGGATTATTGAATACCACTTTTACGGGATTGGCATTGGCAATATCGAAAGACCTTTTTTCAACGTTTGAGGTATCTACATTCACGGTATAGGTGAGGCTGTTTTTATTCTTGTCTTTTGGCTTATTCACCAGTTTTTTTGCGTTTGCGGTGGAATCCATACTTTTTTTAGCGGCAGTATCGGGTATCTCAGCAAACAGCTTTAAAGAAATGGGCGCTTGTACCGCATCGCCCGGCAAAACAGCATTTTCCGTAAAACCTACCAGTTCCCCCCCCGCAGGGCCATCATAAATAAGGTTGTCGTTGGCGTCTTTGAGGGCATAGATACGGAAACTGCGCTTAGGCAATCCTTTGAATAAAAAAGCGCCGGATGCGTCAGTTTTGGTAACATATTTTGGCTTATGCCTTACCACTGCGCTGTCCGATTCGCTGGCATAATACAGTTCCACATAAGTGCCGCCGGAATCGGGCAAGCCGGTAGCGGCGCGTATCACATTTCCTTTTAGCTGCAAAGAATCGAAATAAGCTCCTGTGCTGAATGTATAAGTGTAATGGGCAAACACATTGCCCTCGTGCAGGTCTTTTATAGCATTGCCGAAGGACAGCCGGTAGGTGGTATTAGCCTCCAGAAGGGAGTCAACTATCTTTACTATCACGGTTTTATTTTTACCCAACACAACAGGCTGTATAGAAAGGATAGGCGACATCTGGACTTCTTTGGATACGTCGGAAACGGTGATATACTCGTCGAAATGAATTTCAATCCGTTTCACTTTTGTGTTTAACAGGGAATCGGCGGGGTCAATGGTTACTATTTTGGGCGGTATCTTATCCTTTTTACCACCGGTGGGCGCAGTAATATTGGCACAGCCCGCAAGCAATAACGATAACAACAACAGAATACGGAACATTTGTGCCAAAAATAATGAAAAAAAATGTGGTAATGTGAAAATGTGAAAATGTGAAAATTAATGCTCAATGGCTGAATTGCTCAATTGCTCAATGGTAATGTGAAAATGTGAAAATTAATGCTCAATGGCTGAATTGCTCAATTGCTCAATGGTAATGTGAAAATGTGAAAATTAATGCTCAATGGCTGAATTGCTCAATTGCTCAATGGTAATGTGAAAATGTGAAAATTAATGCTCAATGGCTGAATTGCTCAATTGCTCAATGGTAATGTGAAAATGTGAAAATTAATGCTCAATGGCTGAATTGCTCAATTGCTCAATGGTAATGTGAAAATGTGAAAATTAATGCTCAATGGCTGAATTGTTCAATTGCTCAATGGTAATGTGAAAATGTGGTGAATGTGAAAATGTGAAAATTCTGGTAATAATGTTCAACGGGTCAATTTCCGAATTGCTCAATGAAGGGACTATTAAATACAGTAGCTTTGTGGCAAGGTGTTTTTATGACTGTTACCATGTTGCTATTCCTTAATTTCTTTTTCTTTCCTGCACGGCAAAAAGATGTGCCTGCAAGTATTTATGATTTCAAAGTCGCCGCGCTGGACGGGGGTATTATAGATTTTTCAAAGTTCAAAGGAAGGAAGATACTGATAGTTAATACGGCCTCGAAATGTGGTTTCACGCCGCAATATGAGGGGCTGGAAAAACTGTATGAGAAATATAAAGACAGGTTGGTGATAGTGGGTTTCCCGGCAAATAATTTTATGTTCCAGGAGCCGGGTTCCAATGAAAAAATAGCGGAGTTCTGCAAGAGAAATTATGGCGTCACTTTTCCGATGGCGGCAAAAATATCGGTAAAAGGGCGCAGCATGGCGGCTATATACCGTTGGCTTACAGAGCGACAATATAATGGCTATGCGGACAGTCATGTGAAATGGAACTTCCAGAAATACATGATAAATGAACAAGGTGAACTTGTGGACGTATTCTATTCCAATACCACGCCTGACAGCCCGGAGATGATTGCGGCAATAGAAAGACCTCTCCCGGCCTCTCCGAAGGAGAGGTGAAAAAATCTCCCGGCCTCTCCCCTTCGGCTTCGCCCAGGGCAGGCTTGTGTCACTGGCTCTTGTTTATCCGATGGGCGTTGCCCATCGCTAACATATGCCGCCCTTTCAGGGCTTGTTACCGGCACTCATTTTTCCGATGGGCGTTGCCCATCGCTAACATATGCCGCCCTTTCAGGGCTTGTTACCGGCACTCATTTTTCCGATGGGCGTTGCCCATCGCTAACATATGCCGCCCTTTCAGGGCTTGTTACCGGCACTCATTTTTCCGATGGGCGTTGCCCATCGCTAACATATGCCGCCCTTTCAGGGCTTGTGTTACCGGCACTCATTTATCCGATGGGCGTTGCCCATCGCTAACATATGCCGCCCTTTCAGGGCTTTGTATATTTTGTATAATTTCCCCACACCCTACCGAAATTACATCGTCAATATTACAAAGCGGGGAGATTCAATAAAAACTGTTTCAGATTAGGTTTCATGGGGGTTATTTTGCGGGTTTCGTAGTTGAAGCAAACCATGCCGGTTTTGGCGTGGGCTATGTCTGTATGGGCGCCGTTTCTGAATGTGGAGATGTGGTATAAAAGGTCGAAAGCGCGGTCTGAGATTTCTTCGGCAAATATTTTTATGGAAAGGGTATCGCCATAGAATGCCTCGCCTTTGTAGGCTATCATTACATCGGCCATTATCATACTGTTGCCGCCTGCATCCAGTTCGCTGTAGCCTTTGCTGCACAGCATAAGCATACGGGCTTCGTGTATAATGGAAAGAATAGCATCGTTCCCAACATGGCCGCCATAATTAATATCGCCAATGCGTACAGGAATAGTAGCTGTAAACAATGGATTATCGGCAGGAAATTTTAACTTTACACGCGGCACGGGGTAATGATTAATGGTTAATTATTAATGGTTAATGGTTAATTTTTGGGGTAAAAGTAATTTTAAATGTTGGTTCTATAACATAGCTTTTTTATGAAAATAATATGCGTCGGGCGGAATTATGTGGATCACGCCAAAGAATTGAATAATGATATACCCACAGAACCGGTGATCTTTATGAAGCCAAAGGGCGCTCTGCTGCTGCCCACAAAGGCGCTCTACTACCCGGAATTTACACACGACCTGCACTATGAATGTGAGGTAGTGGTAAAGATAGAAAGCAACGGCAAGTTCATACAGGAGAAATTTGCGCATAAATACTACGGGCATGTGACGCTGGGCATAGATTTTACCGCCCGCGATGTGCAACGGGAACAGCAGAAAAACGGCCTTCCCTGGGAGATAGCCAAGGCATTCGACGGGTCGGCGGCAGTGGGGACTTTGGCGCCTATTACCGCTGAAACAAATGTGAACAACCTGGCCTTCGAGTTAAAGAAAAACGGGGTAACCGTGCAGGAAGGGCATACCCGCAATATGATCTTCACGGTGGACAAAATTATAGCTTACGTATCCAGGTTCTTCACTTTGAATATAGGCGACTATATTTTTACAGGAACCCCTGCCGGGGTTGGGCCTGTGATCGGGGGCGATAAATTAGAAGGTTATCTGCAAGGGAATAAGGTGCTGGAAGCGGAGGTGAAGTAGGCTTCTTAGGAATTAGGAATTGGGATTGATTTTTTAGGAAATTGAAATTAGGTGTAAATTTGCTAAAATGATTTTTTATGAAGGTACTATTAGATATTAAAGATGCTAAAGCTGATTTTATGATTGAATTGTTGAAAAACTTTTCATTCGTGAAAACCGAATCGCTTACCCCGTCTAAAGCCCAATTTCTTAAAGATCTTAAAGGTTCCGTTGGAGAAGTAATATTAGCTAAACAAGGAAAAATAAAACTTCAATCAGCAAGAGATTTTCTAAATGAGCTTTAAAGTTGAGATTACTTCTTATTTCAAAAAACAGGCAAAGCACCTGCTTAAAAAGTATCCTTCATTAAAAGGAGAGCTTGAAATATTAATTAGTAGCCTGGAAGAAGGTAACGTTCAAGGTATATCCATGGGTAACCATTGTTACAAGTTACGAATTTCAATAGCTTCAAAAAACAAAGGAAAATCGGGTGGCGGGCGAGTTATCATTAATCTTCAACTTTCCCTTGAAATGATTTACCTCTTATCTATTTATGACAAAGCGGAACAAGAAAATTTATCTGATGCTGAATTGAAAGAATTACTAAAATACATCCCTTAAATTATACTTAGTGAAGATGTCAAAATAAATCCTACAATTTGATTGTTCTTTTCCATTTCTGCTTCGTTGCAAAAGTCTTTAAATAGCTTGCTATTCCCCGCCGTGGCGGGGCCTCGCATAAAAGAAAAATAACTAACCAACTTCGTAGGATTTATTTTGACAACTTCACTTACTCCCAATAACCGAACATAAATTTTTACCTGCATTATCAAATGGATGTAGCTATAGAAACAAGCTGGAAACAGGAAATGAAGGAGGAGTTTGATAAGCCCTACTTCGTGAAAATAGTACAGTTCCTGAAAGATGAAAAGAAGGTGGGAAAGATCATCTACCCGCCGGGGAAACTGATATTCAATGCCTTTGAATGTACTCCGTTCCGGCAGGTAAAGGTGGTGATAATAGGGCAAGATCCGTATCATAATCCGGGGCAGGCGCATGGGCTTTGTTTTTCGGTGCCTGATAAAGTACAACCACCTCCTTCGTTACTCAATATTTTTAAAGAACTGAAAGACGATCTGGACATCCCTACCCCACCAACCGGAAATTTAGAACGCTGGGCAAGGCAGGGGGTATTGTTACTTAATGCGTCATTAACGGTAGAGGCAAATAAACCTATGTCGCACAGTGAGATAGGATGGCATATTTTTACGGACGAAGTGATAAAACATATATCGCGGGATAAAGAGCATGTGGTGTTTATGCTTTGGGGGAAGTTTGCCCAGAATAAAGAAAACCTTATAGATAAAACAAAACATAAAATACTGAAAGCGGCTCATCCTTCGCCATTATCGGCATATAATGGTTTTTTCGGGTGCGGGCATTTCAGTAAGGCGAATAATTGGTTGAGAGAGATGGGGGAAAGGCCAATCGAATGGCTCAATAGCTGAATTGCTCAATGGCTCAATTATAATGTGAAAATTAAGAATGTGAAAATGTGAAAATTGCAATAATTAATGCTTAATGGCTCAATAGCTCAATTTAATGTGAAAATTAAGAATGTGAAAATGTGAAAATTGCAACAATTAATGCTTTATGGCTGAATTGCTCAATAGCTCAATTTAATGTGAAAATTAAGAATGTGAAAATGTGAAATTTCCATACTGTTTGGTAATTGGGAAATGTGAAAATCCTTGGTAATTATTAAAATGATAAATTGAATTTAGTGAAGATTATTAAAAACATTTCAGGGGCGGTATTTATGGTTTATGCGCTGGTGGTATTTGCGGTCACTATGCTGGTGGTGTTTGTGCCTATATGGATCATATCGTTGCTGCCGGAACCGAAGCGGGCAAGGGCATTGCACCTGGTATTCCGGGTATGGATGGGGGTTTATATGCCGCTGGTGTTTTGTCCTGTTTTCAGAAAAGGAAAGAAGAATTTTAAAAAAGGCGAGCAGTATGTGGTGGTCATCAACCATAATTCGCTGGCCGATATTCCTGTTTCTTCGCCGTGGATACCGGGGCCAAATAAAACGTTAGCGAAGGTGGAAATGTCGAAAATACCGTTGTTTGGGATGATCTATAAGACAGGCTCTATACTGGTGGACCGGAAAAAAGAAGGCAGCCGCAGGGAAAGCATCAGCAAAATGCAGGAGACCCTGGATATGGGCATACATCTGTGCCTGTACCCTGAAGGCACACGGAATAAAACAACCGAACCTATACAGCCATTTTTTGACGGGGCTTTTGTAACTGCCGTAAAAGCGCAGAAGGCAATAATGCCGGGGGTAATATTCAACACCGGGAAAATATTGCCGCATAATAAGAAATTCTGGGCGCGGCCAATGCCTATCGGCATACACTTTTTGGAACCTGTACCAACTGCGGGGTTAACAATGAATGATGTAAGCGAACTAAAAGAACGGGTGCATGGAATCATGGAGGCGCATTATGTGGGTAACAAGAACATGGTCTGAAATGTGTATTATTCCGGCATTTCCAACTCGCATTGTTATGGAACGTATAGTGAGGCTGCTTCGTTCCTCGCAGTGACGCGAGTGGTGTTTTAAAATCATATAAAAAAGGAGCGTATGACTTTCAGCATAATAGGCACGGGAAATATAGCGTGGTTTTTCGGGAACAGGCTGATGACGGCACGGCATCATTGCACCGGTGTATATGCACGGGATAAAAATGCAGCTAAGAAACTGGCGGAAACGCTGCTTTCGGATAAGTATGGGGCTATAAGTGAGGTGGAAGATGGCGAAGCTGATATTTGTTTTTTGGCGGTTTCGGACAGCGCTATTGCAGAGGTAGCCACTTTATTATCGTTTAAAGATACAGTGCTGGTGCATACCGCAGGAGCCATAGGATTGGACAGCATAAAACAGGCGGCAAAAAACCGCGCGGTGCTGTGGCCTGTATATTCCATTCTGAAAACCAATATGCCCAACCACCGAAATATTCCCTGCGCATGGGAAGCCTCGTCTGACAAAGCAAAAAGATACCTGCTGACTATAAGCCATGCAATAACCGATGTGCTGTTTGAAGCTAAGTATGAGCAACGTAAATGGCTGCACTTGTCGGCTGTTATCGGAAATAATTTTATCAATCATTTGCTGGCGATATGCGAGCAGGTATGTATGGAAAACAACCTGCCCTTCTCTACCCTATTGCCTATAATAGAGCAGACCTTCGACCGTATCCGAACAGCCTCACCACAGCATTTACAGACCGGCCCGGCGATACGCAATGACGAGACCACTATACAACAACAAATTGCATTATTGGAACGGCACCCAAACTGGCAGAGGGTTTATGAGGCATTGACGGATTCGATTAAAAGTTCGATGGGCGTTGCCCATCGCTGATATATTTTGCCCTTTCAGGGCGGCGGTGTTATCTATAAAATTTATTAGCCAATTGGATTTACGTCCGATGGGCGTTGCCCATCGCTGACGTATTTTGCCCTTTCAGGGCGGCGGTGTTATCTATAAAATTTATTAGCCAATTGGATTTACGTCCGATGGGCGTTGCCCATCGCTGACGTATTTTGCCCTTTCAGGGCGGCGGTGTTATCTATAAAATTTATTAGCCAATTGGATTTACGTCCGATGGGCGTTGCCCATCGCTGACGTATTTTGCCCTTTCAGGGCGGCGGTGTTATCTATAAAATTTATTAGCCAATTGGATTTACGCCCAATGGGCGTTGCCCATCGCTGACGTATTTTGCCCTTTCAGGGCGGCGGTGTTATCTATAAAATTTATTAGCCAATAATATTTGGGGTGCAACTTATTGTTACCTTTGCGGCAAAGACGGTTATAAAAATTTCATGTACACGATAAAATTCAAATTTGAACAGAAGGGATTAACGCCTGTAACAATAGATAATGTAGCGCCCGGCCAGAGTATCCTTGAAGTAGCATTGGACAATAACATAGACCTGCATCATAATTGCGGCATGGTATGCGCGTGCAGCACTTGTCATCTGTACCTGGAAAAAGGAGATGAATTTATACCCGAAATAAGCGACCGGGAAGAAGATTTCATAGACCGCGCGGTAAGCCCGCGAATAAATTCGAGATTGGGTTGCCAGTGTATTCTTGATGATGGTGGTTCCGGTAGAATAGAAGTGACTTTGCCAGACCAGACGCAGTTTTTGGGAGAGTAGTTAAAAAATTAAAAAGAAAAAATAAAAAGAAAAAGCATGAACGCTTTAGAAGAGTTTTACTTAAAGTTAGATAATAGCGACTGGGACGCAAAGCAGGAAGGCGAGATCAGTGTGCAATTATTAAATGTAAGTGAAACCCTTCTTAAAGAAGGGCTTTTGGATGTTCAGCATTTTGCAGAAGTTGACAGGCAGGTGTTTCCATTCAATAGTTCTTCTGAAAGAAAACGTTCATATAAACCAATTGGATCCAATTCACAAAAAGACCTTGATCACTTATATCAGCGTTTTAGAGAAACTAAAAATGTTTATGCTAAAACAGAATATGGTTTATTGTTTTATTATTCAAAGAAAGAACATGAAAATGAATTTGTAGAAGAATTACTAAATGCTTTATTTACGCTTTTAAAATCTTATATTGATAAAATCAGGCCAAAAGAAGATTATCATTCTTATGTAATAAGCTATATTCGACCGCTATTAGCAAATATACTCGGCATTACTCACGCTCATAATAATCAAAGGAAACAGAAAATAGATGAGTTTTATAAATCGCTCATTGGCTATTTATTTGAAACACAGCAAAGTTGGGATATTAAACATCATTCCGTTATAGTAATTCTGATGATTTTTACGGACTTTTTTGTTGAATATTTTAATGATTTTAAAAGCTATTTAGATTTTAAAAAGATAATTGATAAAAACTGGCAAACAGCTAAATATTTATCGGAAAAAGATGCTAAAGAGCCTCTTTATATTATTGACCCTACCATGCAACTTTGTAAAAAATTTGGAATTGATGATAAACCATGGAAAAATTTCAAAGCACAACAATATGAAGAAATAAGTTCTGTACTTCTTGCGAGGAATAATAATATGGTAGCGATGTCATACATTGAAAAATCTTTAAAATTATATAAAGAACTGAAAGACCATATAAATACAAATCGCTTGGAACAACAATATCAGCAATTGCGGAGCGAAACTCAATTAAATGATGTTGTCTTTGATTTTCCAATAGAAGAAAGCAAACGAATTGACCAATTAATTAAAAATGAAATACAGAACTTGGACGAAGAAGACATCATAAAAACATTATTATCAACAACCCCAATGTTTTTATTGCCTTTAACAAAAATCAGAGAAGAGAATAAAAGCAGCTTACAATCTTCATCACTATTCAATATTTTCCATACCGTAATATACGATAAATTTGGAAATGTAATTGATCAGTTAAAATTAATTGAGAAAAATGAAGAAAAAAATGATAAAATTAGAGCGGAAAGAAATGATAAAATTAGAGAAGTTTTTTCTTTGAATCAGGCGTATCGTTTACATATGCAGATTGCATTACAAACTATAACACATTTTTTTATTGAAGCATTTTATGCAGACAAAATTTCATCAAAAAGTATTATTGATTATCTTAAAAAAACATGGATTGGACAAGATTCTGTTCGGAAAATTTATGGTAAAGAGATTACTGTAAGCCACTTGAAATTAGTCGAATCAGGTATCAACGCTTTTTTCAAAGAATTGAATCAATCCAAAAATGATCCACAATATTTGCCAGATTTAATATGTGTAACAGATAGTTTAACATTAAAAGGAGAATATTTACTACGCCAAATTTGTGGCTTTTGGAATATTAAAACATTTCAACCCAAAAAAGAAGGAATAGTAATGGAGAGATTATTAGATGAAATACTAAAAGACCTCGAAAAGATATTACCTGAAGATGATCATTTCTTTATTAAATACATTTTAACATCGAAAGCAGGATATAATTTACGTAATGAGATAGCACATGGTTTAATGGACAACATTGAATACAGTATTGGATATCCCATATTGGCGATTATTATTATTCTAAAATTGAGCAAACCAGATTTTGCTCAGTTATAAAAAACAAAACTATGAGTCAATTAATATCAAAACAGGAAACGTTTCCAGAATCTCATCTTGGCATACTATACTGTATTTCCTATAATGTAGAAACAGCAAAGATTGATTTCAAGATAAAAGAAGAATATCAACCTTATTTACCATCAATAAAGCAAAGCATGAAGTATTTTATGCTTAATGAAGCAATTAGCCATTTTTCCTCGTTGCCCCCAAATTGGGACTCTTATAATGCAGATGTTATCTCTAAAACAGCTATTAAAATATCCCAACAGGTATTGCAATATTTAAATAATGAAGATTATATTTTTGATGAGTTTGAAATAAATGTTTTCCCTATGAGGGATGGTGGCATCCAGTATGAGTTTGATAAAAAACAAGTAACTGCAGAATTAGAAATAAACCCTTCTGGTGAAATGAATTTCATACACTATGACCAACAAGGGAATATTCTTAAAGCAATGAATTTACCTATCAACGAATTATCTGAATTATCATCTTTATTGGAAGAATCTGACTATGCCTGAAGAATACATAATAACACCAGATGATTTTTTGTATCGCAGGTTTCCTATAAATAACCCAAATTTCTGGAAATGGGCAAATGAACGGAAAGTGCCTACAAGCGCCGCTTTCAAAACAAAACCTGGCGAAAATGGGTTGTCTGTTGATATTGCAGCATTGACCACTCCTGAAAAATCAGTGATGGATACTACCATGTTTAACATTGCTGAAATTTCCGCAGCAACCCCAATAAATCTGAATATTCCTTGTGTACATAATCCTATGCCTGACAATGAAGCTCATGCACTAATTTTGGGTGAGAATACAAAAGCTATTTCTAAGAAACTATCGCTTGCTGTTACTAATATTTACAATTTTGAAAAAATATAACTTATGCCGCATTACGAACCACCGATAAAATGGAGTGACCACGAGGATATAGCTATGAAGCTGTATGAACGTTTCGGGGATGACTTCGGGGAAAGCAAGATATACCGCATACGCTTTACAGAACTTATAGAATGGGTGCTGGAGATACCGAACTTTGTGGGTAAACGCGATGAATGCAATGAAGGCCACCTGGAAATGATACAGTCGGGATGGGTGTATGAGTGGCGGGATAACCAGTAAATTAATGTGCAAATGTGGGGAATGTGAAAATGTGAAAATTCCCGAAATAATGCTCAATGGCTTAATTGCTCAATGGCTCAATTTTAATGTGCAAATGTGGGGAATGTGGAAATGTGAAAATTCCCGAAATAATGCTCAATGGCTTAATTGCTCAATGGCTCAATTTTAATGTGCAAATGTGGGGAATGTGAAAATGTGAAAATTCCCGTGGTGATTACTCCATCTCTAATTCTTTAATTAATTTGATCATTTAACCGCTCCGCAATTTTCACATTTGCACATTAGCTAATTTTCACATTACAAGATTATGCTTAAATTATTTGCTGCTATACGGACTTTTGTTTTTGATGCGGATGGGGTGCTTACTGATGGCAGCATAATGCCCGCAGAAGACGGGCATATGCTGCGCAGCATGAATACTAAGGATGTATATGCCCTGCAACTTTCCATAAAGAAGGGCTATAAGATATGGATATTATCAGAAAACAAATTGGGTACGGAAGTGAAGTTGTTCCTGAATACCCTGGGCATACAGGAAGTTCATTTCGATATAGACAACAAAAAAGAGTTTTTGTATAAGACCGCGAGTACATCAAATACCGGTTTTGAAAGTATCCTTTATATGGGGGACGACCTGCCCGACTATGCCGCCATGCAGCTATGCGGGTTGCCTTGCTGCCCCAATGATGCTGTTACGGAAATAAGGCAAACGGCTAAGTACATTTCCCCGATTAATGGCGGTAAGGGATGCGTAAGGGACGTGATAGAAAAAACCCTGAAACTAAACGGGGATTGGGAAATGCCAAAGTAACGCGGGGAACCTCTCGCAGAGGCGCAAAGACGCAGTTTCCATGTGACGTTTTTAAGTCCGCAAAGAATTATATTCTAAAGCAGACTTCAGAAGTTGAAACCGGGTTACTGTAAAATACAGACCATTGTCCAATATTCCTGCTCTAAAGAATCATTACGGAAAAACAAGGTATCTGTTTTAGTATTCTCGGCCATTAATAAATTTATCTCCGGCTGGGTTTCATCGGAATGGTATTGGCTTGTTACTGTTATACTGTTTAGCTTTGGGATATTGGAATATATGGAATCAGTGAGGGTGCAGGCGTAAGAATTAAGGGTAAGCGGCGCTGTACTTCGTTTGCAGGAAAGAAAACAGAGCGCAAATAAAAAGATTGAAATTGTATGCTTCATAGCCACGTGACCAGGTTTTGTCACCCAAAATTACAACAACCGATGCAAGCTATAAAATTTTACTTTCTTAAATTTACTGCATGATACAATACGGGACTTTGTAATCATAAACAGTAGTGTCGTTTCTATACACGAGTGTGTCTGTGAGTGTATGCGTGGTAACATAAAAGTTGGCCATAGCCTGGTTCCAGTCGCAGAGGGTATCAGTAGAAAAGAATTTTACCGTATCCCTCATAAATGCAGGAATATTAGAAACAATAGAATCATTGATATTGCAGGTATAACAATGAACAGGAGTTGATTTTTTCTTGCAGGAAGCAGCTAATAAAAAAAGTGAAGCAATAATGATAAGTGTATGTTTCATAAAATGTGCTTTAAATTCCTGATTGATTTTTCAATTTTCTTTTCAAAATTGGCCGTAGTGGTTAATAGTTTAGTACCAAAAAGTCTTTTAAAAATATCCTTTACAGATGTTAAGTAAACCCTGATAAAATTCCTACGCAAATGTAATACAATTTTCAATTTTTTCAATCCTGCATTTCGGGAATTATCGTGCCATCCTTATTGTGGAAAATATTCCGCCTTTTCAATCTTCCGATGGGCGTTGCCCATCGCTAACATATATGGCCCTTCCAGTGCATCATAGGAAATTGATTTACATCCCCCCCTTGGCTCACGCACAAAACCAACGCGGCAAGGGGGAATTGCTTTTTCCCGGTTAATAAAAAGGTGGCCCCGGGATAACAGGGACCACCTTTTAGTATCTCCATGAAGCAGCGACCTTATTGTTCAATAATCACATGGAATATTTTATTTTCATTTCCTGAATGCAGGCTCAGGATATACATGCCATTGGCTGGTGTATTGGTAAGCTGAATCTTCTCATTCAGGTCTCCATTACGTGCTATGACCTTATCCTTGTAAATTACCTGCCCAAGCATATCTGTAATTTCCAGGTACACCTCTTCATCAGTTGTGATACCTAAGGAACCCTTGATGGTAAATATGCCTTTATTGGGGTTAGGGATAAGTTGAATATCGCTTACATTGGTTACAACCGGTTTTACGCCAACATTATTCAAACCAGGTATAATGAAAGTGCCGGTAGCAGACATAGTGCCGCAAGGGTTGTTGTTGACCACGTAGCAGGATACAGCATCATCGACGTTGAGATTATTCTCAATAAATGTGGATGAAGTGGCGCCAACAACGGCAACACCATTCACAGACCATTGATAAGCCGGATCAATACCGCCATTTGTTACTACCGCTGTAAATGTATCGTTATACACTACCCCGCCGGAATAGATACCGGAGTTGAATGTGATGGCAACTGTGGGCGTTAACGCCGGAGCCTGAACATTCATATGTATATCGTTACTTACCGCAACCGGAGTAGTAACACAGCCGTAACTACTGTTCAACTGGCAATATACCACATCGCCATCAGTTGGCATGTAGCTGAATGAAGAGGCAGAACTTACTGTTGCAGAGCCTACCTTCCAGGTGAATGCCGGAGCAGCGCCGCCATTTGTAATTACCGCGCTAAAGGTGACCAATGTACCCGCGCAAACGGTATCGCGCGGAGCTACAGAGATCGCAATTGTGGGTGTTACATTTGCATTGACGGTCATTATAACGGTATCCACTGCTGAGTCGGGCAAAGCGCAGGCTGCATTGCTGGTCATAGTAACAGTAACCGCATCTCCGTTTGCAGGATAATAGCTATATGCCGAACCAGCACTTACAACAGAATCATTCAGTTTCCACAGGTATGCAGGCGCTGAACCACCATTCACCGTTGTTACGGAATAGCTAACCAAAGTACCCGCACAAACGGTATCCATACCACCCGAAGAAATTGTTACGGAAGGCATAACTGTTGGTGTAATGGTAATTGAGGCAAATCCGCTCATATCGCTGATGCAACCGGTAGAAGCGTTGGTAGCCACTACAGTGTAAGAACCCGAAAGCGTTTGTAAACCAAAACTAATGGCGGTATCGGTACCATGCACCGCAGTTCCTAACGCCGTTGACGCATTATACAACTGGTAATTAACCCCGGTATCGGAACTGTAAAGGCCAACGGGAACACCAGAGCCACCGGCACAATAGTTACCACCACCTGTTACTGAATAAACAACAGGAAGCGGATTAACCGTTATGGAAGCGCTGCCTGTCATATTACTTGTGCAACCGGTAGCCGTGTTGCTGGCGCCAACAGTATAAACTCCTGCGGCAGTAAATGCGCCAAAGTCAATCAATGCGCCGGTACCTGTAACGGCTGATCCTGATGGGACGCCGGTTTTATATAACTGGTAGGTAATACCAGCATCAGAACCGCTAAGGCTGACATGCTCGCCTGCGCCGCCTGCGCAATAACTGCCACCGCCTGTAACCGTATAAGCAACCGGAAGCGGGTTAGTGCTTATTGTAGCGCTGCCTGCCATATTCTGCGTACAGGCGCTGGTTGTATTTGTAGCTACCACCGTATAAACTCCGGTAGTGGTCTGCAAGCCAAAGTTGAGCAATCCACCCGTACCTGCAACGGGAGTCCCCATAAGCGTAGTTCCCTGGTACAACTGGTAACTAATGCCTGTATCTGAAGCTGTCAGTTTTACAAGTACACCGCTGCCGCCAACACAATAACTACCTCCGCCAATGACACTATAAACAGCAGGTAACGCATTAACCACTATGGAAATACTACCCACCATATTGTTGGTACAGCCGGTAGCCGGGTTAGTGGCCACAACTTTATAAGTACCCACTGTGCTTAGTAAACCAAAATCAAGAACCGAACCTGTTCCTGCCAATGGCGTACCTACCGTAGTCGTTCCCCTGAACAACTGGTAATGTATGCCTGAAGTAGAATTATTCAGTTCGATATGAAGACCGCTTCCACCTGCGCAATAGCTACCTCCACCTGTTAACGTATCGAGAGCAGGTAACGGATTGATAGCTACCACCGCATAGCCGGACATATTAGCGGAACAACCGGTAGCGGCATTAACGGCAACTACGGTATAGGTGTCAATAAAGGATTCCACGCCGAGATCAAGCGGCAAACCGGTACCAGGTAAAGCAACGCCAATTGGCAAGCCGGCTTTGTATAATTGATAATTGACGCCGGAAGCAGAATTACTAACGCCTACATGCAGCCCAATGCCACCTGCGCAATAACTGCCTCCGCCGGTAACAGAATAAACAGAAGGCAGTGTATTGACCGTTACAACAACAGTGCCGGTCATATTGCTGGTGCAGCCACTTGAAGCATTTACGGCAACCACAGAATAAGCGCCGGAAACTGTTTCCAGGCCGAAATCAATAGTAGAGTCGCTACCGGGAACTGAGGCAACAGATGAACCGCCCCTGTATAAATGGTAGTTTACGCCGGTATCGGAACCAGAAAGCCCTACATGCACACCTGTACCACCGGGACAATAACCGCCGCCGCCGGAAATAGTGTAAACAACAGGTAATGGATTAACGGTTATTATGGCGCTACCGGTCATATTGCTGGAGCATGAAGTGGCTGAATTGGTAGCTACCACTGTATAAGTACCCGGTACGGCATACAAACCAAAGTCGAGCGAAGAGCCTGTACCCGCCATAGCACTGCCTACGGCAGTTGTTCCGTTATACAATTGATAATTAACGCCGAAAACAGAACCGCCGACGCCTACATGGAAGCCTGTGCCACCTGCGCAATAGTTACCGCCGCCGGTTACTGTGAATACGGCCGGCAATGAGTTAACCATTATAGAAACAGGCCCGGACATATTCTGAGTACAGCCGCTGACCGCATCGGTAGCTACTACGCTATAAATGCCTGCAGCCATCTGTATGCCAAAATCAAGCGGGAAACCTGTACCTGCAACAGCAGTACCCAACATAGAAGTACCCTTAAATAACTGGTAATTGATACCCATATCGGAAGCGCTAAGGCCAACATGAAGCCCGGCGCCACCAGAACAATAGCTGCCACCACCGGTAACCGCATAAAGATTTGGCAGCGGGTTGATGGTTATTGTAGCGCTGCTCGTCATATTAGCCGTACATGCCGTTCCTGAATTAATAGCGACTACCGTATAAACGCCGGCAGCAGTCTGCAAACCGAAATCAAGGATAGAATCAGTACCCGGAACAGGAGTTCCAACAGTAGCGAGGCCATTGTATAACTGGTAATTGACCCCGGTATTGGAACCGCTGAGGCCAACGTAAACACCGGAACTTCCAGCACAATATCCGCCGCCGCCTGTTACTGTGTAGGCCACCGGTAATGTATTTATAGTAATTGTGGAAGTACCGGACATGTTTGAAGTACAACCAGAAACCGCGTTAGTTGCAACAACCATATAAATGCCTGCAACGGTTTGTAAACCGAAATCAACCGCTGTTCCGGTAGTACCTGGCATTGGTGCGCCTACAGTAAGCGTACCATTGTATAACTGGTAATTAATGCCCGTATTGGAGTTGCTTAAAGCAATATCAATACCCGTACCACCTGCACAATAAGCGCCGCCTGCGGTACTCATAGGATAAACAGTTGGCAAAGGAGAGATGATTACTGTAGCCGAACCAACCATATTACTTGTACATGCAGATGTGGCATTAGTGGCTACAACCGTATAAATGCCCGCCCCTGAGTGCAAGCCGAAATCAAGGCCGGAGCCTGTACCCGCCATTGGGCTGCCTACAGGTGAAGTTCCAAGATATAACTGGTAGTTTACCCCCGCGTCTGATCCGCTTAATGTAATATCCCTGCCGCCGCCGCCTGAACAATAGCTGCCGCCGCCGCTAACCGTGTATAGTGACGGGAGCGAGTTGATGGTAATAGCCGGGCTGCCAAACATATTGCTGCTACAGGTCGTTAACCCGTTTGTGGCAACAACCGTATATGTTCCTGCAAGGGTTTGCAAACCGAAGTCGAGAGCGGTTCCGGCACCTGTTACCGGAAGCCCAAGTACACCACCTGCTATGTATAACTGGTAAGATACCCCTGCGCTGGTAGTGTTGAGGCCAATATGGATACCGGCTCCTCCTGCGCAATAACTGCCACCACCGGTCACCGTATCAATAACCGGAAGCGGGTTGACGCTAACAACCGCAGTCCCTGTCATTGTGCTGGTACAACCTGTTGCATTAGTGGCAACAATGGTATAAGTTCCTGCTGTGGTCTGTAGCCCAAAATTCAATGCAAATCCCGTACCTGGCAGTGCCGTACCTGAAGGCGAAGCGCCATTATATAACTGGTAAGAATTTCCAGTCACCGAACCGTTAAGGCCAATGCTAACCCCTGTTCCACCTGCGCAATAGCTTCCGCCGCCTAATACATTATTAAGCGCAGGCGGTGTGTTGATGGTGATGATAGCAGTGCCACCCATTGTATTGGTACAGCCGGTAGCCGGATTGGTAGCTATTACATCATAACTTCCTGAAGCGGTTATCCGGCCAAAGCTAATGGCAGCGCCTCCGCCGGTAACAGAATCAGTTGTTGGCGCAGCTCCATTATACAATTTATAGCTGATACCTGACGTAGAGCTACTCAGCCCGATACTGTCGCCAATGCCGCCTGCACAATAACTACCGCCGCCGGTTACCGGCATAACTAACGGGAGTGTATTGATAGTAATAACAGCGTTAGACGTTGTAGTGCTGGTACAAAGCGTTGTGGCGTTGGTGGCAACTACAGAGTAGGTTCCAGCCGCAACTTCGAGGCCAAAAGTGATCGGGGACGTTGATGTACCTGTTCCGGTACCTGCAACCACACTGCTTATTGGCGAACCACCTAAGTACAGTTGATAATTGATCCCTGTAACAGAATTAGCCAAACCGATAGCCAAGCCGACGCCACCGGCACAATAACTGCCGGTACCCGTTACCGGATATTGCGTTGGTAACGCATTAACAGCGACAACCGCGCTGCCGGTCATTGTGCTTACACAACCTGCCGCGCTGGTACCGGTAACAGTATATGTACCCGCAGTGCCAAATGTTCCGGCAAAATTAAACGCAACACCTGATCCCGCAGTAGTTGCTTCTAATGTAGCTCCTAACAGCAATTTATATGTAATACCCGCGTCACCGTTACTTAACCCGATAACAGGCGCAGTAGTACCGGAGCAATATCCGCCGCCGCCGGTCACCGAATAAGCCGGATTCGGCAATGGATTGATAGTAATGGTAGCGCTGGTGGTAATATTCACAGAACACGTGGTAGTGGCAAAAGTTCCGATAACAGTATAAGTTCCACCGGCTGTCTGAGACCCGAAACTTATAGCCGCACCGGTTGAGCTTCCTGATACTGCTGCGCCAACCGGGGAACCTGAATAATATAACTGGTAATTAACTCCAGACTGTGAAGGCGACAACCCGATTGCGAGACCGGTACCGCCGGCACAATAACTTCCGGTTCCTGTAACTGTTTCCGTTGCTGTGGGCAAAGGATTGATGGTTACGGTAACGCTGCCTGACATATTAGAAGTACAGCCGGTAGCCGTATCCGTTGCAACAATAGTATATATACCACCCGCAGTTATCAAACCATAATCTATAGCTGAACCTGTACCGGCGAGGATGGTTCCGCCAGCGCCGCTATTGAATAACTGGTACTTGATGGCGAGGCTGGAATTGCTCAGTCCGACGTGAACCCCTGTTCCACCTGTACAATAAGCCCCGCCGCCTGTTACGGTATCAATAAACGGCAAAGGATTAATGGTGATACTTGCTATACCCGTCATAGTGCTGGTACAGCCATAAAGGGTATCGGTAGCCACAACGGTATAAACCCCTGCGGCAGTTTTAGCCCCGAAACTGATAGCTGAACCAGTACCCGGAACAAGGCTGCCGGATGTAGCCGTACCGTCATATAACTGGTACCTGACATTGGCGCTGGAACCGGTAAGGCCAATTGTAATGCCTGATCCGCCTGCGCAGTAGCTCGTGCCGGCGCTGGTAACTGTAAATGAAGTTGGAACGGGGTTCATATTTACGATTGCAGAACCTGTCATTGTAACGGTACAACCTGTTGTAGTATTATTAGCAACAATGGTATAAGTACCAGCGGCAGTCTGCAGGCCGAAATCAAGAGCGGCGCCGGTACCGGATAACCCTCCCCCGACAGCCGTAACGCCATCATATAGCTGGTAATTGATGCCGGTATTAGACCCGCCCAGGCCAACATCAATGCCTGAACCACCTGCGCAATAAGCGCCTCCACCCGTAACACTATAAGCGGTCGGGAGCGGATTAACAGTTCCCGGAATGGTAACAAAACAACCGGTAGCCGTTAATGAATAACTGAAGGTGGGCGCACCTGTAGAAATACCTGTAATAGTACCGGAAGTGGAACCAATAGTGGCCACGCCGGTACTGCTGCTGCTCCATAACCCGCCGGAAGTTCCGTCGGAAAGTGTGGAAGTTGCGTTCACGCAAACAACTGAAAATCCGGTGATGGAGGCAGGTAACGGGTTCACCGTTAATAATGTGGTAGCAATGCAGCCGCCGGGTAATGTATAAGTAATAGTAGCCGGGCCTGTAGCGATGCCGGTGACCACACCGGATGAAGAACCAACGGTAGCAATAGTAGTATTGCTGCTGCTCCATGTACCGCCTGAAGACGCATCTGTTAATGTGGTATTGGCGGCAACGCATACGTTGTTAGCGCCGGAAATCGCGGCAGGAGTTGTATTAACGGTAAACGGCAATGTAGCCGTGCAGCCACCGGGTAATGTATAGCTTATGGTAATACTACCTGCCACACTGCCCGAAACAATACCTGACGAAGCGCCTATGGTAGCGTCTGTAGTATTGCTGCTTGTCCACGTTCCGCCGGTCAATGTATCACTTAAAGTTGTTGTTGCTCCTGTGCATACGCTGGAATTTCCGGTGATAACGGAAGGCTGCTGGTTGACTGAAAGCTGTAGCGTTGCCGAACAACCGGCTGCTAAAGTATAGCTGATATTAACCACACCTGCAGTTAAGCCTGTAACTATACCGGAGGTTGACCCTACGGTAGCATAGGTTGTATTGCTGCTGCTCCATACGCCGCTGCCGGTGGCATCGGTCATGGTCGTTGTTGTACCGGTGCAAAGCGTAGTCACGCCGGTTATAGCCGCAGGGTCCGGATTAACCGTAACCGGGACAGTCCGTAAACAACCTGTAGACAATGTATAAGTAATAACGGGATTACCGGATGCAACACCGGTAACTATGCCTGTGCTTCCGTTTACGGTAGCCTGTGCTGTATTGCTGCTGCTCCAGGTTCCGCCAGCCGCGCTGTCGCTCAATGCGATAGTTGACCCTGCGCATACAACAGTAGTTCCGGTAATTACGGATGGTAAAGGATTTACAGTAACCGCCTGTGTTGCTATACAACCTGTAGCCGGCAATGTATAAGTAATAACAGGAACACCCGTAGCAATACCGGTAACAAGGCCTGATGATGAATTAACTGTAGCAAGAGAAGTATTACTGCTGCTCCATGCGCCACCTATTGTTCCGTCGGACATGGTAGTGGTTAACCCGGGACAAACATTTGTAACCCCGGATATGGCAGCAGGAACCGTATTAACAGACATCGCAAAAGTAGCTATACACCCTCCCGTTACTGTATAGGTAATCACAACCCCGCCGGAAGAAACTCCTGTGACTACGCCGGAAGAGGAACCAACCGTAGCAACCGCAGTATTACTGCTGCTCCAGAGGCCACCAGAAGTTGCATCAATTAATGTTGTTGTGAGGCCGGTGCATATAGAACCCACGCCGGCAATGCCGGAAGGAACAGCGCTTACCGTTACCGGCACTAAAGCATAACAGCCGGTACCCACCGTATAACTGATATTGGGGATACCCGCAGCCACACCTGTAACCACACCTGTGGAACCAACTGTAGCCTGCGCGGTATTACCGCTGCTCCATACGCCGCCGGATGTTGCATCAGCAAGAGAAGTGGTTAACCCAATACAAACGGCGGCAGTGCCGGAAATAGCTGCAGGCGTGGGGTTAACAGTTATTAACGCAGTTATGGAACAACCGGTTACGGTGTAAGTAATTGCTGGCGTACCGGAGGCAATACCGGTAACAACGCCGGTGGATGAACCAATGGTGGCAAGCGAAGGATTGCTGCTGCTCCAGGTTCCGCCGGAAAGCCCGTCGGAAAGGCCGATGGTGAACCCGGTACAAACATTTGAACCACCGGAAATAGTTCCCGGAGTTGTATTGACCGTAATGGTCACAGTTGAAGAACAACCTGTTGGCAATGTATAACTGATAACGGGGTTGCTTGCGGTAACACCGGTAACTACGCCTGTTGAAGAACCAACGGTAGCGAGCGCTGTATTGCTGCTGCTCCAGCTACCGCCGCCTGTACCATCAGACAAAGTAGAAGTAAGGCCTGTACATACAACCGGCGTACCTGAAATTGAAGCAGGTAACGGATTAACAGTGACGCCGGTATTTGTAGTGCAACCTGTGGCCAATGTATAAGTAATCGTGGTTGCGCCAGACCCTACTCCCGTAACAACGCCGGAAGAAGAACCGACAGTGGCTACAGACGTATTATTACTTGTCCATGTGCCTCCGCTTGATGTATCGCTGAGGGTAGTTGTCCCGCTCACGCAGGCGTTCGTTACCCCGGTAATAGCTGAAGGCAATGAATTAATGGTTATTGAAGCGCTGCCCGACATGGTATTGGTACAAGTAGTTGCTGCATTGGTAGCGACAACAGTATATCCGCCGGCAACAGTCTGTAACCCGAAACTTATAGGACTGCCTGTACCCGAAACCGGGCTGCCAACCGGGGTAACTCCATTGTATAACTGGTAGGTGAACCCGCTGTTGGAATTAGCAACGCCAATAGCCACGCCTGAACCGCCGGAACAATAGCTGCCGCCGCCGGTCACTGAATAAGCTGTAGGCAAAGGATCAACAGAAACAGTGGCGCTGCCTATCATATTTGTAGTACAGGTGGTGGTGGCATTGATAGCTAATACCGTGTAAGTACCGGCTGTGGTCTGCGGGCCAAGATTGAGCGTAGCCGAAGTACCGGAAACCGGGCTGCCCATAGGAGTAGAACCAAGATATACCTGGTAGTTGATACCAATATCAGAAAGCGACAGTAAGATATTCGAGCCTGACCCGCCGGAGCAATAACCTCCGCCGCCTGACACCGTATATGCGGTAGGAGACGGGTAAGTAGTTACAGAGACTGTATCAGTTGCAGGTAAATTGCTGCTGCAACCGAATGAGTTTATAACAGAAGTAATGGTTATCAGGGTAGTCCCTGAATTGGTAAGCGCGGATGTGGTAAATGTACCCGTGCTTGAACCCATAGTTAAGGTAGCCGAATTGCTTGTAGCCGAATTGGCGCCGGAAAGGTTGTAAGTAACGGTAAATGAACCTGCTCCCAATGAAGAAGAACTAACAGTAACCGTAGCAGGCAAACCAACGCATTGTGATGTTGCCGATGGCGGTGAGAACGTACCGATATCCGGCACTGCATTAACGGTTACGGGAACAGTAGCCGTACACCCTGCCGGCATTGTATAAGTAATTGTGGGGGTACCGGATGAAACACCGGTAACAATACCAGACGTTGAACCTACAGTAGCAAGTGAAGTATTACTGCTGCTCCATGTGCCGCCGCCTGTAATATCGGTCAAAGTAATTGTTGAACCTGAGCAAACGACCGTAGTACCTGATATAGCTGCGGGAATCGGGTTGACACTAACCAATTGCGTAGCGGTACAGCCATCGGATATGGTATAAGTGATGGTTGGGGAACCGGAAGAAACACCTGTGACCGTACCGGAAGATGAACCTACGGTAGCGAGAGAAGGATTACTGCTGGTCCATACTCCGGGAGTTGAACCGTCTGTTAAGGTTGTGGTTAAACCGACACAAACAGCAGGCGTACCACCAATTGCAGCCGGAGATGAATTAACCGTTAAGGTGACTGCTGTATTGCAACCTCCGGGTAAAGTATATATTATGGAAGGATTTCCTGACGCAACACCGGTAACAATACCAGATGTTGAACCTACAGTGGCAAACGAAGTATTACTGCTTGACCAGGTACCGCCGGTAATTGCATCTGCCAATGTTGTGGTAACGCCGGTACAGACCGTAGCTGTACCCGTTATACCTGATGGTACTGCATTCACTGTAAATGAAGAAGCGGTGAGGCAGCCTGTTGCCAACTGGTAAGTGATATTAACCGTACCTGCAGAGACGCCGGTAACAATACCTGTAGAACCAATGGAGGCAATTGTGGCGTTACTGCTGCTCCATGCTCCGCTGCCACTGGCGTCAGACAATGAAGATGTTGATCCAACGCAGACATTCATTGTTCCGCTGATACCAACGGGGTTTGGATTTATTGTTGCCGGGGCAATTGCAAAACAGCCGGTGGAAAGTGTATAAGATATAACAACCGCACCTGACGCCACACCGGTAACAACACCCGTTGCGGAGCCGACTGTTGCGCGGCCATTGCTGCTTGTCCATATGCCGGAACCTGTAACATCTGATAAAGTTGTTGTTGCCCCGATGCAGACAACCGGGGTACCCGTAATAGCCGCCGGTGTAGGATTAACCGTAACCACCTGTGTAGCTATACAACCCGTAGGTAAAGTAAATGTAATGACAGGCGTACCGGCGGCAACACCTGTTACTATGCCTGTACCTGACCCAACCGTTGCGAGGGTAATATCGCTGCTGCTCCAGGTACTTGTACCTGATGTTTCCGTTAAAGTAGTTGTTGACCCGGTACAAACATTAGTCGTTCCGCCAATGGTAGCCGGTAACGGATTAACAGTTACCGTAGCGGTATTTATACAACCTGTGGGTAAAGTATATGTAATAATGGAAGTTCCTGTTGAAACAGTGCTTACAATACCGCTTGAAGAACCGATAGTTGCAACACCGGTACTGCCGCTGGTCCATGTACCGCTGCCGGACGCATCTGAAAGCGTTGACGTAGCGCCGGAGCAAACGCCAAGATTCCCGGTAATAGAAGCGGGCGCCGGATCAACCGTAAATGTAGTTGTTGCAAAGCAGCCGGTTGGTAAAGTATAAGTGATGAAAGTAGTACCTGCCGAAACGCCGGTAACAACACCGGTTGAAGAACCAACTGTAGCCACACCTGTATTATCGCTGGTCCATATACCGGAGCTTGCGCCGCTCGTATCGGTCAAAGTAGTTGTTAACCCGGGGCATACCACAGCAGTGCCGCTGATAGCCACCGGTAACGGATTGACCGTAACCAGGGCTGTTGCATTACAACCTAATCCAAGAGAATAAGAAATGGTGACCGTACCCGGCGCAACTCCCGTAACAACACCGGACGCCGAACCAATAGTTGCCGTACCGGTGCTGCTGCTGCTCCATGAACCGCCGCCTGTAGCGTCGCTTGCGGTTATTGTTGACCCAACGCAGACATTAGAAGGAGATACCACAGCAACCGGAGTCGGGTAAACGGTAACCGTTTGTGTTACAAAACAACTTGAAGGTATGGTATAGGTAATGGTAGCCGTACCAAGCGCCACCCCGTTAACAACGCCCGTAGAACCGATAGTTGCCACTGAAGTATTGCTGCTGCTCCAGGTACCTGTTCCTGTGGCGTCGCTTAATGTTGTGGTTAAGGCAACGCACAGTGAAGGCAACCCGGAGATGGGCGCCGGCAGCGGGTTAACAGAAACCGTAGTAGTATAAACCGTAGCAGGGCTGCAACCTGAAGCCGCGCCGCTGCTTACCGTTAAAGAATAAGTAGAGGTAACCGTAGGGGTAACTGTAGGATTTGCAACAGTTGATGATGATAAATCCGGCCCGCTCCAGGCATAAGCAGTGACGCCGCCGGAAGGATTAGCGCTTAAAGTAGCCGTATTCCCAAAACATATGGCGCCGCTGTTAGTTGGCGCTGCCGTAGGTGTTGGATTAACAGAAACAGTAGTAGTATATACTGTTGACGGGCTGCAACCGGATGCTCCGCCACTGCTCACCGTTAATGAATAGGTAGTTGTTACAGTAGGCGTAGCTGTTGGGTTTTGCGCTGTTGATGATGATAAGTTAGACCCACTCCATGAATATATGGAAGCGCCGTTGGCAGGGTTAGCAGTAAGTGTAACCGTACCACCGTTACAAATTGGCCCGCTATTGGTTGGCGCGGCTGTTGGCGTTGGGTTCACGGAAACTGTTGTCGTGTAACTTGAACTGCAACCTGACTCCGAAGTACCATTGGTAACCGTTAATGAATAGGTAGTGGTAACTGTTGGCGTTGCTGTCGGGTTTGCTACAACAGCAGATGATAAATTCGGACCGCTCCAGGCATAAGCGCTTGTACTGCCTCCGCCAAAAGCATTAAGGTTTACCGTTCCGCCATTACATATCGGGCCGCTGTTAACAGGCGCGGCAGTTGGAGTAGCGTTCACAGAAACGGTAGTTACATAAACTGTTGACGGGCTGCAACCAGACGCCGCACCGCTGCTTACCGTTAATGAATAGGTAGTTGTAACTGTTGGCGTAGCAGTAGGATTCTGCGTTGTTGCCGAAGATAAACCGGGTCCGCTCCAGGCATAGGCAGTTGCGCCGTTTGCCGGGTTAGCCGTAAGGGTTACCGTTCCGCCATTGCAAATCGGGCCGCTGTTGGTTGGCGCGGCTGTTGGCGTGGGGTTTACACTTACCGTAGTTGTATAAACTGTTGAAGGGCTGCAACCGGAAGCCGCGCCACTGCTTACCGTTAATGAATAAGTGGTGGTAACCGTAGGTGTAGCTGTAGGATTTGCAGCTGTGTTTGAAGATAAATTTGACCCGCTCCACGTATAAATGGAAGCTCCGTTAGCGCCATTAGCTGTGAGCGTTACTGTGCCTCCATTACATACAGGCCCGCTGTTGGTTGGCGCGGCTGTTGGTATCGGGTTAACAGTCACTACGGTAGTGTAAACAATAGAAGGCGTACAACCCGGTGCGCTCACCGTTAATGAATAAGTGGAGGTTACCGTAGGCGTAGCCGTTGGGTTTTGCACTGTAGTTGATGACAAGTTAGCGCCGACCCATGTATAATTAGTAACGCCGCCGGAAGGATTGGCCGTAAGATTTACCGTTCCGCCGACACATATAGGTCCATCATTAGTTGGCGCGGCAACAGAAGTAGGATTAACGGAAACTGTTGTGGTATAGACTGTTGACGGGCTGCAACCTGACGCGCCGCCACTGCTCACCGTTAATGAATAAGTAGTGGTAACTGTCGGGGTAGCGGTAGGGTTTTGCGCAGTTGTTGAAGATAAATTAGACCCGCTCCATGTATATGTGGCAACGCCGCCGGAAGGATTAGCAAAAAGATTCACCGTACCGCTGATACATATAGGACTATTATTCGTTGGCGCGGCAGTTGGGGTCGGGTTCACAGAAACCGAGGTGGTATAGCTGGAACTGCAACCGGAGAAACCGCTGCCGTCTGTTACCGTTAAAGAATAGGTACCCGTAACCGTAGGCGTGGCAGTTGTATTGGCAATGGTTGCTGTGGCAATGTTAGCGCCACTCCATAAATAAACACTTACGGTTGCGCTTGGGTTAGCTGTGAGGTTTACCGTTCCGCCATTACATATAGGGCCGCTGTTGGTTGGCGCAGCCGTTGGGGTTGGGTTAACAGAAACCAATGTTGTATAACTTAATACACAGCCGGAACCAGATGTGCCATCTGAAACGGTTAAAGAATAAGTAGTAGTAACCGTTGGCGTAGCTGATGGGTTCTGGATAGTTGCTGAAGATAAGTTAGCCCCGCTCCATGCGTAAGTAGCAGTAGTGCCGCCAGGATTTGCCGCCAGGTTTACTGTACCGCCGATACATATCGGCCCGCTGTTGGTTGGTGCGGCTGTGGGCGTTGGATTAACCGAAACGGTAGTAGTATATACTGTTGCAGGGCTGCAACCTGACGCGCCGCCACTGCTTACCGTTAATGAATAAGTGGTAGTGACTGTAGGAGTAGCCGTAGGATTTTGTGCGGCAGTTGATGATAAATTAGATCCGCTCCAGGAATAAATGGAAGCTCCGCCGGATGGATTCGCAGTAAGGCTCACCGTTCCGCCGATACATATTGTGCCACTATTCGTGGGTGCGGCAGTTGGGGTTGGGTTCACAGAAACCGATGTGGTATAACTGGAACTGCAACCGGAGAAACCGCTGCCGTCTGTTACCGTTAATGAGTAGGTGCTTGTAACAGTAGGCGTGGCAGTTGTATTTGCAATAGTTGCTGTGGCCAGGTTAGCGCCACTCCACAAATAAACACTGACTGTGGCGCTTGGATTGGCTGTAAGATTTACCGTTCCGCCATTACATATGGGGCTGCTGCTGGTTGGTGCGGCTGTTGGCGTCGGATTAACCGAAACCGTAGTAGTATATACCGTTGACGGGCTGCAGCCTGATGCGCCGCCGCTGCTTACCGTTAATGAGTAAGTAGTGGTAACGGTAGGCGTAGCGGTAGGATTCTGCACACTTGATGAAGATAAATTAGAACCACTCCAGGTATATGCAGTAACACTGGCAGAAGGATTTGCAGTAAGTGTTACCGTACCGCCGATACATATAGGCCCGCTGTTGGTTGGCGCGGCAGTGGGGTTCGGGTTAACGGTAACTGTTGTTGTATATATAGTTGACGGGCTGCAACCGGGGTTACCGCTGCCATCAGATACCGTTAAAGAATAAGTAGATGTAACCGTAGGGGTAACCGTAGGATTGGTAAGCGATGAACTGAACCCTGCCGGGCCAGACCAGGAATATACAGACGCCGTAGCAGATCCGTTTGCGGTTAATGTTGCTGTTCCGCCATTGCATATAGGCCCGCTGTTGGTTGGCGATGCAGTTGGTACCGGGTTGATGGTTACCGATACACTACCCTGCGTACCCCAGCAACCGGCAGCAGACTGGGCATTGAAATAATAAGTACCGGTCGTTGTCACGTTAACCGATGTTGCAGGCGTAGCAGTTGAAGTGCCACCGGAAACAGTACCCTCGTAATAGATAGTGCCACCCGTGCCGCCGGACGCTGTAATTGTAGTGATGCCGCAGAAAGTTCCTGTGCCGCTTACGCTAACCGCAGTTGGAAGTGAATTAACCGTAACCGTTGCAGTTATAAGACAACTTGTAGGTAATGTATAAGTTATAACAGAGGTACCCGGAGACACGCCATTAACAGTGACCGGGCTGCCAGTGGAGCCAATAGTCGCAACGCCTGTGGAGGCGCTGGTCCAGGTTCCGCCGGAACTGGTCTCGGTGAGTGATGTTGTCAAACCCTGGCAAACGGCAAGATTACCGCCGATAGCCGCCGGCGATGGGTTAACTGTCACAATATCGGTAGCATAGCAACCTGTACCTATAGTATAAGTAATTGTTGCATTGCCGCCGGAAACGCCGGTGACTGTAGCTGAGAAGGTGGTACCGAAAACCGTTGCCACACCCGTAGCGCTACTGCTCCATGTTCCACCGCTTGCGGTTTCACTAAGCGTAGTTGTTAATCCCTGGCATACTACGGCAGTACCGGTTATGGAGGCTACCGCGGCATTGACAGTGATCGGGTAAGTAGCGGTACATCCTGTGGAAAGCACATAAGATATGGTGACTGCTCCTGTTGCAACCCCGGTAACATCTCCTGATGATGAATTTACCGAAGCGCGGGCATTACTTGTACTCCATGCGCCGCCTGTAGTTGCGTCATTTAATAATATATCTGAAAACTTACAAACTTCAGTAGGCCCGGTAATGGGGGATAATGGATTTACGGATACCGTAGTAGTATATATAGTTGACGGGCTGCAACCGGGTAATGCGCTGCTGCTTACCGTTAATGAATAGGTAGTAGTAACCGTAGGCGTAGCTGTGGGATTGGCTATAGTTGTTGAAGATAAATTAGCCCCGCTCCATGAATATGCGGTAACCCCACCGGACGGATTTGCAGTTAGCGATACCGTTGAGCCATTACAAATGGTACCGCTGTTGGTTGGCGCGGCTGTTGGCGTAGGGTTTACACTGACAGTTGTAGTATATACCGTTGACGGACTGCAACCGGAAGCGCCGCCGCTGCTTACCGTTAATGAATAAGTGGTGGTAACTGTTGGCGTTGCTGTAGGATTCTGTGCGGTTGCTGAAGATAAATCAGACCCGCTCCATGAATAAATGGAAGCGCCGCCGGATGGATTTGCGTTTAAGGTTACTGTGCCGCCGCTGCATATAGTGCCACTGTTTGTTGGCGCTGCTGCCGGAGTGGGATTAACCGAAACATTTGTTGTGTAGCTGGAACTGCAACCTGCATCGCCGCTGCCATCAGATACCGTCAAAGAATAGGTACTGGAGACTGTAGGCGTAGCTGTCGGGTTGGCAATTGTTGATGAAGATAAATTAGACCCGCTCCATGCGTAAACTGTTGCGGTTGCACTTGGAACGGCTAATAAAGATACCGTTCCGCCATTACATATCGGGCCGTTGTTCACAGGCGAGGCTGTTGGCGTAGGGTTAACAGAAACCAAAGTAGTGTATATAGTGGAAGGGTTGCATCCTGGCGCACTGCTGCTGCTTACCGTTAATGAATACGTACTTGTAACAGTTGGCGTAGCCGTTGGAATTCCTACAATTGAGGAAGACAGGTTTGGCCCGCTCCATGAATAAGTAGTAACCCCGCCGGATGGATTTGACGTCAGGGTCACTGTTGCGCCCACGCATATCGGGCCATTGTTTGTAGGGGCTGCCACAGGGGTAGGGTTAACACTAACCGTAGTGGTATATACTGTTGACGGGCTGCAACCTGACGCGGCGCTGCTGCTTACCGTCAATGAATAAGTAGTGGTAACCGTTGGCGTTGCCGTTGGGTTTTGCGCCGAAGATGAGGATAAATCAGAACCGCTCCATGAATAAACTGAAGCGCCGCCTGAAGGATTTGCCGTAAGTGTCACTGTGCCGCCGGCGCAAATATAACCGCTGTTGGTTGGCGCGGCTGTTGGCGTCGGGTTAACAGAAACTAATGTTGTATAACTTGAACTGCAACCCGGGTCGCCGCTGCCGTCAGTCACTGTTAAAGAGTAAGTGCTGGTAACTGTTGGCGTGGCTGTGGGATTGGCTATAACAGCAGAAGATAAAGCCGGGCCGCTCCATGCGTAAGTAGTAACGGTTGCGCTTCCGAATGAATTAAGAAACACCGTGCCGCCAATACATATAGGCCCGCTGTTTACCGGTGCGGCTGTTGGCGTGGGGTTAACGGAAGCTGTGGTAGTAAATATTGTTGACGGGCTGCAACCGGAAGCAGACCCACTGCTTACCGTTAATGAATAAGTGGTGGTAACCGTTGGGGTAGCAGTAGGATTCTGCGCTGTTGTTGAAGACAGGTTCATGCCGCTCCATAAATAGGCGTTGGTACCGCCGGATGGATTAGCATTCAATGTCAACGTTCCGCCGGCACATATTGTACCGCTGTTCGTTGGCGTTCCGAAAGGAATCGGGTTAACACTTACTGTTGTAGTAAATGCGCTTGACGAACCACAACCCGACGCACCGCCGCTGCTTACCGTTAAAGAATAAACAGAAGTAGCCGTAGGCGTTGCTGTAGGGTTTTGCAATGTTGTGGATGATAAATTTGATCCGCTCCAGTTATAAGTAATAACGCCGGTTCCGGGATTTGCGGTTAATGTAACTGTTCCGCCACTGCATATAGGCCCGCTGTTTGTGGGCGATGCAGTAGGATTCGGATTGATAGTAACCGTTGTTGTATAGCTGGAATTGCAACCTGATTCACCAGTACCATCAGTAACCGTTAAAGAATAAGTAGAGGTAACAGTAGGGGTTGCAGAAGTAGTAGCCAGGGTTGTGGCAGCTAAATTCGGACCGCTCCATAAATAGTTTGTTGTAGTCCCTATCGGGTTCGCAAATAAATTTACCGTTCCGCCATTACATATCGGGCCATCATTTGTTGGCGCAGCAGTAGGTATAGGATTTACGGAAACAGTTGTAGTATATACTGTGCCAGGTGTGCAACCGGAAGCGGAGCCACTGCTCACCGTTAATGAATAAGTGGTGGTTACCGAAGGCGTAGCTGTTGGGTTCTGCGCTGTTGTTGACGCTAAGTTAGCGCCGGTCCAGGCGTAAATTGTTGCTCCGCCAGCCGGGTTCGCATTGAGTGTAACCGTACCGCCAATACATATTGGGCCGCTGTTCGTTGGTGAAGCTACAGGTATGGGGTTAACAATTACTGTTGTAGTATATACTGTTGACGGGCTGCAACCGGCTGCGCCGCTACTGCTAACCGTTAATGAATAAGTTGAAGTAACGGTAGGGGTAGCTACCGGGTTCTGGTCTGTAGTGGTTGCTAAGTTTGAACCGCTCCAGTTATAAGTATTTGTTCCCCCCGCAGGGTTTGCGAAAAGCGTTACTGTTCCGCCAATACATATCGGGCCGCTGTTTGTTGGCGCGGCAGTTGGCGTTGTATTAACGGTAACGATGGTCGTATAGCTTGTGCTGCAACCGGAAGCTGAAGTACCGTTGGTGACAGTAAGTGAATAGGTGGTAGTAACCGTAGGTGTAGCTGTAGGGTTTTGCGCTGTCGCCGACGATAAGTTAGCGCCGCTCCAGGTATAAACCGTTGTGCTGCCACCTGGGTTTGCTGTTAAATTTACTGTACCACCATTACATATAGGGCTGCTGTTAGTTGGCGCGGCAGTCGGCGTGGCATTAACGCTTACTGTTGTGGTATAGCTTGTACTGCAACCGGAAGCTGCCGTACCATTCGTCACAGTGAGCGAATAAACGCTGGTTGCTGTTGGCGTAGCGGTTGGGTTTTGCGCAGTTGCGGATGATAAGTTAGCGCCGCTCCAGGCATATACACTTGTTGTGCCTGCGGGATTTGCCGTGAGGGTTACTGTACCTCCATTGCATATAGGCCCGCTGTTGGTTGGCGCGGCTGTTGGCGTGGCATTCACCAAAACCAATGTTGTATAACTTGAGCTACATCCTGATGAACCGCTGCCATTAGTAACGGTTAACGAATAAGTAGTGGTGACTGTTGGCGTAGCTGTTGGGTTTTGTGCGGAAGGAGAAGATAAATTTGACCCGCTCCAGGCGTAAACTGTAGTTGAGCCTGCGGGATTAGACGTTAAGTTTACCGTACCGCCATTGCAAATAGGCCCGCTGTTTGTTGGCGCGGCAACCGGGGTTGCATTAACAGTAGCTACGGTAGTATAGCTGGAACTGCAACCGGAACCGGAAGTGCCATTGGTAACTGTAAGCGAATAGGTGCTGGTAACTGTAGGCGTAGCTGTTGGGTTCTGAACAGTTGAATTGGCTATATTCGGGCCGCTCCAGCTATAGGTGTTTGTGCTGCCACCGGGATTTGCCAATAATACAACTGTTCCGCCCACACATATGGTACTGGCCGGAGCTGGCGCGGCAACCGGAGTTGCATTCACAGAAACAGTAGTTGTATAATTTGTAGTGCAACCGGAAGCTGCCGTACCGTTGGTAACTGTCAACGAATAAACAGAAGTAACTGTTGGCGTTGCTGTTGGGTTAAGGATCGTGGTGGCAGATAAGTTTGCCCCGCTCCAGGTATATACTGTTGTGCTGCCACCTGGGTTTACTCCCAGATTTGCGGTGCCGCCAATACATATCGGGCCGCTGTTGGTGGGCGCGGCTGTTGGTGTTGCATTAACAGATACTGTTGTTGTATAGCTGGAACTGCAACCGGAAGCAGAAGTACCATTGGTAACAGTAAGCGAATAGGTAGCAGTTGCAGTTGGGGTAGCAGTTGGGTTAGCTATAGAAGAGGAAGATAAGTTCGGCCCGCTCCAGTTATAGACGCTTGTGCTGCCACCCTGGTTTGCAGTGAGATTTACCGTGCCGGTATTACAGATCGGCCCGCTGTTTGTGGGCGCGGCGGTAGGCGTTGCATTTACAGATACCGTTGTGGTATAACCTGAGCTGCAACCCGAATTGCCGCTGCCGTTAGTAACGGTGAGCGAATAGGTAGTGGTAACCGTTGGCGTGGCAGTTGGATTTTGCGCTGTTGCTGATGATAAATTTGCTCCGCTCCAGGCATAAACAGAAGTAGAACCACCTGGGTTAGCAGTCAGCGTTACCGTACCGCTGTTACAGATCGGGCCGCTGTTTGTGGGCGCGGCGGTAGGCGTAGCATTTACGGAAACCTGTGTTGAAGCAAACCCTGTAAATCCATTTCCGTCAGTAATAGTTACCGTGTAGATGGTAGTTACCGTAGGGGTTGCCGTTACTGACGTGCCAGTAGTTACCGATAAGCCGGTAGCGGGCGTCCAGGCATAAGTAAGGGTTGGGTCGCCTGTGCCGGAAGAAGCCGTTAGCCCGGCAGAACCGCCCACGCAAATAGTGACATTTGCCGAACTGCTGACACTTGGCCCGGCTGTAGTGATACCGCTGAACTCGCTGGTAGTGGAAGTTACAGCAGAAGTAGAAAAACTATGTGTGCTTGTATTTACCGAGCCGAATTTCACCCAGGGCAAAGAGCCGGGATATTGCCCGGCGGAGATCGCAGATTCCGTACCCGATACATCACCTGGTACGTATGTGGCATTGGTTACAGAATAAGAAGGACTGGTAATACCCGATGTGGCAACGCTCCAGTAACGGTTGAGGTAATTGGCAGTATTCGCGTTATGCGGGTCTTTGGCATTGGTAACGTTTACGCCTACGTATGCGCTGCTATACGCGCTTGCGGAAACACTAAGGGTAATGGGGGTGTAATTTGACGAATTATCTCCGATTGGAAATAAATAAGAGCCATTGGAAGAATAGTCTTTCCGTACCTGGCCGGTGCTGTTCGCAACGATCATTGCAGATGAAGAAAACGAGCCGGACACTGCTGCGGCTGACGCTCCTAAAATCAAATTATGGGCGCCGATAGTGATGTTGCCCGAAGTAAGGGTGAGCGTGTTAGTTACGGTTTCATCCGCGCCCAGGGTTGCTCCGGCGCTGTTATTCAAAGTGAGGTTATTGAAAGTGGTACCAAATGAACCGTTGATATTTTGCACTACGCTGCCACTGAAAGTTACTGACGCGCTTCTTGCTGTAAACGCAGATGTGCCTGAATTATTTGTCCAGTTACGTGTAAGTGAGATATTATAATTGCTTGCTGACGCATCAAGCGTACCTGCGGTAAGTATGATCGTTCCGTTAAGGGTTTTAGCTCCGTTAAGGGTAATGGTTGCGCCGGTCTTATTCACCGTTACCGTACCGGTTAAAGATGAAGGAAATTCATTGTCAACCGTTACGGCAGACGCATTGTTGCCTAAGTTGGCATAAGTGACATTGATGGAACTGTATGTACCCGGCGTTGCGCTGATGGTACCATTATCGCGAACAACATTTGAACTGCTGTTCATGGTAAGGCCGGCGCTGATCGTAAAGACGCCGTTCTCTAAATTTACTGAAGCGCCGGAATTAACAGTAGTTGCCTGCGATAGTGTAACTCCTGTGGAACCCGCGCTGTTATTGACTGTTACAGAGCCGCCAGATGTAATGGTAGCTGGCATTAACGTTCCGGTAACCTGGGTAGCAGAACCATTGAAAACATAATTTGCCCCACCGCTCAATGTATAAGTTGAGACAGAAGCAGAACTATTTATGCCACCGGAATTAGCGGTATAAAAAGACGCACCGCTGTTTACCGTCAATACATCTGAACCGGCAGGATCGCTGATAACATTTGTGCCGCATACCAGTGTACCGTTCACCGTCATACCTGTGGAAAGGCCGGGGCTTATAGTTCCGTCGGTGGCATATTCGGGTAAGGGCAGGTTAGAACTCAACTGGAGTACGCAACCGGAATTAACCGTAATATCGGCATATTGGCTGACGCCGGTTGACGACCAGGTGACTGTTTGCGGGGAAGATACCGTTGAAGAAGTATTGTTAAAATGGATAAAAGTTTCACCGGGAACTGCCGCATTATTGAAAGTAGAAGTACCTGCCACGCTAAGATTTCCGCTGAGATAAACCGTAACCAAACCATTCGGGAAAAATTGCGCTGAACCGCTTAACTGGAGGTTGCCTGCGTATATTGTGTCTGCCGGAGTAAAAGTAACGCTGCCCCCGATCTGGAGGGTTCCGGCTAAGTTCCATGTAGAGGAGGAGGTAGTCATGGAAGTTTCCATGATCCAGGTATCGCCTGCGCTTGCAAACGAAGCAGGGTTTGAGCCTGATCCGCCGGAGGCAGAAAACCAATTAGACAAATTATCTGCATTCCCGGTTCCGAATGAATGCCAAGTTGCTGAAAATGCGGGTAAGCTAAACAACAAAATACCAAGCAAAAAAAGCGCTCTTTTCAGCCCAGACCCTTTCACATTTTTCCCGGTATTTCGTAGTTGTAAGTAGTGATTTCCTGATCTCATATGCATTGCCTTTTGAAATAAAGGCGGAAAATAGTAAAATTAATTGACAAATTGAGTATAATTTCATAGCTATAATAAATAAAAATATACATAATATTTCCAATTGAATATCAATACATGATTATTCCTGTTGTATGGAACTAAATATTATTTTCTATGCGGATTAACAAATAATTTTTTGAAATAATGCACTATTGGTTGGCGGCTAAAAAATAACCTTCCAAAAACAGCTTTTTATAAAAAATCAATGTTTTACCGGACGATAAAAAAGGCTTTTTAAAACAGGTGCAAAATCTCTGAAATTGAAATATCTTCAGCAGTTACTTTACGAGTAAATATTACATTTACATGATTAATTTTTTTTGTGAAAATCAGAAAAAGAGACGCAGATAACAATACATATGATAATATGAAAATCGCCCATGCCGGTTGTCCCGGATATGCGAAATATTCTTTGGGATATGAGGATGAAGCATCCATGTTACCCGATTTTTTATTTAAAAAGATCTGGTTTTTATTTAAAAAAGGGCTGGATATAGAACGCCGGGAATGGAACGATGGGGAGTTTCATTTAATGGAACTGGAATTGACAGAACCTTACCTCTATTCAGAGACACATGCGAATGCTTATGAGCATTATTACGAGGCGTTGCTGGAACTTGCAAAACCGCGTGTAGCAAGGAGGATAGAAGTATAAACAATATAGTCAGAGTTTTTCAATACAATGTTATATTTAATGGTGATAAGAAAGTCATGAAATCAGTTGGAGAAGATAGGATAAAATGATTTGCATTGTGTTCATAAATTTAATCGCTAAATTTACCTATGATTTCACAAGGAGAACTGAATCAATTATTGCCACAACTTGAACAGGACAGAGTGGAAAAAACCATATCCAGAAACGATTCTGACAAGTTCGGAGAGGCTATATGCGCATTCGCAAATGACCTATCTAACCATAAACAACCCGGATACCTGTTAGTAGGAGTTAATGATGATGGTTCCAGGGCCGGCATGACTGTTGATGAACAACAATTACAAACGTTATTAAGTTTCAGGACAGATGGACGAATAGTACCTCCGCCGGCTATGTCAGTGACTAAATTCTCTTATCCTGATGGTGATATAGCTGTTGTAGAGGTCCAACCACATTTTCTGCCGCCGGTACGCTATAAAGGAAAATTATGTGTGCGTGTAGGCCCTCGTAAGGGTACCGCTAATGAGGCTGAAGAAAGGATACTTACAGAAAAGCGTTCCGCTTTTGCAAGAACTTTTGACGTGCTACCCTGCAAAGGCAGTTCATTAGATGATATTAGCATTGACCTCTTTAAACTTCGTTACCTGCCTTCTGCCATAGATAACGAAACACTGCTGGAAAATCACCGTGAGCTTAAAGAGCAACTCGCATCATTGAAATTTTATGATATAAAGGAAGACTGCCCAACCTATGCCGGTATCCTTATGTTCGGAAACAACCCACGCTTTTTTATTCCAGGGGCTTTTGTCCAATACGTGCGGTTTTCCGGTGAAGATGAAGCAAGCGATTTTGAATATGAACATCGTTTTGACGGAGATCTAACCACTCAGCTGGGGCAAATGGAAGAATTTATCAAGGCTAATGTCGTGAAAATAGTGTTGCCCGGACTTGGTGAAGAATATGTGGCCAGTTATCCTTTACGAGCCCTGAAAGAGTTATTATTTAATGCAGTAATCCACAAGGACTACCAATCAAATGCCCCGATAAAATTCTACGAGTTTTCAGACCGAATAGAAATTTCAAATGCCGGAGGTTTATACGGGAAAGCAAGGCCGGAAAATTTTCCCAACGAAAATGACTATAGGAATCCCGCAATATCAGAAGCCGTGAAGAACCTGGGATTTGTAAATGGATTCAATATAGGCGTTAAGGCAGCTATGGCAGCCTTAAAGAAAAATGGAAATCCTGAACCGGAATTTATTACAAATCAACCTACCTCATTCTTGGTAAAAATTTTTAAACGCAAATGAAAACGATCATATTTTTCAACAATAAGGGAGGAGTTGGTAAAACAACACTGGTCTATCATTTCACTTATATGCTCGCAGAACTTGGGCATAAATGCCTGGCAGTTGACCTTGACCCCCAGGCCAATTTAACTTCCATGTTTTTATCAGATGATGAATTGGAAAGAATATACAGCCAGGACAACAATCGCGAAACTTTAATTTCCGGCATCAAACCATTAGACAGAGGAATAGGAGATATAGCAACTGTGAAAATACACAAAATCGGAAATAATATAGGTCTTCTTGCAGGAGACCTTGAATTATCACTTTTTGAAGATAAACTGAGTGCAAGCTGGAGTAAATGTATTGATGGAGATGAAGCCGCATTTAGAATTGTTTCTTCATTTTACCGTATCATTCAAAATGAAGCTAAAACTTTTGGTGCTGAATATTGCATCATTGATGTCGGTCCCAATTTCGGCGCACTTAACAGAGCTATATTGATCTCTGCTGATTTTGTTGTTGTTCCTATGGCCACAGATTTGTTTTCCCTCCAGGGACTTAAAAATTTAGGGTACAGGCTTAATACGTGGAAAACTGAATGGGCAGACCGTTACGCACGAAATAAAGCAACTGACATATTGCTACCCAAAAGCGACATAAAACCACTTGGATATGTGGTAATGCAGCATGGAATTAAAGAAAGCAGGCCTGTTCAATCTTATTTAAACTGGGCTAATAGAATACCTGCGGTATTCAATGAATATGTTTTGGATAAAACCGATTATGACAAAAATGAAAAAGTAGATAATGATAACAACTGTTTAGCGCTCCTGAAACACTACCATAGCTTAATACCAATGGCTATGGAAGTAAGGAAACCCATTTTCTTGCTAAAACCAGCAGATGGTGCTATTGGCGCTCATTTTCAGGCAGTATCGAGAGCTTACCAGGACTTTAAATCTTTGTCAGAAAATATATTGAAAAGAACCAAAATTAAGAGTAATGCATCTGTAAAAAAATTACAAAATTAATATTACACTTTTCCCAGTTCGAGTCAATTTTTTTCTCAAAAAAAAGCCACAAAATCCTTACAGGATTTTATGGCTTTTTAGTAGTGACCTCGTCAGGATTCAAACCTGAAACCTTCTGATCCGTAGTCAGATGCTCTATTCAGTTGAGCTACGGGGCCATTTTCTTTTTTTAGGAGTGCAAAGATACGAAAGCCTTAATATTTTTACAAATACTTTTTACGGGAACCGGAAAAAACACACCTTTGGGCAAAATTACCGCAACAATGAATATAGAAATATGGTCGGTGGGTAAGGAGAATGAACCTTTTATTGAAGATGGCTTGCGGTATTATTTCCAGAAAATAAAGCCCTACAATTCCATAGAACTGGTATTACTGCAAACCCCGAAAAAAGCCGCTACCACAGATATTGAAAGAACAAAACAACAGGAAGAAGAACTGGTACTTAAAAAATTGCAGCCACAGAACTATCTCGTTTTGCTTGATGAGCGCGGCAAAATGCTGAACTCCATACAATGGTCGCAACAGTTCCAGCAGTGCATGAACCAGGGGGTAAAAACACTTGTGCTGCTGATAGGGGGAGCCTATGGTGTTACGGACAAAATACGTACCCGCGCCAACCAATGCTGGTCGCTGTCGAACCTTGTTTTTCCGCACCAGATGGTGCGGCTTATTGTTGCAGAACAGACTTATCGTGCTCTGAGCATTTTGAATAATTCGCCGTATCACCATGTTTAATTAATGTGCAAATGCGAAAATGTGGGAATGCTCATATAATGTGCAAATGCGAAAATGTGAAAATGTGCAAATACCCTTATTTAATGTGCAAATGCAAAATGTGGAAATGTGAAAATTGCCCTCATTAATGTGCAAATGCTAATCACGGCTAAAATTCTACATGCAGGCGGAACGAAAAAACATTTACGGGGCCGCGGTCGCTGTTGTAGCCGGGGTTGAGTATGAACTGGTAATCGGCGGTAAGCCATATGGGTTGTGCAGAGGGTTTGTAATTGTAGTATAGCTCCAGTACAGATTCATTTGCATAGGCCAGTTTTCCATCGCCCAACTGGAAGCCCAGGCCGCCGGCAGCAAGATAGTCCCTGTGATTTTCCGACAAGCCATTGACGTCTATGGCAAGTGCAAGGTTATCGTCTTTGCGTTTCCACGCGCTGCCATTGACCGTTATGCCGGCAGATAATATCTGGTCGGCTTCTGTGAAACACCAGGTTTCATTTTGTCCGTCACTCCACCCTGCCCGCATAAAAACCCCGGTAAAGTCACTCAGTTGCTGGTCGGCATTAAGGCCAAAACCTGTTTTGGTTCTTCCGTATGCGCGGGTGCTTATCACATCGGGCAGGCCATTGCTATCCCTGTGCTGTAATGCCTGCGCATAGTTGCCCATGTGCCCATCATTGAAGTAGCCCAGCAGCCTGACGTTCCCAGCCCTTTTATTTACCTGGAATGATCTGTCCACTTCCGCGTTAATACTGTATTCCTGGCCCAGGTTAGTGTTGAGGTCATTGCCATTTGCGGTGATGGGTAAAGTAGCCAACGCCACTTTGTAAGCCATACTACCCTGCTGCAAAACGGTAGCAAAGCTATAGGTATAGCCACGCAGGTTGGCGGCATAATCCCATGCGCCATTGTTCATCAGGCACCAGTTCATAAATTGGGTTCGGGGCGAATTGGCATAGGCGTTATTATCGAAAAGATCGCCAAGTGAAAATTTACCGAGATAAAACTTCAGGTAGTTATTGGGCTGGCTGCCGCCGGTCTCATTTGCGGCTTCGGGTATATTGCCACTACCCTGCGCACCTAAATGAATGGTTTGCAAAAAGTACCCTCTTGCAAGGTATAGCGTAGGCGCGGGGTCGCCCACGCGGAAGGTCTCTCCGTTGGTTGACGCAGCCAGGCCATATGCCCCGCTAAGGCCGCTGCCGCCGGCTATCTCCGGGTTTATATATATGGATGCGCCCTTCCACAGCTTTATGCCGAGGTATAAAGTTGCCGTGATGGAATTTTCTTTATCCACGCCGGGTTGCAAACTGTTCTGGCCGCTATATAGCGCCTGGAACGCAGGCTTGTATTGATAGATATACGTGGTCTGGAAATGAAGGTTAACCCGGCTTGTTTTTGCAGTATCTGTATGTATGGCTTCGGCAGTATCCGTTTCTTCCTGTGCAAGTATATGCAGCGGAGAAACAGCGATCATTACAAAAAATGCAAACAGGCGCAGTACATACGCAGATACGTTATATGTGAGTTTCATATTTTTTTCAGGCGTGCAAAAGTAACGGAGTAATATCATAAACGCAATTGCTGAAAGTTATTTTAAAACGAAATTTTTATGGGTGTTGTAAATAAAAGTTACAGCAAACTTATTTTATATTTTCGATAATACAAAATTAATTTATTAGGTAAGTCTAATTTTATATTCTCAAAAAACAAAAAACCCACGTTTTTCTGTGGGTTTTCTATTTATTAAAATTCATTGATCCTTAAACTTGCGGGCACACTCCCGACAATCTGCTATTTACTAACGACCATCCACTAATTTGCGTATTCGCTCATGAATTTTATACGCATCATTTTCAGGTGTTCTATGCTCACATCCTGGTCTTTAAATTCCTCGAAAGCGCTTTCCATATTGTCGTCGTGGCTGTTGCGGAAGTAGTCGAAAATATCGTCCTGTTCGCTTTCATCCAGTTCCTGTTCCAGGCAATAATCAAGGTTCAGGCGTGTGCCGCTGGCTACTATGGTTTCCATTTCCACCAGCAGGTCTGGTACGCTAAGTCCTTTGTTTTTAGCGATGGTTTCGAGCGGTATTTTTTTGTCAATGTTTTGAATGATGAACACCTTCAGGCCGCTTTTATTCACCACGCTTTTCATCACAAAATCATCGGGCTTTACAATATCGTTTTCGTCAACATATTTAGCGATGAAGTCCACGAATTTTTTACCATAGCGCAATGCCTTACCCTTACTCACGCCTTGTATCTTTTCCAGTTCGGCGAGCGTGGTGGGGTAATTGGTGGCCATGTCCTCCAGCGAATTTTCAAGGAAGATAACAAAAGGGGGCAGGTTCTTTTCCCTTGCCGTTTGCTTGCGCATGTCTTTGAGCAATTCAAAAAGCACGGGGTCGGTAGCGGCAGTGCCACCACTTGTTGTGTCTTCATCATCCCCGGTAGCATCTTCATACTGGTGGTTGAGCGATACCTTGATAGAAAAAGGTTTTTTAAGGAACTTATGTCCTTTCTCGGTAACTTTCAGCAGGCCGTATTCTTCAATATCCTTGCGTATCATGCCTTCCAGCATCATCTGGCGTATCAGCGAATTCCAGAAGTTAGCGTCCATCTTCATCACCAAGCCTTTGCCAAACGATTTTAATTTATCGTGCCGGAATGTTTGTATCTGCGGATTGGCTTTGCCTAAAATAATATTCACCACATAATCTATCCCGAAACGCTCATCAAGCTCTATTATGGCGTCAAGGGTTATCTTCACGCTGTCTTTTACTTCCAGTTTTTCTTTGGGGTTATTGCAGTTGTCGCAGTGGCCGCAATTATCCTTATTATATACTTCCCCGAAATAATGCAGCAACAGTTTGCGGCGGCATACGCCGCTTTCCACGTAGGCAAGTGTTTCAGAGATAAGCTGGCCGCCCATTTCGCGTTCGCTCAACGGTTTGTCGCGCATCAGGTGTTCTAATTTCTGAACATCTTTATGGGAGTACAGCAACATACACTTACCTTCCATACCATCGCGGCCTGCGCGTCCGGTTTCCTGGTAATAGTTTTCCAACGATTTGGGAATGTTGTAATGAATTACAAAACGCACATCGGGCTTATCAATACCCATACCAAAGGCAATAGTAGCCACGATCACGTCCACCTTTTCCATAAGGAACTGGTCTTGCCGCTGCGACCGGAGCGGCCCTTCCAGCCCTGCATGGTAGGCTACAGCAGTTATGCCGTTTGCCTGCAACGTATTGGCAAGCTCTTCGGTGGTCTTGCGGTTAAGGGTGTATATGATACCGCTCTTTCCTTTCATGGTGTTTATAAACTTCACCATGTTTTTTAGGGTTTGTTCTTTACTGCCCTTGGGTACAATTTCGTAATAAAGGTTTGGGCGGTTGAATGAATCAATGAAGATATTCGGTTTTTGCAGGTTCAGGTTTTTTACAATATCGTCCTGCACCTTTGGCGTAGCGGTAGCCGTGAGCGCAATAATGGGCAGGGCGGGGTTTATCATATTTATCATATCCCGCAGCTTCCGGTATTCCGGGCGGAAGTCGTGCCCCCATTCCGAAATACAATGCGCCTCATCAACAGCGATAAATGAAATGGGCAGGTCGGAGAAAAAGGAAATATTTTCCTGCTTGGTGAGCGTTTCCGGGGCTACATACAACATCTTTGTGCGGCCATCAGTAAGGTCGGCCTTTACTTTTTTCTGCTGCGCCTTGCTTAAAGTGGAATTTAAAAAATGGGCGATGTTATCCCTGGTGCTGTAGCCACGTATCAGGTCCACCTGGTTTTTCATCAGGGCAATAAGCGGCGATACAATAATTGCCACGCCATCACTCAGCAATGCAGGCAACTGGTAGCATAATGATTTGCCGCCACCTGTAGGCATAATAACAAAGGTATCCTTACCGGCGAGGATGCTTTTAATGATCTTTTCCTGCTCTCCTTTGAAGGTATCGAAACCAAAATATTGCTGTAGTTCTTTCTTGATATTTAATTTGGTATTTGCGTTACTGACTGCTTCCATATGTATTTTTTAGACAATAATAAGTTGTAATTTACCGGTTACGGATTTGTTAATTCAGGGTTGGTTTTTAAAAGGACTGCGAATTTACGACAGTTAAGGTAAAGAAAAATCAATTAATATGCAAGTATTTTGTTACAAAATAAATTTATTAATGCGTTATATTGCTTCTGGGAAGGCCAAAAAACGCATAAATAACCGGATATGGAATAATAGATGCTGAACAGGGAGGAAGATACGATAAATACCGGAGTTGATAAATATCATTTGGCATTTTTCTTTAAAGACTCTATATAATTTCTCAATTGCAATGTCCGCGTGCGCACTATATCTATCCTGCCATCCTGCCGCATTCCGCAATAGTTCCCACCGGGTCGGTTGAACATATAGTCATACGATTTAAATTCCGCGTCTTTAAAAGCTACCCATGCGGCCTGCGCATTTTTCAGTGCATCCTTGTCTTTGTCTTTTTTCAGGGTTCTCATCAGCTTCTTATACGCAGATTCCATTTCTTTGTTCCAGTCGTCATAGGCCACAAATGCACAATTGCAGATATTGGCCGATGAACTGTCTTTGGCAACGCAGGCTTTGTATTCTATGTCTATACGGTCTTCTTTATGGTCTTCGATCTCAGTTTGTGCCGGGCATTGGAAAACTGAAAATAGCAGGAAAAGAAAAACGGGTATTTTGTATTGTTTCATAGCGTAATAAAAATCGGAAAATAATTACTCATAAAAGATCCTACTTTTCAAAGTTGAATGTACGCAATATAATAATTTCCTGCCAAATGGCACACTCATAATCGTTAATATCCCTGACTGTTCTGTGATTTTTATTACTTTTGCCCCCTCACAATAAAGATTCACTTACTTAAAAAAATAATTCCTTTTATGGCATACGATATAATAGTAGTAGGAAGCGGGCCTGGCGGATATGTTGCGGCTATACGCGCGGCACAGTTGGGTTACAAAGTGGGCATAGTGGAGAAAGAAAGCCTGGGCGGTATTTGCCTCAACTGGGGCTGTATCCCTACAAAGGCATTGCTGAAATCGGCAAGCGTATTTGAAAATTTTTCGCACGCGGCAGATTACGGTATCATAGCCACCGATTTCAAAGCTGATTTCGGTGCGGTAATAAAACGCAGCCGGGGAGCAGCCGATAAAATGAGCAAGGGTGTGCAGTTCCTGATGAAGAAGAACAAGATAGACGTGATAATGGGTATGGGCAGGCTCAATGCTAAAAAAGAAGTAGAAGTAACCGGAGCCGATGGTAAGGTAACCATACAGGAGGCGCGCCATGTGATACTTGCAACCGGCGCGCGCAGCCGCCAGTTGCCCAACCTGCCGCAGGATGGCAAAAAAGTTATCGGCTACCGCGAAGCCATGTTTTTGCCACAGCAGCCCAAAAGCATGATCGTGGTGGGTTCGGGGGCAATAGGCGTGGAGTTTGCCTATTTTTATAACAGCCTCGGCACCAAAGTGACCATAGTGGAATTTCTGCCGCGCATAGTGCCTGTGGAAGATGAAGATGTTTCTAAAGAATTGGAAAGATGCTTCCGTAAAAAGGGGATGAAGATAATGACCAATGCCTCTGTAGAAAAAGTGGACACAACAGGCGAAGGGGTGAAGGCTACTGTGAAAACACAAACCGGCGAAGAAATACTGGAAGCCGATGTGGTACTGAGCGCGGTGGGTATTGCCGCCAATATTGAGAACATTGGCCTGGAGGCCCTGAACATAAAAACAGATAAGGGCAAGGTGCTGGTAGATAAATACTTCAAAACAAATGTGGATGGTATCTACGCTATCGGCGATATAACGCCCGGCCAGGCGCTGGCGCATGTGGCATCAAAAGGGGCTATCATCTGCGTGGAGGCTATTGCCAATAAAGAAGGCAAGTACAAGCACATGCCGGAGCCGCTTGATTATGGCAATGTACCTGGCTGTACCTATTGCTCTCCCGAAATAGCAAGCGTGGGCCTGACTGAGCAGCAAGCTAAGGACGCAGGCTACGAAATTAAGGTAGGCAAGTTCCCCTTCACCGCATCGGGTAAGGCGGTAGGCGTGGGCGCTACGGAGGGTTTTATAAAAGTGATCTTCGACGCCAAGTATGGCGAATGGCTGGGTACGCACTCCATAGGTTATAACGTTACTGAAACCATTGCTGAAACAGTGGTAGCCCGCAAGCTGGAAACCACCTGGCAGGAGGTATTGGACAGCATACACCCCCACCCCACCATGAGCGAAGGTATAAAAGACGCTGTGGAAGCGGCGCTGGGAGAGGCGATACATTTGTAATGCTCAATGGCTGAATTGCGTAATGGCTTAATGAATGTGCAAATGAGGTAATGTGGAAATGCGAAAATTGGGTGACGTAATTGCTTTCTTAACCAGATTTGACAACCCCGAATTTTCGGGGTTGTCAAATCTCATATACTAACCCCAATTGGATAACTTTACAAAAAAAATAGTATGGGAATAGTAGCGGCAAACATCAGGTTATCGAATGCGAGAGATCTGGCGCTTAAACCTGTGGAAACACATTGTATTGTTGATACCGGAGCTACTTATCTCTGCATTACGGAAGAAATTGCTTTGCAACTAAAACTGGAAGAATTGCAAAAACGTGATGTGAAGCTGGCTAACGGGCATGTGATTGAAGTCTCCTATGTTGGGCCGATAAAATTAGAATTTGAGGACAGGTCTTGCTATGTTGGTGCAATGGTAATGGGTGATACGCCCTTGCTTGGAGCTATCCCCATGGAGGACATGGACCTGATAGTACATCCAAAATTGCTGAAACTAAGTGTTCATCCCGAACGGCCAAATATTGCCGGTGGATTGGCGATGTGAGGGGAATAATGGCTGAATTGCTGAATGCTTAATGGCTCAATGAATGTGAAAATGAGGTAATGTGAAAATATGAAAATTGGGTGTAACGTGAAAATGAATTTATAAAATAATGAGGCTGTTTAATGCGGCCTTTTTTATTTTTATTTTTTTTAATTTTGTCTATGACTAAACTGTATGGGTTAAAAACTAAACTAATTGTTTACATTTTAATTATAGGATTTTGGGTTCTTCTAAATCACAAAAACCTGCACAATATCCTCAATATTTTTTTTGTGCAAGTATTGTAATCATATTTAATGGTATGCTTTTCTATGAAGTGATTAGAATAAAAAATGGTATTATTTACTTTTATTCAATGAATCCATTTAAAAAGCAATTGAAATTTGAAATAGAAAAAATAGAAAAAATAACTGTCTTTTTTAATGATTTTTGTAGAGGGATAATAACAATATGTACCACAAATAATGATACAAGGAAAATTGGAGTTGATATATCTTCCTTGGAACATAAAAAACTTATGAAAGACTTAGTTGAAACCGGATTAAACGTTGAATGAACGCACATTTATTCTTTGCTTTTCACATCACAAATCCGCATTTACAAAAAAGCAAAACACTTCCTCTGGGCCATGTACGCCTACTACCAGGGTTTTCTCAATATCGGCAGTGCGGCTGGGGCCGGTGGCGAGGTTTATCATGGAGGGTAGTTCGTTGCCATACTTTTTCTTCAGCAGGTTGAACCCGTCTTCTATGTCGTTCACTATCTGGTTGGCATAGGCGAACACTATGTGTACCGGGAAATAAACGGGAGCCATACGGCCCATGTGCTGCTTGCTGCTTACCAGTATGGAGCCTGTGCGTGCTACAAGCGTTTCGCAGGCGGTGATGCAGGCTTCAGCGCTTTCAGCTTTAGGGTCGGCGGGAATAAGGATGTCTATTTTATTGTTCTGGAATATTTTCAGCAGCCTTTGGTCGGCGCAAAGCAATTGCCGCCAGCCACGGTTTTCGTACAGGATATTGATATTGTCCAGCAGTTCCTTTTCATTTGCACAGAAAATGAATTTACCACCCAGTTTTATAAAAGCCTCCGCGAACACTTCTTCCATAGCAACATCGGTACCGGCATAGAGGTTCCCTGTTTCTTTTTCTGCATCCGGGAACGGCATAGGGAGTGGCTGGCCTGCTAAGCCTTTGCGTATCTTGCCCAGAATGTTCTCCCTTGCTTTTGATGTTTTGAAGGTCTGCATGTTTTTTTAGTCGTAAGTCGTAAGTTATAAGTCGTAAGTCTGCATTTTAGTCGTAAGTCGTAAGTTATAAGTCGTAAGTCTGCGATTGGGAATAGTAGAATGCCATGCAAAAATAAAAAAAGCGATGAGTTATTTCATCGCTTTTTTTGTATCTGCATTTATGATAAATAAGGGGAAGCCCCGGAACAAGGTCCCGCTTTTTGCGGGAGGGGTTTGGGGTTTTTACGTATTCGGGTTCAATGCGGCCTCTGGCACTAATGCTTCATCTTCGGCGGCTATAGCATCCTCAAACGGGCGCTTGCCGAGCAGCCTTTCCATATCGTCCTTAAACAGCACCTCGCGTTTCAGCAATTCTTCAGCGATCATTTTCACGGCGTCGGTTTTGTCCACCAGCATTTGCTTCACTCTGCGGTATGCCCCGTCAACGAGTTTTCTTACTTCATCATCAATCATCTTGCCGGTCTCTTCAGAGAAAGGTTTGGAGAAACTGTTCTCATTCTGTGGATCATAGAACGAAATGTTTCCCACCGCCTGGTTCATACCATACATAGACACCATAGCATAAGCCAACCGGGTTACATGCTGCAGATCGCTTAACGCACCTGTGGATATTTTACCAAAGATCAGTTCTTCCACCGCCCTGCCGCCCAGCGACATGCACATATCATCAATCAGGTGGTCGGTAGTGCGGATATACACTTCTTTAGGCAGGTATTGCGCATACCCAAGCGCAGCTACCCCGCGCGGAACAATAGTAACTTTCACCAACGGATGCGCATGTTCCAGGTACCAGCCCGATACCGCATGACCGGCTTCGTGGTATGCTATGATACGCTTTTCTTCGGGCAGTATTATTTTGTTTTTCTTTTCAAGCCCCCCTATCACACGGTCTATGGCGTCATTAAAGTCGGTCATATCCACCTCGGCTTTTCCTTTGCGGGCAGCTATCAGCGCGGCTTCGTTGCAGATATTGGCAATATCCGCACCCGCAAAACCAGGAGTTTGTAAAGCAAGTTTCTTTATATCCAGTTCTTTCGACCGCTTAATTGGTTTCAGGTGAACGTCAAATATCTTCTCTCTTCCTTTTACATCGGGTATGTCAATAGATATTTGCCGGTCGAAACGCCCCGGGCGCAGCAAAGCTATATCCAATACATCGGGACGGTTGGTGGCGGCAAGAACTATGATCCCGCTATCGCCGCTGAAACCATCCATTTCCACCAGTAGCTGGTTGAGCGTATTTTCGCGCTCATCATTGCTCATTACTACGTTTTTGCCCCTGGCGCGGCCTATAGCGTCTATTTCATCAATAAACACAATACAAGGGGCTTTTTCACGCGCCTGCTTAAAGACGTCGCGCACACGGCTGGCGCCGACACCTACAAATAACTCCACGAAATCAGAACCTGACATAGAGAAGAAAGGTACCTGCGCTTCTCCGGCCATAGCTTTGGCAAGGAGGGTTTTACCGGTACCCGGCGGACCTACCAACAACGCGCCCTTAGGTATTTTACCGCCAAGAGCAGTATATTTTTTCGGGTTTTTTAGGAAGTCCACAATTTCCATCACCTCCACTTTAGCTTCGTCCAACCCGGCAACATCATTGAAAGTGATATTTACGCGGGTACCTTTTTCAAAAAGCTGCGCTTTCGATTTCCCGATATTGAAAATACCACCTGCGCCGCCCGGTCCGCCGCCGGTACCCATTTTGCGGAAAATAAGGAACCACATGGCTACTATAACCATAACCGGCAAAAGGAATGTGGAAAGTAATATATGCAGGTAATCTCCCTGCTGGTCGTAACCGGGAACTATGCGGATAAAATCCTTATTGGTTTTTTCAATTTCTGTTTCGGCGTCAACAAGGTCTTTATTGAACTGTTCCACTGTGCCTATCTTGAATGAATAAGCAGCCGATTTATCACTGGCTGTATTATTGCTGATAGACGGGAATTTACCGGCAGGGGCAACCGGGGCTGCTCCGGGTTTCAAAAACACATCAACATGGTCGTTATTTATTACGGTCAGCTTTGCCACTTCCCCCTTGGCAAGGTTATCCTTGAAATCCTGGAAGGTATGCTCCGGGGTGGTTACGCCAAAATTCCCGCCAATGAACTGCGCACCCAGAATAGCCAACAATATTAAACCGTATATCCAGTAAACATTGAACTTTGGCCCTTTCCTGGGGTTATTGGGATTATTGGGTAAATTGGGAGTTTCATTCACCGGGTTAATAACCGGTTTTTGTACATTATCGTTATCTTCCATTTTATTTTTTAATCGTTTTCTAATAAATTAAAATCAGCCTTCAATATCAGTAATCAGCCCGTGGGGCGTCTTCCCACAGGCTTTCCAGGTTATAAAACATTCTTTGCTCATGCTGGAAAATGTGTACCACAACATTCACATAATCCACCAATGTCCATTTATCCCCATATTCCACATGGTATGGCCTTTCCCCGCATTCCATTTCCACCTGGTCTGTAATATTCTGCGCAATGGCATTGACTTGTATATTCGATCTTGCGTCGCATAATATAAAAAAATCAGCTACTGCTTCATCAATTTTTTTCAGATCAAGCGAAATAATATTTTCTCCCTTTTTTTCCTGTATGGCGTTAATGATACTCTTAAATAGCTTGCTATTTTTAGTAAGGCGGGTTGCCGTTTTCTTCCTCTCCTGTGTTGCAGTTATTATTTTCTCCAAATTTTTTGTAGCTTAGTTTTGTTTGGCAATATCTTTACAATTTACCAAAATTAGAAATCTTTTCTCACTTAACCATATGGCTTTGTCACATTCCCCTATAATAGAACTTGATAGTATAGATAGTACCAATAACTATGCCATGCAATTGGTAGATGCCAATAAAGCATTTCCCGGCCTTACAATAACGGCCAAAAGCCAGACCGGAGGCAAGGGCCAGCGCGGGAAAACATGGATTGACGCGCCTGGGCAGAGCCTGCTGATGAGCATTGTAACGGCCCCTGCACTGACTATAAATGAGCAATTCCGGTTTAACGCGTGTGTGGCAGTTGCAGTTGCTAATGTTTTGCAAAAATTATATGAAAATTGGAAAATTCATATCAAATGGCCAAATGATATTATTATCAATGACAAAAAGGCAGCGGGGCTTTTAATAGAAAATGTGCTGCGGGGCAGTTTCTGGGCGCACAGTATTATTGGCATCGGGCTGAATGTAATGCAGGATAATTTTCCACCAGACCTGCCGTTTGCCACTTCTTTAAAGATAGCTTCGGGGTATGATTTTGATATTGCCCGCCTCCGCGATGACATCCGGGAAAATATACTTGCAGCAACCCAAAACCCGCTACCGCCCAACGCGATGGAAATGTATAACGCATACCTGTACAAACGAGGCCGCATGCAAGGTTTCAGCGATGCAACAGGTAGCTGGGTTGCAACCATTTCAGGCGTTCATAACAATGGTACTATTGAATTGCAAAAGGAAGATGGCGCAATAGCGTTCTACCATCATGGGCAGGTGGTGTGGGAGTGGGAATTTAGCAATGAAAAAAAATAACCCAAAATAGGATAATCAATATTGTTGTCGTAACTTTGGAAAAAAAAGTACAATGAGACAGTTTTTAAAAATCAACACTGTACATCATGGCTTTTCTGAAGATTTACTAAAAGAAATCCAGCCGCAAACCGTTGCATGTAGCATCTGGTCACCACCATATAATTTAAATAAAGAGTATGAAAAAGATCAGACTTTTGAAGAATGGAAAACTATGATTAATCTTGTTATTGAAGCACATTTCCCCATTTTGAAGAAAGGTGGATTCATGGTAATTAATATCGCTGATATTTTATGTTTTCCAGATGAGGAAATGCCAAAAATTCAATTATCAAATCCTTCAAAACATAAAGTTCCCTTATCAAAGGATGAAATACTTAGAGTGAAAAATGAGCATCCAAATTTAAATCGTAATCAAATAGCCGATCATTTTGGTTGTAGCGAACAAACGATTGACAGAAGATTAAACGGCAATAATATAAGAGGGGGAAAGTACATAACGCAAACCAGGGTAGAATTAGTTGGAAATTATCTGCAAAAGTTTGCTCACGATGCAGGCTTATTTCTATACGATAGAAGAATATGGAAAAAAGACCCAAGTTGGTTTAATTCTAAATGGACATCTAATTCTTATCGTGCTGTTGATGAGTTTGAATATCTCTATATATTCTGGAAGCCAGGAGAAACAACAATTAATAAAGATAAACTAAGCTCCAGAGAATGGGCTGATTGGGGAAGTCGTGCTGTATGGGAATTTCCTTCTGTAAGGTCTAATAATGACCATGAGGCAAAGTTTCCATTGGAATTACCACTGCGTTGTGTAAGATTATTTTCCGAAAAAGGAGATTTAGTAATTGACCCATTCATGGGAAGCGGCACAACAGCAATTGCTTGTTTGGAATTAGGAAGGGATTTTTTAGGGATTGAAAAAGAATATAAATATGTTGAATTGGCAAACGGGAAAATAAATAAAATATTTTCTGAATTTAGTGTATTTATTCTTCATCTTTATTTTTATAAACAAAAAAGAATTCTAAAGGAACTTGATAAATCCTGGAAAATTTAAGTATATCCATTACATCCACAGTTCTCTCTCCCTGTTCACACTTGGAAACAAACGATTGGGGTTTACCTAATCTTTTAGCAACTTCTATTTGTGTAAGTCCTGATTTTTCTCTGGCCTTACAAAGTCTTTTTACAAATTTCTTATATTCTGTTGAGTGTATGCTTCTCACAACGTAAACCTAAACCCAATTTAGGTTAAACCCATAATGGGATATTATGAGTATATTTTAAAACTATTTTGGAATGGGCCAATACAAAAGTTGATGATGAGGAATCCAGATGGAAATTGATAACACCTTTACGGAATGTTTATCAATCCCTTCATCCTGTGCTGTTCCAGCAGCCAGGCGCTGGAGGAAACATTTCCATAGCTTCTTATCCCCTCTTTCTGGTCTTGCATCTTCAGGTAGTTATCGTACAGTTCGGTACTGTAGTGTGCTGCTTCGTTATTGTATTTGCGGCTTATCTGCTCCAGCGTATCTATATGCGCGGTTGTCAGTTTATTCAGTTGCGCTTCAAATTGCTTTGCCAGTACAGAATCTCGCCGGAACAAACGGTTGTTGGCGTATATCCAGATATTGAGGTAGCCGGAGTACCGGAATGTGCTGTCGTCTGTGGCTGTGCATAAGGCATAAGCCATAAGGTTTGCGTCTCCCTCTGCGGCTATACCTGCCTGGTGCGCCATTTCGTGGCATACCGTGAATGGCAATGTATATGCAGGCAGCGTACTCACCACCTGCCCTTCGCCGGTAAACGGATTGTAATAACCCTCTACAGCGAGCCGGTCCATGAAGTAGCCAAAAAATGTAGGTTTCACATCCAGGCCATACTGCTTTACCCGGCTATCTGTGCATGTTTTATAAAATGTTTTTGCCCGCTCATTGATCTCTTTAAAAGCCAGATGATGGTAGTGCGGTGCGTAAATATTCAGGTTGCTGACAAGGAATGAATCGAAGGCAATTAATGCCGCTGTGGCTTTTCTCTTTTTGTACTCAAGGCTCTGGTTAATCTCGCTGCTGTCGCTTGCATTAAGACCCCAGTATTCCCTTAGCGGCGGCTTGTAATAATTGGCGCCCCAGCCGAAAATAAAAAACAAATACACAAACAATACGGTATTGACAGCGCTTAATACAGACGCTGCCAGACGTTCTTTGCATCTGCTGAATTGTACAAGGAAATAAACCCACATTCCAACTGTTACTAACAACCATGCCCCGCCAAGCACATACAATACATCGCCTATGCTAAATGGTATAACACCCGACAGACAGCCCCGCAAAGACTGGAACGGGTAAAAAATATACCGGTCATAAAAAGGGATAGCACTATGGCAGCGCGGCAGGCAATAGGAAACTACCACTGATAAAATAAGCAGCGCCAGCGGTATGGTTATTTTCCGTTTAAACTTCACAGGGTTAAAAGTAGAACAGAAATGCAATCAAACCGTGCGGGAGTGTACTTTATGAATTGGTTGAAGAAAAATACTGGAATTATTTGTATTGGTTTTAGCTCCTCCGGTATTTTCATTTAATTCCAGGGCTTCTTTCGTAACTGCCTTAACCTCAAACCTGATACCTAAAGCTGTTTCCATTTTTGCTAAGGTCTCAAAATTTAATGGTTTTACTCCCCGGTACAATTGGGTAATATAGCTGGGAGAAACATCAATGGATTTTGCAAGATCCTTTCTTAAAATATTTCTTTCGTCAGTTATTTTTTCAATTTCGCTCAAAAACCTGAATGCAAGCATTTGCGCAAGATGTTCCTGACCAGGTTTCTCCTCATCAAACCTGTTTGAAAATGCTTTTTTTATTTCTTCAGCATTACTTAATCTCGTATTCATACGCGCCCATTGTTTCTATTCGTGAACGATATTTTTTAGGAATTTCATTTGTTTTTTTGCCTTCAAAAAGTTCGCACATCACTACATATCTGATACCGCTTTTTCGGATTTCCTGGCAATATATACGATCGTTGCGGCCATTTTTTGTAAACCTCATCTCATACATATTATCTGCCTTACCCGATACGTCAGCTTTACAATACTTTTCTTTGTTTCGTAAATTCTGATAAAGAATATCCCTTATCAGTTTAAATTCCGCATCAATTGTATCAGTATAGAGGTATTGCAAAATTTCTGATGCCATAGCTTCGTCAACAGCAATTACTGTTGTTCCATGAAGGCTTTTACCGATAATAATTGCATTCCTTTTCAACAAAATTAAGCTATGGGTTAATTTTAAACAAATTTATTTTGAAATAATGTTATTAAAGCATTGAAACCTGCCACATCAATACGTGAGACGACCTCTATAAATAAACTTTCTATTACAAATTTAAGAAAAAAATTAAAATGATATGAATCATTTTTTGGAATATACGGTAACTATATGTAGATTTGAAAATAGTATCAATATTGTATGCCATAAGCATATTATCAAAGACAAATTTTATAAAAATGGATAAGGCTCATAAAACATCCCTGCTGAAAGGAACTTATAAACATTCCGAGAATGAGGTTGTGGACATTCAACTTTCAGTTTACATTTTTAAGGAGGATGAATTTACTATTGCTTATTGCCCGGCATTAGATCTATCCGGGTATGGAAATAATGAAGATGAAGCTAATGTAGATTTTAAAGCTGTTTTAGCTGAATATTTTAATTATACCATTAGTAAAAAGACGATACGCCAAGACCTCCAGGAATTGGGATGGGTAATAAAGAAATCCATGCACAAAAAAATGATCCCGCCTACAGATGAACAAATTATGAGAACGAACGAAAGTTTCAATCACATAATGACTACATATCCTGTCAGGAAAGTCAATACGCCTATTCAAATCCCCGCATTTGCTTAATGTCATTAAAGAATATAAAACTAAGCATATTCCGGGATTATCTTTTGTCTAAAGGATTAAAACGAATCAGGATAAATGGTGGGCATGAGATATGGTCGCGGCTTGATTTAAAACGTCCCGTTGTTTTGCAAACACACGAAAACCCGGTTCCTGAACACGTTATCAAAAACAATCTCAGAACCATGAAAAGTAACAGAACAGAATTTGAAGAATGGCTTAATCCTGGCAAAAATAATAAAACCTCATAACCCTGAAAGTTCTCAACATTCCTTCTTAAAAATAAGTGGAAATCCCCAAACTATACCCCTCTGTAAGGCCAAGCGCGGCGCCAATGGCATTGCCGGTAATGTCTCTCTGGTACTGGCGGCGGTAATTGAACCGTACTACCGTTTGCGCGGTTGGCCGGAAGCTGATGGCGGGCATTATGCTCCACAGGTCGTTGTACATTTTTGTGCCGGTGGAACTGAAATTGCCTACGTTCCAGTCCACATACTCCCCGCGCACTGCAAGGTTGATGGTGGCATGATCCCAGCCCAATATATTCCCCTGATAGATGGGCTGCACAATATCTATAAACCCGCCAAATTGTTTGTCGCTATACTGGTCGGTATAGTTTGGTGGCGTCTGCACATATACCCACGCCCACTCCGTGATAATTTTAGTATTCAGCTTTGGCAGTGTGGTATTAAAATCAATATCGTATATCTGCGCGGTTCTTTTATTGTCAACAGGTGCGCCTTCTATCTGCCAGGTGTTGTATATATCGCTCACATAAGATAAGCCAAGCTCGCCCACCTGGTTATTGCGCAGAGAAATTTTCCCGGTGTACATGGGCGCACCGCTGGCGCTGGCTGTAAACCGCGACGGATTGGCATTTGCGGCAGGTAGAAAGGTTTTACCTTCGGCATTATCAATTATGGAATCATTCAGTCCGCCGGTCATATAAAACTCGTAGCCAAACATCCAGTTGCCGGTATATTCCTTGCCATAGACGCCAAAGCCGGTATTGCTCCAGGTATCGGGCAGCATCTGCGTCATAGCTATTGGCCGGTCTGTAAACTCCCACTTTGGCCCATCATGGTTTTGATTGAACGCCCCAAGCGGGTTCACGATCATGCCGCCGCGTATATTCAGCAACGGGTGCAGTTCAATATCCAGAGCGGCATACTCTATTTCAAATTGCCCGCCTTTGGCGTCCGCAGGGTCGCCACTTGGGTCATTCTCATATTCTATTTCCGACAGGAATTTTATTTTATTCGTAATGGTAGAGGCGACAAACAAACTGAACCGCCTGAACTGGAACTGGTTGCCAGCCGTAATACCCGAAGTACCTACATACTGCCAATTGGCTTCCATATAACCGCCTATGGAAACCGGCGATTTTCCCATCTTCAGGAATGGCCTATTGTAGAGCGCATCCATAGTTAATCCATGTTTTGCCGTATCTGTAGCACTATGTTTCAGCAAGCTGCTGTCTATTTGTGCGTTTGTAATACGGGAAAAGAAAATGGCGCAAATAAGCGATAAAAAAAATACAGTTATTTTCATTTCAATGAGATTTTTATTTGTTCGTTCTGAATAGTTACCGGAAAGGTGCGCAGGTTGGTATCGGCAGGGCCGTTTTGTACCACTCCTTTGTCCGTAAACTCGCTGCCGTGCGCGGGGCATTGCAGCCTGTCGCCAAATACCTGCAATTCGGCCCCCTGGTGCGGGCAGCGCATCAGCAATGCCGAATATTGCGCTTCGCTGAAACGGTACAGGCAAATGGGATACTCCAACTGTTCATTATGCACCACTATGTATTGCCGGAAGGTCTTGTCCTTTTTCAGAAAAGACGAAACCGGCACTACAAGGTCTGATTGTGAAATATTGCCGGAGATAGTTTTAGAACTGGTGCAACCTGCCAGTACCGTCCCCAAAAATGTGCCGCCCATACACGCAAAGCCACAGGTTTTCAAAAATTCTTTTCTGTCCATACCAGGTTTATAGCGAATTGAGGAAGGTGAGCAATGCGGCCCTATCGGTTGATGAAAGGCTGCTGAACCTGGCCGCGCTCACGGCAGCCTCTCCGCCGTGCATCTGTATGGCCTGCGTTATGCTGCGCGCCCTGCCATCGTGCATCAAATAAAGATCGCCGCCCTGCACACCAGAAGCAAGGCCCAGCCCCCATAAAGGCGTGGTACGCCATTCCGATGTTTTCGCATTGCCTTCGGTATAGCCGTCATCCAGCCCAGGCCCCATATCATGCACCAGCAAGTCGGTAAACGGGCTGATGGTTTGGTAAGAAAGCGCGGCTATAGGCGAATAGCCTGTAGTTAATGTTTGCTGGTGGCAGGTGGCGCAGCCTATGGTTACAAATACCTGGTTCCCGGCCATTACTGTAGGGTCGGTAGCGTTTCTCTGGTTGGGTGTTTGCAGGCATCTTACATAAAATACGGTGGAATTAAATGTATTATCATCCACTTCGGGTAAGGCAGGTGTTACCGGCACAGTCTGGTCAAGATAGTTATAGGGGTTAAAAGGAACAAGGGTGGACGTGATACCCATATCATGGTTGTAGGCATTCGCTACCTGCTGCTCCAGGTCGTAGGTGGAGGCTTTGCGCCCGAAACGGCATATCCATTTACCATCTCCTCTTGGAATACTGCCGGCAAGCGGAGTAACATAATTCGGTATTGAATTATAGTTGGGATGGCCCCTTACGCCATCGGGGTTATTTACATTTGCCGCCGCCATTGCCAGTATTGCAGAATCGGGTATTAGTTCCAAAAAACCTACCCCGGCGGTAATGGGTGCGATAAATTTAGAAACAGATGCACCTGCGGGTATTTGCTGCGGCATAAAGCCGGGTATGCAGGCGTTCTGAAGCTGCGGGCCGCCTTTTGTAAGAAAAGCATTTCCATTAGTATCTGCCTGCCCGAAACGGGTAAGTATGGTAAAGGGATGCCCCCGGTTATCGCTGGAATGGCACTCGCCGCATCCGGTGGAAACAAAATAAGGGCCAAGCCCCGTAGCCGCAGTGCGTGTGGCAAAAAACTCATTATTGCCCTGCGCAAACAATACCCCCTGCGCATTCGACAGGCTTACCGGCCCGCATAGCCCATAGTTGGGGTCTATCATTTTGGGTATCATTTTAGAGCAATTGGTAAGCGTGGCTATGGCAATAACAATGGAGCCTATTACAAGTAATCTTTTTTTATTCATATTCCTGCTTGCTGCTGTTGAAGTATAATAACGGGCTGCAAAGAAACGAACAGCCTGTCTTATACACTTTCACAAACGGGAAAAATGTGTTTATTAATGGGGAAAAATACCTCTCATTTAGCCCGATATAGCCAATACTAAACGACTACTTAACATTAGTGAACAAACCAATTCATTAAAAAGAATGAAATAATTAGTTGGAGTGCATTTGCAATGAGATACCTATTAAATGCAAGTCTGTTTTTTTTCCATGCAGGCCATTGCGCAATTGATTTAAAACCTATCCATGCACCCACTATTTCATAGCCACCAACCCTAAATATAATAGGATATATAAGCAGTTCAATTAAACCCAAAATAGTATTATACCACAAATCGGGGAAGGGTTCAACATCTGTATTGCCCCAAAAATATTAAATTAAATCGCTGATAAGTTGTTGCTGAATAAAACTCTCTATGAAAGTTTTTTTCATAAGGTGTATCAAATTTTGCGGCTGTAGCCCTCATGTATGAAAATAGGACACACATACACATATTAAAAAGCAAAGCAAAATAAATATACCAATACCACAAATTTGGAAGATGTAAATTTTCAATATCCTGTATCATTTTGTTTCTTATTATTTCGCGCTTCTTTGCCTAAATCTAAAAAGCAAAATAAAAGCAGTAATTTCTTTGTAACTATTCTCACGGCTTTGTTCCTGCATATTAGCGCAGCGCAGCAAGAACTGTAGATAAAACCCGGTTTGTATTCATACCTGCTGCACCAGCTTTATCTCCTTACCTGTTTTTATTATTTCTTCAATAAACGGGTCCCCTTCTTC
>Ga0206818_1012_pt1 | contig 84058 bp, 81 predicted proteins | sample Alteio_BWOrgCont_86_FD_152881 | JGI IMG/M metagenome (GOLD analysis project Ga0206818, IMG submission 152881) | Enriched cells from forest soil in Barre Woods Harvard Forest LTER site, Petersham, Massachusetts, United States -... | ecosystem: Environmental > Terrestrial > Soil > Temperate forest >...
AATTTGTCAGCCCCTTCCACCACCACCACCTCACCTGCTGACAACCCATCCTCAATGGCTATATTGTCTTCCTGGGTCGTACCGGGAGTGACTTGGCGCACGGTCACGGTATTGTCTGTTTTGACGACGAAAACAAAAGACCCCTGGGGGCCCTGCTGTATCGCGGCCACCGGCACGATCACAGCACCACGATCAACATTGATAAGCAGATGGATATTGACGAATTGGTTGGGAAAAAGAGCATAATCTTTATTGTCAAAAATCGCTTTCAGCTTGACCATGCCGGTGCTTTGGTCGATCTGACTGTCCACGGCGAGTAAATAACCCGTCGCTATTTTCTTGGTATCTTCACGGTTATACGCCTCCGCCACCAATTTCTCCCCTGCCTGGTATTTGGCCATCACCTGCGGCAAATTGTCCTCGGGGATAGAAAAAACAACGGTGATAGGCTGCAGCTTGGTAATGACCGCCAATCCAATGGTATCACTGGGCTGGACGATATTTCCGGCATCTTCCAGGCGTAAGCCGATTTGTCCGCTGATCGGTGCTGTGACATTTGCATAAGTCAATTGCAGTTTAGCATTGTTGACTTGGGCACCATCAACCTTGACAGTTCCCTCATACTGTTTGACCAAAGCCGTCTGTGTATCCAACTGCTGTTGCGGGATGGAATCCTGGGCAGACAATACCTGATAGCGTTTCAAGTCCAACCTGGCATCATCCAGTAAAGCCTGGTCATGGATCAGCTGCCCTTGGGCCTGGGCCAATTGTATCTCGAACGGGCGAGCATCGATTTCGGCCAAAAGATCGCCTTCCTTGACGATTTGACCTTCATTAAAAAGAACTTTCATGATCTGGCCGCCAACGAGATATTTAACAGTCACTGTGTTAAGAGGCGTCACAGAACCCAGGCCATTGAGATAAATATTGATATCACCTATTTTTGCCGTCGCTGTCACAATAGGTGAATCACTGGGGGTGCGGGCACCTGCGCCGCCCCAACCGCCGCTGTGCTTGCCTGTTTGAGAAGTATCCGCGGGTGCCTGGGCATGCTTGTGCCACCAAAAAACACCGATGACTGCCACGGCAATAAGGACATACCATCCCCATTGAAGAGGCCGTTTCTTGGACAAAAGGACCCGGTCATGTTTATTATTCTTGGGCCCTTCTGTTTTTCTTTCTTGCTCCATAAAAAAATATCCTATTATTGCTGCGGTGGTGGAGGGTTATCTCCGCCGCTTTCGCTGCCATCGCTACCATGTTTGTGCCTGCCCTGTTTCTGCATTTGTTCCCATTGGCTCAATTGATCTGCGCTGAGGACTTGGGACAATTCCTGGGCTTCATCTGTTTTTAACTGTTTCATTTGGCTGCGTATGCTGTCACGGTCCATAGTACCGTCTTCCATGCTTTGCCGAAGCTCCTCGCGTTGGGACGAATACTTCTCAACGATCGGCGTGACAGCGCTGACCTGGTCCTGCGTCAAATTTAATTTAGACTGCATCATCGAGACAATTTCATCCGCGCTGGGCGGCTGATGCTCATCGCCTGACGGCTGGTCTTGCGCGAAAAGCGGTGCTGTCGTAAACAATAAAACCACCATAAGGGGATAAAATATTCTCATGATAATATTATATTCTCCTTTTCATTAATAAATATGGGGATTTCCATTTTTTTATTTACTATACATCACCTTTAATTGGGCTATTTTTTAGTCCTGGGAACCATCACCGTCACCTTGATCGCCCCAATGATGACCATCCCCATCTTTATCAAAACCATCTTTATGCACGAATTTACAATGGCCCTTCATATGTTTCATCATCATTCTTTCCTTTTTCAAGGCCATATAACCTGCGAATTGTTCAGGAGTAAGTATCTTTTTGACTTCCATAACGGCATTTAAACGATTGTCAACCATTTGTGATAGAAGGGTTTTGATCTGTGTTTGGATATCATTGATCTTACCCATATCCGGAGCGGCCTTAGTGATCTCTGCTTCTAAAGCTTCTCTATTGGTCTTCATCTGTTCAAAAACACTTTTCATGGCCTCTTTTTGTTTCAGCCGGCTGTCTTTCAACTGCTTGACCTGATCATCGGTCAGCCCAAGGATTTTGGCCATCATATGGTCCTGTTTACCATGATGCCAATCGCCGCCTTGATGCCAAGAATCCGCATCACCGCCGCCATTATCCGCGTAAACTACCGGAGCGGATAAAGCCATTAAAACCATCATTAGTCCTGCGATTTTTGTCTTTGCTGACATATAAACCCCCCTTGCCCCGCAGCATGCGGTGGCTGTTTTTTAACATTGCTTTTTTCCTTCACTTATTTAGACAATAAGCAATGTCAAAAAGTTCCTTAATCTTGCCAACCGCCGCCAAGGGCCTTATAGAGGGAAATAAGATTAGTGAAACGATCGACGCTCACTTGAATAAGATTTTCCTGAGCGGTATAAAGGTCCTGCTGGGCCAAAAGCACGGTCAGATAACTATCAATGCCGTTATGATATCGGGCCGCTGATAAATCATAACGCTCCTGCTCTGCCTGGACCAAATCCCGCTGGGCCTTGATCTGCATATTAAAAGTGTCACGGGCAGCCATAGCATCGGATACTTCACTAAAAGCCACTTGAATGGTTTTTTCATATTGGGCAATTTCAATCCGTTTACTCACCCACGCGGCATCTAAATTAGCGATATTAGTGCTTTGGTTAAAAAGCGGCAAAGAAATTTGCGGGGAAAAACTCCACACTTGAGACCCTGAAGTAAATAGTTTAGCTAATTTTACAGTGGCAGTCCCATCCGACGCAGTGAGGGAGATGCTCGGAAAAAAAGAGGCCCGTACAGCGCCTATGTTGGCATTGGCCGCTTTGAGCTGATCTTCGGCCTCCAGGATATCCGGACGCTGCTCAATCAAATCTGACGAAAGACCCACCGGTAAATCTGCCATAAAATCCTGGGAACCCAGTGGCTGCGGCGGCGGAAGATCATCAGGTATGGGCTGTCCGACCAAAAGGACCAGGGCATCTTCGGCTTGGGCGCGCTGGCGCTCATAATTAGCCATAGCGACCTTTGCCGACTGCACCTGGGTCTGGGCCAAACGCAGGTCCAATGCAGATGAGTTTCCCAGTTGGTAACTTTTATTGATCAAATCATAATAGGCTACAACTGACTTGAGCGTTTGCTGCAATAAGGCCAATTGTTCATCCAAAGCGCGCTCAGTCAGATATTGCACCGCTACTTCTGTCACCAATGTAATTTGGGCGGCGCGGGAAGCCTCCTCTGTCGCCAAATATTGTTCCAGGACCTGGGCCTTAAGGCTGCGTATCTGTCCAAATAAATCGACTTCATAAGCTACATTCACACTGGCATTATAATTACGCAAATTAATATAATCATTGCTGGTGGCCAATTCACGTTCACGTACACCGGAAGCATTGAGGGCAAAGGTCGGCAGGAAGGCATATTGCACGATACGGTACTGGTCGCGGACCTGCTCTACATTTAAAAGGGCCACGTGATAATCACGGTTATTATTCAAAGCCAATCCGATGAGTTTTTGCAAACGCGGGTCTTTAAAAAAAGTTTTCCAGCCGATATCGTAAGCCGGTGTGCTACCCACCGGTGTTTTGGGATTACCGTAAGGAAATTGCGTTGGCACGGGCAAGGGCGGACGAGTGTAATGAGGAATAAAGGTACATCCGGACACAGCTAAACACAAAAATAGTGAAAAAAGAAATTTGTTCATTTTCCCTTATCCTTAGGCATAAAGATCCGCCGTACAGCGACGTAAAATACCGGCACCAAAAAAATGGCCAGAAAGGTTGCTGTAAACATTCCTCCTGCCACCCCTGTTCCAATGGCATGCTGACTGGCTGAACCGGCACCGGTGCTCAAGGCCAAGGGCGTTACTCCTAAAATAAAGGCCAATGAAGTCATCAAGATCGGACGAAGACGTAAATGCACGGCCTCAAGAGTAGCCTCAACCAGGCCTTTGCCTTCCTTTTGAAGATCTTTAGCAAACTCAACGATCAGGATGGCATTCTTCGTCGACAATCCGATGATGGCCAAAAGACCGACTTTAAAATAAACGTCATCGGGCATGCCGCGCATACTAGCCGCTAATAAAGACCCTAAAATTCCCAATGGCACCACCAGTATGACGGCAAAAGGAATAGACCAGCTTTCATAAAGGGCGGCCAAGGCCAAAAACACGACAACGATGGACAGCGTAAAAAGCGCTGGGGCCTGCTTGCCGGAGAGCAGTTCTTCATAAGACTGGCCGGTCCACTCATAGCCAACACCTTTGGGCAATTGATCAACCATTCCCTCCATGGCTGTCATGGCATCTCCGGTACTTTTGCCCGGCGGGGTGGTGCCGATGATCTCTACCGCCGGGAAACCATTATAGCGCTGCAGCTGCGGAGAACCGTAGGTCCATTGCAGATTAACCAGGCTGGACAATGACACCATCCCTCCCTGGGCGTTGCGCACGAAAACCTTGGCTATATCCGATGGCTGCATGCGGTAGGGTGCGTCCAATTCAACAATGACCCTCTGCACACGATTACCGTGGACAAAATTATTAACGTAATACGAACCAAAATTAGCCTGCATGGCTGTATTGATATCACCTAAAGACACGCCCAAAGCACTGGCCTTATTCTCATCGATGTTTATTTTCAGTTGGGCTGCATCTTCCAGGCCCTGCATGCGCACACCCATGACATTGGGGTTCTTAGCTGCCAAGGCCACCAGCTGATCACGCGCCTGCATGAGCTTATCATGGCCCAAACCAGCCTGGTCCTCCAGCATCAGATCAAAACCTGATGAGGTGCCTAGCTCCGGAATAGGCGGCAGATTGACCGGATAAATAATAGCATCTTTAATTTGGGAAAAAGCACCAAAAGCACGGCGGATAATGGCCGGTGCTTTATGCGCATCCCCCGGACGCAGGCTCCAGTCTTTCAAACGGATAAAGGAAAGTGCGGAATTCTGTCCACGTCCATTGAAACTAAACCCGGCCACCGTAATGATCTTGTCCACTTCCGGCTGGGACATGAAATACTTCTCAACCTTCTTTAAAACAGCCAGGGTCCTCTCCTGAGTTGCTCCGACGGGTAATTGAATATTAGTAATAAAATACCCCTGGTCTTCTTCCGGTAAGAATGATGAAGGCAGACGGCTATAGAGCAAAACCACCGCCAAGATAATCACCGCGTAAACAATAAACCAACGGCCCGTGGTCTGAAGCATGCGGCCGACCATATGGTGATATTTATCACGGCCCGTGGTAAAACCTTTATTAAACAAACCAAAAAAGCCTTTCTTTTCTTCGTGTTTGGCTTTGTCAACCGGTTTAAGAATGGCCGCGCACAAGGCTGGGGTCAGGGTCAGGGCCAAAAAGATGGAAAATAACATGGATGCGACCAACGACAGGGAAAACTGCTTGTAAATCTCCCCCCACCGATCCGCCGAAAAATGCCATCGGGATAAACACCGCGGTCAAAACCAGGGAGATGCCCACCAACGCTCCGGTGATCTGTTCCATGGCCTTGATACTGGCCTCCCGCGGAGAAAGACCTTCCTCACGCATCAAGCGCTCCACGTTTTCAACCACCACAATGGCATCGTCAACAAGGATACCGATGGCCAACACCATCCCGAAGAGGGTCAGTACATTGATGGAAAAACCAAAAGCTTTCATGACCGTAAAAGTACCCATCAAAGCCACAGGTACTACGATGGTCGGTATGAGGGTCGTGCGCATGCTTTGCAAAAATAAATACATGACGCAAAAAACCAGGAAGATGGCAATCAGCAGTGTTTTGATCACTTCTCTGACGGAAATGCGTACAAAGGCCGACTGGTCCAGGGGATAATCGACCTTGACGCCCGGAGGAAAAAATTTAGATAACTGTGTGACCTTCGCGTGAATGGCATCAGCCGTGGCCACCGCGTTAGCTGTCGGTGTCAATTTAATGGCCACGGCAGAAGAAGGATAGCCATTGGTACGCGCCCGGGTGGAATAATCCAGGCCGCCTAAGGCCACATTGGCCACGTCCCGTAAATAAACACGCGAGCCGTCAGGATTGACCCGCAAAATAATATTTCCAAACTGCTTAGGCGTGCTCAGGGTGCTTCGGCCCTGCAGGGTGATATTCAACTGTTGGCCTTTGACAAAGGGACGGTCGCCTAACTGGCCCAGCGGGATTTGAATATTCTGCGCGCCGATGGCATTGATCACATCATTGGCAGTCATATTATAACTATAAAGCTTTTGGGGGTTCATCCAGACGCGCATGGCATTTTCCGTACCGAACTGATTGGCTTCACCGACTCCCGGTACGCGACGAATAGGATCAAGAACATTTGAGGCGATATAATTCCCCAGGGAAATTTCATCCATGCTTCCATCAGGCGTTGAAAGGGTAAAAAACATCAAGTAATTGCGGGTGGCTTTGGTGACCGTGACCCCTGCCTGCTGGACGATCTGCGGGAGTGCCGGTATGGCTAATTGCAGTTTATTTTGCACCTGGACCTGGGCCGTATCCGGATTGGTACCAGGTTCAAAATAAAGAGTGATCGTTGACAGTCCGCTGGCAGAACTGGTAGAAGTTATATAAAGGAGATTGTCAATACCATTAAGCTGCTGCTCAATGATGGAGGTCACTGTGTTTTGTAATGTCTCTGCAGAAGCCCCGGCGTAGGTAGAATTAATGTTGATCGATGGCGGGGCCACACTCGGATACTGGGCCACGGGTAATTGGCTGATGGCCGTGATACCGATAAGCACAATCAAAATGGAAACCACACAAGCAAAAATGGGGCGATCAATAAAGAATTTAGACACTTATTTGCCCTCGTCAGAGTCGCTGAAAGGGACTGTCTTCACAGTTATCCCCGGCATGATCTTCTGCAGTCCTTCAACGATCACGGTGTCCGGGCCTTCAGGCCGTCGGTAACGATCCATTTATCATCCAGCGCATCTCCAAGCTTAATTGTCTTTGCCTCCACCTTATTATCTGCCGTCACCACCATCACCGTGGCGCTGCCGTCTCCCTTTAAAGCCACTGCCCGCTGAAGGACCGTGACTGCATTGGGATCAATGGCCTGCTCAAGCTGCACCCGGGCAAACATCCCCGGCAACAATACATGGTCAGGATTAGGGAATTCCGAACGCAGGGTGATCATGCCGGTGCTTGGATCAACGGTAATATCACTGAACAACAGCTTTCCCGGTTCTTTATACGTTGTACCGTCTTCCAAGAGCAGGGTCACCTTGGCCTCATCAGGGGCAACTTTTTGTAATTGCCCTTTGTCAAAAGAATCCTTAAGTTTTAAAACATCGGTGCTTGATTCTGTAAAATCAAAATATATAGGATCAAGCTGCTGGACCACAGCCAATTCTGTCGCGTCACTCTCAGTGACGTACGCCCCTTCAGTGACCTTGGCCTCACCAATTTTTCCGGAAATGGGTGCTGTAACACTCGCATAACCGAGATTTAAAGAAGCCGTTTCCACGGCGGCTTTGGCGGTCTCTACATCCGCATTGGCTTGCAGGGCAGCAGCGCTGGCATCATCATAATCCTGTTTACTGACCGCATTAATGGCCACAAGTTCTTTATAACGGTTTGATTTAGCCTGTGTCTGGGCCAACTCTGCCTGGGCTTTGGCTAAACTGGCTTTTGCGCTGTCTAATTCCGCCTGCAAAGGTGCGGGGTCAATTTGAAAAAGCTGATCACCTTCATTGACCTCAGATCCTTCAACGAACAGTCTTTTAAGGAGAATGCCCGTTGCCCTTGCCCTGACTTGCGCCACCCGTTCGGCATCAATCCTTCCCGGGAACTCTGTTGTTACCGGTATGGTTTGGGAATTGACTGTCACTACCCCTACTTCCGGTGGCGGAGGCGGTGGCGGCGCCTGCCGGCTCTGGCATCCCGAGGAGAATAAAAGAAGAAAAGTCACGCCTGCCATTCCCGTGAAAGCGGGAATCTTTATTAATTTGTCCATTGTTTGTCCTTAAGTTGGTCCACAATTTTTTCAAGAATTATTAAATATTCTTCCCTCTCCCTGGCACTCACCCGGCTAAAAACCTGTATGAAAGCACGGCGCCGCTGCTGATAAACTTCCTGCAGGACCTTTTTGCCTTTGGTGCTTAGGGCGACAAAAACCGTGCGCCGGTCCTCTTTGCCGTGTTCACGGATGACAAAACCGGTCTTGACTAATCTATCGATCATGGCGGTAACACCTGAAAATTTAACTTTAAGGGCATCGACCAGGGTGTGCATCTTGCAATGGCCGCAAGTGGAGAGGCATTCTAAAACCAGAAGCTGGGTGGTGGTGATGTCACGGCGGGTCAGCGTGCTGTTCTCATAACAGCAAAGCTCAATCTTCAATTTGGGAAGGAGCTTGATCATCCGGTCCCCAAATTCGTCCAGTTTCAATTCAGCCACGATCCCTCCTTTTATTTCACTATGTGAAATATTATACTCATTAAATGTACACTATGAAAATTAAAATGTCAACTGGGAAGTAAATAAAAAAATCCCCCCGCCCAAGGCGGGGGGATTGAACAGAGATGTTGCTAAAATACGGGGCTTTTATTTCACATACATCGCCTTGAGTTGGGCAACTGAAGGAAAGGTTGGATAAAATTCCCCTTGGGGCCCGATGTAGCCATTGCCTGATTTTCTGATGACAATGGTTTTATACCCGCCGTTGTCAGTGGGAACATTTACCGGGAAGGCGTCTTGTGTGTTGACCGCAGGGGCCTCTACGACCGTTGTGACCGGTTGGGATTGCACAATGACCTGCTGCGGCTCGGCATACACCACAGGCGCGGGGACGACTTTATAACCATGATGTTCCGTTAAAATATAATAAACACCATCATTGGTATAATACATTCTGCCATTAATACTGACCGGTTGAAAATCCGGTGGGATTTCAGCCACATAGGCCCCTATCGGAGGGTCCACCAGCACATAATCTCCGTCCCCAACATAGGAGTAATACAACCCATCATAATAATAGTACCTTGCTCCTCCCACCCAAATGGTGAAATATCCGGCTGGAAGAAAATGCATATGATATCCCCAGTGAGGATGATCATGCCACCCGTAAGCACGGTGGTCGTCACGGTGGTCCCACCCGCCATCGTGGTGGTCACCCACACCGATCCCGATTGACCAATCAGCATAGGATAATTTTGGAGATACCAATAAAGTCATTGCTAAAAAACTCAAGAAAACTCTCATTGCATTTGCTTTCATTGACATAAATAATACCCTTTCTATTATAATCGATTTTTTATATCTTAAACATTCTTAGACCGGACGTCAATTAAAGTCTATGTCTCCATTACAATTAGCGTGTTGAGTTTGTCGTTGTATCTGAATTGTCGGTAACTGCAGGAACATCAACATCTCCGTCTTTAAATTGCCCCTTATACTGGGTGCCGTCAGCATAAGTGATAAGCCCCTGGCCATTTAACTGGCCTTCTTTAAATTGCCCCTCATATTTACTGCCGTCCGCATAAACAAGAACTCCCTGGCCGTCATAAAGCCCGTTTTTAAACTCCCCCGTATACTGCTTGCCTGTGGGATCGGTCAATGTTCCCTTGCCCTCAAAAACACCGTTTTTAAATTGGCCTTGATACACAGAGCCATCGGGTAAGGTCATTTTACCTTCGCCGTCTTTGATGGCCTGGGCCTGCACAAGGCTGGCACCCAATAAAACACCTGAAATCATCAACACAAACAATCTTTTGATCATATTATTCATTAATTCGCATCCTTACCTGCGCGGTACATAATAACGTTGACCTTCTCCAGCGTGATCAGTCCCTCAGCAACCATTTCATCGAGATGGGGTAAAAAAGCCACGATTTTTTCCTCACTATCGACAATTTCAATGACCATAGGAAGGTCTTCAGACAACCTTTCCAACTTTGCCGTATGCATATGGCTCTTACAGCCAAAGCCCATGCATCCTTTCACAACCGTTGCTCCTGCCAGGTGTTCTTTGCGTGCCAGATTCACAATGGCTTCATAAAGCGGCAAACCCTTCCACTTATCCTGCTCGCCGATAAAAACCCTCAATAATTTACCTTCCGCCGGAATTTTCATATAATTTCTCCCAATAATACGCCAAGCCTAAAAACTATAAACCCGATGGTGACGCTAAGGATGACATTTAAAAAAGCCCTTAACGTTTCCCCGTCCCTGATGAGATTGCCTGTTTCAAGCATAAAGGTGGAAAAGGTCGTAAAAGCACCGCAAAAGCCAGCCATCAAAAAAACCCTTAAAATAGGACTGAAAAGAAATCTCGCTTGAAAAATAGTATCAAAAAAACCGACTAAAAAACAACCTATCAGATTAACGGCCAATGTTCCATAAGGAAAATCTGTGCCGATTTTTTGGTAAACTACCCCGGCAAGAATATAGCGCGCCAGCGTGCCTAGAACCCCTCCTCCAATTAAACAAAACCACTTTTCCATACATCCTGCCTTTCAATGACCCTGAACTTCTGTGGCCTCGATATCAATAATATCTCTTTTTTCCTGGTTCCGGGGATTTAAATTCACTACCCATTGGCTATAATATCTCATCCCATAAGTAAAACAAATCCATACTGACAAATGCCCTGCCATGGGCCAAGACCCTTTAAGTATGGCCCCGGCAATGGCGATAGGCGCTAAAAACTGAAACAAAAGGGCCAGGAATATTCCCCCCAAACCAAAGGTTTTAATGACAAAGAAAAATGACACCATCCATGTCACAACCCCAAGGGCATGCGATATCAGGACAGAATACACGGCCAAGGCTGGGCGTAAATCCTTAAAAAAAGTTGCGGGAAGAATGCCTAATACAAAAATGGCAATCAATACATAGGACAGAACGATCAATAGGGGCAACAACAACTGGACAGCTTTTTCGACCCCCCAAAAAAAGATGGATAAAAAAAGGATAATCCCCGCTATAAAAAAGAAAACAATCAAATTCCCTTTTAGCCCCGTATATACCTTTATCATGACTGGACCTCGTGCAGGTCATGAATGCCCTTCAAATTGATATGGACCTTTCTTTCATGGAAGGTAATGATGTCTTTAAAACGCCTGTCATGAACGATGTCATCCACGCCGTAGGCATGACGGGCGATGATGGGTTGTGAAAAAGTCTCATCAGTACCGGTCAGGGACGCCACAATGCCCATCTGGACCTCACGCATTTTCTTTTCATCCATCTCAAACAAAAGGCTTTTCTCATCGATATAATGCCGCACGGTCCAGCTTAAGGCAAACAAAGGCGTATGGTTGCGTTCCAGCTTTAAATCATAAAATTTACGCGTATGCTCCCCTTCCAGGCTGGTCTCGTTTTTAGTCAGGTACAGGGACATGTGCGCCTCGGCAATCTGGTTTAAACGCTCATTGGCGATCCTGAAAAAAAGGCAGGCTTTGCCGTTATGCTTGCCGATGATCGCTTTATTGCTGAAAATGATCCGCGCCGTGGCCCGTGAAAACCTGGCATAAAATAAACCTGTGATGACCGCCAAGGTCAGCAGTCCCAAAAAGGCCTGGATGGTCATCAGGATATAGGGCACTATGCCCACATTCCCCACCCGGCTGTAATCAACAGAACTCATGTTTTCAATGCTCAGGAAAACACAATGCCTGAAACGCTCTCCTGCCATGGAATGCCCGTCTCCTAAGGCATCCACCCCGCAGATAAAATATAAAACCCCGAAAAATAAATTAGTCAGAAAATAAATGGCAGCGACAAACAAAAAGAACCTGGGCCAGGACAGGGAAAAGAAAAAATGATACAGGTCCGCGAAAGGGTTCTGGAGATCACGCGTGCCATGGACGTTTATCTTCCCCTGCCTATTAACAAGGGCATGGAAATGGCTGGACTGCGGGTGCGTTGATGGGTACGGTGTATCCGGATGTGGCGCCATGTATTTTAAAATCCAAACATATGGTCCAGGCAAAAAGACTTTTCGCCCTTCATCAGCCCATGATAGCCGAACAATCGGCAGGTCGTATCGCGGATGATAATATAGGCGTCTTTTCCGGCCTGGTCACGCTCTTTTTTATCAAACATTTCATGATAGCGCCAAAGCAGAGAACCGCTACAGGCGATATGGATGGTTTTCTTTAATATTTCTGTGCCCTTCGAATCTATCAGGAGCAGGTCTGTTTCAGACTGTGCATGCCAGGGGGTGGATGCCGGATAGATCAAATGGCAGATCGTATCTGTGTTTTCATCACGGCCCAAACGCAGAAATAAGCGTGTGCTTAAGCCCGGCGGGCGGCCTGCATAGGACTGAGGTTCATTTTTGTAAACCAAAGCTGTATTAAAAATATGAGACCCGAAACTGGTTTCCGTGTTGTGCCCGCTCCTGGTGTCCTCATAACGCATCAAGCCATGCAGCCAGCCGTCGGTATCTCCGCCCTGGGCAAAATCGTAAACCAATTCAACGTGGCCAAAACCGCCAGGCAGTTCACTTTCCGAACGTTTAGCCAAAAGACTATTGATATTGATGTCCTTGATATTGGCGCGGTCCAATTTTCCCAGAGGAAAAAGCCCCATCTGCTGGCCTTTGCTGTTATAAATCATCAAGGTCAGCGCAAGATCCTGCTGGCAGGTTGACATCGGTGTGGGCAAAACGAAATTCTGAAAACGGCCGATCGGCAAAATCGGTGCCGGCAATATATATACCTTGCCCATCACCTTACCTAAATTACGGATGGCCGGATCATTTTTAAGATCAGTGCGCTCAACGTTGGTATGGGCCATGAGACGGCGGCCTTTAGGGTCAACGACTTCATAACGGGGCCGGACAACATAACGGCCGGCATGGAGTTCAAACTGCTGCGGCCATCTGGCTTTGGGGAATAAAGCTGACACATCAAGAGCAAAGGTCGCAAAAGGAGCAATAGGCTTGTCAAAAAAGACCACCTCATCTGATCCCATCAAACTCAGGCCCATTCCACCGATGGGTATCTGACAGGGATGGCTGTTTTGCACCCACAAAAGGACCTGATGGCCTTCCTTGGGGGCAGGCAGGCCCGCGTAAAGATCAGCAGGCCAGGAATTGGCATCATGCGTGCAGGAAAGCACCGTATCATCGTCGCCGTAGGTGTCCAGTGCGTATTTGACCACGTCATGGCCGGCAATGCCGGTAAAATGAATAAAAAGGCTGCCGCAAAAAGCAGGCAGTTTCAGGCGCAGGCGTATCTCGGCGCTGTCAAGAGTGACGGTATGGACGGATTTTTCAAGTTTTTCATTCCATTGCGCCAGCATCTTGCCGTCTTTGTCAAACATGCAGCACCATAACCCGACGGTCTTGGGGCTGTATCCGGCCCAATAATTGGCCGTGACTAAACGCGTATGATGCCCTGCTTCTTCCCTGAAAAAAACAAAATTGGTGGCGAAATTCAACGGATCAAGATAATTACGGGGATTGGTCAAAAATTCATCAGCCAGGCGCGCTTCGTCAAAAGAAAAAACCTTCATCCCCTTAGGCAGCAGGTGCTGGATTTGAGCGAGCAGGCGTACGGAATCAAAGGCTGTGATGAAAAGAACATCAGCGTCGGTATTCTTAAATTCAGTAATAGGAGATGTGTTTTGACCAAGCAGCGGCTTACCGATATCAGCAACGTTCTGGACAAAAACACCGCTGATCTTTATGGGGGAAATATCATATAAGGCTTCGAATTCTTCGGCCTGCCCCATAGGATCATAGACGGCCACTCTTTCAAATGCCGACAGGGATTTAATTAAACTATTTATTTTAGGCGCGGTCAAAGGATGGCCCAGTGCCTTGAAAAGCGCAGAACTGCCTCCTGCATTACTGAATGTTTTGATCTTAAGAGGAATTTCTTGGACTGATGTCTGCATATTTATTTCCCTCACCTTTCTCACAAAAACGTTCATAAACAAAATCAGCTGCCCTGCGGGTCTCATCCAACGGCGTGTTTTTCCAAATCTCAATGGCGCCTGAAAAAAGACGCGCATGACCGCTTTGTATCAGGTTCTCACAAAATTGTTTGTGCCGGCCTCCGGCCTTAGGTAATTCATAAATATAAACCGGCTTTCCCGTTGAACAGGCTTCAGAGACCATGGAAATGGAATCACTGGTAACAATGATGACATCCGCCAGTGACAGTAAGCCCAAATAGGGATTTTCCCCCTGGCCATCCCAAATAAAAGAAGGAACCCCTTGAAGATCCTGTCTTATTATCGCCTCATTGCGCTCTCCTGTCCGCCGTGAGAAAGAAACAGCAAGACTGCCGCCGGAATTTTGGGCCGCAAGTGTCAACTTCCCCGCAAAATCATGGGCCGCGGTATCAGAAAAATCCTGATGCTTATTTTTACCGCCGACCAAAACGCTGATCAAAGGACGCGGCAAAGATGCCAGTAAAGGACGAAAGTGTCCGGCAGCACCCACGAGTTTCTCAGCGCTGACATGGTGAATGGCCCCTTGAGTGACAAACACATTGTCGCCCTGCAATTTGTCATGGGCCGGCGCAATAACAAGGTCAAAGAGCTTAGGATCAACCAAAGGATGCTGGATATGGGCAGTGAATGTCTTATTTCCGCTGGCGCGGCGGATAAATAGCGAAGCATCCACACTCTGACGTCCGCAGCTAATCAGCAAATCCGGCCACGGAGGGGTAAAATCATGCTTTCCCTTTGAAAATAATTGCCAAAGACCTTTGGGTTTCCTGACTTCTTTTAAAACATAAGAAACCCCAAGCGCCTGGGCCAGGCCAATGGCCTGGTTTTGAAGACCAGCCAACCCTTCCGTCACCACCCAACATGAAGAAACCCGCAAACTATTTTTAATGGGCATAAGGACCGCTCTTTAATAAGAGGGCGAAAACATTTTAAAAATAGCGGACCAGCGATGCCGGTTTTGTTCTTTATCCACGACTTTTTGATCAGTCACCCAATTCATCTGGATGACTTTACGCGGCCCCTCAAAAGGCAGATGCCCGTGGTAGGAGTGGTCCGAACGCTTGAAAACAAGCAAGGTCCCGACATCAGGAGAAATCTCAGTTTTGATATCATCAATATTAGCGCTGTTAAGCACCCGCAGCCGGCCTCCAGCCTGATTTTCCCAGGAAGGGTTCATGTAAAGCAGTACAGTGATGATCTTGGTTTCAGAATCCGTATGGACCTGGCCGTCTTTGAGCCTGCATTTGCCGCGGACGGTGAACATGGTTGGCTTACCCTCCAGATCGAGTGAGAATTTCTTTTCGATGGCATGCTTAAAAGCATCCGAGTTCATCTCATTGATTAATTGCTTAAACTCATTACTGCAGGACACGGTGGACAAAGGGAAACTGCCGGCGGCCTTGACCTGCGGATAAGCTTCAATCAGTTTGTCTTTCCAATCTTCCCTAATAAAATCCGAAACCACAATATACTCATAGGGCGATGTTTCCAGTTTTGTACCATCAACCTTAGACACATCAATCATAGACAAATTCGGACTCTTTTCTGTTCCGATTTTAAATGGCTGGTTCATAGACCTATCTCCCTTGTTTGAAACGAATTAGAATTCGTCAATTATATAATAAGCCAAATAAAATGAACAGGTTTAATTTTGAGGTGGGCTGGAGCTTATTGTGGAGGTTTCATACCGACTAAACTACGCCTTCCCTAACCGCGCAGCAGCTCATTGACCACTTTAAGCAGGTCTTGCGAAGTGGTAAACGGGACAAGCCGGTCTATCCCCTGCTTTTCACCAATTTTTTGGGTGATAATGGTCTTTTCCGCAATTGTATCAGAATATAAAATAAATTTCACACCCCTGGTTTTAGCCATCAATTTTAATTTCACGACAACCAAATCGCCGGATATATCTGTTAAACCCAAATTCACCAATGCCACATCAGGTAAAATTCCGGCAATGAGCTCAATACCTTCTGTCCCGCTCCTAGCCGGGCTGACCGTATACCCCGCACCGGTAAAAACAGGCCCGATCTTGTTCAACATTTCAGGACTGTTGTCAACGAGACAAACTTTTCGGGATTCTCTGGCACCTGAAGGGGACACCCTGATACCGGCATTGACTTCTTTCCGGATAATGGTATCAGCCTCACGCAGCAGATCATCAATCTCAAATGGCTTGGCCATAAATCCATCAATATTCAGTTCCTTAAAAAGTTGCTCCATATTGGCCCGGGCCGTCAAAACCAAAACAGGATACCTTGGCCTGTCCGTACCATCGCAGATTTTCTGGTAAAATTCGACCCCGCCCATTTTGGGCATGTTCATATCAAGAATAATAAGGTCAGGGTTCATCGTTTCTAATTTGGCCAAGCCTTCGAGTCCGTTATTGGCCGTTTCAATGTTATAGCCCTTGGATTTTAAAGCGATCTTGACTAATTGCTGCAAATCAATCTCATCATCGATCAATAATATGGTCTTTGGGTTACTCATGACGTTACCCTCCGCTCCTGAATAGGAAGTAAAAAGTTAAATGCCGTTCCTTCACCCGGTTTCGATTCAGCCCAGATCTTGCCGCCATGGCGCAAGATGATTTCTTTACAGATCGCCAATCCCAAGCCTGTACCGCCTTCTTCATTCTCATGGGCAGATTCAATTTGCTGGAATTTCTGAAAAAGTTTTAAAAGGTCCATCTCATTGATGCCCTTACCGGTATCCCGGATGCTCACAAAAATACAATTCTCCTGCGGGTAGTCCTTGGTCCTGATCATGATCCCGCCTTGCTTGGTAAATTTGATCGCATTGCCTAATAAATTATTCAAGACCTGAATGATCCTATCGCTGTCAAAAGGAATTTTATGCATTTGAGCGCCTAATTCTGTTTTGATATATAACCCACGGCTTTGGACGACGTCTCTTTGAGACTCAACGACCTCCTCTATCACCTGATGGAGATCATTCATCATAAAGGTCATCTTTACCTTGCCCGATTCTATCTTGGTTAGATCTAAAATGTCATCGATCAACCGCTTTAAACGGTCCACATTGCTCTTGGCCCGGCCTAACACTTCATCCTGCTCCGGATTGATCTCACCGACCATTCTTTTGACGACCAAATCAATCGCTGTTTTAATGGATGCCAGAGGTGTTCGCAACTCATGAGAAACCGTTGAGGTGAAGTCTTTTTGCATTTCGTACATCATCGTTAATTTTTTATTGGCTGATTCAATTTCCTCTGCTTTTTTACGTTCGGTGATGTCTGTAAAAAGGACCACACAACCCTCTGGTTTGCCATTATCACCAAAAATAGGCGTGCACGTATAATCGACCGGAAAACTGGTGCCATCCTTGCGCCAAAAAACATCATCCTTCACGCGACGTACAGCACCGTCTTTCAAAGTAGCATAAATAGGACATTGGGTTTGCTCGTGGACACTTCCGTCAGCGTGCGTATGATGCATGGTCAGGTGTGCCGGTTTGCCGATGAGTTCAGCAACTTCGTAACCAAGCATTTTGGCAGAGGCCGGATTTTCATATTTAATTATTCCATTGGCATCCAACCAATGAACACCTTCAATCACCGACCCCAAGACGATAGTATGTTCATTACGCATCCTCTCTATTTGTTCTTGAGCAAATCTTTTCTCAGCAATGCGCAAGAGTTCATTGGTCTTTGTCAACTCGGTCTGTGATTTTAAAAGACCTTCCCGTGCACCTTCCAGCCCGACAGCGGCAAAACCGATTTCTTCCTGTAATTTATTAAAGTTAATGGCCATTTCACTTATTTCATCATGTGAATGGACTATGACCGGTACGAGCTTAAAATCTGCCTTGGCAGCGACTAAATCACCTGCTGCCAGGGCCCGCATCGCCCGGGTAAAATCAGCAAGAGTCCCTTGGACCAATTTTTCAGCAGCATTGGAAATTTCTACAGCTGTATGGGCGATCATCCCCGGCAAAATTAAACCAACAGCAATTGTCAATAGGGCAACGATGACAAAGATGTCTTCAAGCATGGTGATAAGGCTGATGTCCTGTGTGGGCACGTGGCTTACTGCAATGAAATACCCAATAGCGTCCAACGCCAGAACAAGGATCATTGACCCGGTGAGTTTAAGATGAAGGGTGTGCCCCAAAATAGGTAAACCCATTTTTTTATTGTCAGACATCTTGCGCCAGGCATAAAGTATTGAACCTGCATAGGCAAAGGCAATCCCAATGATCACGGTTTTAAGGCCGAACTGTTCAAAACCAAAAACAGTCGTTGTAAGCCAACCGATCGCGGCCAAAAGACCGAGAACGATGGTGCCGTGCGGCGCACGGTAAGGCCGCTCCATTTCCGGATGGTTACGGCGCATCAGCCAAACAGCAACATTGGGCATGGCAATACCGATCAAATAGGTCAGATTAGCCGCTGCAACCAGCCAAATGGGATCCCCGATAAAAAGAAAAGCTATGGCCATGGCTGCTGTCAAAAGTGTTGTCACCCAAGGAGCATCGGAAGGCAGGCGCTTAGACATAAATTCCGGTAACAATCCATCATCGGCAAGTTGTGACAACACGCGGGGCGGCCCGGCCAAGGGTGCTAAAATACCATGAAACATATTAAAAATGATAAACCACGCGGCCACACCTTTTGCCGCTGCGCCAAACAAAGGTGCAAAGGTAGGCCCGAGTTCACTGGAAAGATCTCCGGATAATGGTCCCTGTCCTAATACGCCCAGCCAAACCACCGGCAGGACAATAAAATAAAGGCCGGCCATGGCAGCACTGGCAAAAATGGCCTGAGGGACAGACTTGTTGGGATTGATCGCCTCACCGACGTGACTAGTGGCTTGTTCAAAGGCAGGGGCCGCAAAGCCCACCAGGTAAATCCCTGCCATGATACTGGTCCATTGGCCAAACCAGCCGGGAAAAGGGACTGTCAGATGATAGCTGAAAGCCTGGTGCCAATCCACCTTGCCGCTATAAATAGGAATGATCGCTGAAAGAAAAGCCAGCCCTCCCGACAAGACCGCAATCGGCATGGCCAATCGCATGGCCCACTTGATCCCACAAAGGTTAATGAAGGTAAAAAAAAGTATCAAACATATTCCAATGAATGGTATGGGCATCCAGGGCAGATACCATTGATGCAGGGCTGATGCAGCAAGGAGAGCCGTGATACCGCAGGTTGGTACCCAACCCCACCAATAACAAACACCTGTAAGATTGGCTAAAATTGGACTATACGGCTTAAAAGCTTCTGCACACGTTGCTGAAATGCCTCCGACGCGATTAGGATACATCATCACTAATTCCGTCCAACCGGGTGTCGCCGCCCAACTTAACAGTAACCCGACTATTAAAAGCAATACCGCCGCGGATCCTTGTCCGGGAATCGAACCTTGACCGGCAATCAAAGCACCGATTAGAAACAAACTTTGATTGCAGCCTCCCATGGCGACGGAAAAAATCCCGAACCAATTAACAGTCCGCGGATGGATGTGAGTATTAGTCGCATTATACCCAGAATTTGTCGAAATCATGGATCCTCTCCTTCATGGTTGCCTCTATCCCCTGCCCTGCGGTTATGTCCAAACAAATCCCGCACTTTATTGACCAGGTCTTCAAGCTCAAATGGTTTGGCCAAATAACCGTCGGCTCCTAATTTAGTGATCTGTTCTATGGCGTCTTCATCGATAGCGCTTGAAATAAAAAGTATTTTAACATTTTTGTTATCGGGATTGGTCCGGATACGGGAACATACCTTATATCCGTCTAAGCCGGGCATCCTGATGTCTAAAATGACTAAATTCGGTTTGAAACTTGCGAATTTCTCTCCCGCTTCAAATCCATCATAGGCCATTTCCAGATCATCAATTCCCTCTTTTATAAGCAACCGTCGGATGGAATCAACCATGCCTTTATCGTCGTCAACGATCAAAATACGCTTTTTACCGTCAGCCTGCACGGTTAAGAATCCTTGAGGGATGGGCATATTATATTTTTTAAGAAAATTTAAGAATTCCTCGTTGGTAACTCTACTGTGATTGCCCGGGGTCCGAAACGCTTTTAATTTACCTTCATTGATCCACTGGATCACTGTCCGCGGGGTCACCTGGCAATGCTGGGCGATTTCATATGTTGTTAGGGTGTTCTTATACATATCTTTTTCTCCATACTCTGGGTCAATCCCGCCAACTTCCTGTATATCCTTATATTCCTGTTTCTCCTGTTTGAAGGATATCTGGTAATGGGGGGTTTGTCAAGGTAGACAGGTGAGGATAAAAACTAAAAAATCTGCAAGTATATAAATTGCAGATATTTATGTATTACAAAACGCTCAAAATTTAATTTATTTATGCACCAGCACCAATAGGCCAATAAGTAAAATCATGCCTGAAACGATTCTTTTAAACAAATTCTCCGGAATTTTGCCTAGTGCCAATATGCCTAGCTCAGTGCCCATCAAAACACCTGCCGCGCCAAATGCTATTAAAGGCCAAATATGTAAAATATCCTTCCATTGCGTAAAAAAATAAACCGGCATACGGGCACAATCAACAGCCAGCGCGATTCCTGTGGCTGTCGCCACAAATTCTTTCCCTTTAAGATCAAAACCAAACATGGCGGCACTACGGATGCCTCCCTGATTGCCAACCAGCCCGCCAAATACACCGGATAATGCCCCGGTAATCCAAGCCGCAGCGCCGCTCAAACGCCATTTTTCTGAAATCCCTGTCATACCTGAGAATCCGGCGAAGACCAATAATAAACCAAAAATAATGGTCAAAATAACATTCTGAAAAATATTATGGAACAAAGCACCCGTCAAGCCTCCGATGGCGCTCGTTAAACCAAAAGTAAAAAGGACTCGTTTGTTAATATATTGTTTCCACTTCCAAAATCGAAAGGCCGTGCCTAAAAAATGGACAATGGAAAGACCGGCAACGGCAATACCCGTGCCGCATTTAATGGCCAGGACAGGCGTCAATAAACTGCCAATCCCAAACCCGCAAATGGAAGCGATCCCTCCGGCTAAAATACTAACCAGGATTAAGCTGATATTAAAAATGAGCATAATTTAACCGGCACCGATAAGCCACCCTGCCAGAAAGACAAGAAGGCCGCCTACAATGACTTGAAATGAAGCGGACAAGAAAGGCGTGTCCATATACTTCCAGCGGATTAAGGAAATGATCGATAATTCAACAACAACCACCACCATGGCAATGCTCATGGCCAAACGGAAATCATGGATCAAAAAAGGCAGGGTATGGCCAAGGCCGCCTAAGGCGGTCATGAGCCCGCAAACCAACCCGCGCAGCCAGGGAGTGCCGCGGCCGCTGAGTTTTCCATCGTCAGATAAAGCTTCGGCAAAACCCATGCTGATGCCGGCACCGACGGATGCTGCAAGGCCCACTTTTAAAGCATCCGCGGTACTGCTTGTAGCAAAGGCGGCTGCAAATAAAGGCGCCAAGGTTGAGACAGAACCATCCATGAGCCCTGCAAGGCCCGGCTGGACAATATGCAATACAAATTGCCTCCGCGCCACATTCTGTTCAATACCCACTTCACCGGCAGCCGCTTGGGCGTCATTGATTTGCTCGGCCACTGCCTCATGCCTGCCTTCCTCATGGGCGAGGTCCCCTAAAAGCTGGCGCACCGCGGCATCCTTGGACTTCTCGGCCGCAGCTTCATAAAATCTGCGCGCATCCACTTCCATTAAAGCCGCTTGCTCACGCGCCTTTTCAGGACGCAAGGTGCGCACCAGCCACGAAGTACGCGGCACCATAAAACCCTTCACATCCTGCCTGCGGACAAGCGGGATATGCTCGCCGAATTTCTTTTGATACAATTCAATCAAACGATGGCGATGACCGGACTCTTCATCCGCCATGCGGTCAAAAAGTTCTGCTGTCGCCGGAAAATTTTTACGCAGCTCCTGGGCAAAATCACGGTAGATACGCCCGTCTTCTTCCTCGGCGGTGATGGCTAAAGCCAATAATTGGGATTCATTGAGATCGCAAAAACGCATAGTTTAATCATCCATTCCAAGGGTGCCTTGGGCTGCGATTGTTCCGGCGGCAGTGGCTCTACCTTTCAAGATCCATTCAAAGAAAACTCCAATCAACGCTCCCAACAGAGGCCCAAGCACATAAATCCATGACGTGCTTAAATCACCGCGAACTAAATCAGGAGCTAATGACCGTATGGGATTCATCGATGCACCGCTTATAGGAGAGGCCCAAAGCCCCGCTAAAATGATATAACCTCCTACAGCAATAGCACCATTGCTGCCGATATTGCGCGCGCCTGATGCTGTGCCTAAAATTGTATTGACCAGCCCTGCCGTCAAAAGGACTTCCATGGCCAATGCCCTTGCATCATCAATACCGTTTCCCGGAACAGTTGCCCCCAGATGTCCAACCGTACCAAACATGAACTTAAGAAATAAAGCCGCTGTAACACCGCCGATGATTTGGGCAAAAATATAATTAGGCACCCGACTCCAGGGAAAATTACGGCGTAAGGCAAAGGCCAGGGTGACTGCCGGATTCAAATGGGCTCCGCTCACCTCTCCCATAAAATAAATAATAGCCATGACCATAAGACCGGGTGCGGTCACTGCCATCGCCTGCGTGACGACACCTTTGCTGATGACAACCATCATGGCACCACCCGCCGCAACCACCACCAGCAAGAATGTTCCCCAAACTTCAGAAAAAATACGCCGCCATTCAAAAGTCGGGTCCAAAAAATCCGGAGACACTGCTTTATGCAGCATCCGCCTCTTTTGTGATGGATCCAATCCTTCTTTATGGAGTGATTTCATACTATAATCCCTGGCAATACAGGAAATATATGACCACTGAAGCGCACAGACAATAAATACCGAATAAATACCAGCGGCCATTCTCCAGCCAACTGGAAAGCCATTTAAGAGCGAGAAGTCCGGAAATAAAACTTAACACCATACCAATGATGCTTGGTAAAAACAGTCCTAGAACATTTGCCCCATGATGAGCATAGGCATGCTGCGCCTTCAGAAATCTTAGGCCTTCCATCAAAATAACCGGTGGCGTCAAAATAACAGCAAGGGCAAAACTAAAATCTTCCAACTTTCTTTTCTCAATACCTAAAATAAGCCCTGTCGATATCGTTGCCCCTGAACGCGAAAATCCCCGAAAGGGCAAGCAGATACCTTGCACCAATCCGATCAAACAAGCAGCTTTAAAATCTAAAGGGAATTTCTGTTTTGATGCCCCGCCTTCAATATACCCTGCCCAAAGTATCAAAATACCGACGGCCCCAAGCGCCGCTGCCATCAAAGGCAAATTGCCGAAAAGCAATTCGATTTCAGGATGAGAAACGCCTTTTAATATCACTTTCTCAATTAAAATTTTTAAGAATAGGCCGACTAAAACTGTCGCTGCTGTTGCGGCGATGATCAGTTTTACCGATTCCCGGAAAACTTTTTGCGACCTGAAAAAATTGGCTTTCCATGAATTCCAGAAAAAAACAATGACCGCCAGCATCGTACCCGTGTGCAGCATGACCAACAAAAGCGTCATCTGGGGACTGGACGGGTTAAGACCCATTAATTTTTCGGCAACGATCACATGGGCTGAGCTTGAAACGGGCAATAATTCAGCGGCCCCTTGAATGACAGCCAGGACCAAAATTTTTAATAAGAATTCCATTTAAAAATTATACCTCAATTCTCTAAATTATTTTCTAGAAATAAAAAAAGTTACGACTGAAAGAAAAATAATTTCAACTGCAGCGTAAACGATAAGGCCCGTAGCAATACCGGAGGTAAAGCCGTAGGAGTGAAGGCCTACACTTAAAAGATTCACCCCAAACCAGGCCCACATCACCACCATCATGCCGATGACAGCACCGACGGCAAGGCCCCGCGGACCTATCATCTGGGCGAATTTGGCATGGAAAAGTATCGCTGTCCAAAGAACAATCATCAGGGCCCCGTTTTCTTTAGGGTCCCAACCCCAGAACCTGCCCCAGCTTTGGTCAGCCCAAATACCGCCGAGATTGGTGCCCAGGAAGGTCAGGCATAGCGCCACCCCTAAAATACCAAGGGTTGTTTTGTAGGTCTTATCTAAAGTCTCATTGTCTTTTTTAAAAACAGCCTGCAGCAGCCACATATGCCCCAGAAGGCCGCCGACACAGGTGGCGGCATAGCCCATAGTTATCGTTGTCACATGGGTGGCCAGCCAAAAATTGGAATTGAGCACGGCAACAAGCACCTTCAGGGTGTCGCCTTCAGCGCTGTATTTATTTGCAATAAACAACAACGCCGTCCCGCTGATGGCTGCTGTGACAATACCCAACCATTGCCGGTTGTAATACTCAATCAAAAGCCCCAAAAAGACGGCAATGAGTCCGACAAAGATAAATGTCTCATAAAGGCTGGACACCGGCGGCCGGGCCATGATGATAATACGCATCAGAAGGCCCAGGATGTGCGGGATAAAACCTGCAACAACGCTGAGCAAACCGAGATTATACCAAAGCGGTTTTGATGAGCTAAAGGAGATCACGAAAAAGATAAAGGCGAACATATAAAACATAATGGACCAGCTGAAAGGACTGCTGGCCTGGTAAAACAACTCCAATGGAAATTTATCTACTTTTTGAATGTCTTCTTTAGACAACGAATAGCGAATGCTGTTAAGATACGAATGTGCTGCCCTGTTAAACGCCGCATCATTGCCCTGCTTGTAACTGACAGCCATGTCTCTCCAAAGCATGATCAGCCGGCGTGTTTGCTCATTACCAAAATCTTTTGTCACCGCGTCCCAGATGTTAAACCATTCCTCACCCTTGCTGGAAGGGATCACGGTAAAAAAACTTAAAAAATCCGTGTAAAGGGCGACATTACCGGACACCCTGACGATTTCATTTTCAGCCAGGCTGCGTTCTTTCTCAGGGATTTTTTCTGCTGCCTGGTCGAGTTTGATCAACTGCTGATAGCTTTTCTGTAATTGGGCAGGACTATAGCGCCTGTCCTGCTGTAGTGTGATCCCCAAAGCTTGCGGGATATCAGGATTATTGATCAGAAAAATCCTGTCATTAAGGGTTGCCGCAGGATCAAAAAACAGCGACGCAAGCCAGACAGAGGCTTCCTGATTGGCATAATGGTCCTTGCCTGAAAATTGCGTCAGCAAATTGCGGGCAAAGGTATCAAGGGGCTTAAGGCGGCCATTATCAAGGACAGGGATTTTCTTAAAATTACTGAAATCTTTAATGCCCGGCTGGGCAAAAGCCGCCTCCCCCCAAAATAAGCATAAGGCTAAAATAAAACATACTTTTATTTTCATAAACGGGCCTTTGCCATCAATGCTTGAATAAGAAAATGCAGGGCCAGCCCCAGAAAAACGACAAAACACGCTAAATACGGCAAGACCCTGGCGAAATTCTTGACCACGGCCAGGGTCGAGTGCTGCCTTCCTGTGCTGTCGGTATCATAAGAAGCCTGGTAGATGGTGTAATCTTTGTATCTTAAAGGGTTATTCATATAAATACGCACCTGGCGCTGTAATGAACCCGTGGTGATGGTGACCAAGCTTTCAAAACTACGGGCCACATCGGTGCCCGGATGAAACTCTGCTTTAAAATGGTCTAATCTGAGCGTGAACGGCAACGGGAACTGTTTAAAAACCGGACGATCAGTGACAGAGATATCCGTTGACTCACCTTCTGCCAAACGTATGCTGGATTCCTGGGCAAAATGAAAAATCATGAAGGCTGCGACAAAATATAAAATAAGGCCCAAATGGATAAGAAGAAGCCCTACGTTGGTCCATTGGGTATATTTTTTGAAAGTCACGATCAGCGAGGAGATCAAATTAACAAAGAGCACCCAAAGGACCAGCTGTGCTCCGGGAAAAGGGATGAATCCGGCGGCCATAAAGAAAAAAGAACTAAAATAGCGCCCCTGGGCCGCATATAAGCCATGCTGGACCTGGGCAATGGTGCCCCAAAAAGTCAGGATAAAAAGCAGAAATAAACAGGCAACCGTGATACGCACTGAACTTAAGAATTTAATCATCATTTTATATACGCCCTGATTCCCCAATCTACAATAAAATCATCAGACACCAAAACACCCCCCTGGTCAAGGTACTTGTTCCAAATAATATTAAAATCCTTGCGGTTGATGACCCAGCGGCCCCTGATCTCAAGTATCTTTCGTTTGGTCTCTTCATCAATTGCAATTCCTGCCTTGAAAGGAAAAAGCATTCTCCTTTTTATCCCACGCATTTCCAAAACACCTTCGACTTTATAACCACTGCCATCCCGGATGATTTTATCGCTTTTAAAAATGATCTTAGGGTATCGTCTGGCATATAACAATCTTCTTGAAAGGGCCAATCTGTCATACCTCGGATGTTCCGACTTAATACTGGCGGCTGTTATGTTTAAATAAACTGACCTGACCTGCCGGGAGTTTTCATCCCAAATGACCTGTCCTTTAAAATCTTTAAAGTGGGCGGTATAATTACCCAAAGCGAGGTACTTGATCGACCCTTCTATTTTAGTTTCACGGGGCCCAAAAGTGATGCTTTCATCGGCACAAGATGGGGGCATGCCTGCGCCAAGCAAAAGAATGGCGCCAATAAAAATAGCCCGGAATTTATTCTTTCTTTCTAACATATGCCCCTGCGCCCCCTCCATTCAAACTTAAAATTTCAATGCTTAGTATACAGAAATATTCTGATATAATAATTAAAAATTTCTATTAAGGGGAATATTTAATGGATTTCATAAACGAATTACTGATCATCCTTGTCATGATTAGCCTCAATGCTGTTTTTGCCGGCTATGAAATGGCCCTGGCCTCTATCTCACGGACCAAGCTCACCTATTTAGTGGAAACCGGAAAAAAAGGGGCCACTGAGGCTTTATTCATGAAAGACCGCATGGAAGCAAGCCTGGCCGCGGTGCAATTAGGGGTCACCCTTGTCGGGTCCATCGCTGCGGCCATTGGCGGCGCCGGTGTCACGGAAGCGCTTAACCCTTATTTTGAAAAGACCCTGGGGCTTTCCAAAGCAATAGCGGAAGCTTTGAGCCTGGCTGCCCTGGTCATCCCTTTAAGCTCCTTTACCATCATCTTCGCCGAACTTATCCCTAAGACCTATGCCCTTAAGAATAATGAATGGGTTATCCTGAAACTGTCAAAAACGATGCTCTATTTTACCTATATCGCCTATCCCGCTATTTCTGCCCTGGAAAACATCGTTAAAGCTGCCAATAAATTCATCAGCAAAAGATTGCCGAATAACAGCTCGGTTGCTGACACGCAAAGCAGCCTGCACGAACTTACAGCTGCCCTGGCCTTGGCCAGGACTTCGCGGTTAATCGATGCCCAACAGGAAAAAATCGTCATGTCTGCCGCCCAACTTTCCTTAAGGCCGATCAAGGACATTACGATCTCCATTGCCGATATCTGCATGATCCCGCAAAACAGCACCCTGGCAGACGCCCTGATCCTGGCCCATCTGGACATGCACACGCGCTTTCCTGTTTGTGAAAACATTAAAGATCCCCAAACGATCCTGGGGTATATTAATTTCAAAGATATTATCGCGGCACTTAAAATCAATCCGGAAGACCCGACGATCAAAGGCACCATCCGTCCCATTATAAAATTTATGGATTCGACGCCAATTTCAAAAGTATTGGAACGGATGATCCAGGAAAAACTCCACATTGCGCTGGTTGAAAATGCCCAAAAGCAAATCATCGGCATGATCACCCAGGAAGATATCATTGAAGAATTAGTCGGAGAAATCGAAGATGAATTCGACCGCCTTCCCAACCATATCCATCCCTACGGCAATCAATGGCTGGTGGGTGGAGCGGTCACCATGTCTGCGCTGGCCAAAACACTGGGAGGCGACCGGACGCTGTTTGGCGGCAACGAAAACGATTTAAAATTAGCGGATTGGTGCCAACGGCAATCGTCAAAACCTTTCAATGGCGGTGAGGTCATCTCCGGAAACGGTTTTCAGGTCACCGTCAGAAAATTAAGAAGAAAGAAAATCAGTGAGGCATTTGTAACTAAAAGCACCTAAGAAATTTACTTCTTTCTTAGCACCTTTTGCTGGTTTTTATGGCGGTATTGGGTGGGGCTGAGCTTCATCATCTTTTCAAAAATACGGATAAACGATTCTAAATTCTGATATCCAAAACGGTTCGCGATTTCCGTGACGGTGTAATCCGAATTTTTCAAAAGTTCACAGGCCTGGGCGATCTTGACGGAAAGCCGGTACTCATTAAATCCCTGCCCGGCGATTTCTTTAAAAATCCGGCTGAAATATTTTGGACTTAAATAAACCTGCCCTGCCACATCCTGCAGGGTAATTTTCTTGTCAAAATTGCGTTCAATGAATTGCTTGGCCTGCTCAATTTTGGCATGGATACCGTGAGTATAGGTAAAGCCCTTCCGGGCTTTTACAGCAAGGGTGGATTGGATTATTTCCAGGAATTTACCGGGATTGACAGGCTTCTCAATATAATCATCAGCGCGGCCTTTGAGGGCATCAATGGCAATGTCCTTGCTGCTCTGGCCGGTCAGCATGATGATGGCAAGGCCGGGCTTGATTTTCTTGATTTCCCGCAATACTTCCGTTCCTGATACCTGCGGCATGACAGCATCAAGGATCACCAGATCAATAGCATTGGGTTTTCTTAATATAGCCAGGGCTTGCGGCCCATTGGCTGCTTCTATAACAGTATACCCCTCCAGGCAATCCCGCAGTTCTTCGCGGAAGTCCGCATCGTCATCCACCATTAAAATTTGATACGCCATAAATCAAGTATACTCATATCTGCTTTTGAAACAAGCAAAAAAACCCGGCCCCAAGATGTCGAAAGTGGATGCGCTTACTTGAAATAAGGAACCCAGCCTCATTGCGAGGCTGGGTTTTTTCGACGAGAACTGGTTTGTACCATTACTGTTCATGTCCCGTCGGTTTCGTATTCCTCCAAACGATTCCCCAGGGCAAACTCAATTTTAGTGATGAGATTAAGCGGCCTGAAAGGTTTCAGGATAGACGTCTTAATACCGCATAATTTCATCATCAAAAAATGCTGTTTCTCCGTGAAAAAGCCTGTCATGGCAATGACAGGGACATCTTTCAGGATCAGGGAATTCCTGGCCTCATCAGCGATCTGAAACCCGCTTTTGGGGCTCATTTTTAAATCCAGCAAAATGAGATCAGGCTTGTTCTTTAGAGCAACTTCAAAAACCTGGGTGCCATCGCTGATAGCGATAACATCATAACCTCCCAATTTTAATAAATTCTCCAACTCTTCCAGGAGTTCAACATTATCATCTACGATCATGACAAGAGGTTTAGTCCTTGTGGTTGTTTCCTGCTTCTCCTGAAGAGAATCGATCATCGTACTTGTCATAAGCGCCTCCTGCTTTTTCATCACCCAAAGATTGGTCCGCTTTGGATGAATATTACTTCTAATAATAACTCCAAATGGGGGGATTGCTTTCTCCACTTCAAGTATATCTTTTTCAGGCAAAGTGGCAATGGCATGGTTCTTCTTTTTACTGACTTTGTTCCACTATCGGTAAAGCCAATTCTTTGACCTTTTGAAGAAGATTCTCTACCATAAAAGGCTTATTAATGACAATATCCGCCATATTTAAGACTTTTTCTTCCTCATCCTGAGAGACGCCATCTTCTTTAAGTAAGGCATCCCCTAAAGGCCGTCCTGAAAGCACCAGGACTTTTAGAGGCTTGACTGTTTTCCTGATATCTTTAAGGATCCCGTATCCGTTCAGGCCCGGCAATTTCAAATCTAAAATAATAATTTGATATTGCCTCTCTTGCAGATACCGCAGTCCCTGCAGGCCGTCCAAGGCTATGTCTACTTTAAAGCCTTCTGCTTCAAGGACTTCTCCCAGTTCCGCGCACAACTCTTCGTCGTCGTCAATGATGAGTAGTTTCAGCATAATTTCTCCTGTGCACCGGCAAAAAAACACAGACCGTGGTCCCTTCTCCCAACCTGCTGCTAATTTCAATTTTACCTTGATGCAAATTGACCAATTCATTGCAAATAGTAAGCCCTAAACCAGTCCCCTTGGATTTACGGGTAAAAAACGGCTCAAAAACTTTATCCAAATCTTCCTGGGCAATACCTACACCTTTATCCCGCACGCTGACACGGACCTGCTCCCCTTCAAGCCGGGCACTTACTTCAACCTTGCCGCCGGGTGCCGCAAAAGCCTGGCAGGCATTATTGATGATATTCAAAAAAATCTCCCGGATTTGATTGGGATCAGCCTCAATGAAATCCATGCCGTCATCATATTTTTTTTCAATAATAATGCCTTTCTCGGCAAAACGCCCCTGGGCTGATGCCACGCACTCATCAAGGACATTCAGGATACGCACATTTTCATAATTAGGGATTTTAATGCGCGCGTAACTAAGCAAATTGTCGATGATCTGATTGCCTTCCCAAACTTTCTTTTCAATGTTCACCAAATGTTTATTGGCGTTCAACTCGGCCTTTTCTTTCTTCAAATTATAAGCGGCCAGATGAATGACCCCCAATGGATTGCGCAACTCGTGGGCCACGGTCGCGGCCAGGGTCCCTATATCTGCCAGACGGCTGAACTGCTTGAGTTCTTTCTGTGTTTTTATCAATTCTTTGGAGCGTTCATCCACCAGCTGTTCCAGGCTTTCCTTGTCCCGCCGTAAGATTTCTTCGGCCATTTTACGCTCCGTGATATCGATACAAGAACCGATAAAACCTCCAAAATAACCATTGTAACTGAAACGCGGCACCCCTGTATCCAATACCCAACGGTAAACACCGTCCGCCCTTTTAAGCCTGTAATCCAAAGTGAATTCTTCGCGGGACTTAAACGCTTTTAAATAGACCTTCATGCAGCGCGAGAGATCATCCGGATGGATCCGCTTTCTCCAACCATCCCCAAAATCATCACCGACGGACTGGCCGGTAAAAACCAGCCAGGCCTTATTGCAGAAACTGTAAAGGCCGTCCTCTCCTGACATCCAGATCATGACAGGGGCCGTATCAGCCATGGTCCTGAAGCGACGCTCGCTTTCTTCGATGGCCAGCTGCGCTTTTTTACGTTCCGTAATATTGCGCGCAATGGATGAAGCACCGATAAGCATGCCTGCATCATTGTGTAAGGGGGAAACAGTCAGCAACACATCAATAAGGCTGCCATCTTTACGCTGCCGTATGGTTTCCAGAAGCTCTATCTTCCTTCCTTCTTCAAGGTCCTGAAATATTTCCGCCAATTCCTCTTTTTTATCTTCAGGGACTAAAACTTCAATAGATCGCCCGATCATTTCTTCGGAGGTGTACCCATAAAGCTTCTCTGCCCCTCTATTCCAGCTGGTGATCGTACCATCCAGCGATTTAGAAATAATAGCTTCATCCGAGCTTTCTACGATGGAAGCAAAATGTACCCGCGCCTCCTCATATTTCTTTCTTTCCGTAATATCACGGTAATTGATCACCACCGCTTCGACAGCCGGTTGGTGCAAAAGATTGCATCCCGAACCCTCCAGCCAGCACCAGCTGCCGTTTTTACGCTGCATACGGCATACGGTATGCACGATCGCCCCCGGTGTTTTTAAAAGCCCTTCAAATATTTCAAGGATACCGGGAACGTCTTCCGGGTGCATCCACTCAAACATGGAATGGCCTATAAGCTCTGAATTATCATAACCCAGCACATTTTTCGTCGGAGGGCTGGTATAAACCACCTTGCCTTCCCTGTCAACCATCGCAATGACTTCGAAGGAATTTTCCACCAGGCTCCTAAAACGGGCCTCATTATATTTTATGTCTTCCTCTGCTTTCTGACGCTCATACAAAGCCGCAGCCAGGGTCAGGACAGTCACCGCGATAACACCCATGAAACATTGCACTATCACCAAATCTTCCTGCACGCGTTGACCGAGAAATGGCCCCAGATGGTTGATGGAACCGCAAACCGCGACGATCGAAGTTGTTAAAATAGATAAAATCGCCCCTGGAAAACCAAAACGATAGGTGGACCATATGGCAAAAGGCAATATCAAATAAGTTACATGGGAATGAAATCCATATTCCGGGAATCTCCCCATGAACACTCCGCCATTAACTATAATTAAAACAATGCCAACCAGCACAACTTCCAGGGCCTGCTGCACTGAACTTATTTGCCATGATTTCCTGTGATAGGTCAAAAACATGGAGGCTATGACCAGTATGCCGATGACATCCCCGAGCCACCATGTAAACCAAACCATATCAAAAGAAATACCTGCGGCGGGATGGATGAAATAAACAGCAGATGTCCCGATGGTGGCACTGGATAAACAAGCCACCAGGACGGCGAAAACAAATTTAAAAATGTCCCTGATTTTAGACAACGGCCCCGTTTCTTCGGTAAAGCTGCGCAGCAAGAAGACCCCAAACAGGGCCTCCACGCTGTTTCCGGCACCGATCAGCGCTGAAACAGGGAACGCCGGAACAGGTGTCCATCCATTATGGATAAAGACCAGCATATTCGCTATAAAAGCCCCCAGCCATATGCCCGGCCAAACCCTGTATCCCAAAAACCAGATAACGCTAAACGCTATCCCCGACGGAGGCCAGACAGGCGAGGCATTGGTGCCTTCAAAAGCCAATTGCAGGGAGCCATAGGCAATAAGGGCATACAGGATGGCGATGGCAACGCAAAGGCGGCCTGTAGATACCTGTTGAAGTTTTTTTAAGGACGTCATCAAAGCTCCTATGCTTTATTTACATTACGGCTGACCACATCCAGCATATTGTCCACGCCGCTGGCTTTATTTAAAAAGCCGCTTGCCCTCAACTGATTGACCTTCATGACGGCATTCCCGTCAGCTGTAATCACCACCACCGGTATGGCCGCGATATGCTCATCCAATAGCTGTTCACGGCGGAAGCGGTATCCATCCATCACCGGCATCATCAGGTCTAATAAAATAAGGTCCACCTTGGCCTGTGTCTTGCGAAGGAAATCCAGCGCTTCCTGGCCATTATTGGCACAATAAACCTTATAACCTTCCGACTCAAAAAGCTCCTTTGTCAAATCCTGCAAATCAACAGAGTCTTCTACCACCAATAGTGTATTCTTTTTATTTTGTCCCACTATTGACCCCTTTCTTTTTGATGTTCTCAGGCTTAACAGGCATTTCCAATATGAATTTAGCCCCTTTGCCCTCATCGCTCTCCAGGCGGATAGTACCTTGATGGGCCTCGACTAAATTTTTGACGATAAAAAGACCTAGCCCCATGCCGCTTGAATGGGTGACCGGTGAGGCCCGTCCAAACCGTTCAAATATCCTGTGCTGCAGATTAAGCGCAATGCCCGGGCCCCGGTCTTCCACGCTGATAAGGACCGTTTTATGGGGCGTTTGATTGACCGTTACCCTGACTGCCGCACCCGGCGCGTATTTAACGGCATTCGAAAAAAGATTGACGAGGATTTCCTGGAACTTAGCCTGGTCCCATTCCACATAAATGTCTTCCTTCATCTTGATCAACTGGGCAGGGCACCCGGCAATAAAAAACTGGACCGCAAAACTCTCAAAAGATTCTTTAACAGCGGCGGAAAGGTTAAACACCGCCGGCTGCAGGACCAGCCCTCCCAGGCGGATCTTTGAGACATCCAGCAGATTATTGATTAAATCCACAAATATGTCCACCTGCTTTAAGGACATATCAAAAGACTTTTTTAAAGCCTCCACCGAAGGCGCCTGGTTGACCTGCGGTTTGATTTTCCTGTCAATCATCTGCAATTGGAGTTTTAAAGCACTCACCGGCGTCTTTAATTCATGGGAAGCGATGGAAAGAAACTCATCCCTGGCCTGGATAGAATCCTGCAATACCGCATTTAACCGTTCCAGCTCTTCCGCTTTCATTTTTAACTGGCGCCTGTTTTTTGAAACTTCGACCGTCAGCATTTGCAAGTCTCTCTCCGTGCTTTCCAGTTCGTGCTGCAGCTGTTCCCTGGAACGTTTGATGGCCACCAGGTTATGGACGCGCGCTAAAACTTCTTCGGAGAAGAACGGTTTTAAAACATAATCCTGTGCCCCTTTCTTAAGGAGCTGGATCCGTAACTGTTCGTCGGCCTTGGCTGTTAAAAGCATGATCGGTATGCCGTCCAATTCGGGCATGGTCCTGATTTGAGTGACCATGTGCTCACCGCTCATCCTGGGCATCATGATATCGCTTAAGATCAAATCCGGTTTCAGGTCAATGGCTTTTTGCAAACCCTCCTGCCCGTCAAAAGCTGTTTCAATATTAAACTCGGCTGATAAAATATCCGTCAGGAAACGGCTCAAATCAGCATTATCTTCAACAATCAAAACAAGTCCTTTGGCATTTTCTTTTCTTTGAAAATCCTTTGGTCCCGGCGAAACCTCTTTTAATTCCGCCAGACTTTGGACCACCTGGTCTAAGGACACTACAGAATCAACTCCGTCCGCAATGACCACATGTGACGGGGCTTTAAGCGGGAGCTTCATCGTGAATTGGGCCCCGTGACCAGGGGCGCCTGCCACCCCGATAGACCCTTGATGCAACTCTACAAATTCCTTGGCAATGGCAAGCCCCAATCCTGTCCCGCCAAAACGTTTCGTCATATGGTCTTCACCCTGCTTAAACCTCTCAAAAATGGCCTCACGCAACTCCAGGGGGACACCCGGACCGGTATCTTTAACGCTGATCAGCATGTCCGCATCCTGTTTTTCGGCGGAAATACTAATGGCCCCTCCCTTTGGTGTGAATTTAAAAGCATTACTGATCAAGTTTAACAAAACCCTTTGGACCATATTCGGGTCTGCCTGCAGTATTAACGCATCTGAAAATTCCATACTGAAAAGAATGTCCTTGTCACGGGCCAGGCCGTCAAAATTACAGGCGATGGACCTGATCATAGCGCCCAAATTAAATGCCACATAACTGGGCGTAATTTTCCCGGCTTCAAGACGGGCCACATCCAGCAAATCATTGACATGTTTAAGCAAAAGCCTGCCATTGCGAATGATCACTTCCATCGCCTGCTTCTGTTGCGGGTCAAGATTGGAAGCTTCCCTGATTTTCTCCGCCGGCCCCAGGATCAGGGTCAACGGCGTTCTTAACTCATGGCTGACATTGGCAAAAAACTGGGTCTTTAACTGGTCCAGTTGTTTAAGCCGTTCATTGAGCTGGTTTAACTGGATATTTTTCCGTTCGATTTCAGCCTCGGCCTGCTTTTTTTCCGTGATATTCCGTCCCTCACCCAAAAAGTACGCGATCTTACCCTGTTCATCACGGATGGGCATCAAAGAAAAATCAATGGTGATCTTTTGTGTGCCTCCCGCCCCGGCCCATAGTTCAAGCTCTTCCCTGACAAATTCCCCCCGGGTCGCTTTCAAATAAGCGTTATGGACCTTCTGGGGATTGTCTTCCGATACTTTCCAGGGGGAGACTTCCCACAGATAAGAACCGACAACATCGGATTTTTGTAAACCCGACCCATCGAGCGCGGGTTTATTGATTTCCAGGAACCGGCCGTCCGCGTCAAGAAGCCCCACAAATTGATACATGCGCTCAAGGATGATCCTGGCCGTGGGCTCACTCACATCTTCGACCCGATGAATGATATAGAGGAGCTTTCCATCGGGTCCTAAAACCGGTGAATTGATCGGAGTCCAATACCGTTCTTCAAATCCTCCGCCTTGGGAGTCCGGACGAGCAATGTCATATTTCTGGACAAGCATAGCATCAGTAGTTTTGTTTAAAACGACCTTTTCCAAAGATGTCCGCAGATTACGCACTCCTGTGGCATGAGGGTCATCGGGATTATCAGGGAATGCCTCAAAAATTCCTTTGCCTAAAATGACTTCACGTTTAGTCATCGTTGCCTGAAGATAGGCATTGCTGACAGCAATGATGGTAAAGACAGGTGTATTGGGAAGCAAAACGAGGTACAAGCCGGGGCAGGCTTCGAACAAGGCCTGAAAATCAGGCTTTATTGGAGACATATCCATAAAAACACCTCCATTATAAATATACCATACCCCCCCGTTATTTTAAAGAGCAAGCTTCTGTCCCTGCCAATCACGTCCGGGCCGTTAAAGGCTGCCTTTGCCCATGGTCTGCCAGCCAATTCTTGACACCTGAAACATCGCTCCAGTTATAATCCGTTTCCAAAAGAAGGACCGTCTGGATAAAAGCCAGATGAGAGTATCCTTGCGGAAAATTTCCCGTCAGCCGGTGGGTCGTGACTTCGATGTGCTCTGAAAAAAGCCCCGAAGGATTGGCACAGGTCAATATGTTCTCAAACATCTGCCGGGCCTTTTCTTCTTCACCGATAAGGTATAAAGCATTGATCATCCAAAAAGTGCAGACAATAAATGCATTTTCAGGGATGCCGAAATCATCGGCCTCCACATAACGGAAAACAAAATCATTTTTGACCAGATGTTTATAAATCTGTTTGACGGTGCTGACCATCCGGGGGTCTTTGCGGTCGAGAAACCCGTAGTGGAGCATTAACAGGGCCGAGGCATCGAGCTCGGTAGCGCCATAATACATGACGAATGATTGCATATCCTCACTCCAGCCATTCTTTAAAATGTCCTCTTTGATCTGTACCGCAAATTTCTGGCAGCGTTGGGCATATTCCTTCTTTCCCACAAATTGGGCAATTTTGGCGGCCCTGTCCAAGGCCACCCAGCTCATCATCTTGGAATGCACATAGTGCTTGGGCTCTCCGCGGCGCTCCCATATCCCGCAATCAGCTTGCTTCCACACATCCTCGATGTATTTAACCAGGGAACACACCACCGTCCACATCTCTTCTTCCATGTACATCTGTGTGCGTTGATTAATGAAAAAATACGCGTACATAGTTTCCATCAATTCCCCATAAACATCATTCTGTTTCTGGCGCCAGGCGTCATTACCGATGCGCACCGGCCGGGAAGATTCATAACCGTTTAAATGACCCAGCTCAATTTCCGTCAGTTCCTTCTCTCCATTGATACCGTATAGGACAGCAATATTGTCGTGCTTGAGCAGCATGCGGTTGAGGATAAAATGGATATAACGGGTGGCCAGCTGCAAATGCCCCATGCGCACATACAGGTCAATGATCATGGAGGCATCACGCACCCAGCAAAACCGGTAATCCCAGTTGCGGCTCCCGCCGATGATCTCCGGCAGTGACGTCGTCGGTGCTGCAATGACCGCCCCGGTCTTTTCATAAGTCAGCAGTTTGAGGGTCAACATGGAACGGATCACCATCTCCAGGTATTTTTCCGGAAGGTCCGTACGCAAAACCCAGTCCAGCCAATAACTTTTGGTCTTTTCATACTCCACATAAATCTTATGGAGATTGCTGTCCTGTAATTTTTCATGGTAGGAAAGCAGGAAAAAAGATGATTCCTTAAGCTCAATGGGTTCACCGGAAATTATTTTTTGGGCGTCTAAATTGGTGTAAAGAAAGAAATTATCGTAATCCCCTTTCTGGGAAATGATCTCTATGCAGGACTGGCTGCAGGCAAACCGCGGTTGGCCGAGGGCATAATTGGGCATGGGTTTAAATTCAACAACAATCTGCGGATTGCCGTCGATCACCCGGATATTGCGATGGATTTCAGGGGGGTAATAGACCTGCCCTTGAGATGTGTGAAAACGGGGCATATAATCCCTGACCTCAAAGGTACCCTGTTTGGTTTCAAAAACAGTTTTAAGAATGACCGTACGGTAAATATAACTTTGATAGGTCTTGAGCGTGTCCACTCCGGAGATTTTAAAATAACCCCCTTTTTCTTCATCCAGGATGCGCGCAAAGAGAGACGGCGAGTCAAAAAAAGGCAGGCACAGCCATTCAATGCTGCAATCGGAAGAAATCATGGCCGCGGTCGTGCAATTGCCTATGATGGTATAAGAATCATATGTTTTAATAGCTCTGTCACCTCCTGTGGTCCTTCCAGACAATACTGGGCCGCTGAAAATCTTGGGGTGCCCACAAAAGCGGTAATCCCTCTATTTTTGAGCGCCGCGAAAGCATCTTCATCGGTGGTGTCATCCCCGATATAAACCGGCAATACGTTTCCTTTACCTTTAAGGATTTCCTGTTTTCTTAAAAGCCACAGGGCAGCTTTTCCTTTATCCCATTCCACGGGAGGCTTTATCTCAAGCACCTTCTTTCCTACATGGACTTTAATTTCGTTTTGCCTGCGATAAGGCATGCAAATGTGATCAAAAATCCTTTTTACCAGGAATTCTTTATCCTGCTTCACCAAACGGTAATGCACGCTAAATGTCACACCTTTATCTTCCACAAAAACGCCCTGAATATCGGAAAGTTGCGTGACCAATTCATACTTGATCTTTGCCATGATTGATGCAATCTGGACAGGAACAAGGCTTTCAAAATGCATCGAAGAACCCTCTATTTCCCATCCGTGATTGCCGATATAAAGAACGCCTTCGATACCTACCATTTTTTTGATGTCTGCCAGTGCCCGGCCGCTGATAATCACCACCTGAAACAAAGGAATTTTGACTAAATGACCGATCAATTCTTTATTTTCCATGGATAAAACCGCCTGTGACGGACTTGGCGCAATCGGCGTCAAGGTGCCGTCATAATCCAAAAGTAAAAGGATATTCTTATCAGCCCATGCCTGCACAATACGGTCCCAGGATTCGAGTAAATTTCTCATACCGCGACCTCCTGTTCTTTAAATTCGATCTTCAATAACCCGGAAATAAATTTCCCGGCCCAACGGTATATATTATTTTCATGCACGGTCTGGCGCATTTTAACCATACGTTTACGGCGTTCTTCCTCAGGCATGGTCAAGGCCTGGTAAATACTGTCGCTGAACTGTTCACTGTCATAAGGATTGATCAATACTGCCTCCGCCAATTCCCGGGCGGAGCCTGCAAACTGGCTTAAAACCAGGACACCGTCTTCATCATAATGCGCAGAGACAAATTCCTTGGCTACCAGGTTCATCCCATCGTGCAAAGCACTGACAATGCAAACCTGGGCCATGCGGTAAAGCAGCTGCAGCTTGGCCGATGATATGTTCCCGCGGATAAAAATGACCGGACTCCAGCCATCGGTAGAATGCTTCCAATTTATTTTTTCAACCAGGGCATTGATTTCATCATTCAGGGCCTTATATTTGGCAATATGGATGCGGCTTAAGACCCCCAACTGCAAAAATATGATCTTTTCTTTTAATTCCGGATGCTTTTCCAGCAGACGGTCAATGGCATCTAATCTCTCGGGAATACCCTTGGTGTAGTCAATACGGTCAACCCCCAGTAAAAGCCGGTAATTGTCCAAATGGAACTCTTCAATCAATTCACCTTCCATATTTTTAAAATCATTCTGCTGGACCTTGCGGTTGATCTCCTCAAAATCCACACTAATGGGATAGGGCCTGATCAGGGTTTCATGGTCATGGCGGATGACGGAAAAACGTTCCCTGTCAATTTTGCTTTCCAACTGCCGGTCCACCACCTCAATAAAATTATTGCAATGATAGTGGGTATGAAAACCAATCATGTCATTGGCCAGCATCCCCTCCAGGATTTCGTCTTTCTGGGGACATATACGAAAAGCTTCATAGCTGGGCCAGGGGATATGCCAAAAATGGGCGATGATCAATTGATTGGCTGCGGCCATGTCTTTTAATAATTTAGGCAGCAGGCAGAAATGGTAGTCCTGGATCCAGATGAAGGCCTTGGCCTCTCCGACTTCATCCATAACGGCCTTGGCAAATTTCTGGTTAACGTTAGTGTAGTGCTGCCAATCTTCCTGATTAAAAACAGGGCGCTGAAAAGCGGTATGGCAAAGCGGCCAAAGGGCATCATTGGAATATCCGTAATAATATCCCTCTACTTCCGGCTTTGTCAGCCATACCCTTTTGAGCGAGTAGGCAGGACTATCCGCCGGAACTTCAATTTTATTAAAACGGTCCGTGACCCGGTGGTCTGCCTCGCCGCTGCTGGCCGCTATCCATAAGCCGTGGCAAGCCTGCATCACAGGATCAAGCGCGGTAATGACGCCCCCTGATGGCCGCTGGCATTCGATTTTGCCTTTTTTATAGACATGTTCGTACGGCTGGCGGTTGGATACAACGACAAAAAGATAGTCGCCCAGCTTTTCCTGAACAAATGCCTGTAAATCTTCTTTAATAAGCAATATTCCCTCCCTCTTGCCCGTCAATAGTCAACTTTTCACAACACTTTTCGCATGTCCCCCATCTTTTAATGTTAAATATTGCACCACTACACCGGTCACCATACTGCTGATGAACAGAAATTCACGGAACTCCTGTGTCCCATGAAAAATATGAACAATCAATGTCGCCCCTAATAACGAAGAGATGATAATTAATGTCCAATCAAAAATGATGATCATCAAACACATGCCCACAATGCCTCCGACTACAAAAATCAGCCATGAATACGGGTCCTGTTGGGCTACTGAAGGAAATGTATTCATCAATAAATATCCTCCCCCTAAAAACCCCACCCCGAATACCACTGCAAACCATTCGAAACTGACGGCCAGCAGGGCCCCCAGGGTGCCCAAAGCAAAGGCGGCGAACACCGCCACCAAACTGTCGGAAAAACCCAGTGCCGCGGCACATTGCACACCGAGCAGGAAACCGACGATGCCCACACACAACCAAAAAAGATTTCTGCCCGCGAACACAAGCAAAAAACCGAATACCAAATCAAAAATCATCATGGCAAATCCCTTGCCCCCCGCCGCCCCGATTCTTGCTTGGGCAAGAGAACATCGAGGCAAGAAGCGAGGTGGCTTATCTAGAGAAAACTCTGTATTTTCCTGAGTATTAAGCTGGCAGCTTCTTTGTCTGGGCTGACACCGCCGACCCGGACTTCCACCTTGGTGGAATGATCGGTCACCCGATGGATATCAATCCACATTTCCCTTCCGTCGCTATAAGAACCTTTAATTTGTGTTGTGTTTTCATCCTGCTTTTCTGAAACCACTGTTAAGTCAAGTGCCTGCAACGCTGACTTGGCTGAGTCAACGGTCGCCTGGTAAGGGGCATGAAATTCCTGCGTCAATTTTCCCGAAAGCCAAACCGCTGTTCCTGCCCCTCCTACTGCCCCGACAAATAAAGCAAAACAACCACATAAATTAAACATCAGCATTCCCGATACAATCAGAAGCATGGTCTTTCTGAGCATAGGCCCTCCTCTGGTTTACTCGTAACAAGTATAAAATAATGAAGATTAAAAAAAGATGAATTGAATATTAGTTTTAATAAGGCAGGATGACTTTGAAGGTGCTTCCCTGGGACATCCGGCTTTCGACCTGGATCTCTCCCTGGTGGAGTTTGGCGATCGTATGGGCAATATTCAGCCCTAAACCGCTGCCCGGGGTGTTTTTATCCGCACGGTAAAACTCTTCAAAAATCTTCTTCAAATTTTCAGGGGCGATGCCCGGCCCCGTATCGCTGATACAGCTTATGACCTTGCCGTGGCTGATCTCAATGCGCATATCAACACAGCCGCCTTCCGGCGTAAATTTGATGGCATTGTCGATAATATTAAAAAATAACCGGCGCAGATGAAACCTGTCGCCTGTGATCATCAAAGGCGGCGTGACGTTTTTGGTGTCCATCCTGATCCCGATCCCTTTGTTGGCGGCCAAAAGACGGTTTTGTTCGACGATTTCATTAAAAAACTCGATAAAATCAAATTGCTCAAATTTAAACACCTCCTGGCTGTAACCCAATTTGGTCAATAATAATAAATCATCCACTGTTTTAAGTACACGTTGCGATTCTTCCATAATGATCCGCAAAGCCTGCTTGTACTCATGGATGGAACGGTCACGGCGCAATAAAAGGTTCGCCTCCCCCTGAATGATCGTCAACGGGGTTTTTAATTCATGGGCCACGTGATAGCTGAATTGTTCAATATGTTTAAAAGATTTTTCCAGACGGGCGATCATCCCATTGAAAGATTCGATCAAAGACTCCATCTCCCGGTCAAAATGTTTGGTTTTGATCCGGGCAGACAAATCCTGCTGTGTGATCCGGTCAGCCATATCGGTGATTTCATAAACCGGCTGCAGGATCCTGGCAGCCAATAATCTCCCGACAAAATTTGTCAAAAGCAGGATCAACGGCACGCTGATGGCAATGGAATACAGCCAGTTGCGCAGCTGCTGCAAAATAGGGTCCTGGGCGACACCTACCTGTATCAAATATTGACCAACGGCCCTGTCGGTGAATTGCTCACTGATCACCCGGATATTCTTATGGTCCATATTCAAAGTCCTGAAAATGACCCCGCCGCGTTTAGGAAACTGCGTGTCTTCCAGAAAAATGGACCGCAGGCCTTTGTCCATATTGGAAGAACTAAACACTTCCTTCTGGCCTTTACTGACAAAATTGATATAGTCCCTGCTTAAATTAAAGGATTGCGCCTGGGCCCTCCATTTCTGGGAAACTTTCCAGGTCTTGAACTGGAGGATATTATCATTTCTCATGGCCATGGTTTTTCCAACGGCCTCTACCAAGGCCTCATGACTTTCCCCCAAAACATTTAGATAAGACCTGATAGTCAAATCAACAGCCTGGGCCTTGATTTTAAGCTGCTGGTCTGTTTGCTGTAAAAAGGCATTGGAAATAAGATAGAGAACGCCGCTGAAGGCAATGAGGATAAGGCCTAAAATAGCCGTGTAAAGAATGCTGATCTCGAATTTAATGGAATTGAATTTCATGCGGAATTTTTCAGCATATACCCTGATCCGCGCAGGGTGTGGATCAACTTCTTCTTAAATCCATCGTCGACTTTATTGCGCAGATTGCGGATATGGACGTCGATGACATTGGTCATGCTGTCAAATTGTTCATTCCATACATGTTCGGAAATCATGGAGCGGCTGATCACCTGGCCCGCGTTGAGCATGAGATATTCCAGCAACGCAAATTCTTTGGCCGTTAAAACCATCATTTTTCCCGTTCTCCTGACTTCGTGGTTGAGCTGGTTTAATTCCAGATCAGCCACTTTTAAAACAGAGGTCTTGGTTGCGGCCGGACGCCTTAACAGGACCTTGACCCGGGCCAGCAATTCTTCAAATGAAAATGGTTTGGTCAAATAATCGTCCGCACCGGCGTTAAGCCCCGTGACCTTGTCCTTCACTGCGGCCCGGGCGGTCAGCATCAGGATGGGAGTATTGATTTTTTTTGAACGCAGCTGACGGCACATGTCTACCCCCTCGTATTTAGGGAGCATGATGTCAAAAATCATCAAATCATAAGGGTTGATTTCAGCCAGGTACAGCCCCTGTTCTCCGTCATAGGCGATGTCCACGGCATAATGTTCTTCTTTGAGCCCCCGTGCAATGAAATCTGCGATACGCTTTTCATCTTCCACCACAAGGATCCGCATTATCCACCTCCTTCAAAAAGATTTTCAGGTCAAGAAATATTCTACTGTGAAAATACGTTGGGGCAAGAAATAATAAATGGGGAGGCGTCCCAATTTTTGCAGCGATGGCCTTGGAGCCATCTTACAGAGCCGAAGCAATTGAGCCTTTAGCAGCCTTGAATTTATTTAAGATATACGGGCCTTTACTGCCGGATATGAAAAAATTGCCGTGAAGGACTTCTTTTAAAGCCCTGACAAGGTCTGTGCAAATATAATTCTTACACACATAACCTTTGGCCCCATATTGAAGGCATTTGAGGGCATAATCAGTTTCGTTATGCGCGGACAATATGATGGCGGGAATGCCCATCTCTTTGTCTTTCAGGGTTTGCAGTATGTTCAGGCCCCCTTCACGCTGCCCGTCGACAGAAATGTCTATCAGGGCCGCGTCAAAACGGCCTGTTGACACCAACCCCATGAATTCATCTTTTTGCCCCGCCACTGCCGCAATCTCCATTTCCTTAGACTCTTCGATAATCTCCTTCATCAAAGCAGGGATTAAAGGCTCGTCATCAATGATAATGATTTTTCTTTTCATAATATAAATTCTCTGGATTCCCGCGTCCGCGGGAATGACATAAGAAATTTATTTAATGTGAACAGTAACGGACCATTTTAAACCAGAACATGTCAATAATTTGTGCCAAGTCAATAAACCCCTGGAAATCAACAGGCTTACTGAGATAGGCATTGCCCCCCAACGCGTAACACTTGCATATGTCCCCTGAAAACTCTGAATTTGAAAAGACCAAAACCGGAATATGCCCCCATCTAGGGTCGCTCTTAATATCGGACAAGACCTCCAGACCTTTTTTTCTGGGCATGTTCAGGTCAAGGATGATAAGGTCAGGTTCGGGGGCATTGGTAAAGGCCCCTTTCCCGCCGAGAAATTCAAGGGCTTCAATACCGTCCCTGACCATCAGTAAATCATGTTCAACCCTTGCCTCCTTAAATGCCTCTTTCATGATTTCCTGCTCGGGTTCATTGTCCTCAACGACTAATATGTTCATATGCCTTCTTTGACGGAAAAATGAAATGTCGTTCCTTCATCTACTGTTGAATCAACCCATATTTTCCCGCCATGGTTTTCCACAATTTTTTTACATATGGCAAGCCCTATGCCGGTACCGGAATATTCGGATTTTCCGTGGAGCCTTTGAAACATATCAAAAATACGTTCCTTAAACCGGGAGTCAATGCCTATGCCGTTGTCCCTGACTGAAAAAACCCAGCCATTCCCTTCAGATCTGGCGGCGATTTGTATTTCCAGGGGCCTTTGACTCCTGTATTTGACTGCATTGACTATTAAATTCTGAAAAAGCTGGACCATTTCCAAATGATTGGTTTTTAGGACGGGCATTGCACCATATTGGATGGCTCCACCCGCTTCATCGATAATCATTCTTAAATTGGCCAATACTTCCGTTAATACAGAGGAAACATCCACCATCTCAAAAGACTTCACTTTACCTATACAGCTGTATTCCAATAGATCTTTGATCAGCCTTTGCGCCTGGTCCACGCCTTCTTTAATGAATTTTAAATATTGCCGCCCCCGGTCATCCAATTGGGATTGAAAACGTTTTTCCAGAAGGAAAACAAAAGAAGAAACCACATGCAGCGGTTCTTTAAGGTCATGGGAGGCCACATAGGCATATTCTTCCAGTTCTTTATTTGACCGGTTGAGTTCCTGGGTGAGCACCTTGAAGGATTCCTCCGTGCTTTTGATCTTGTCTATATCGGTGCAACTGGCGATCCAACTGATATTTTCCCCGTTCTTTATTTCGGGCACGACCCTCACTAAATGCCACCTGTAGATGCCGTCCCGGGCGGAACGCAGGCGCATTTCAATCTCGCCAATCTGCGTATTTTGACGGGACATACGCAGCCAAAATGCCAGGAATTTCCTTCTGTCTTTGGGATGGACCAGTAATTTCCAATCTACGTCCGATTTAAATCCCGTATATTCCAGCCACCGTTCATTGCAATACTCGACAAACCCTGAAGGTTTTATCTTAATAATGCTGTGCGGGACCGCGTCGGCCAAATGGGCGTAACTGCGGAAGCTTTCCTGTTTTAATTCAAAGATCTGCCGTTCTTTTTCCTGTGACTCAATCTGCCTTAATAAAACGGCCTGGCGTTTGATCTGCAAATTTTTTTCGAAAAGATCGACAAATATGTTTATTTTTGATTTGAGAACAAACGGATCAAAGGGCTTAAAAATATAATCCACTGCCCCGCTTTCATATCCCTGGTTGATATGGCGGATTTCTTTGTTGATGGCCGTCACAAAAATAATGGGAGTGTCCCGGGAACGGTAATTTTCCCGCAATAGCTTGGCGGTCTCAAAGCCGTCCATCTCCGGCATTTGAACATCAAGGAGGATCACTGCAAAATCATCAAATACAGCATGCTGCAAAGCTTCCTGGCCGCTGCCGGCTTTAAAAAGATTATACCGGTCACAGGAAAGCACCGCCTCCAAGGCAAGCAACCCATCCGGCCGGTCATCCACCACCAGAATATTGGTCCTCGTCAACGGCTGGGTCTCAACTCCTGCCTTAGTGTCCGTTATTTGTTCAGCCATGAATACATCACCGACAGAAGACGGTCTGTGTCTACAGGTTTAGTAATATAATCAGAGGCCCCGGCGTCCAAACACTGTTCACGGTCCCCTTTCATTGCTTTGGCTGTCAAAGCAATAATAGGCAAAGATTCAAATTTGGATATTTTTCGTATCATTTTAATGGCATCAAAACCATTCATCTCCGGCATCATGATATCCATCAATATTAAATCCGTGTCCGGTTTTTCATTTAAACGGCGGATCCCTGATTTACCGTTATCAGCATGGGTGACAATCATCCCCCAAGGCTCAAGGACGCTTGTCAATGCATAGATATTACGCATATCGTCATCCACGATAAGGATCCTTTTGCCTTTAAAATCAGCGTTCTTCGGTAAGGTTGGGGCAACAATTTCCCGGTTGTTGCTGCTGCTTTTGACGGTTTCCGCGCCGACATATTTCTCCGGCAAATAAAGCGTGAAGACACTGCCCATGCCAGGAGCACTTTCCACCTTGATAATACCTCCCAACAAACGGGCAATTTCACGGCTGATGGTGAGGCCCAAACCAGTACCTCCGTATTTACGGCTGGTCGTCCCGTCAGCCTGCTGAAATGCCTCAAAAATAATATTTTGTTTGTCCACAGGGATACCGATACCGGTATCTCTGACGGCAAAGGCAAGGACAGAAGGGCTTTTATCCAGGGTCTCTATGCCGAAGCGCTTTTCTCTTTCCACGACCTTGATGTACATCTTGACTTCACCTTTTTCCGTGAATTTAATGGCATTGGACAGGAGGTTCTTGAGGATTTGCTGTAAACGGTTATTGTCCGTAAAAACAGTTTTAGGCAGGTTCCCGTTGGCATTAATAGTGAAGTTGAGGTTTTTGTGCTCTGCCAGCGGACGGAAATTATGCTCCAGGTACTCATAAATCTGGGGCAGCTGGATTTCCTGCGGTTCGATGGACATTTTACCGGCTTCTACCTTGGAAAGATCAAGGATCTCGTTGATCAGGGTCAGCAGGTCCTGTCCCGTCGAGTGGACGGTCGAAGCATACTTGATCTGGTCCGGCGACAAATTATTATCTTTGTTTTCAGACAGGGCTTTGGAAAGGATAAGCAGGCTGTTCAAAGGAGTGCGCAGCTCATGGGACATGTTGGCCAGGAATTCTGATTTGTATTTGGAAATCAGGGACAGCTGTTCGGCTTTTTCCTCCAACGAGAGGCTCGCCATCTCAACTTCTTTATTCTTTAACTCCAAGAGCTTGGCTTTGTCTTCAAGCTCCTTGGCCTGGTTTTCCAATTCCGAGTTGGAACGTTTGACTTCCTGCAGGAGCTCTTCGGTCCTCATGGTGGAAGAGATCATGTTTAAGATGACCCCGACGCTGTCCATGAGCTGGTCCAAGAAGTTGAGATAATTGACGCTAAAAGATTGGAAGCTGGCCAGCTCAATAACGGCTTTTAACTCTCCTTCAAAAACGACCGGCAAAAGAAGGATATTTTGCGGCGTTGCTGCCCCTAAGCCGGAGGTGATGGAGATATACTCTTGAGGTGGTTTAGTGATTAATATCCGTTTCTTCTCAAAGGCGCACTGCCCCACCAGGGATTCCTTGAGACGATAGGTGCTGGAAAGATTTTTACGTTCATTAAACGCATAACTCGCAATGAGGGTCAATACGGTTTCATTGTCCTCCTGCTGGGCCACAAAGAAGGCCCCGTGTTGAGCGTCGACGATGGGTGTTAATTCCGACATGATCAATTGGGCCACCGCAGTCAGGTTTCTCTGGCCTTGCATCATGCCGGAGAAGCGGGCCAGGTTTGTTTTTAACCAGTCCTGGTCTTTGTTTTGGGCGGTGGTGTCTTTTAAGTTGGTAATCATCTGGTTGATATTGTCCTTGAGCGCCGCCACTTCCCCTTGGGCCTCGACGGCAATGGATCGTGTCAAATCACCCTTCGTAACAGCGGTCGAAACCTCGGCAATCGCACGCACCTGGGAAGTCAGGTTCCCTGCCAGCTGATTGACGTTGACAGTCAAGTCTTTCCAGATACCGGAGGCGCCGGGGACCTTGGCCTGGCCGCCGAGCTTTCCTTCAATACCTACTTCACGGGCCACGGTTGTTACCTGGTCGGCAAAGGTACGCAGGGTGTCTGTCATGCTGTTGATTGTTTCCGCCAGGCCTGCCACTTCTCCTTTGGCTTCCAAAACGAATTTTTCACTTAAGTCCCCGTTAGCAACAGCAGTCACGACCTTGATGATGCCGCGTACTTGTTTGGTCAAATTACCGGCCATGAAATTGACGTTATCCGTCAAGTCCTTCCACACACCGGAAGCTCCGGGCACCTTGGCCTGGCCGCCGAGCTGGCCTTCGATACCCACTTCACGGGCCACGGTCGTTACCTGGTCAGCAAAGGTACTGAGCGTGTCGATCATGTTGTTGATGGTTTCTGCCAGGGCCGCCACTTCTCCTTTGGCTTCCAGAACGAATTTTTGATTCAAATCGCCGTTTGCGACGGCGGTAACGACCTTGACGATACCGCGCACCTGTTTGGTCAAATTACCGGCCATGAAATTGACGTTATCCGTAAGATCCTTCCAGGTACCGGAAACACCTTTGACGTCCGCCTGACCGCCTAATTTCCCTTCTGTACCGACTTCCTTGGCCACACGGGTAACTTCCGCCGCAAATGAATTGAGTTGGTCCACCATGGTGTTGATCATGTTCTTCAACTCCAGGATTTCTCCCCTGGCGTCTACCGTGATCTTCTGCGACAAGTCCCCCTTGGCAACGGCGGTCGTAACCTTAGCGATGTTACGCACCTGATTGGTCAAGTTACCGGCCATGAAATTGACATTTTCCGTTAAATCTTTCCAGGTACCTGAAACACCCTTGACCTCTGCCTGACCGCCTAATTTCCCTTCTGTACCGACTTCCTTGGCCACACGGGTGACTTCCGCTGCGAAAGAGTTGAGTTGGTCCAACATGGTGTTGATGGTGTTTTTTAATTCCAGGATTTCTCCTTTAGCATCGACGGTAATCTTCTGTGACAAGTCTCCCTTGGCAACAGCGGTCGTAACCTTAGCGATGTTACGCACCTGATTCGTTAAGTTACCGGCCAAGACGTTGACGTTATCCGTAAGATCCTTCCAGGTACCGGAAACACCTTTGACGTCTGCCTGACCGCCTAATTTCCCTTCCGTACCGACTTCCTTGGCCACACGGGTAACTTCCGCCGCAAATGAATTGAGTTGGTCCACCATGATGTTGATGGTGTTTTTAAGTTCCAGAATTTCACCTTTAGCATCGACGGTAATCTTCTGTGACAAGTCTCCCTTGGCAACAGCGGTCGTAACTTTAGCGATATTACGCACCTGATCTGTTAAGTTCCCGGCCAAGACGTTGACGTTATCCGTAAGATCCTTCCACACACCTGATACCCCTTTGACAAAAGCCTGACCGCCGAGTTTACCGCCGGTACCGACTTCCTTGGCCACACGGGTAACTTCCGCCGCAAATGAATTGAGTTGGTCCACCATGGTGTTGATCATGTTCTTCAACTCCAGGATCTCTCCCTTGGCGTCTACCGTGATTTTCTGCGACAAGTCCCCTTTGGCCACAGCGGTCGTAACTTTAGCAATGTTACGCACCTGATTGGTCAAGTTACCCGCCATGAAATTAACGTTATCCGTAAGATCCTTCCAGGTACCGGAAACACCTTTGACGTCCGCCTGACCGCCCAGCTTTCCTTCTGTACCTACTTCCTTGGCCACACGGGTGACTTCCGCCGCAAATGAATTGAGTTGGTCCACCATGATGTTGATGGTATTTTTAAGCTCCAGAATTTCACCTTTAGCATCGACGGTGATCTTCTGTGACAAGTCTCCCTTGGCAACAGCGGTCGTAACTTTAGCGATATTACGCACCTGATTCGTCAAGTTACCGGCCAGCTGATTAACGTTATCTGTGAGATCCTTCCAGGTACCGGAAACACCTTTGACGTCGGCCTGACCGCCTAATTTCCCTTCTGTACCGACTTCCTTGGCCACACGGGTAACTTCCGCTGCGAAGGAGTTAAGTTGGTCCACCATGATGTTGATGGTGTTTTTAAGTTCTGAGATTTCTCCTTTGGCGTCAACCATGATTTTCTGCGACAAGTCTCCCTTGGCAACAGCGGTCGTAACCTTAGCGATGTTGCGCACCTGATTCGTCAAGTTACCGGCCAAAACATTGACGTTATCCGTCAGGTCTTTCCATGTACCGGACACTCCTTTGACGTCTGCCTGACCGCCTAATTTCCCTTCCGTACCAACTTCCTTGGCCACACGGGTGACTTCCGCCGCAAATGAATTGAGTTGGTCCACCATGATGTTGATGGTATTTTTTAATTCCAGGATTTCTCCTTTGGCGTCTACCGTAATTTTCTGCGACAAGTCTCCTTTGGCAACGGCGGTCGTAACTTTAGCGATGTTACGCACCTGATTCGTTAAGTTACCGGCCAAAACGTTGACGTTATCCGTAAGATCCTTCCACGTACCGGAAACACCCTTAACATCGGCCTGACCGCCTAATTTCCCTTCCGTACCGACTTCCTTGGCCACACGGGTAACTTCCGCTGCGAAGGAGTTAAGTTGGTCCACCATGATGTTAATGGTGTTTTTAAGCTCTGAGATTTCTCCCTTGGCATCGACGGTGATTTTCTGTGACAAATCTCCCTTGGCTACAGCAGTTGTAACCTTAGCGATGTTGCGCACCTGATTCGTTAAGTTACCGGCCAAGACGTTGACGTTGTCCGTCAAGTCTTTCCAAACGCCCAATACCCCTTTAACATCCGCCTGGCCGCCTAATTTACCTTCCAGACCGACTTCCTTGGCCACGCGCGAAACTTCCGACGAGAAGAAACTCAACTGATCAAGCATGGAATTAACGACTGTCCCGATCCTTAAATATTCCCCTTTCAAAGTCCGTCCTTCAATTTCCAAAGGCATTTTTTGGGACAAGTCGCCTTTAGCAACCGATGTGATGACACGCGCAAATTCATTGGTGGGTTGGACGAGGTTAGAGATAAGAGAATTGATGGAATCCATCCCCGTGGCCCAACCGCCTTTGACCGGCCCGATGGAAGCACGCTCGGTTAATTTACCTTCTTCGCCGACAATAGCGCTGACACGGGCAAATTCATTGATCATATTTTCGTTCAAATCCAGGATATCATTAAGGACTTCCCCTATTTCACTGGGCAAGCCATCTTCCTCAACAGGAAAACGCACGGAAAGATTTCCCTGCCGCACGGCTTTGGCTATATGCAGCATCTTCCTTAATTGGTCCTTTTTAGGATCTCCCCCATTCCCGTTCTCAAAAACAGGCGCTGCAGGCGTTGCTGCCCTGTTATTTTCTTTATTTTCATTCTCTAAAAACCGCACTGTTGGGGGCATAATTTCTCCTTGCTTATTTAATGGTACGCTCGAAATTTAAATAGGAAAAAAATGAAGGAAAAAATATTTTTATCATAGTTAAAAATATGGATTGATATTTAGTGAGGCTAGTTTACTGATATGCGGAGAATTGTGTATGGCTTGCTTCTACTTTTTACTGACTTTTTTCCACCAAAGCGGTCTTTTCAGGATTCCAGGACTTTTTTCTTTTGTGCGAATTCTTCCGCATCAATTTCACCGGAAGCAAATCTTTTCTTTAAGGTATCCATGGCTGAATCCTGTTTCTTAGGATCATCCATTGGCCTTCCTGTTTGAGATTTTGAAGAATTCTGGAACAAATAGACAAAACCGAATACGGCCAGTAATAAAATAATAAGAATGAATAATGCCCCCGTATTATGCCAATAATCCTGGTACCAATAAACATCATGCCAATGACCGAATTCATCGTACATAAAATGATCCTCCTTCTTTAACTTATTCTACCTGTTCCTCAAAACCTTCCTTAAATATCATCTCCCATACATCGTTTGTAATTGTGAGATCCTTGGGAATACGGAATAAAATTCTCCCTGAGGGCCCACATACCCATTACCCGATCTCCTAAGAGTGACGGCCACATACCCGCCGCCATGACTGGGTACATTGACCGTAACAGCGTTGGGTGTATTGATGACCGCTACAGGCGCTGCCTGGACAGGCTGTGAAACGACCTGGTAGCCGCTGGGAGTTTGTACATAATAGGTCCCATTATTCACATAATAAGTGGCACCGTTAATCACGACCGGTTGAAAATCCGGCGGGATGGTGGCCACTACAGCCCCTACAGGAGGAGATACGATCACATAATCCCCGTTGACGTAGCTGTAATACAATCCGTCATAATAATAGTATCCCACACCTCCGACCCAAACCCTGAAATGCCTGGCCGGGAGATAATGGCTGTGCCAGCCGTAATGCGGATGATCATGCCAACGGTAATAATGATGGTTGTCATGATATCCCGGAGAACCCAAACTCACTCCCACCCCCCAATCGGCGTAAGAATATTTGGGCCAAACGCATAAAATCAACGCCCCTAAAACAACAGGCAAAATATACAAATTTTTCATTTTGACCTCCTTGATTGATGTTCCGTCTGCAGTGTAACAAAATCAAAATGAAGACAAAATGAAAACAAAATTAAACCCAGGCATTTTATCTCAGGGAGGATTTTTTGCCTGGTTATGTGTTGGGACATAACCAGGCAAAAATGGGGAAACAAACTGATTACTCATGGTGCGGATGATGGCGGGGGCTATTGAATTGATTTTTATCCATTTCATTTTTTAGAATAACAAATCTAAGATTAAGAGAAGATGAAAATAAAATGAAAATAACCATTAATCCTGCCTACCGGTAAAGATCATTCATACGGACCAGTTCCTTCGGCGGATGGATTTCCACTTCGGCCTTAGAAGCTGAAGATACCAATCTTACAAGTTTCTGCACCAAAACAGCCAGGCGGATTTCCCGTTTCATGTGCCAGGCCAGTGCTTTCTGCATACGGTCCTCGGAAATCCTGCCAAGTCCATTACGCAATAGAATAATCATTTCCCGCTGTTTACGATGGATCTCTACAAAATACTGCCGATAAATCTCTTCAGTAAACATCTTTTTCCCCCTCTTTGACCTGCTCAATGAGCTGCCTCATGAATATTTTATGTTCGTAACTTTCTCTATGAAGAGTGTTTAATGTCTCTTTGATTTTATTCCTTAAATCCTTATCAAATCCCGAAAGATAAAGGGTGTTCATAATATGCTCTGAATAAAGCAATATGCCCTCTTCAATCTTGCGGCCCTGCTCTAAAAAAACCAGCAATTCATCTCTGGTCATAGGTTTCTTCCTGGTTTAAAAGTTCTGTGACCCAGACAATGCTGTTAACATAATATTCCCTGGGATTTTGATAATACGCCCCTTTAAACCCCCTATGGATCGAAGCGCGCAGTTTAGTAATGGCCTGGGCCGCAAGATCATGGTTATCGGTCAATTCAAAAGTGACATAGGCAACCGCATACATTAATGGGCTTTCCTGCGTATCTTTTAAAGGCTTTCCGTCATAACTGTACTCGCTCATCAATTTGCCCCTGTTTTTTAACTCCCCTTCAAAAAAATTGGAGAATTTTTCCAATATATCAAGCGCCCGCGGGTCTCTGTTGAAAAACTCATCAATACCGATGCGAAAAGGCACGCGCACAGCTTCCCAGGCAAAATTACCGGATTTCCCGTCATAAGAAGAAAGGTTTCCGCTGCGGTCCACACTGACCCAATCAGGCACAAGACCGACCCCCGCCACCCCATTAAAACTCTTCTGGGCTTGCGCCGACAAAATATAGGAAGTATTGACAAGCTCAAGCCAGCGCGGGTCATGGTCAAAGGCATAAAATGATTTAAAATAAGCGGGTGAATAATAAGAAAGATTTTGCGGGATTTTATCCAGCGAAGATGGAGAGTCGATGATCCAGGGAAGAAGATATCTGTGATACTTGAAAACGACCGTCAATATATTAAGGATATCTTTGAGCGACCGCCCTGCCATGTCTGCGTAAGAATCATTCTTCCATTGCTGGGAAGCAAGGACCAGGGCCATGGCATAATCGATGTCCGCATCAGTGGCCGGCATCCCGTCACGGACCGAACCGTCGATATAATGCCATGATAAAAGATGGTCGCCGAATTTTTCCTGGCGCGAAAGATTATCTTCGGTCCACCGCAGCAGGTTGTCAAAGGCCGGGCGGTCTCCCATCACCACAGCCCTTAACATGGCATTGGCCTGGCCTTCGGAGGTGGTGTCCTGCTCAGGGAAGCGCAGCACCCTGCCATCGGATTCTATAAAATAAGATTTATACCCCTGCCATGTTTCCGAAAGGATATGGGAAGACCGGCGCGACTGGCTGTCCTGGTGCGTCGATAAAACCCAGGCAAATAAAAGAAACGCCCCGAAACCGGAGAGTAATATCAGGAATATCGACCTCATAACTCCTCCACTGTCTCTTCGCTGCCGCCGATTTCGTTGAAATAAAACACGGCGGAAAACACGAGCGCGTGATAAAACAGCCAAAAAACATTGCAAAGTATTCCGGGGTTGCGCTCATAAACCCATCTTAAAATCCCCCAGGTCATGGCGACCAAATTTAATGACCATAAAAAGATTTGCACCCATAAAAAAGTATACGGCACTTGTGTTGCACCGCTTTTGTTGGTCACTTGAAAACCGACAGGAACGTTAAAAATCCCGAACAGCGTCGCCCTCAAATAAATCGGCACGGACAGCATAGTTAAAAGGTGGGTTTTTAAAATATAGGAGAACTTATAGTGGCGCAAACCCATGCTCGAATAAAAAACAGCCAGCGCCATCAGGAAATAAGGCACAAAGGTGAGGGAATACACGTAAGGGTCCATAAAAAATGCCGGGACATTAAAAAATGTATAGATAAGCTGGCAGAGAAAAAGACACAGGTAGGCCCACCCGATAAAATAATAGGTGCCGGTGATGAAATAATCAAACCATTGCATAAAACTCAAACTCCACGGCCTGGTGAAAAAACTTTTAACGACTTTCTTAAAGACCTGGGTATTGCCCAAAGACCAGCGGGATTGCTGTTTAAAATAGGCCACCAGATCTTCCGGTGCCATGCCAAAAACAAGGGGCATGTTGACATAGAGGCTCTTCCATCCCTTCATATGCAGTTTTAAGGACGTCGCAAAATCCTCCGTCACCGTGTTCTCATCAAACCCTCCGACATCCAGGAGCGCTTGCCTGCGTATGACGACATTAGTCCCGCAGCACATCATCGCCCCGTTACTGTTTTTCCCTTCACAAATATATTCATAGAAGATCGCTTGTTGAAAATTTGTCGTCAATGAAACCCTGTTGGAAGAACAGTTTGTATAAAATTGGGGGGTCTGGACAAAGGCCAATTTTTCCTGTTTTTCCAAAATGGGCACCAAAACTTTCAGGAAATGCGGCATGGGGTTTTGATCAGCATCAAGAATGGCGATGTATTTCTCCGTTATGATTTTGTTGACCTCATTGATGATCCCGGCCTTGGCACCCCGGTGCACATCCCTGGAATATATTTCTGTCCCGAATTCCGATGAAAGTTCCCTGGCTTCCCGTTTAAACTCTTCAATGGAGGAATCATCCAGAAAATAAATCTTCTTGTTTTTATAATCCAGGTTGTAACACGTGACCAGGGTCCGTTCAACAACCTCCCTCGGTTCATGGCGGGCCGGGATCAGGATCGCCACCGGCGGCTCATTAGCCAAAGCCTCTGCCGGGTACCTGTCCGGCCGGCGGTCCAGGCGCAGGACATTGAAAAAATAGCCGATGGCATGAAACATAATAAAAAATTCCGAACCCAGGAATAATAAGGCCAATATCCTCTCTTCCAGGTTGCAACTGGCGTAATACAAAAAGACAGAACGGAAGAACACGTAGTTGACCAGAAAAATCAACACCGTAATGACCAGCACCTGCGAGGGGGCGGGTTTTAGGTCGCCCTGGCGCGGGAACAGTACTTTAGAAAGCAAAGATGAGCGAGACTGTTTGTTCATCGTCTTTATAAATCCCCGGATGATCATAAGAAAGATGCTGCGCTTCCACCCGAAGCGTCAGCCTTTTATTGATATACCAGTTAAATCCAATGCTGCCTGAATTGCCGCGTTGATTACCGGTATCATTAATGAATTCATAACGCAAAAAATAGGAAAATTGATTGGCCCCCCAGTAGAGATTGTTCTTGTTTAAAAACTGCTCCCATTCCACGGATATCCGCTGGGAGGGAAAATTACCGGGTGAAAAATAATCCGGCTCTATTTCCCTGAAACGCCAATCCTGCCAACGGTATTGTACCGTCAAGCGGTTGGGATCAGACAGCAGGTTCCAGCCAATGTCCCCGCCAAAATTATCCAACCTGTTCGAATCGGTAAAAACTGAATGGGCCTCATCCACACCGATCTCAAGAGGTTTAATCGGTGTCCATGTGGCACGCGCGCGGTATTGATCTTGCTGCAGATGCTCCGCCAGCATGGCTTCATTCTGGATAAAATCATCCCGGTCATAGGAAAGGTTTAATAACAAGCGTTCGGTTAAAAGGGGGAACTGGACTTCGGCGTTACGGTACTGCAGGTCTTTATCATCATTTGAGGAATTACTCAACCCATAACCCAATTTCCAAAAGGTGTCCGGGGAAAAATCCTGTTCTAAAGACATCGAATAACGGTCCCGTCGGACACTGGAAAGGGGCCCGGGAAAACCATAATCCATTTCATCCGTTCTGATGCCAAAAACCATATTACCTAAAACTGATTTTTCCAGACTTTCGTAAGCATCATAAAGCCGGTAATCGACCTGGCGGGTTTTGCTGTCTGCCTCATCATGCAGGAATCCGGTATCTATGAACCAATCGTGGTCATACACCCGGGCTTTGTCCAGGACGGCTTGGGCTTGAGCATTATTGGGGAATTTATAGAGAAGTTCATCGTAATCCTCCTCGGTAGCACGGTACTGATCGCTTCTGGCGTAAATCTGCCCAAGATCAAAAAGCGCCTCCGGATCATACGGTTCAAGGGCCAGCCATTGACGATAGGCTTGTTTTGCCGGAAAATATAAATTATTGTAATAATCTTTCTTGGCGCGGGCTTCTGCATAAAGTGCTTGATCATTGGGGAAACGCCGGCAGGCCTCATCATACAAAGAAGCTGATTCTGCGGTCCTGTCCGCCCAACCCATGACACGGGCACACTCCCGGTAATAAAGGACCTTGTCCGGATGTTCCTGCATCAGTTTTTTATAAATATTGATGGAAAGAGCGGTCTGGGCCTGCCAGCTCAAGATCCGTGCTTTCCATAACAAGGCGTTTTCATCGTCAGGCGAATTCTTTAAAATGATCTCCAATTGGCCAAGGGCCTGGTCGAATTTTTGTTCTTCAATGTATGTTTCTGCGGTAACCGTCTGTGGGGCCCCTGTAGCCCCGGTCGATGTTGAGGCGGCCGCGCTTTGCTTGTTCCAGATCAGCATGTTGATATATATCGATTGGATCTCTTTTTGGTCTTTGTGGGCGTCTGCCAATTTTTTCATATATGCCAAAACCTCCGGATTAGCGCCCTGCGACTGAAGCACATGCGCATACGTCATCAGTTCATCGTTACTGCATCCTTTCGCGCATAATTCATCAAAGGCCGCCACAGCTTCTTTCCAATGGCCGCCAAACCCCAGGACCCTGGCATATGTCCACTTGACTTCCAAATCATTAGGGTAACGTTGATATAATTCAGTAATGATGGGTATTGCTTCGGCATACCTTCCCAGCCGCTCTAAGCTGTAAACCCCTCCTAATCTTGCCCTGTCCCCTATATCCAGGGGTTCTCCGTAAGAAGACACACATATAAAACACGCTATGATGAACAACAAAAGAAAAACCGGCCTATTTTGCATCCACCACCTCCTGATAAACTTTTAAAGCTTCTTCATCCCGGCCTAAAAGACGCAGTTCGTCACCGAGCATGATGACAGCTTCTTTCTTGGTAAAACCATCACTGAGCAGACCCTTGAGCTCTTTAACAGCCTGTTCGTGATTTCCGGCAGCAGAAACAAGCTGTGCATGCTGATAACGCAAATCCTTATCATCAGGATTGCGGGAAAGTAAGGCATTCATCCGGGCGATCGCATCAACATATTTCTTCTGCTCCACCAGTACATCGGCATAAGCTTCTTGTATTCTCAGATCATTAGGATATTTGGTGCTTAATTCTTCAATGATCTGTTGGCCTTCGGGATTTTTAACATTCCAGGACAATATTTCTGCATAGACTGATTGAATTTCTTCCTGGCCTGGGTGCTGATCAGCCAGTTTCTTTATGTATTCTAACGTTTCTGAATGGGGGCCCTGTGCTTCAAGGATATGTGCATAGGTCACGAACATATCTTCGCCGCACTTAACGGCACATAACTCATCAAAGGCTTTCGTTGCCTGCTTCCAATGACCTCCAAACCCCAAAACCCGCACATAGCTCCACTTAACCTCCTTATTATCGGGATAACCTTGATACAAACCCTCTATCATTGGTATTGCTTTAGCGTATTGCCTGAGCTTCTCCAGGCTGTAGACTTCTCCAAGCTTGGCCCGGTCATCAATCGTCAGCGTACTTTCCGCATGACTTTTAAAGGCAAAGCTCATGAACAAAACTGCAAGTGCCGCCATAACAATAAATTTATTATCCATTTTCCGCCCTCTGATAAACTTTTATGGCTTCTTCATCCCTGCCAAGGAGACGAAGCTCATCCCCCATCATCGTGAGGACCTCTTTTTTTGTATCTCCATCATCCAACAAAGCCTGGAGCTCCCTTTCGGCACGTTCGTGATCTCCTGCCGCAGAAACAACCTGCGCATGCTGATAACGCAGATCATTGTCGTCCGGAGCATAGGAAAGCAGAATGTCCATCTGGCCGATGGCATCAGCGTATTTCTTCTGCGCCAAAAGCACATTGGCGTATTTCCTGCGGACTTCCATGGATGGTTTTTTGGCCAAAACCCGTTCATAATATCCCTGGGAAAGAGTGTATGCTTTTTCGGTAAAAGCCATGTCGGCTAAAGACTCACTTACTTTAGGGTCAGTGGGGAATCTATTGTTTATTTCTTCAAGGACACGGCGTCCTTCACCCTCCCGGTTAAGGTGTTCATAAGTCCATACCAGTTTCCAGGCAATATTTTTGTCTTGGGGATTCATACGGTAGGCGGAAAGTAAATAAGGTAAAGCATAGGAGTATTCACCTTCTTCAAAAAAACGCCCTCCTAATAAAGAAAATTTATAAAAAGTATGCGTCGCATTAAAAACTACGTATGTAGCGCTAACAATTGACACAGCAACAATCATCCAGACTACCGTACGATAGGTTTGTTTCATCTGCCAGCTCCGGACTGAGATTTCCTTAAGATCCGCCTGAACGGTGTTTTTCTCTGAGCAGCCGTTCAGCTTCCAGCCAATTATCCAGCTCGTCACCTCCCTTTTCTTCATGGATCTGATGAGCCAGCAGTTCTATATCACGGTAAGAGGGCACATATTGCTCCTGCACGTTCTGAGAATTTTTCAAATCATGGGCCATCGCAGGATTATTTGAATCATTGGATTGCTGTTTGTTTTTCTCGTTTTGTTTTAACATTTTCTTCTCCTTTCCCCCCAATGCCCTATATACATTCCTAATTTATTCCATTGGTAATCCTGCCTCTTTCCATTCCGTAATGCCTCCTTCATAAGCAGACACTCTAAAACCCCGGGTAAAAAGTTTTTCTGCGGCCTTATGGGAAGCCGGACAATCATAACTGGCACAGTAGGTCACCACTTCGATGTTCCTGTCAAGTTCCCCCAAACGGCTGTCCAGCTGGTCCAACGGGATTTTCTTGGAACCTTTAATCAATCCCAAATTATATTGTTTGGGATCAAGGACATTGACGATTTGTACCGGTTGAACATTTTTGATCTTTTCAGCAAGCTCTTCCTTGGTAATGGTCCTGATATTGGATTTTGTCATATGTACTGTCATAATATTACCTCCATGGTTAATTGATCATTTACCCTTCTTTAATCATGCCATTGATTTACAGATGCACTTTAACAAACCAAAAATGAAAAGAAGATGAAAATATAATTAAGACAAAACCGTTTTTGAGGAAGGGTCAGTAGTGGTACTCCAGCGATGTCACCCAGGTATAGTCCTGCCTTTTGAACCCCGGCGGCGGGTCTGAATTGAAATCATCAACGTAGCTGATCTTAAGCGCCCAGGCCCGGGTGATTTGATTGACCAGGTCGGTCTCGGACCTCACACGGTAGTCATTGATATTCTCCAAAGACGGGTAGGTTGTCAGGTCTTCGGACAAATGCAAATTCCCTACCAGGCGTTTATCGATAAAAAATCGGGGCACTAATACCGGCGTTCCATTGTCAGGGGTCGTCTCAATGCGGTAAGCGGTGTACTGATACCCTATACCGACCTCCGCCATGGCCTTTAAATCGTCCGTGTCAGAAAACCAATAGCCCACACCGGTCGACGGAGTCACGCGGTAATAGATATCGGCAAAATAATCCTGGCTGCCTTCAACTTTATAAAAGTTGTACCATTTTAAATTGCTGCCGAAACTGTACGCATAACGGAGCAGCCCATAAAATTTCTTGCCGTTCATAACTCCGTCGGAAGAAGAATAAGCGGAATCAAATTTCACGGTCTCTTCATCAGCGGATGTTTTCCGGTTAATCGAAGTCGAAAACTGTCCTGATTGGCTTTTGGTATTGCCTCCATTTTGGGTATAGCCCAACGACAAATCCCTCTTCCATTCAACCGCGGGGACGGCCGCCGTTGGTTTCTGCTGCGGGATTTGGGGAGGCGCATATTTTTCGGGATACGTTTTAGGGAAATCAATAAAGGATTTATTTATTTTGATATTCCCTGCTGCCAGCGTCTGCACCACCATCGATTGGGCATCTTCCGTCACAATGACACCGGTAATTTTATCCCCGTTCTTTAAGTAAATCTCCATGCCCCAGGCCGATGATGCCCATAAAAGACAAACAACAAGAATATACAGCAGGGATGCTCTCATCATTTCCGTTCATAACAGACACAGCTTAAAGGATTGAGGGAAAAATTAACCTGGGCATGCAGGATTTCCGGTGCTGACCTGCCCGGTCCCAGCCAGCGCTTATCACTGGAGTCCAGGACCAATTTCCAGGACTCATCAGGGTTCTTCCATACGACCGGGTTGACAGAACGGCTGAAATTCAGGAAAATCTTTGCTTCACTGTCTTTATACCGCCGGGTTATCTTCAGCGTTTTTTTATCTTCCATGACCTTTGTGTCCAAAAAACCCTGGGGACCGCAGCAGGACAGGACGGGTTTGTTTCTTCTTAATGAAATGATATGCTGATAAAAAAGGAATAAGCCCCTGTGCGTGGAGGAATTTGATCCTTCCCAATACAATTTGCTGCGCCGAAAATCGGAAAGACCCGTGAAATATAAAAATGGCGAATCTTCCCCGAATTCCTCTCCCATAAAAAGCAAAGGGATAGAGGGCGAAAACAGGACCGCCGCAGCCGCTAATTTAAGGGCTTCAAAAGGGACCAGGGCGGACAATCTCTCTCCAAGGGGACGATTTCCCGCCTGGTCATGATTTTGGGAATAGGTGACCAGTTGATGGACGGGCGAGGCAGCGTCTGAAGCACCGCCGTGACAGCGTTTGCGGTAGCGGGAGTATTCTCCTGTATAAACGAAACCATTTTTAAATGCCTTGGCCAGATGGTTGATTTCCCCGAAATCAGTATAGTAGCCCTGCCTCTCACCTGTCAAAAGAGCATGGAGGCTGTGATGGAAATCATCGCTCCATTGCGCATCCATGCCATGACCTCCCTCCTTGCGGGATAAAATGACACGCGCATCATTCAAATCGCTCTCAGCGATCAGGTAAAACTTTTTACTTAGCTGCATGGAGAGCTTATCCACTTCCTGCGAAAGTTCGGTAAGGAAATGCCTGGCCCCCGTATCATAAATCGCGTGGATGGCATCCAGGCGCAAGGCATCCACGTGATAATATTCAAACCAGTAAAGCGCGTTGGAAATAAAAAAATTCCGCACCCCGTAGCTATACTCTCCGTCAAAATTGATCGCCTGCCCCCAGGGTGTTTTATATTTTTCGCTGAAACAGGGCATGAACTTCTCCAGTGTATTGCCTACCGGACCCAGGTGATTATAAACCACATCCAAAATGACCGCTATTTTAAGGGTATGGGCCGCATTCACCAGGGCCTTTAAACCATCCGGCCCCCCGTAGGAATGCTGCACCGCGAAAGGGAAAACACCGTCGTATCCCCAATTGTGTTCCCCCGGAAATTGGGCCACGGGCATGATCTCAATGGCGTTTACCCCTAATTCTTTCAAATAATTCAATTTGGAAATGACACCTTTAAAATTCCCTTCCGGCGTGAATGTCCCCACATGAAGCTCATAGATGACCATCTCCTGCAAAGCCATGTCCTTGCCGTTTTTAAATTTCCAGCTAAAGGCGCCATGGTCCACCAGGCAGGACGCTCCCAAAACATCTTCAGGCTGATAGTAAGAAGCAGGGTCGGGAAAATCCTCACCGTTAAAATGATAAAAATAGCGCGCACCGGGGTCAATATCTTCCAGGACAGCGCTCCAATATCCCCACTCGTCTTTTGCTAAAGGCACAAGCCGATCTGAAGGAGAAACGATATGCAAGGACACCTTCTCTAAAGCCGGTGCCCAGATGCAGAATCTAGCCTTTTTATTGCCAAGATAATGAGCTCCTATAAGCTGGACCATATTTTCCTACGTTAAAAATTATTTTATATACACTGTTTTAACATTAATAAATTCTTTGATGCCCGATTCTGCCAATTCACGGCCATATCCGGACTCTTTAATACCGCCGAAAGGCAGGCGCGGGTCGGATTTAACGGAATCATTCACAAAACAGCCTCCGGCCTGCAGCTCCTGGACGGCAATGCGTTCCCCGCGTTTGGTATCACGGGTAAAAACAGCAGCACCCAAACCAAAAACCGTATCATTGGCCGTACGGATAGCTTCTTGCTCATCCGCCACTTCAATAAGAGCGGCCACCGGCCCGAATAATTCTTCCTGGTAAGCGGCCATTCCCGGACGTACACGGGTCAGCACTGTCGGAGGGTAAAATGCCCCCGGCCCCAAAGGGATCGCCCCGCCCAAAAGAAGCTTGGCACCCTGTTTGACGCTTTTGTCAACCTGCCGGTGTAATTGAACACGCAGGTCATGGCGTGCCAAAGGCCCCAGATTGACCCCTTCATGCAAAGGCGGCCCCATGCGCTGCATCTGCATGCGGGCCGTGAATCTTTCTTCAAACTCTTTAAAAACAGACGCTACCGCAATAAAACGTTTGGCTGATATGCAGCTTTGCCCGCCATTGATCAGGCGGGAATTGACACATATCTCTGCAGCGCTTTCCAAATCAGCATCTTCCAAAATAATATAAGGATCGCTCCCCCCTAATTCCAGAACAGTCTTCTTGAGAACTGCCCCGGCATGGGTAGCGATGCTTTTGCCCGCACCCGTGCTTCCGGTCAGGCTCACCGCCTTAATAAAAGGGTGATCGATCAAGACTTTGACTTTTGAACTTGAAATGATCACATTGGAAAAAAGCGCCGGCGGAAAACCTGCATCTTTAAAAATCTTTTCTATGGCCAACGCACAACCGCATACATTGGAGGCATGCTTTAAAATAACGGCATTACCGGCCATGAGGGTGGGAGCAGCACACCTGAAAACCTGCCAAAAAGGAAAGTTCCAGGGCATGACAGCCAGGACAATACCCAAAGGTTCATACGCGACAAAACTTTTACTTGCCTCGGTCCTGACAGGCTCGGGAGTCAAAAAAAACTCCGCATGCTCGGCATAAAAATCGCACACAAAGGCGCATTTTTCAATTTCCCCCTGGCCTTGCATCAACGGTTTCCCCATTTCCCGGGCCATCAGCCGGGCATACTGGTCCTTATCCTTCCTTAGGATTTCAGCCGCCTTTTTCATCAATAAACCGCGCTCCTTAAATGAGGCGCCCCGCCAGGACTGAAAAGATTTCTCGGCATGGTTTAAAATACCGTTTATCCTGGGCAATGAAAACTCAGGATAGGATTTTATTTTCTCACCTGTCGTCGGATCAGTGGTTTGCATGGTTTTCCTTCCTACGCCGGATTCAATTTCCTGATGAGCTCCTGATTGACGCTGACATCAATAGGTATTTCAAAAACACATAATTCCTTTAAACTAAGGGACCGCTTTAACTGCCCTGTGAGTTCACGCAGATTGCCCGGCCTGTAGCCTTTGATACCAAAACTTTCGGCGTAAGCCTTAAAATCCGGGTTGGTTATTTTTGTTCCTGTGCTTGCCCCCTTGCTCATCTGCTGCTTCCAGCTGATCAACCCGTAATCATTGTCATTAAAAATGATGACCGTAAAGCCTACATTCAAACGTTTGGCGGTTTCCAATTCCTGAGAATTCATTAAAAACCCGCCATCTCCCATGACCGCGACAATCCGCCGGGCAGGGGAATGCAAAGCCGCAGCCACCGCGCCGGGTAAAGCGATCCCCATGCTGGCCAGACCATTGGAAATAATGCATCCATTGGGGCAACATGCCGAAAAATTCCGGGCCACCCATATCTTATGGCTGCCGACATCGCTGATAAGCAAATCATCATTGTGCATGAGTGACTGAAGGATATTCAGCACCCCGGGGACCGTAAAAGGCTGTCCTTCTTTAAGTGCATAGGTGCTTCTGTCTTTGATGATGCGCCAACGGACAATCTTGTACCAGCTGCTGTCGAAAACAACACCATTGCTGTCTAATTTTTCGTTCAGCGCTTTTAAAGTAGCAGGAATGTCTGCCACTATTTCCACATTCGGCTGATAATGCACGTAAACCTCTGCCGGTGTAAAATCAATATGGATGATTTTCTTGGATTTATCAGGGTTCCAGGCATCGGGCGCATACTCGGCGATATCATACCCGACCGCGATGATCAAATCCGCCTGGTCAACGGCATCCATCACAATATCGCGAAAACCAAAACCGATGGTAAATAAAGACTGCGTCTCCAAATCTGACACTGCCCCCTGTCCCATAAAAGTGTGGGCCACCGGAATATTGTGTTTTTTGACCAATTCAGTTAACTGTTCCGATGCCATTTTACGCACAGCGCCATTGCCCGCGATGATCATGGGGTGCTGTGCTTTTTTCAAAAGGCCCACCGCTTCCTCGAGCGCAGCATTATCAGGGTCCGGCCTGCGCACACGCTTGGAAAGAATAGGCTCGCCCTGAATTTCATCACCTGCCACATCTTCAGAAAACTCAATATGGGTGGCCCCCGGCTTTTCACTCTCAGCAACTTTAAATGCTTTACGGACAACTTCCGGTATCACCTGGGCCGCCGAAATTGTCCCATTCCATTTGGTGACCGGATGAAACAAATCAACAAGATCAAGGTACTGGTGGCTTTCCTTATGGAGTTTTTGTATGCCTGCCTGGGCTGAAATAGCGACCACCGGGCTTTTATCCAAATTAGCATCAGCGACACCGGTCACCAGATTAGTGGCACCGGGCCCCAGGGTGGACAGGCACACGCCTGCCTCTCCGCTTAAACGGCCCCACATATCAGCCATAAAAGCAGCCCCCTGCTCATGCCGGGTGGGGATAAATTTAATGGAAGATCTTTCCAAAGAAAATAAAATGTCCTCCATTTCCTCACCGGGAAGGCCGAAAACATATTGGACGCCTTCATTTTCCAGGCATTTAACGAACAGATCAGAACCTTTCACCATGTCCTCCCTTTTTTCGGTCCGGTACAGCAACTATCTTGGTCAATATGGCCCCGGTGGCTTTGGACAAGTTCCTGACCAAACCCCATTGGGCCTTCATCAACCGCATCTTACTTTCCCAATAACTGTGTTCAATGGACTTACGGGCAAAGCCCTGGATGCATAAGGAGGTATATATATCTAAAGCTTTTTGAACGCTTTTATCCATGGAAAAAAGACCTGCTGTCTGCCTGCAAGCCTGCTTGATCTTTTTTAATCTTACGGCCGGTTGTTTTTGGACCCATTCCAGACCGGAAACGAAATCATCAATATTTTCATCAGGCACCAAACACCCATTAACGCGGTCCTGGACAACTTCACGTACTCCAGGCGCATCCACCGCCACCACAGGTACTGATGAGGCCATGGCCTCATCCAAAACAATCCCCTGTGTTTCACTTTGCGAGGAAAAAACAAAGACATCCATGGCATGATAGGCATCCGCCAATTTCTTTCCTTTCAATACTCCTGCCATATGCAGGCAATCCTCAAGGCCCTCTTGAATAAAAATGTTACGGATCATTTCTTCCGATGGGCCCTGACCGCCCACCAAAAAATGGACCCTGGGATACTTTTTCATGAACGCGGCCACGGCCCTCGCTAAAAATTCCAGGTTCTTCTCCGGTGCCAGACGGCCGACATACCCCACCACAAATGCATAAGAGGGTATGTGTAATTTTTTCCGCAAGACCCTGCCGGCCCCATGGGCAAAATGTTTCACATAGATGCCGGTGGGGACGACATGGATGGGGGTCTGCACCCCTCTTTCCCTCATCATCTGCATGACACTTTCACTGGGGGCAAATACGCAATCCGCCAAATTGGCATATCCCGTCGACAATTCAATCACGAAACGTTTTAACGCTTCTTCGTTACCCGGCAGATAATGCACATTTTCTTCATATAAGGTGTGGTGGGTAAACACCAGCGGCACATTAAATTTGGAAGCGATCCGCAAAGCAGTGTCCCCGACCAGATAAGGATGCTGGGAATGCACGATATCAGGACGGAATTCCCCCAGGGCTTCCTGCAGCACGCCGGGAAGGGGCAATTGCAGGGAAAAATCCGTACCGTTAAAATTCTCAACAGCAGGGACACGGACCACATCCTTTTCAGCCTTCATGCCCGGATACTGGGGAGCAACAATGATGACCCGGTGGCCGCGTTTGCGGTATTCTTTGGCAAATGACTCTATGGATTTTTCCAAACCGCCCACTAAAGGTTTATACGTGTTGGTCATCAGCAGGATATTCATATAAGCGCCTCCATCATTCCGATTTTCACAGAGGTGACATTACCATCAACTATATGGGACTCATGGCCGGGCAACCGGATTTCAATGCGGGGCGCTTTACCGTGCCACTGCGCCTGCCAGCTGATCTCAATGCATTCCTCAACCTTGATAGTTACGGAAATCTCACCGTATAAAGTCCTGGTGGGCCCTAAAAAAAGATTTTCTTTAGGCTTAATCCATTCTTTGGGGATCCCGGAGCACAAAACCAGCATTCGCTCCGCCTGCTCTTCACGTACAAACATATTGCGCAGCATCATCACCCATTCCGCAGAAGCCCATACATGCTGGCCATCCCCCATGCAGCCGCCCCTTGTCCTGGGATGGATGGCTTCCGGCCATTGGCCCGTCGGGGTCGCCAGGTCAGCAACGGATTTGACGATATTAAAGAACCTTGGGTTCGCGGCACGCAATAACACCTGTGCTATATGAAGTGTCAAATAAATATTGATCCCTGAATGGCTGATCTCATGATAAAAAGCCCCTTGCAGGAAATATTTATCCATCAGAAATTTAGTGGTCTGCAGGATGCGCTCATCCCGGGCATCATAAATTTGTAATGGATAGCTGGCAACCAGGCAGCCGATGGCGCCGGCATCCATACGCCGGGAAGGAGAAGCCGGAATACCAGGGCAACGCAGACGGTTTTGAAGAGAGGCCACGCTGTCTTCAATGGCATTGAGCAAACCATCCGCCTCACGTTTAAAATCCTCCGCCAGCTTCGGGTCGTCATGGGTCGAGGCCAGTGCAGAGGCATCCCTCAACCCCGCAACAGCCCAAAAATTGTCCCAGTAATAAAAATCACTGGGGCCAAAATGTTCCGCACTGAAACCGGCAGGCAAGAGGCCCGTATGCAAGGGATCATTGTCAGATGTACGGCGTTTGCGCTCAATCCATTGGGCGCCCCGGTAAATGCTTGCCATCCATTCTTTCTTTATATCTCTATTGATGGTGTCCCTAAACCGCTTCATGATCCAAATTGCCTGTCCGTTGGAATCCCATTCTCCCTCTTGGGACACAAAATAACCCAGGGGAGTCTGCCGTGCCGGAAAACGGTCCATGATCTCTTCCATATGCCTGGACAGGCCTGCCGCCATCATGGCTTGCAAAATAAAAGCGGCATCCCGGAACCAAAACCGCTTATACGTAAAAGGCCCCGGGTATATGTCCCCCGGGGAATGCAGAATCATTGTTTTGACAGCAACATTGAAAAGAAACTCGAATTTTGGGTCAGGGACCTTCAATGAGCAAGACCGCTGCACATGTTTTCCCCAATTGCCGGATGCCCCTGCCGCCGATGGGGAAAGCGGGACCCTGACCGTCACCCGCTCTCTCTGACCGGGAACAAGGGAATATAGTGCGGCACTTGTAGCCATGCCGGTATTGCATGAAACAGACACCGGCCCCTGCTCTTGGGCCATATTTGCACAAAGGTCACCCGAGGCATAATTGGCAAAAACATACCGGAATGGTTTATGATCCAAATGGACTTCTTCTTTTTTATTGACCATCCACCCTTCAACGCCGTCAAGCCGCCCGATATTCTTTATAAAACTCACCCCCTCAGGATTATACGGCCTTATGCAAATCATTAACCATGCGGGCTGGTCTGTCAGCGCATTAAAAGAAATAACACAGACCGGTGGCCCTCCCGGCTTGACTTCAGCGCGCGATTCTAAAAAAAATTTCTCGGATTTTGAAGTGGTTAAAACGGCAAAGGTATTTTCAATATCCAAATCCTGGTTGACATAGGCCAGACGGGAAGGAATAAGGCTTTTTTTTTCATCGATAATCCATGCATCCACTGACCATCCGTCAAAAAAGGGTGTCACTAACCCGCAGGGGTCCACTATGGGAAAATCTGAAAAACCGGGTAATCCCACCGCTGTCCAATTACGATGGGTCAAATTGATATGCGTCAAACTAAATGCCCTTGGAATAAACGCCTTATCGTTTGGATTAAATTGTCTTTCCACCCAAAAAGGCCACACCCAGTCCAGATTATTCTGGATGGCCTGGCTGTTAATCAACCCCCTGGCTTGCAGGACGGCGCCTGAACGCAACAATTCTACCGGGACCCATACTTCCGAAGGCTTGGAAAAATGCTGCAGATTAGAAATCACCACCATGGGATCCAGAAATCCCTGGGCACGGGCCAAACGTCTTAAAATAAATTTCCATAAAGGCCACATATATTATCCCATACACGGGAAATATTCCCTGTAACTTGCTCATCTTTGAGAGGTTTAGTAAAAACCGGGCAAGTCATAGGGAATATTTCCCCTACTGCCGCCACTGATGCATGGCTACCATTATGCGGCAGGTGGTGCACAATAATTATGAAAGATCCCCTTGTTCTTCCGGATTTTCCAGATTAGGATTTCCTTCGCTGATAAAACGGGAAACATCCGTATTTTTATTTTTCTTCTTGATGCCTCCCCTGCGGAACTTTTCCTTAGGTATATAAAACCCTCCTTGCTGCCGGTCGAAATCTTTAGGGTCTATGGTCTGGATGTTAATGATGCCCTGGGCCAATTCGTTTAAATGAAAATTCATGGCCCGCTCATCATTAAGGGTCTTAGTAAATAATTCCACGATCTTCGTGTGCCCAAGATCAGCCGCGTGCTCGCGGACCTTTTTATATTCGGCAATTTCGTATTGCTCCATCCGCTGCGCCACCCAGATAATGGCAGCATCCCGGGTTTGGGACTTTTCTGTTTTCTTTATTACATCTTCACTCTCGGCAATAAGTTCTTTCATGGTTTTACAGTTCGACTTTTGGGGGGTCTGTCCGGTATTACTAAAAATACCCTGTAAGCGGTCAATATGTTCCCTGGTAATTTCCAGATAACTTCCCAGGGTGTTCTTTAATGCCGATGATTGGCTGGCCTCTGCCATTTTAGGCAGGGCCTCGATCAGCTGGTCCTCCGCGTCTAACAAATTAGCCAACTCTTCCACTAATAAATCGCTCAAGGATTCTGTTTTTCTCATAGTCTGCCTCCTCTTTAGATTCACACCATATCTTCACTTTCCATTGGGACCCTTGTGATTATAATCGCCGTATTTTTATTACGGGCCGTTTGATACTCCACCTGGACATTGTCTCCTTCTTCAAGATCTGACAATCGTTGCATATTGCTATACCGGGTGTTCGGGTCAATTTCCACGCGGACTTCTCCGCCATCGAAATCATCTGAGACCTTGATGGAACGGGGATCTATGTCTTTGACGCTCCCCGCCACCACTCCTCTGGTGTTAAATGATTCTGCCCGGTCGCTTACGGCAAGGAAAACAACACCGACCGCAATTACGAACATTGTAAATAATAAATTGATTTTCATAAATCCCGCCTCTACAAAGAGTGTCCGCATCTTTTTTTCCCACCCCTACGCTACCAAAAGGAAGATGAAAATCAGATGAAACCAGAATTAATTTTGTGTGTGAGCTTCCAAACCAGCTTGACTCATTTACGGATTTTCAATAAGATGTGAACGATGAAGCGCATCGATCTCCCACAGCTAAGCCGCGAGGCATGGGTTTTCATCTGCCTGACAATCACCAGCGCCCTGGTGCTTTTTAACTATGTCAATCTTGTTCCCCGCGTAGATGATAATTTTTTCTTTTCCAGCACCGACCCGCAATTTAAAGACGAAAATTCGATTTCCCGTTTGTTCAAAAGAAAAGACACCTTATTGATCATCAATGCCGCAGGCCCGGTCAGGTCCCCGGAATATCTGCAAAATGTCCGTGAGATTAGCGCCTCTCTTTTAAAATTAGCAGGGATCATTGATGTCAAAAGCATAGCGCGCGGTCCCAACGGACTCGAAGATGCCATCAAAGGCCCCTTATGGGACCGCCTTTTAATTTCCCGGGACCTAAAATCCACCAACATTGTTGTCTTCCTTAAAGGTTCTTTTTCGCCAAGCCTTATCTCAGCCATCGAAAAACTGACCATCAAATATTCCCGGAATAATTTTCATTTAATCATGTCCGGCCCTCCCTATATCGTGGAATTGATCAGCCGCCATCTGCTCAAAGATATCCGGGTCTTCAGCCTTCTGGTGCTGATCATATTCGGGATGGTGGTGATGTTTATTTTCCGTTCCACCGGCATCCTTCTGGGGGCCGTAATCAGTTGTATCGGCGCATCGATGTGGACATTGATGATCATCCACATGCTGGGTATCAAAATCGGCCTGTTAACGGCCAACTTGGCCACCATTGTCTTTGTTTTGACCCTGTCCCATATCATCTTCCTGACCTATAACTGGAAATTTATCTGTTCCCAGCATGAACATGAGTCACCTGTAGTGGAAGAAGCGGTTCATATCACTTTTTCCCCCTCTTTTTGGAGCATGATGACAACCTTGCTGGGGTTCTTAAGCCTTCTTTCTGTTCCGGCACAGCCCTTAAAAGAATTAGGGGCTTCCGGTGTCGTCGGTGCCCTGGTGGCCATTAGTGTCGCCTACAGTGTTTACCCCGCTTTTCTTCGTCTGGTCGAACCGTCATTCTCGAAAAACAACAGCCTCGACCGTTATCAAAAGAAAGTCGAGCAATTCCTTGAGAAAAAGAAAAAACTGACGGTCATAGGTATTTTCGTCCTGTTTGTATCGGCTTCACCGGGATTATGGAGGGCCAATACCGATCCCAGCCTGCTCTCATTCTTTAATAAAAATAGCAGCCTCGAACGGGGTTTGGTCTACATTGACCATCATGGAGGCAGCAGCCCGCTGATCCTCGTCGTCAAAAGGACCAACGGTGAAAAACTCGATACTGATGATTCTTATGGTAAACTCTGGGACTTAGAACTTTCCCTGGAACACGACAGGGAAGTGGGAAGCATTATTTCTTTGCCTGTGCTCATGGCTGAGGCCAAACGGAATATCCTGGCTTCCCTTCTGTCCTGGGAAGGTCTCCTGGATATACTCGGACAACCCCAATTCAACGGAATTGCCAAAAGCTTTATCACTGATGATCACAAAGAAGGGCTTTTTCTATTAAGGATGAATGAATCCAACCGGAAAATTTCCCGGCTTAAGGTGATCGGTGAAATCAGAAAAATCGTTAATGCCCATGGATTTACCCTGGCACTGACCGGAGGGATTTATAGCTTGCAGGGACATCTATCAAAACTGGTGGCTTCCAGCATCATCTTCGGGCTCGGGCAACTGATCATCATTTTTTCCCTGATCGCGTGGGTGGTCTCAAGATCGGTAAGGATTGCGTTTGCCATCACCTTAAGTATTTGTGTTATTCCGGTCATTGTCCTGGGGATGATAGGATGGTTTCGCGTTCCCCTTGATGTTATATCGGCGCCGGCATGCAACATAGCCCTGGGGCTGGGCATTGATTCCATGATCCACATGGTAAGGGCGTACCGACGGCAAGAACGTCAAAACAATAAAGATTCCGAAAGCTGGGCTAAAATCAGGCACCGCTTCTGGCAGCCTGTGCTGACCTTTACCCTGGTGATGGCCCTGGGTTTCGGCATTTTCATGTTTTCCGAATTCCCCTCGACCCAACGTTTCGGCGTGGCCGTTGTCTTTGGCGCGCTCATTGCGTGCATGACCGCTTTATTTGTTATGCCTACGACAGCTCAACTTAATATTAAAAAGCAGCGTTGACTAAGGTCGCCGGTTGCTCTTTGGAATCCGGTTGCGCCTCTGAGGTGCTTGAATTAACTGCCAGAGTTGAATCAGTTGCTGAAGTTGAATTTACCGTTTGGTTTGAATTGGCATAATTCTTAAACCCGTCTTCATTCACAGAAGAAACCTGCTGACGGCATCCCTGCAGAATGATGAAACACAAAAGACACATAAGAAGAACAATATTCACCTCACACCTCCTTTCCTTTGCTTTACCCATTTTTACGTTAACAAACAGAAGATGAAAATAAAATGAAACAAAAATTAATCTTGCTGCAGGCGGTCCCCTAAAATTACTTCTCCTCACTTTGGGCTTTCTCGGTCTTGACCGGAATATTAAACATATAATTCGTCCCTTCCGTGACATCTATTTTATTTTGCAATTTTATAAGCGGCACCATGTTAAGCCCCAGGGTGTTGATATCGATAGAGATGGTATGTTCTCCGGGTTGGACTTTTCTGAAATAAAACGCCCCGTGGGAATCGCTGTGCTGGATGACTTTTCCGTCCAGGATCACCTTGACCTTGCCGATGAATTGGTCACCCGAATCAGGTATACCGCTGCCGTTTCGATCCACAAAGACGATGCCATAAATCCCTGTCTGGCTGATCAAACCGAAATCAGCGTGACTTGTACGGCCTTGAATGATCTCAATATTCAAGGTTTGCGGGGTCGAAAAAATAAGCCCGCCGGGAATAGTATCCAGTACCGGGACCACATCCACCCTCTTAGCGCGTATCTTTATATGGTAACGCCCGTATTGGTCTGTGGTGGCTTCTTTATCGCCGACCTTGATCTTAACACCCGGGATGCCTTCATCCCCCGGAGCAAAGCGGCCGTCGCCGTTGCGGTCCTTAAATACAATCCCTGACACAGTGCCCAGAGGGTCCCAATACGTTGCCCCTCCAAAAGTAATTTTCACACCCAAATGGACTTCGAAATCATCATAGGAAGGGTCTCCTATATGGGACAAAACCTGGCTTGCGTCACAGTCACCGAAAAAATTCACATCCGGTGTGGGGTTATAGTTAAAACCGGCAGTCACAATCACGCTTTGTTCTCCGGAAAGAAAACTATTACTGCCGGATTTGACCCCCAGCTCGTCGTGATAATCCAATTGGGAGGTAAAAGACAATTTGGGGTTGACCTGCTTGACATATTCGAGACCCGCATTGATGACACCGGGATTAGAATTACCGCCGGCATCAGGCTGGTCCAACCAATAATATTCATAGTTGGCATAGGTGGATATCTGATGGTTTAACGGCAGTTGAATACCGGCAATCACGTCCTCAGCGTCATAGTTGGAAATATCTGAACCTGAAGAATGGCTGTTTTGATAACCTGCCCCCCCGAAAACAGTACCCTGCAGGGAATTCCAGATGCCGAATCTCCTGGAAAGACGCTCATTAAAACCAAGACTGCTCGAAGGTGAAAGCTCTCCGGCCGTGTTCACATAATTAAAATCAGAATCACTCCAGAAATCAGGGTTTATATTTGCTTTCAGGTGCCCGTTGGCATCATAATTAAAAGCGTTGGGCGCATCGGGATTGGAATACAGATGGTCCTGGTACGCCTCAAGAAATGTACTCTCGGTATAATTCTTAAACTCTCCGTCGCTTGTCCACACAGCCCCTGTCTCTCCTTGGTAAGAAGGCAGGGTTGAAACAGTGGAATAATCTTTATCAATGCTCCTGAAATTAAGGCCTGTCTTAAAATCCCGGTCCTCCCATTTCAAGGACGCCAGTGACGCATCATGGCTGCTGTCAGAGCCTTCTTCTGCATTCATGATAAGGTTCTCGTTAAACTGGTGCTGTGCTTGCACGGAATAATTATGATCGGTTAAATACGCCGGATGGTCAGGGCCATAGGCCGTGGCAAAATTAAAAGAATATTGATCGTTGCTTTTAGGAAAAAGGGTTATTTTAGCGGCATCGACATAAGAATCGCTGAATTGGTTTCCGCCGATGGGAATAAACGCCAGCGGCTGTTGTTCCTGGCCTTCACTAATGGACAAACCTAAAGTATCATCCATCAGATCAACATCTGCGAAAGCGCCTCTTAAGCGTGTGCTAGGCATGGTCAACGGTGATAAATACCTTAAAGCATCAAAACCGCGCAAATTAAAATCGTCCGTACCTTCAAGAGGAATGTGGCTTAAGCCTATCGTATACGTGTCAAACTCGGAAAATGAATCAACATCCGTGTAGCTTCCGGAAGTATCAAAAAAACCATAGGGGGTCTCGCCTTTAACAGCCAACGATTGGTCTAATTCATAGCTTTGACGTTTAAGACCGGGAATATTCTTTCCGGAATAATAGCTGTTCCAATCATTGGAGTAAACACCTGTAAACGGCTCTGAATGCCAGACCCCATTGGCCCCTTGAGCCGGCCCGGAAGAGTTGACAGGTTGGGGGAAAACAACTTCCACGAAAAAAGAATGCCTCCCCAAATCATCCCAGATATGCAGGTAGGTAGTACCGATGCCTAAAGCATCAATCCCCAGATGGTCAGTATCAATTGTCCTTACCTGGATAAAATTCTGATCTACTACCAGGAATCTTTGTATGTTCCTGCCTTCAATGATAAGGGACGAATGGTATTCGATCTGCAGCTTCGGCTTCATTGGGCCGCTATTGGTTATTTGCTCAAGCGATATTATTTCCGGCGGTCTTTTGGGTGCCGGGGCCGCAACATAAATAACAGGCGGGGGCGCAACAGTGACCGGTTGCGGTTGAAGAACAGCTTGTGGCGCAGGCATTGAAGGAGCAGGTTGGGTCGCAACAGGTGCCGGTTGCGGTTGAGAAACGGCCTGTGAGGGAGGCGACGGCTGCGATTGAGCAATGACACTTGAAGGCTTTAGTTCTAAACTATTTATATATTTGTTATTGTCTTTGTCATTAGGATCAAATATTTGGGCGATCTCAAAACAGCGTAAAGCCCTTGGGTAATTGTGTTTTTTAAGGGCTTTAACGCCTTCTTTGAAATAATACCGGAAACCTATGGATTGGTCAGCAAACGCAGGAAAGGACAAGGCCGCCACAAAGATTAAACCAAAAACCCATACTGCGAATTGTTTGATCATAAACTAACCGATCAGGGTGTAACGCATAATGGGGGCTGCATAATTTAATCCTGAGAGTTTTCTATTGTTATTTGACCGGAGGCATCCACGGTCAATGCTATTTCCTTAATCACCACATCTCCCTCTTCCAAATCGGAATTAATGACCAGGGTATAATGCCCTTGCTTTAACTGCTCACTGATAGGTATTTTTACCCGCGCAGATGCGCCCGGCGGAACATATAACTTTTTGGTCTCCCCCCGAAGAAGGACCAATCCGCCGTCCTCCATAACGTAATATGTCGTCCGGGGGATAAGAATAACATTCCCCTGGTTGACAAACCTGGCTGTGACATCATTCCCTTTCAAAATAATGTTTTGTAAATCAGCTTTCTTGAGTTTATTGCTGGGTTCAATAAAAAAAAGGCAGCCGATCCTGGTGACAAGATTGACCGCTTCATCATTGAGTTTTCCGGCAACGCTTCTTTCAAAAAACAGCACCCCATAATGCCCTTCCTGTATTTGGCTTGGGACAGTGAGGGTATAATCGATTTTTTGCTGGCCAAAAGCAGGTATAAGGAAGGTCTGGGGTGAAAATGTGACCCATTGGCTGGCAGACCCCGGCGCTGTCCCTGCCGGCAGAAAACTCTTGGCACCATCGTAAGGGGGCTTATATTCAAAATCTTCCCAATAAGCCCTGATGTTTATCGGATCGGAAGACGTATTATGGACCAGCAAAAACCCGTCGTGATGCTCTCCCGGGGAGACATCCAAAGACACTTTCGCCTGTTCAAGAAATACCTGGGCCTGCGCCTGTGCGGTGAGTATCCCCACCGCACAGAGGACCACAAAAATAATTCTGACAATCATAAGTGTCAAGCCCTCCTTAAAGTGATGTCGCCGTGAAAGTCAGTGTGCCTGTATACGTGCCTGCAACATCAGTATTGGAAAACGGCTGGCCGTTTGAAGGATCGGCAGGTGCCGTTGTGCTTCCGGTCCAGACACCCACATCAACCTGCTCATAAGAACCGGAAGGCGGCGTGCCCATGGCCCCGGTGCTGCCGGTCAGGTCGATAAGTCTTTTCTTACCCAGGGAAGATACTGTCTGAGCGCCGGTAGAAGAGTTCACTGTAAGAAACGTGGCCGTGGTTTTGGTCCCCAAGCCGTCGGTGGTGGTGCCGGGATTATTGGGGTTATTGCCTTCGGCATAAGTTACAGTTACGGTCGGTGTCCCTGCCCCGCCTGTTGTGCCGATAGCCACTGTATAATAATCAGTCGCCGTATAAATGTTATTGGTACTATTAAAAGTCAAGGTACCGAAGGGGATGGTGGTCGCCGTGGTGGATGAGGTGCCGGCGGTATTGGTTGAGGCATTGACCGGGGTTACGGTCAACTGCAGGCCCGATGCATCCGGGATGGAGGCTGATACTGTTAATGTGTCTGTTGTTTGTGCCATTGCAGCTTGATTCAATAGGAGGGAACCTGCCAAAATAAAACCTAACCTTTTTCTCATAATCACCCCTTTCTAAAATAACACTGTTGTTGATTTATAATAAAAGACGCCCCGCCCTCATCCCTTACCCGGATACGGCGCATCGGGTAAGGGACAATGGAAAACCCTAAAGCGATGTTGCTGTGAAAGTCAGGGTACCCGTATATGTACCCGCGACGTCGCTATTTGAAAATGGCTGACCGTTGGAAGGGTCAGCAGGTGCTGTTGTGCTTCCGGTCCAAATACCCACATCGACCTGCTCATAAGTACCGGCAGGCGGCGTGCCCATGGCCCCGGCGCTGCCAGTCAGGTCAATAAGCCGTTGCTTGCCCAGAGACGATACTGTCTGCGCTCCCGTGGAAGAATTCACGGTGAGAAAGGTGGCCGTGGCTTTAGTCCCCAGGCCGTTGGTCGTGGTACCTGGATTATTGGGATTATTGCCTTCGGCATAAGTTACAGTTACGGTCGGTGTCCCTGCCCCACCCGTCGTACCGAGGGCCACTGTATAATAATCCGTCGGTACATAAATATTATTGGTACTATTAAAAGTCAATGTACCAAAAGGGATGGTGGTTGCCGTGGTGGATGACGTACCGGCAGTATTGGTTGACGCATTGACCGGGGTAACGGTCAACTGCAGGCCCGTGGCACTCGGAATAGTCGCTGACACTGTCAATGTGTCCGTCGTCTGCGCCATGGCAGCCTGGTTGAACAGGAATAATCCTCCTATCATTAAACTCAACATGGTTTTCATCGTTTTCTCCTTTCGGATCACTAATACTGCTACTTTTGATCTAATGAAAATCTGACCGGAGCCAGAAAATTTCCGGGACTCATCCGGTCATATCCCTGCAGGCGGTACACCACTTCAAAAGTGGCGCTGCTTCCCCCGGCGTCCGAAGAAAAGATCGGATACTCCCCTGTTTCCATGGGGGAAAATTCCGTAAAGTTTGTTTGACCTTCCTGACCTGAAGGGATTTGGACCTGAATGGTAAAATACTTGTTATCGAACTCCTTTCCCTGGTTGTCGGTCATATTTGTCTGAAGGTCTTGAAGGACCTGGTAAGGTTTATGGAGATTAGAGGTGACTGTCACCAGCACTTGCTTATCCTGAGGGGGATTGTTGGCCAGTACATGGGTGAAATTAACCCCACCGGGAGGCGGTGTTATGCTGATGGAGAATTCCGGCGGTACATCACACTGTATATCAATAGGAAATTCCTGGGCACCCCGGCTGGTTTCCACTATATATTTGATCCTTCCGATGTAGGAACCGGCATCCTGCTGCTGGATCTGACCGCTATCAACCAAAAAATAAATGACAAAATTGTCTGCATCTTTATTACTGGAATAAATGAGCGTTTTATTGTCCCTTAACGAATTAAGGCCCTGAATGCGCAGGGCCTGCGCATCATCACTTTCAGCATCCAGTTGTAAAACATCCCCGCCCAATCCCCGGCCTGATCCGTTTTGCGGCATAATTTCGACTTCCTGATAAATACGTATGTCCTGGCCTGAATTGCCGGAAAATGACAGGTTGACATAATCTGCTTCTTTTTCAGTCGTGTCAGAACTCCGGACATGTATACGGATTGGATCATGGGCGCCCTTAACCGATACTTTCAAGTTTGAAGATGCATCCATAAATATATCAATGGTCGCTTGATCACTGTTTCCGGACACATCGCGGACTGTAAAGATCATCCGCCCCCTGAAACTTCCGACGGCATTGATTAAACCCTGGTTGAGAAAGTATCCGATCATAAACATATCGCTCTCTCCCGCCTGGCTGGAAGAATACAACAGTTGATCGCCCATGCTCAAATGATCTGAATTCTGCAGATAGAGCGTTCCGGAACTGTTGGAATTAGGCAAAGTTTGGGTTTCCATAGCTTGTAAATTTAAAGCATCCCCCTTTTCGTTCACCACAGGTTCAAGGATCCTTTGAAAGACCTGATACTGCCTCCCGTCACTTGAGTTGACCCGGATATGTATTTCATTCCTGTCTTCCAGTCCCCCTACCGGCATATTTTCAAAACGTAAACTGTTGCTGCCGTCAACCGGAACAACACTCAAGCTGATAAAGGCAAAAGCAGCTGGGGTTAAACTTGAACCCCATAATAAAATTAAAAGGACAATCCTTATCAGCATAATCAATGCCAATAACCATGCCTCCAAACATACCGTTGATACCTTGGACGCCACACCCATCCCCCTGCTATCCATACAGCCCCGGGCCACGGAGCAGCACTATAAACCTCAACTTGCGGAGGGGGCGGCGGAGGCGGCGGTCCAACGGGTGTGATTGTTGCCACACAACCGCTTAATAAAATTCCCGTCATTAATATCATTAGATATTTTTTCATCCATTCTCCCTTATTCTTCCTCTTCCCAGGTGTTCCCTAAATCCTGCGGGGTTTTACCCATCAAAAAATCATCTTCCACTTCTTCCTGATAAAGCCAATCCAGCATTTTGGTTTGACTGCGCTGATTCAACACCGGTGTCCTGTTTTTCATAATCCCTCCTTGTTAAAGGGGCCAATACTGTTTTTTCTGCCTTTAAATTACCAAATGGAAGATGAAAAGAAGATGAAGTCAGAATTAAAAAATTTCTGCTAAATTGGGTAAGTGTGTTGCAGGAAGATAACTGCTTGCTGCGTTTGGGGAAAGATCCGTTATTTTCTTAAAGCGTAATAAAATCCGTCTTTTTTCTTTATGGCCACGGGTGCCTCAAAAAGCCTGCTGATATTGCGGCCCGTCAGCATGGATTCTTTGGGGCCTTCCTTATAAATATTGCCGTCTTTCATCAGGATCACACGCTTTATTTCCGGGATAATATCAGAAAGATTATGGGTGACAAGGATGATGCTCGTCCCTGCTTTCGCTATTTTCCGTAAAATATTACTGAACTTATAAAGCGCGTGTAAATCAAGGCTATTGGTCGGTTCATCCAGAATAAGGGCCTTGGGATCGTGGACCAAGGCCCTGCCGATTAAAAAACGCCTGGCTTCTCCGGATGACATCTCATTCATCTTCCTGTCTTTAAGATGGCCTATTTCCAGGAATTCAATCCGCTCACCGGCTTTCTTGATCATGCCAGGGGTAATTTTCTCTTTAAACAGGCCGATGCTGCTGAAAAATCCTGATAAGACCGTCTCCATGCCTGTTATGTCCCTGGCACAGGTGTATTGTAAATCATTGGAGACGATGCCCAACAGAGAACGCAAATTAAAAACATCCCAACGGTCCTGTCCCCAAATCTTAAACGAAGAGCCGTTATCTTCAGGTATCGGATAATATTCCCTGGTGATTGTTTTGATTAATGAAGACTTTCCCGCACCATTGGGGCCTAAAATCGCAATGTCCTCCCCCTCATATATCTTAAGGGACAGGGAATCCAGCACCTTCTTATTGTCCCCTTTGAGGACTGTAATATTGTTGAATTCCAAAAGGGGCTGATTATTTTCTTTTATACTCATTGAATGTTATTGAAGAGAATTCTTCTCAAGATCCAGAAGCTGGCGCTTCATGGCAATTCCGCCCCCATACCCGCCGATGGAGCCATCAGCAGCAATGACCCGGTGACAAGGGACAATAATACACATGGGGTTCTTTCCATTCGCCGTACCAACAGCCCGGACAGCATTCGGGTTTTTGATCTTTCTGGCAATGTCCTTATAAGAAACAGTCTTACCAAAAGGTATCCGGGACAATTCTTTCCAAACCTTCATTTGAAAATCGGTACCTGAAGAATTAAAATTAATATCAAATTTCTTTCTTTTGCCTGAAAAATATTCTTCCAACTGCTTAACAGCATCGCTTAATATACGTTCTTCTGCGCTGGATCGATTGAGGGTTTTAACTGATTTAATTGGCTGTTTACGCAAAAATACACCCTGCAAGCCATTCTTTGAGGCCACGAGATAAAGAGGTTTGACCTTCGTTCTCATTTCATACTGGATTTGGTCCATTTGTCCACCTGCTTTCTTTTTGCCAATTACTGAAGAATTCAATGAAATAATATACCATAAATGAAAATCCCGTCACTAAATTAAACAGCAACGGGACCGAAAAATGATGCGCCTATTTATCCGCCCTGCGGTTTTGATATCTCAAATAATACGCATGTTCCCACACATCCATGCCTAGAAATGGCCTGTTCTTTTACTATTTTGGGAAGCCTGTTGATTTTAGTTTTCATAAAACCCTCCTTTTCACTTAGGATGCTATAGGTTTATTATCCACAATACTAAACACGACGTACTTCCCCGGAGATGAGGCATAATATTGCACGGTCACAGGATCAGTCGCTCTGATCTCCATAAGGCCGATATCATGTGTTTCCTGGGTAATACTTACCTTATCGGGAACAGAAAATGCCATTTGCTGCTGGTCATCCGTTTGTATTGTGATGATATTGCCGACAGAATCCACGTTAATCACTTTTCCCCCAATAATACTTATCTCATGAATATTTGATTTTTCCTGGCAATACGCCTGAGTAACGACGGACACAGTTGCCAGCAAAAGAAGCATGATCTTGCATATGAACATTGCCCTCTCCTTGCTTTCCATAAAATAAAATAGCAAGGCGGAGATTAAGGGAGGATTAAAATAAAATGAAAAGACCGCATGTCTATCAAGCACATTTAATATTCACTTCATGTTTGGTTAATGTTCCGTACGTCAGAATACGGTTGTATGAGAGGGGATGTTTATTCAAGCTAAGGGAAAATAACGAAAAGGAGAGAAAATGAAAAGACTTTTGTATGGTTTGATGTGCTCAACGATCTTTATTTCAGGATGTTTCTGGCACTCAAGTACGGAACGTGTTGTGGAAGAACCAAGCGGACAAAGCAGCACGACTGTAACGACTCCGCCCCCGTCATCAACAACGGTGACCACGACAAGCCAGTAAGATAAAAAATTGCCGTGGCGCCGTGCCGGGAAGCCATTAGGCCTCCCGGCTCATCACCAAGAACTTTTCCCTTAAGTCACGATCACTGTAATTACACTCACGGATGTACAACAACGACATCTTCATGGTGATGCCACCAGGGATGGTAATGATGGTCGACATCGACATAACAACCTGTTAACTGCATCGTCAAAGCAACGGCGATCAACATCCGACAAACATTCTTAAATCCTTTGAACATATGGCCTCCTTACAACTTATTTAGGGTCCTGCGCCAGCAACGATAATGATGATGCGGGCACATTCTTCCCTTAAGTTAATACGTACTGTTTTCAGTATTACCCTGCGCTCCTGTTTCACTGTTGTCTTGCGCGTTTTCACTATTGATGTTGTTAGCAGTCGTATTGCCCATCGTAGTTGTATTTCCCACAGATGGCGTATTTTGCCCCATAGGTGAAGAAGAACCACTGCTTGAAGGAGATCCGTTTGCAGGTAAACCCGTACCGATATTTTGCGCCAGGCAAACGCCGGCCATGCCGGATAAGATTAAGAAAGCAATGAACTTGATCTTCATACCCATCCCTCCTTTTAATAGCCCGCGTGTACGCCGCTTTTGGGGTTTCTCCATATTCTGATTTGAAAATGCTTAAGCCATTTGATTGGCCTCAGCATTGACTGAGTCTTTAGCAATATCATTGAGCTTGTTGTTGGCTTCTTTTTCTTCCCCCAACGTTTCTTGCAATAACTGCTCGATCCGGTTATAGCCCAGTTCTGAAGCATGACTTTGGGCGGTCCCATAAGCCGCAATCTCATAATGTTCCACGCGCTGGGCAGCCCCGATAATGCCGGCATCACGGGCCGCACATTTCTCTGCCTTTTGGACAACTTCCTCACCTTCTTCAATGAGTCCCTTCATGGCCTTGCAAGTGACTTGCGCAGGCTTGTGACCCAACTCTTGGAAAGCTTGTTCCAGGCGGCTGGCATGGTTCTTAGTTTGTTCCAAATGCTTTTCAATGGCGCTTTTAAGTTCATTTGAAGCAGTGGCGTGGGCCATTTTAGGCAAGGCCCTGATCAATTGATTTTCAGCGCTATAAAGATCTTTTAATTCTTCCAAAAATAATTCTCTCAAGGATTTGATTTTAGTCATACACACCTCCTGATTGAACACGTTATTATCCATTCAGTCGACACCAACTCAATGTATCAAATTAAAAATGAAGAAAAGATGAATCCACAATTAAGAATCATTGCGGGCCATTTCTAATAGAGTTTGTTGCCCGAATTAGGGCCCTAACTGTTGTGGCACTGCTCCAGATACTCAGGATGGTCTTGGATGAACTGATGGGCGACGTTCAGAGCGGCGTAATAGTTATTTGTCTGGTAGGCATGCCAGCGTTTGGAGCTAAATCCTCCGTCAAGCTTCCAAACCCTGTAGATGTAATCTAAACTGCATTCGGGATTTAAACCACAGCGGTGAGCCAGAGGGTTGCGCTCATCTTCCCGCCCTCCACTGCCATACTCAAAATCCAAATTCTTCCTAAGATCGTTCATCTGCCATAAGCCTGAATCCTCGCTGTAGTCGGCCATTCCCGAAACATTATTCGAAGATACGCAGAATGGCTTAAAGCCGGACTCTGCGGATGCCAATGCGATGGCCTTGGCAAGATCTTCACACGAGAACTTTTGACTTGCCAGGCCGGCAACCTCATCAATCGACCACACAACACCTGTGGTACCTGGCAGGCAATCGCCTCCAAATG